>Ga0209573_1000679_pt1 | contig 65300 bp, 58 predicted proteins | sample TNRBio252014_DNA_FD_185870 | JGI IMG/M metagenome (GOLD analysis project Ga0209573, IMG submission 185870) | Wastewater treatment Type I Accumulibacter community from EBPR Bioreactor in Madison, WI, USA - TNR Reactor_6/25/2014_ DNA (SPAdes)... | ecosystem: Engineered > Bioreactor > EBPR >...
TGGGATATCTTTTATTAGCCATCATTTCTATTTTTTACCCATCGTCATTCAAATATTCACATTATAAGCCTATGATCCTTTATTTATATAATTATATCAATATCTTAATTTTGGGATAGGCTCTAAGCATCAGGGACGTAACCGCGCGATTATCGACAGTGCTTAGCGCTGCTTGCGCATAGGTTGGCAAAATTTCTTTGCGGGTTGTTTGTCAGTCCTCTGCATTTTATGCCGGCCGAAGACTGGGTTTTTGGCTACACTACCTGCTCCTTTCCTGCCCTGATAGCCCCATGTTCTATCAAGCAAATAGTGGCCTTATCCCTGGACTTTCGCGCGTGAGGAGGTTTTTTTGTTGACCGTATCGCTGTGGTTGACGGCGGTCTTGCTGGATTATGGGTGGGGCGAACCGCGTCGCTGGCATCCGTTGGTCGGGTTTGGCGGATTGGCTAACCGGATTGAAATATTGCTTTATGGACCGCCCCAAACCAGCGCCATGGCGCGTCGGCTGCGTGGTGTAGGTGCGGTTTTGGCGCTGCTGGTCCCGGCGATATTAACAGCTGGAGTGCTATCGCTAGCGCCGTGGCTTAGTTTGGCTGTCGGTTTGGGGGCGCTTTATATCGCCATTGGGGCACGTAGTTTGACTGAACATGCTGAGGCGGTCGCGCTGGCTCTTCAGGCTAATGATTTGCCCCTGGCCCGCGAACAGGTCGGTAGAATCGTCAGTCGGGATACCACTGATCTGGATGAAGACCAGATCAGCCGGGCTACTGTCGAGTCGGTGCTGGAAAACGGCTGCGATGCTGTATTCGGCGCTCTATTTTGGTTTGCGCTAGCCTGGACGCCGGGGGTGGTGCTTTATCGACTGGCCAACACGCTTGATGCTATGTGGGGTTATCGCACGCCCCGCTATCTGGATTTCGGTTGGGCCGCGGCGCGGTTGGATGATGCGCTGAATTGGGTACCAGCCCGCTTGACGGCATTGAGCTATTTGCTGGTGGGCGCCAAACCTGCGCTTGCCTGGCGCTGTTGGCGCGAACAAGCCCCCTTTTGGAAAAGCCCAAACGCCGGTCCAGTGATGGCGGCGGGGGCCGGTGCGCTGGGATTGGCCTTGGGTGGACCAGCCTGCTATCACGGTGAATGGATCGTGCGCCCTGTGCTGGGCGAGGGTTTAGCACCCCGACCTGATGATATCAGCCGGGCCATCGCCCTGGTGCGCCGCTCGCTGGGATTGTGGCTGGCCGTGGGTTTGATAGCGGGGGTGATGTTTGCTTGAACACGGCGGAGCGCTACGTGCGGCAGCGGCCCGCTACGGCATTCCGTTGGCGGAATGGCTTGACTTATCTACAGGAATCAACCCGAACGGTTGGCCAGTTCCCGTGTTGCCCGCAACTGTTTGGCGACGCTTACCGGAGCCAGAGGACGGCTTAACGGCGCTGGCGACCGCTTATTATGGAACCGCCCATCTATTGCCGGTGGCTGGCTCACAGGCAGCTATCCAGACCTTGCCTCTGTTGCGACATTCTGGCCGTGTTGGCGTCCTCCATCCCACGTATGGCGAACATGCCTATGCCTGGCGGCGCGCCGGTCACGAGATCAAGTTGTTAACGGCCGAGCAGTTAGCAGCAGCCCTGGATCGATTCGATGCCGTCGTGGTCGTCAATCCCAATAACCCCACGGGCTTGCGCTTTCCGGTGACTGTTTTACTGGAGTGGCGTGAGCGCCTGGCTGCGCGTGGCGGTTGGTTGGTGGTCGATGAAGCGTTTATGGATACGACGCCAGGCGATAGTTTGACACGTTATGTTGGCTTGCCGGGCTTGATCGTGCTGCGTTCCTTGGGCAAGTTTTATGGGCTGGCCGGGGCGCGAGTCGGCTTTGCCCTGGCGGAACCTGCTGTACTGGCACAACTGTCCGAACTGCTGGGGCCTTGGACAGTCAGTGGTCCTGGCCGGTGGGTGACTATGCAGGCTTTGGCCGATTCGCCTTGGCAGCAGCAAGCACGGTCTGATCTGGTCCAGGCCAGCGAACGGCTCGCGAATTTGCTAAATCGTCAAGGACTGCCCGTTAGCGGCGGCACATCGCTGTTTCAGTGGATAGCGTTGCCGGATGCGGATTTTTGGCAGGATGCTTTGGCGCGACGCGGCATTCTGGTACGGCGTTTTGCCGATCCGTCAGGATTGCGCTTTGGGCTGCCGGATTCCGCAGCGGCTTGGCAACGTCTGGATCAGGCGCTGGCTGCGGTGCGCACTGAGCGGCTGGGTAGGCTTTAACACATCGGCGTAGGTAGTCAAAGCAGGATCACATAAACCATGACAGACTTATTGAATTCAGAGCCGATGCGGCCTGCGTTGGGCGAAATTTTCCTCGTGGGCGCGGGTCCAGGTGATCCGGAACTGCTGACTTTAAAAGCATTACGGTTGATGCAGGCGGCCGATGTGGTCGTTTATGACCGGCTGATTGCCCCCGAGATCCTGGCGTTATTGCCGGCCCAAATCGAGCGGATTTTCGTCGGCAAGCGGCCTGATCACCACACCTTGCCACAAGAGGAAATCAATCAGTTGCTGGTTGATTTGGCGCTGCAAGGCAAGCGGGTATTGCGGCTTAAAGGCGGCGATCCCTTTATCTTCGGCCGTGGCGGTGAGGAAATTGAAACGCTGATGATGGCTGGAATTCCGTTTCAGGTTGTACCGGGTGTGACCGCCGCCGCCGGTTGCGCCGCCTATGCCGGAATTCCGCTAACACATCGCGATTATGCGCAGGCGTGTGTGTTCGTAACGGGCCATCTTAAGGACGGAACCCTGGATTTGAATTGGCCAGCGTTGGTGCAGCCTAGGCAGACTGTGGTGTTTTATATGGGCCTTAAAAGCGTTTTGCATATTTGCCAGAAGCTACGCGAATACGGTGCGGCTGACGACCTTCCGGTCGCATTGGTAGAGCAGGGCACTACGCCGCAACAGCGCGTGCTTTGTGGAACACTGGCTTCTTTAGCTGAGGTTTTACACGATAGCGACGTACATTCCCCGGCTTTGTTGATCGTCGGTGAGGTCGTTAAGTTGCGCTCACGGCTGGCGTGGTTTGAAGGAGCTTGAAAGGTCTCGGACCGGTCAGATTTGTAGCACTGTCAGCTTTTTTTACAATCTGAGCTAACTGAGTTTTTATTTTTTAACCATTGTTTTTTATATTAAAATCTCTTTAATGGCTAGTCTTGGCCGGTGAATTTACGCTAAAATCGGTTTGAAAGGGTGGTTCTTTACCTATCAAATGTCAGGATTTTTTACACTTTTGCCTTTTTGGCGGGTCGATTCGGATAAAAATATAAATAAGATCAGCTTGGTAGAATATAAGGCACAAAATATGCTTATATCATCGCTAGAGTGTGTTTCATTAGATAACGCTGAGGATAAATTTTATGAACAAGCTTAATAAATTGGTTGCTGCGGGGGCGATGACACTGTTTACGGCTTCTGTTAGTGCGCTGCCCATAACTGTGGATGGTACAGAGGATGATTTCACAATTAATTGGCTTTATACAGTCGACCCAACCCACACTCTGAGCGCTACGGCAGTGTTCGATGTGATCGATATTTCTGCTGTAGATGTTACTTTTAAAATCACATTGACTAACAACAGCACTGGCTTCATCAATGCTGGATTGACCTCGTTTGGTCTGTTGATTGATCAAAACATTACCGGAGAAACAATTATTAACAATGCGAGTGGTCCCACTTGGGGTGCGGCCACCAACGTTAATTTCCCTTCATACCAGAATGTTGATGTCTGTGTTTATGCCGGTAACAATTGCAGCGGTGGAGGACAAAACAGTCTCCTAGCGGCTGGCCAGACCGATTCACTAAAATTAATTTTGCAGGGAGATTATCCAACTCTGAGCTGGACTTTTGATAATCTTCCAATCAAATTTCAAACCAACCTAGGGTCCTTTGAGTTTGATCCGAACGATCACGGAAATCCTCCCCCTGCTGTGCCCGAACCCGCCACTATGGGTCTGTTGGGAATGGGGCTTGCCGGACTCGGGGCCATGCGTCGCCGCAAGCGCGCTGCCTGATCTGAAATTCTTCTTCAAAAACCCGGCCTCGGCCGGGTTTTTTGTTATTAGCGAAAACCCTCCTTGTTAGGCATCTGGCTCATACCCACTGGCTTAGGATTAAAAACAGCCCTGTCGGGTTTGTTGGGTGGTCGAGTGGGTTCGGGAAGGGCAGTCGGCGGCGCTGGCTGCTGACATTCAGGCCAGGGGTAGCAAGGATAAGGAGCAGGTCGCTGGGGTTTCGGGTGATAAGGCCCGTAAGGCGGATAAAACCCTGGAGGCGGATAGACGATCACCTTCCTGGCGTTGTCCTCTTCCTTCTGTTTTTGCTGTTTCAGCAAGTCATTTTTTAGCTGCTCATTTTCCTGTTCCAACTCGCGCAGCGCTTGTTCCTGGCGAGCGTCTTCGATGGATCGTCGTTCACTGGCCATGCGCTCAGCCAGCGCATTGATCCGGGCGACCTCGGCGGCGGAATCAGCCGCATTGGTTGGAGCGGTGGCCGTTGGAGCAATATCGAGCATTTGGCTTTGGTTAGCGTTCTCTGGTTTTTTGGTGCCGTAATGCACCCGCCCCTCGGCATCGGTCCACTTATAAATCTGCTGGCCTTCTACCGCGCCAGTAGTGAGTAGGAGCAGGGCAAGGAACAGAGGCGGTGCAACCGCTTTCAGCGAATCCATAAGCACCTCTTCGTGGGCTGAGAAATACGGTAAGTCATTAGAACAAGAAAAAATTTGCTGGTTCAAATCGTCGCTTTAGGGTGAGGGCCAGGATCGCTTTTTGTCAGTGCTTGCATGGTGGCCAGGGTGCAGAGTTGCTAGAATCGCCGACCTTGTATCCGCCCTAACTTGCAGGAACGATTTTGGACATTCTATTAATCCTTAAAGCATTGATTCTGGGGCTTGTCGAGGCCGCTTCAGAGTTTTTACCGATCTCCAGCACCGGTCATCTCATTATCGTCGGAGATTTTCTGGATTTTACCGGCCCACGCGCTGAAACCTTCGAAATTTTTATCCAGCTAGGGGCGATTTTATCGGTGGTCTGGGTGTATCGAGAGCGTCTACGCGCTACGCTGCTAAATTACGCCACCGATGCGCAAGCGCGTCGGCTTGTCACCCACTTAGCTATTGCGTTTACCCCGGCTGCCATTCTAGGTTTTCTATTTCATAACCAGATCACCCATTATCTGTTCAATCCGGTCACGGTGGCCGGTGCGCTGGTGGTAGGCGGTATCGCGATATTGTTAATCGAACGCTACGCACCGTTGGGTAGGGTTCAATCAGTGGACGATATGACCTGGAAAGACGCTTTGGCGGTGGGCGTGGCGCAAAGCGTGGCGCTGTTTCCAGGGGTATCCCGCTCTGGAGCGACGATTATGGGCGGGATGTTGGGGGGTATGTCGCGTTTTGCGGCAACGGAATTCTCGTTTTTTCTAGCCATTCCAACGATGTTCGCCGCAACCGGTTATAGCTTGCTCAAGGAGTGGGGTAGTTTGAGCCTTGCCGATGTGCCGATGTTCGCGGTTGGCTTTATCGCCGCTTTTTTCGGCGGCCTGGCCGTGGTGCGCTTTTTAATCAGCTATGTCAGCCAGAATACCTTTGCCCCATTCGCCTATTATCGAATAATCTTCGGCGGTTTATTGCTGTTGTATTTTCATTGGCACCCCTGGGTCGGCAAGGGGGCCTAAAGTGGGTAATGGTTAGGCGTGGCGTAGCGTCGCCATTGCCACAACCAACGCCGCCACCCCAAAGATCAATCCCCAATCGTGCAACCGCAAGCGATATTCCACTAAGGGTGTCCGGATAGGACCGCCGAAACCGCGTGATTCGAGCGCTTCGGCAAGATCATCAGCAAAGCGCATCACATCAGCCAACAGCGGGGCCAGCAAGGCGACACCATTGCGCAGCAGGTCAATACCATCCAGTCGGATACCGCGACTGGCCTGCGCTTCTCGTACCTCGCTAACCAGTAAAACCATGGTCGGGGTGAACCGTAGCGTGCCTTCCAGCAAAAATACCGCTGTGGGTGTCACCCCGCTGGCTAGCAAAGATTCACCCAAATCCGTCGGCGAGGTGGTGGCGAAAAACAGCACGCTGACCGTGACCAGCCCCAGCAGCCGTAGCACTGCGCTGGCGGCGTTTAGCGGGCCATCGCTCAAACCGACGATGACCGCGAACAAGACCAGGGTGGGCGAGAGCAGCCACAACGCACGACGCCAATCCTCACCAGCGCGCATGAGCAAAATGGCAAGTAGGGTAGCGGCATTGAGCCACAACAAATCCGTCAGCTCAGTGGCCAATAGCACCACGCCGAAAGTCACAAGATAAACAAACAGTTTAGCGCGAGGGTCGAAAAGACCGGTTGCGGTAGGTAAGGGAGCGAGTGATGCGGTAACAGATGTGGCCATGATCAGGCTGCCCTCGCTAACGTTGTCGGTAGGCGAGCGTGACGTAATAGCTCAGGCTGATCGAGTATCACAGTTGGATGTGCGTCAATGGTGATGCGCCCCTCCGCCAAGATAGCCCATCGCTCACATAGCGGGTAAGCCCACGCCAGATTGTGGGTGGCCATGACAATCGCCACGCCTTCGGCCGCACACTCACGCAGCAAAGCATACAGAACCATCCGGGCGCGGGCGTCTTGCCCAGCAGTTGGTTCATCCAGTAGCAACGCCTGAGGTCGGGCGGCCAGGACAGCGGCTATCGCCACCCGACGCTGTTCACCAACGCTGAGCATTTGCGGCGGTCTTTCCAGGAGCGGATCAAGGCCGAAACGCTTGCTCAGTTGCGCACACCAGGCTGGATCATAGCGACCAAGCGCGCGCGGTCCGGCCGCCAATTCGGCGCGCACGGTGGCGGCAAACAGCATTCGGGCGGGCTGTTGCATGACTAGGCCGACAACGCGCGCCAGTTCAGCCACCGGTCGTCGACCGATGGATTGCCCCAGAATCCGGACATCACCCGTTTGACTGCGCAGCAAACCATTGCCATGTCGGAGCAAGGTACTCTTACCCGCGCCGTTGGCCCCCAGCAGTGCGACGATTTCGCTCCTGTTGGCTGATAGGCTTGCTCCGCGCAGAACGGGTTGATGGTTACGCTCGCAGCCGATATCGCGCCATTCCACGACTGATTCGGAGGCAGTTAAGGGCAAATCGGGCGGCGGCGCAGGGACTGGCGACGCCATCGCCAAACCCCACGCCGCGAGATCACCGGCCATGACAGTCTGCGGCGGCCCATCGGCCACCAGTCGGCCCTGATGCAGAACCAACATCCGATTGGCAGCCCCAGTGACTTCTTCTAACCGATGTTCAGCGACCAGCAAGGTTACTCCAGCCGCGTGCAGACGATGAAGCAGGATTCGCAATTGGCTAGCCCCTGCCGCGTCTAGAAAGGCGAAAGGTTCGTCCAGCACCAACAGTCGGGGTTGCATCGCCATCACCCCGGCCAGCACGACGCGCTGTTGTTCACCACCTGACAGCGTATGCGGCGCGCGCTCCAGTAAATGACTGATATCGAGCCACTCGGCTGTTTCGCGGACCCGGCGGGCGATGGTGGGTCGATCCAGACCTTGGCAGGCCGGACCAAAAGCGATGTCGCGGGCGACTGTGGTGGCTAGACATTGGGCGTCCGGCCGTTGCAGGACCAGTCCAACCGCACGACTCATCTGCTGGGGAGGCGTGACGCCTGGGTCCATTCCGGCGACTGTCAAAGTACCACCGACCTCGCCGCCACGCAGGTAGGGAATTAAACCATTAAGCAGTCGACACAGAGTCGATTTACCGGAGCCGCTGGCACCAGCCAATAACACAAACTCACCCGGCGCGACGCTAAAATCCACCTGCTGGAGTGCAAGATAGCCCGTGATCGGGTAACGGTAACTGACACCTTGACAGGCAATCAAAGCCTCTGCCATACCGCTTAGTGCAGATAGCCTAAGCGTCGCAATACCCGCAAGCCCAACACGCCCAGCACCGCGCCGACGGTCGAGGACAGCAGAAAAGGCAAGATCAGCAGGCTTAGAGCAATATCCTTACCCATCAGATAGGGGGCGACCAGCAGAGCGCCGACCGAGGCACCGACCAGGCCGGTGCCGATAACTTCACCAAGCGCAGTCAAGTAAATGTTGCGAGTGTAGGGATAGGCCAGCCCGGCTAGAACGACGCCAAAAATACTGCCCGGAAATGCCAATGGCGTGCCAAGGCCCGTGGCATTGCGGATTAGCGAGGTAACCACCGCCACCGCCAATCCCCACCATGGACCAATGAGTGCGCCGGTGATGACATTAATGAAGTGTTGGCTTGGGGAGATTTTGGCGATGCCGGTAGGAATGCTAATCGGTGATAAAGCAACGGCTAACGCAGCCAACACGACGCTATAGGCGACTAAATGGGTCGGCGAGGTCGCAGCGGTGCGGGGGGGGGACATCATCAGTGACGGATTCCGCAGTGTTATTTCTGAAATACAGTTTGCAGTTGTGCAGCGGTCCTGGGTTTAAACGCCTCCCCATCCAGATAAAGGAGCTGGACGAAATCCGATCCCTGATTGTCGTTGGTGAAATCCAGCGTTAAACCACCCAGGTTAAAGCTATGACCCTGCGCCGCTTTAAGAAAGTTTTCAGGGGTGATGTCCCCTTTAATGTTACGCAGAATCGCCAGGAACATTTTGCCGACGATATACCCTTCCAGAGAAATGGGGTTGAGCTGATTGGCAAGGGCTTTACGGGCTTCCTCAACGATGGGCAACGCTGCGTCCAGAGAGGGAACGACCTGGGTCATAATTACGCGGTCAGCAACTTTCTGCTCTGTTAATGCAGCAATCAGGCTCGGTGCCTCAATTTGCGAGGTGACACTGACAACCCAATTCTCTCCTTTATAACGAGAATACTGGATAAAAGTCGTCACCGGGGGGTTGGAGCCACCGACGATCATCACCAGTCGGCATTGGGTATTTGCTGTTTTCTCCCAGTGCTTGAGCGAGTCGTAACCTGGCTGAGCGAGCTTTAAAGTAAATCGTTGGTAAAAACCAACCGGACCTATTTTGTTGCGGTCAGGTTCCTCTCCCGGGACCGCCATAATCTGATCGATCTTATTAATGGTCTCTGCCATATCAGGCTGTTTGGCGAGCGCCGCTTTAATGATCGCAAGATTGGATAAACCGGCTGCATCATTCGGCAGGTAGGCGCAGATTTCCTTCGGTTTCACACCGGCGGCCAGGGCCGTTTCGATTACGAGATTCGCTTCCTGCGCAAAGCTGGCGCGGAAATTGATGATGCCGCTGGCATTGGTGCGCAGATAGCCAACGCCAATCTGAAAGCCGACGCCCGGAATTTTATTCTCGGTCAGAAGCGGCAGGGTGGCCTTGATTGATGGTCCACCGGTATTGCCGAGCATGGCGAATATGCCTTGCTGGATCAGCTTCTGGGTGGCCTCAATCGCTAGCTTGGGATTGAAAGAGTCGTTTAAAACCACGTACTCAAGCGTGCGTCCCTGGACTTTCTCATTCTTGAAGGCCGCTTCCACGCCCGCTTTCATGGCTTCGCTGCGGGTCTTGGCTTCCTCCAAAAAGTCCATGACTCCACCGACTCGGATCGTGGTCGGGGTAACTCCAAAGTTAGCGGGAGCCGTCGTGGTTTGGGCGTAAGTGTTGATGGATGGAATCAACAACCCCGCCACAGTCAGGACCACAGCACCAAGATTAAGGCTGTGGTGTCTTCTGTTTTCAAATTTTTTTACATGATTTGGCTTCATTAATCTCCCCCTGCTGCTCGTTTTACCTTCGAATGCTCATCCGTTACGGAGGCCGCACAAAGTTTTTGCATTGCAAAAACTCATGATACTGTATTTTTAAGCTGACAGATAAGCGCTCGATCTTCGAGTCCATCCGGCTCGCTGCAATGTCGCAGGACGCTAGCCCGCGCTGTATCGCGCAGTTTCACAACAGATTGCCAATCCTGACCTTCGGGATAGACTGGCGGCTGCACAATCACTTCCAGGGTATTGCGGCGTGGAAACCATGAACCAGCGCGCAGCATGGATCGGGCACCGCGAATACTGACTGGAACGACCGGTACATCGGCTTGGGCGGCCGCGACGAAAGCGCCCATGCGGAAATCGCGCAAACCCGGTATCCGGGTGAAGGTTCCTTCAGGAAAAAAGGCCAGTGATTTGCCTTCTTTTGCTGCTTCGGCCACCCGCAGCCCTTCCAACGCACTGCGCTGAGCGTCGAAACGCTCAACAAATAAAGTGCCTAGTCGACGCAGAGGCTGGGCAAGCCAACTATTATTCAATAACTCACGCTTGGCGACGTAATGAAAAGGGCGGGGGATTGCTGCGATCAGGATATAGGCATCCAGGTAACTGGCATGATTGGCGATGAGTATGCAGGGGCCAGCCGGTAGATGAGCCAGGCCGGAGACGGCCAGCGGGATGCCAGCCAGCCGCGCCAGGGTAAGACTGGCGAATCGGCTAAAGGCCCAACACCATTCGCGTTTGGGCAAGATCATGATGCCCAGCCAGGTGACAGGGGCCAGCAGTCCAAAGAGTAGCCACACGTAGGCGGCATAGAGATAGGCCCCTGCATCGTGCACAAAGCGCCGCACCTGTATCCAGGCGCTTGAAGCGACTACACGCGCCAGTTGTAACCAGAACGCGCGGTGACCGCGCTGGAGTGCGTTGCATTCGTATAACTCACGAACCCCGGATCGACGGATTTTGCCGCTGGAGGTTTTCAGAACCGTATGGGGGGGTACGAGCGCGACATCATCCGGGGGTATTCCTAAGACTTCAATGCTGACGCTCTGGATTTTTTGGCGTAACTCGGCCAATTGATCCGCTTGATGCAGGCGGGTTTCAGCGACAACGATTAGCCGTTCACTACCCGCTTGTGGATCATGACTGGCGAACGCTGCTACGCAGCCTTTGCGGATGCCAGCAAGATCGCCAACCGCTTGCTCCAACTCGTAAGGGTAAAGATTACGGCCGCCACGGATAATCAAATCCTTAACCCGGCCCGTTAGATACACGTCGCCGCCCATCATATAGGCGCGATCCCCCGAATCAAGCCAGCCATCGCTGTGAGGAAAGAGCTTACGGGTCGCTTCGGGGTTGCGGTAATAGCCGGTGGTGGCTGAAGGCCCCTTAAATTCCAGTTGCCCTTCACACCGATCCGGCAATTCCCGGCCATGTTCGTCAACGATGCGGATTTGATGACCGGCCAGGGGTTGTCCGCAGGCTGGAAATTGCAATGCGAACGCATCGTCGGGGGCCGCTGGTTCTGCCCGCCCATCGACCAGTAGTGCATCGCGGCGAACGCGGTCGATTACAGGCCCGCGTCCCGGAGGTTGTAAGGCCAGTCCCACGGAGCATTCGGCCAATCCGTAGACTGGAGCCATGGCTTCAGGCCGGAATCCATAAGGGGCGAAGCGGGCGGTGAAGCGCTCGATCGTCGCCGGATTGACCGGTTCAGCACCGTTGAACGCCATTCGCCAGGAGCTTAGATCAAGACCAGCGATGTCATGCGCTTCAATGGCACGGGCGCAAAGCTCATAAGCAAAATTGGGAGCAGCCGATAGCGTAGCGCGATGGCGATGTATAGCTCGCAGCCAATGGGCTGGCCGTGCCAGGAAGGTGAGAGGCGACATCACCACCAGCGGACACCCGTGGTACAAGCTGCCCAAACAAGCGCCAATCAAACCCATATCATGGTATAGCGGCAACCAGCTTACAAAGAGGTCGTCCGGGCTAACGGCGATATGTCGGCCCATGGCCCGCACGTTAGCTAACAGATTAGCGTGACTGAGCATCACCCCCTTGGGATCGCCGGTGCTGCCAGAGGTATATTGCAGGAAAGCCAGGTCGTCGGTGTGAACTGGGGGCGCAGTCCAGCCGTCCTGGCTTTGCTGGAGTTCCGCCACGGTTACTACATGACGCAAATCCTGGAGTTGGGTTTGCAGCAGTCGAGCGACAAGCTTCGCCTCTGGAACTGTCACCAGCACTACGCTTTGGGCGTTGTTCAGCAGTCGGACGTGACGGCGCAGATGTTCCTCAATTTGCGTGGGTCGGGCTGGCGGGTAGATCGGCACCGGCACACCGCCAGCAAGCAGAACGCCAAAAAAACTCAGAAAGTAATCACTGCCAGTCGGGAGCATGATTGCAGCGGTTTGCCGGGGCTGTAGGCCGCGTTGACGCAGCCCGACGGCTATCGCTTGAGCGCCCTGCTGGAGATCGGCGTAAGTAAAAGAGGCCTCGATTTGCTCGTTACTATCCTGAATTTGAATAGCAATCTGATCCGGGCAAGCTTGGGCGCGCCAGTCCAACAGTTCGATAAACGTTGTAACGCGCTCTGGGGTAGCGCCCGCGTTTGACCAGCGCGGTGTTTTCTGATGCGCTGCCTCAAAATCCAGAGACTTATCCTGAAGCTCCTGCGCGCTGGGTTCACCTTCAGCCTGGTGGATCAGCTTGACCAGATCGCGTGGCGTTTCCGCCAGCAGCAATCGCTCACCCAAGACGATTTGGAAGGTGTGTTCAACCCGCCGCAGCAGCTCAGTCCGCGTTAGGCTATCCATCGCCAGATCCCGGTCGAGATGGCTGTCTAAATCGAGATGATCGGCTATTCCACCGGATGGATGGGTTTCGCGCACGAGTTCCTTTAACAATGCCAATAACCGTGTCGCTGTATCACTAAGCGATTCGGCAGCCGAATTCGGCAGGCTATCAGTCGGGCTAGGAGATGCATCCTGTTCGGCAATCATGCTGCTGATCCGGTGACTGGCAAGGACGATGATCGCTCTGTTAAGAACGGATATTGGGGGTTTGACTCGTCATTCTAAACACCGTTTCGCCCTCACGTCATGCAAGTTGACAGGGATTTAAAATAAGATTTTGAAAAGTATCCATATCATTTGACTGATCTGGCTCTAGCAAGGTCTCTGATAGAAACTCCTGATAGACTATGGATTCCAAGAGATGCTCATGGCCGTAGAAGCAGTTTTTGTCTTCTTGGCGCCGCCGCCTGATTCCGAGGGTCCGTTCATGTTTCGCAAACCGTTTCGCTTTTGGTTGATAACGCTGCTGTTGGGGCCGACGTGCGCCCTGGCGCTGGAAATCGGCGAAATTCAGGTCCAATCCTCGCTTAATCAATTATTCGACGCGAGAATCACCCTGCCCAAACTAACGCCAGAGGATCTGGCCAAGGTTTCGGTCAAGTTGGCACCCGCGCCGATGTATAAAGAGTTTGGCCTCGACCGAACGGCTACTTTAGGCAAGTTGGTCTTTTCCATCGAATATAACGCCGAGGGAGAGGTTTACGTCAGAGTGGTTTCTACTGAGCCGATCCGTGAACCTTCCTTGGGTTTGCTGATGGAGTTTAGATGGCCGCGCGGTAAAACCTTCCGGGAATTCACTGTTTTCCTTGATCCCGTGCAGCGCTTGGCTAAGCGCCCCAACGACCGCACCAAAACGGTTTTGGATGGCACTGCCCAGGCAACGCCGCCCACTCCGGTCGCTGCTCCGGCATCGACTGTAGCAGCCGTTGCACCAACGCCGACCCCACCGCAGGCCGCTTTGCCGCCACCAGCGCCAACGACAACCGTGGTACCGCCAACTACTGCGCCTCCAAGCGAGCCAGCCCTCCCGGCCCCTGTTCCGGCGTTGACGGTCGCTGCTTCAGCCGCAACACCGCCTGCACCGCCTACACCACCTACCGCACCTTTACCATCTCCAGTGCCTGCGCTTGCCTCGCCGACGCTCGTTGCGCCAGTACCCGATTCCCCCCCTGTAGTCGCCTCAGCGCCGCCGGTGGCGATGGCCGCGCCGACTGGAGCGCTGCCACCTCCCGTGCCGGTAGAAACAACATCTGTACCTGGTAAGGGTTATAAATCTGGAAGTCTATACGGCCCGGTAACGCCCGGTGAGCGGCTTGCAAAAATCGCCCTTAAAGTGCGCCCCGATCCGAATATTACTCAAGAGCAGATGGCGCAGGCTTTGTTTAAGGCAAATCCCCAAGCGTTCGCCAAAGGGATTGATGAACTCAAGGTGGGTTCTACGCTGCGTTTACCCACGTTGCGGCAAATTGCCAAGTTTTCTGGTTCTGTTACTGCTCGGCAATTGGCGGAAGCTGAAGAAGCCCAAACTGCGGCGTTGGTTCAGCCGGTAAAACCGGGGCCGGTTGAATCTGGCGTTCCGCAAGCCTTTGCCTTGGCACCGCCGGACGTATTGGAACCGATGATGGCGGAGGCAGCTCCTTCGCTCGCAGCATTGTTGGAATCTCCCAAACCTGGGGTGGAAGTTGCTGACAAGCGAGAATTGTCGGGACTTTCGCCATCGGCTAAACGGGCGGCTGTTACGCCGACTGTTGGCACGTTTGGCCGTATTGCGCCCCCGGTCCTGGCACCCGTATCAGCAATGCCGCTAACGTATTTGGCGGTTGCCGAAGTGATCGGCACAGCCGTTAGAATTCCAGGATCGGTCATTCCTGCGCAAATTGCGCCCGCATCGATCATTGCCGATGTGTCGTCAAAGGCAAAGCCGGGCCTGACAGTCAGCAATGGTTCGGCAGCGAAGGCGATAGCGTCGGTAGTTTCCAATAAGCCGGTAAGGATATCCAATACCGACTCCACGAATTTATTGGGCGTCCTGGAAGGCCGTGTCGGCGAATTTACGCCGAGACTGGATTCTGCAACATCAACCAGCGCTATAGCATCTCCTACAGCACAGCCTGACAAGATAGGCCAAGGCAAAGAAGCCACTTACCAAGGCGGCGAGCAGTACGGGCCAGTAGGAGCGAACGAGCGGCTTTGGGACATTGCGACCAAGGTGCGCCCGGATGCGGAGATTGGTAAGGACGTGATGATGAGGGCGCTATTCCTGGCCAACCCGCAGGCCTTCTCCGGTCGGGAGATCGATAACATGAAGGTGGGGGCGCTTTTACGGGTGCCGACTTTAGAGGAAATCGTCAAGCACACCGGTTCCCCGGCCGCGAAGGCGCTATTGGAGAAGAGGAATGACGCCGCTAAACCCGCTGATTCCCCAGTGCCGGTTTCCAACCGTTAAACTCGTAGGATAGAAGCTAGCCACTCCCGCACAAGATGCGGAATGCTCCCCTAGTGGCCGAGCAAGAGGGGAGCGAGTGGCTCTTTCTTCTACAGAGCATCCGCCTCAACGCCAGTAGAAATTCAACTGTGACTGGCGTGGTCCGTCAATCCGAACCGATTGCTGTTGGGTATGATCAGCGGTGCTTACCGCAACCGTATACGTACCGGGTGGAATCTGCGCCAGGAAATAGGGTCCTTTCGAATTGGCGGTTAACACCACTTCACCGCGCGAGTCGACGATCTTGACCTGGGTATCGGCGAGATACTCACCACCGCCTTGCATGGCTGACATCACCCGCAAGTTAAACCGATCTGACATAGCGCGCAGCTCTTCGCGTTCGCTCTCACCCACACCCCCGGATGTGTAGCGGATACCTTGATCAGTGGTCCTTACCTGAAGCGAACCGCCCGGTGGCAACCATCCCTTACCCTCCGATTCCGGCGGGGGTGGCGGCGGGGGTGGCGGATTGCCACTGGTAACTGTTCTCTCCTCAATCACCTCTTCCGTCTGCGAGCGGCCCATATAGGCAGATGTCGGCTGGTTTACTGAAGAGGAGGAGCGATAAATCGGGGAGGAAGAGGTTTGCTGAGCGACAGCCGGAGCCGCTAATCCGGCGCTGGTCGCTAACCCTAAAGCGATGAGGCTAAGGCGTGAAAGGTTTGCCATTTGTTGGGATCTCCTAACTTAAGGTGGATTAAATTAATGAGCCGATGGCTCTACGCCGAATCGTTATTAGGTATCGGGAGTAAAATGAAATCTCCTGATCGCCCCAATAGCTTAACCAATAACCCACTGAGCTTGCGTGTGCCGTTAGTCATCTTTGCAGAGTGACTTTTAGGGAATCTTTATTCCGATAACCTGCTGACGTGTGCCTTTGGTCATGTTCAGTCATGACGGCCTGCCAGGAGCATTCCGAGTTCCTGGCGAATGAGATTTCAGGCAGCGTGTTGGGCGATGAACGCTTTAACTTGCGTCACGTCAGCATCCATGACCGTGAAGCGTTGTGGCAATGTTTCAATCTGTTCGTAGCCGGTCGGCCGTTCTGGGGTGCGATTCAGGGCTTGAACAATGGATTCTTCAAATTTGGCGGGTAGGGCGGTTTCGGCGCAGATTAGCGGAACGCCTTCCTCGCGAAACTCCAATCCAACTTTGATGCCATCGGCGGTATGCGTGTCGATGATGATGCCGAATTCCTGATAAATCCGGCGGATCGTCGCGAGACGGTCTTGATGGGTGCTGGAGCCGGATACGAAGCCTGAATCGCGAACCGCTTGAAAATGGCCACTGCCTGACAGGTCAAAGAATCCGTCGGTTTCAATTTGTTGCCATAGTTTGCGCACCAACTCTGGATCGCGGTCTACCAGGTCGAAAATGAAGCGCTCGAAGTTTGATGCTTTGGAAATGTCCATTGAGGGGCTACTGGTCTGTAGGACTTGACTAGCGGCCCGCACTCGATAAATGCCCGTACGGAAGAATTCATCCAAGACATTGTTTTCGTTGGTGGCAAGGATCAGACGGCGGATCGGCAAGCCCATGCGCTTGGCGATGTAGCCAGCGCAGATATTGCCGAAATTCCCTGAAGGGACTGCAAACGACACCTGTTGATCGTGACGCTCAGTGACCGCCAGCCAGCCCTTGAAGTAGTAAACGATCTGCGCGGCAACCCGCGCCCAGTTGATGGAATTCACCGTGCCAATACAGTAACGCGCTTTGAACGCCGCGTCGTTGCTGACTGCTTTAACCACATCCTGGCAATCGTCGAATACCCCGCGCACGGCAATATTGAAAATATTCTTATCCTGTAAGGAAAACATTTGCGCGGTCTGAAACCGACTCATCTTCTGATGAGGCGACAGCATAAATACCCGAATGCCATGCTTGCCGCGCATGGCATATTCGGCGCTGGAGCCAGTATCACCGGAGGTCGCGCCTAAAATGTTGAGATGGCCGCCGGTTTTCATTAGCGCGTATTCGAAGAGATTGCCCAGTAATTGCAGAGCGATATCCTTGAATGCCAATGTCGGACCGTTTGACAGCCCCAATAACCATACGCCCTCTCCCAGAGGAGTCACGGGGGTTATGGCCTCACTGCGGAAAGTATCGGCGGTGTAGGTTTTCTCGACGAGCGCACGTAGATCGGCAGCCGGAATATCGTCGGTGAACTTGCGTAAAATAGCCCAGGCTAGGTCTGCATAAGCAAGACCACGCCAGCTAGCCAGTTCATCAGGCGTCAGTACCGGGTAGGCGTCCGGCAGGGTTAGACCACCGTCAGGCGCTAAACCGCCCAGCAGGATGTCTGAAAAGGTCGCGGGGGCCATGCCGCCTCGGGTGCTGATATAGCGCATGAGAGGTCCTCGGCAATCGCACGGAAAATAAAGGACAGGTTAGACTTGAATCAGCCAAATTGGCGCAGTGTATCGCGCCCGGCGGCTCTATAGCTGTAGCACGGTATCGTCGCCTGGAACCGGAAGCAACCGGTTGGTGATTTCTCGCGCCCACGGGTTGATATCGCCGTAGACTTTCACCAGACGCCCCTTCGAGGCGCGAAACAGAAGTTTAGCGCGCGCATTATCGATAGAATTATCGTAAACGTAGGTCCGGTCAGCGAGCCAGGCCACTACGGAGCAATAGGCGAGTGACTTGGTGTAACGACCGATAATTTTCGGAATAGGCACGTCGTGGCCACCTTCCATAACGCGCATGGCGACCCGCTTGGCATTGATAGAGGGATCATCGGTGCCCACGAAGAACAGCCGGATAAAAAATCCTGCCTCTCTGGCCCGACGAAGAAAATCCATCTTATCGGGCGCGGACAAAACCGTTTCAAAGGCCAGACTGCGCCTGTCCACCAGGCAGCCTTCGCGAATCTCGGCTGCCCGACGGGCTGCGCGAAAAACGGCATCCGGGGCGTTCCAGTCGCCGAACTCGTCGCGAGCGATAAAATCCGGATTGACGTAGACACATCCATCCATCCACTCGTGCATTAAAAGCTGCTGAGTGATCGACGTTTTGCCAGACCCATTCGGTCCGGCCACGACGATCAAGCGCGGTTTTTCTCCTTCACTCATGCCCGCACGCGCAACCCGTCAACGGCCGTCATCTCGGCGCGTAAGCGGCTCAATAAGTGAGCGCGGGCCGTTTCGGCGTGCTTGCGCGCTTCAGTGACGACCGCTTCCATCAAGGCGTCGAGTTGCTCATCAGAGGGTTCGTGAGCGATGTCGTTTAGGTTGAATCGGGCGTGTGGCGTCATCGAGCAAATCCTCCGAGAACAGGCAAAATCCGGCTAGAGAAAGAAAGCCGCCGTATTTTACACGCTGTTGCGGCCGATACCCAATATGACCACTTTTAATTTGGCCAATTGCTGAGACACGCTGCTTGATTGCAGCGCGTCTTATTAAGCTGCGAAGTGGGCGGTCTATCAGGCTTGTGCCTGGAGGGGCAGGTTGATTGCTCTGATCTCGGCTCGCAACCGAATCATCAGTTGTTCACGGGCTATCTGAGCGTGTTTGCGCGCTTCGGTGGCGACCGCTTCCATCAAGGCGTCAAGCTGCTCGTCAGACGGCTCGTGGACAATATCATTCAAGTCAAAGGATTGTAATTTCATTGTTGTAGACTCCAACCGCTTTGGGCCTGATGGGCCGCTGTTACCGGCCCGTTGGTGGTTTTGATCATTATTATAGCTCAAGCCGTTGCATAAGGGTTGCAGATTACCAGCAATCCAGGTCGGCTCAACGGCCACATTTCATGTACGCTTTGTTTCAATAAGCTGTGTCCACACGCCCGAACCGGGGAGATTCTGGCCACCATCAGCGACAATGACGGCACCGGTGATATAAGAAGCGAGTGGCGACGCCAGGAACACGCTCAATTGACCAATATCGTCTGTATTGCCAAACCGGCCCAGTGGAATCGCCTTGCGCAATAGGTCGGCGCTACCCGCCGGGACCAGACGGCGTACGCCCTCCGTACCCTCAATAGGGCCAGGGATGATACTGTTGCAGCGGATGCCGAATGGTCCCCATTCCAGCGCCAAGTTGCGCATGAGATTGTCGATCCCCGCTTTTGCTGCGCCGACATGGGCTTGAAAGGCGTATGGCATCAACGCCATGCCGGCCGAGATGAAAATGATGTTGCCCTGGGTCTCCCGCAATTGTGCAAAAGCCGCCCGACTCGCGTTAAAACTACCCAGCAGATCGATATCGATAACCGCTTTAAAACCATTGGGACTCAGGTCAGCTGCCGGGCAAGGGAAATTACCTGCTGCTCCGCAGATCAGCGTGTGAACCGGCCCCAGCGTCTTTTGGGTCTCTTGTAGGGCTTTCTCCAGAGCCGGGTAATCCCGCACATCGGCCGAATAGGCAGTAACGCGCGCGCCGATTGCCTCCAATTCGGCGCGCGCTACATCCAGCTTTTCCTGAGAGCGTCCGACGATACCAAGATTGGCACCAAGCGCTGCGAAATTGCGCGCGATACCAAGATTAATACCGCTGCTTCCGCCGGTGATGAACACGGTCTTGCCCTGGAATAAATCTTTGGTGAAATAGGACGTGATGTTCATTGAACTCTCTTGGCGTTAAGGTGGACCCTATGACAAGCCTGGACCAAACTCACCGACTGACCCGGCGCTTGCGCGGTGCTTTGATCGGTTCAGGCGGCTTGCCGGGAATTATCTCCTATCATGGGTCTTTGCGGAGTTTTTGCCATGCCTGATTATGATTTATTGATTGTCGGTGCCGGTATCGCCGGTCTGAGCATGGCGCGCTATGCGGCGGCGGCGGGTCTGAGAACTCTGGTATTGGAACAACAGCAGCGACCCGGCGGTTGCTTACATTCGCATCGATTCACCGGGTCTTTGGACGGATTTTGGCTAGAACTGGGCGCGCACAGTTGTTTCAACTCCTATAGCGATTTGTTAAGTCTTTTAGAATCCAGCGAGGGGTTATTAGATCGCTTGCAGCGTCGAGCGAAAGTTGGGTATCGGCTGTTCGCCAATGAAGCTGTCCATAGCATCGCTTCGCAGTTGTCAATCCCGGAGTTGCTGGGGGTACCCTGGCGATTGCTTGGCGCTCGTAAAACCGGCCGTACGGTGGCTGAGTACTACGGTCGTATTGTGGGTCGCCGGAACTATGAAGCCGTGTTCGGACCGGCCTTTGATGCGGTCATTTGCCAACCTGCGGCTGATTATCCGGCCGATCACCTGTTTCGGCCGCGTCCACGCCGCAAAGAGTTTCCGCGTGGCTTTACCTTCACGGCGGGCTTGCAAACCATGGCCGATGTCCTAGCCAAGGAAGCGGGTGCCGGGATTGAATTCGGTCGGTCAGTACAATCGATTGGCCGTGACGGTGCGCAGTTGATCGTGCAGTCAGCAGAGGCCAGCTATTCTGCGCACAGAGTCTGTTTGGCGACGCCGGTAGCGATGGCGGCCGATTTGCTGCGGGGAGTTTTGCCGACCTTGGCAGAGCGCTTAACGGAGATCGGCGTGGCGGCGGTGGAATCGGTGGGAGTCGCATTACCGGGCGAGCGAGTCCGCTTACCGCCACTGGCCGGGTTAATCGGTCGCGGTCAGGCATTTTATTCGGTTGTATCGCGGGATACGCTGGCCGATCCCCGATTTCGTGGCTTTACCTTTCACTTCCGTCCTGGTGCGTTGACCGAGGACGAAAAATGGGTGCGAATCGCCCAGGTTTTGGGGATTGAGCGAAGCGAATTAGGGCCAGAAAACGTGATCACCCGACGCAATCAGTTACCGATGCTGCGAGCAGGTCATCGCCAGTGGACCGAGGCGGTGGATGCGATGTTATCTGGAACTGGCCTGGCGCTTACCGGAAATTATTTCGGTGGCGTCGCGATTGAGGATTGCGTGGGCCGCTCGAAAGCTGAGTTTGAGCGGTTAAGACGTGAAGGCTGGTAAGGGATAGAGGGTGCGAATGACCGCCGGTGTTGCGCCGGCGATCAATCCGGTTGATTCGGCTTCGCTTCAAAAGGCCGGGTAGAAAGTCGTCGTTTCGCCAAACGGGGCGTTCATGTTATCGCCAACACACCAAATCTGATCGTTAATCAATAACTTAAACCCCAAGACACCTTCACGAGCCTCTGTGGTGGTCCATTGCCAAGTGTCGCCACCGGCGTTTTCCATCAAGGTCCCGCTTTCCCAACTGAGGCTATGGCCGTCACCGCGAATGTAGAGGTTGTTGCCGTGGCCAACATCGAACTTGGCGACAATGACTGTAATGATCGGGTTTGGTCCATCAGCGGGTTTTTCAGCGGCCGGTTTTTCGACTTTAGCAGGAGTTTTTGTAGCGGGTTTTGTGGCCTTGGCGGTGGCCGAAGCGCTCGAAGCCGACGGGGATTTTTGTGCTTTGGAAGTCGGTTTCGCCGTCTTCGGCGCGGCAGATTCAGATTTGGCCGTTTTCGCGGATGGTGCCGCCGCTTTGCCAGTTTTTGAAGCGGTCGTCTTGGTTTCCTTGGTGGCTGCTTCGGTCGGTTCTTTTTTCTTCGGCATCATTTCAATCCTCTGAATTGAGTTAGTGGCTATTAAGGCATACAGAATGCCCTACCTTTATCGCTGTATATTTCAGTCTAACCCAACCTTGAAGCAGTCTCCAAGCTGGGAACCGTGCAAATTCATACGCCGACATAAATTTAGACCTTTTTACAGCGATGTCGCGAGCTGAAGCACTGGTTTAGCCCATTTTAGTCGGCCACTGAGGATTTCTTCACGATTCTTTCTATGATGCACAGGGCGGAAGTAAAACTATGGCAACCCCAGAGATTTGCAGCCTACTAAAAAACCCGGCAGTGCCGGGTTTGGGAAGTGGCTCAAATCAAGGCGCTTTTCAGGTCGGCGGCGCACCGTGTTTGGCGATAGCAGCTTCCAGTAGCTGCTTCAATTCGCCATTTTGATAAAGCTCCAAGGTAATATCGCAGCCGCCAACCAGGTCGCCATCGACGTAAATCTGTGGAAAGGTCGGCCAGTCAGCATAGCGCGGCAAATTGTCAAAAATCTCCGGATCTTCCAAGACATTGACATAGGCAAAGGGAAAACCCGTAGCCGCCAGCGCCTGCGATGCCCGGTGCGAAAAACCGCAGCGTGGCATCTCCGGAGTGCCTTTCATATAAATCACCACAGGATTGGATTCGACTTGTTGTTTGATGCGTTCAAGAACGTCATCCATTGGAAACTCCTTCAAATAGTGGAAATTTGGAAAGTGTGCGCCATCAACTACCGGTCATTGGGGATACCTAATCGGACAACCCAGACAACCAGACGGAAAAAAGAATTGGCTTTCTCCTCGATCATCGGCCCGGCAAGCGAGGCGCTCGAAGGTTAGACCCAGCCGACGAAGGAGGTTGCAACATAAGGTTTCGACAGCGTGAAAAACCTGGGGAAGCGCTTTTAAGAGCGGTTATCTACATTAATTTGCAGCCAAAGCTCCAAAAGCGCGGCGTGCCATAGCTTGCTGCCTTGCAGACGGGTCATGTGTGCCTCAGGCGCAGCTAAAAGCTGATTCAGATAGGGCTGTTGGAACAAGCCGCGTTCCCGACAGGCGCGCGAATTGACGATCTCCTGCATGAACTCTAAAAACGGACCTCGCACGAACTTGAGCGCCGGTACTGGAAAGTAGCCCTTCGGTCGATCAATCACCGCATCGGGTAATAAACCACGCGCGATTTTTTTCAAGACGGCTTTGCCTCCGTCGCCGATCTTTAATTCGGCGGGTAGTTGCATAGCCAGTTCGACCAACTCGTGATCCAGGAAGGGCACCCTGGCTTCCAGACCCCATGCCATGGTCATGTTGTCCACCCGTTTGACCGGATCATCGACGATGAGAGTCGTCACATCCAGCCGCAACACCTTGTCCAGATAGTCTTGTGCGCCGGGTTCTGCAAGTCGTTCGGCTATCAGTTGAGCGGTATGATCAGCACCGTGATAAGCCGATCCGACTGTTTCCAGCCATTCGGGGTGATCGCGATCAAAATAATGGCGCCGGAAACGATCAAGATCATTGCCAGTTTCGGCCACCATGCGCGGATACCAGAAGTAGCCGCCGAAGACCTCATCAGCACCTTGACCGCTTTGCACCACCTTGACCGCATGGGATACTTGTTCGGACAAAAGAAAAAACGCCACTGCGTCTTGACCTACCATCGGTTCGGACATGCAAGCGACCGCTTCTGGTAACCGAGACAAAACCTGATCGTTGGGGATCAAGTATTTGTGGTGGCGCGTGTGGTAGCGAGCGACGACTTGATCGGAGTATTCAAACTCACTGCCTTTCTCTTCCGGCTGATCCTCAAAGCCGACCGAGAAAGTACGCAAATCGTGGACGCCGGTTTCGGCCAACAATGCGACCAACAGGCTTGAATCCAAACCGCCCGAAAGCAGCACGCCAACCGGTACATCGGCGATGTCAAGCCGCCGCCGCACCGCCCGTCGTAGCGCCGCATGAATGATCTCCGTCCATTCCGTTGTAGTGCGTGCTTGATTGGGCCGTGTCGCTTGTAATCGCCAATAAACTCGGCTGTGTTGCGCGCCGTCTGCGGCGATAGTGAGCGTTGTCGCAGGCGGCAGTTTGCGGATACCCCGTAAGAGGGTGCGCGGGGCTGGGATGACAGCGTGTAGAGTCAGCTGGTGATGCAAGGCCACCGGGTCGATGGTGGTATCGATATCGGTAGCCGCCAGCAGCGCCTGGCTATTGGAGGCGAAGCGAAACGCATGAGGCGTTTGCGCATAATAGAGTGGCTTGATGCCGAGGCGGTCACGCGCCAAAAACAGCGTGCGCTCACGGATATTCCAAATGCCGAAGGCGAACATCCCGATCAGATGCTCGACACAGTGTTCTCCCCATTCGGCATAGGCTTTAAGGATGACCTCGCTGTCTCCCTCAGAAAAAAATCGGTAGCCCTTCGCCAGCAAGTCCCGCCTTAACTCTCGATAGTTGTAGATCGCGCCATTAAAAACCAGGGCTAAACCGAGATCCGCATCGATCATCGGCTGGTTAGAGCGGTCGCTAAGATCAATGATTGAAAGACGGCGATGGCCTAGCAGAACAGGACCATCCGACCAGATTCCCTCGTGGTCGGGGCCGCGCCGCGCCAGACGCTGTAGCGCCCGCTGCATCAAAACCAGATTTGGCTCACCGCCATCGAAACGTAATTCACCACAGATTCCGCACATGGGCGACGCCCTGATCTCGAAAAGGGTAGGGTATTGCTACTGACGGAATTTGAGATCGGAGGTTCTGACGGGAGGGCGCACACCCGGCACGTTACGGGCCAGAGAGATCGCCCGATTATAAGTTTGCGCGTTAGGCAGATTACCGCTCAATGTGACCACGCCATTGTTGGAACTGACATTTAAACCAGCACCAGCGATTTCCGAGTCCTGTTTGAAACTATCTTGGATGGCAGCTACGATCTCAGCGTCACCGACCTTGGGAACGCCAGCAGCAGTCGATGAATCAGATGCTGATTTGTCGGTAGAGCTACCGCCTAGACCCAGGCTCGAACAGCCTGTGGCGGTCAAGGCGGCCAGCATGGCAAGCGCGAGATAAAACTGATGCATGGGTCGGTCTCCTTGGTTGCAGAATGATAAGACAGCGATAATCAGACGCCTCATTAGACGCCTGTGTCTTTAGTAAGCATAACATACCAGGCACTTTGCGACCCGCGTTGCATCGCCAGATACCGGCGTCTAGACTAGCCAAGGTTTAGCCGATAAGCGCTCTTAGGTGTGGTAAAACCATCGGTCAGCCTGTGTGCTAACCGGATTTTGCGAATCTTACCCGTAAACTCTTTCCCCCACTAACCGGTAACTGCGGAGACAACATGGTCCACCAACTGCCTGAACTTCCCTATGCCAAGAATGCTTTGGAACCCTACATCTCAGCGGAGACGATTGAATATCATTATGGCAAGCACCATCAGGCTTATGTCACTAATCTCAATAATCTAATCAAGGGTACAGAATTCGAAAACCTGTCGCTTGAGGAAATCATTCTGAAATCATCGGGTGGTATTTTCAATAATGCTGCCCAAGTGTGGAATCACACCTTTTATTGGAATTGCCTGAAACCTGCTGGTGGCGGAGAACCGAGCGGTGCCTTAGCCGAGGCTATCAATAAAAAGTTTGGATCATTCTCAGCTTTCAAGGAGGAATTTAATAAAGTCGCGGTTGGCACCTTCGGTTCCGGGTGGGGATGGCTTGTCAAAAATCCTGATGGCTCGGTAGAACTGTTGAGTACTTCCAATGCCGGTACTCCAGCGACCGCCGGTAAGAAAGCCCTGTTGACTTGTGATGTGTGGGAACACGCCTACTACATTGATTACCGTAACCTACGGCCTAAGTATGTGGAAGCATTCTGGAATCTAGTCAATTGGGATTTTGCAGCTAGTCAGTACGCTGGTTGAGCCTCGCGGTTGGGTCAGGCTACTGTCTGGTTTGCCCCAACCGCGCATCATTGAGATCTGCTAGATCGGCGAATCAGGGGGACTTCCTCCCTCCGTCTAGGGTTTTGGCTGCACTCGACCGAGCAAAAGTCACATATTTAAGACGAAGGGTTGGACTTTTCAATTTGTTATGTCTATACTATAGAATATATTATTTTTCAGCCTACTATTGATATGTGCATGTTCGAAGCATGGGTTTAACTAAAAACACACGACAAATTGCGATCTCATGAGTGACCATTACCCGTATGCCACAAACACTTCAGCTTTTTTCGAGTCAATTATCGGTTAGTAATTTGTTAACTCTAAAGATTTTTTTGGGGCTGACGAAGACTGACCGGATTGCAGTATGGGAGTATACCGATAGTGCCGAAGCGGCTGCTGCGGTGTTGATCGATACGGATACGTCCGAAGGCAATTTGCAGATAAAAGAATGGGTTAACAGAAAAAAGCCGCAAGTGGTTATTGCGTTCGGCAATAACAATCTAGGTCTGCCGAGCGATGTATTGTCTCTCTCTCGCCCTTTACGTTCTGCGGAACTACTTGCGGTTTTGCAGCAAGCAGCTAGCCGTTTTACCGGTGGTTCTGCGGATAAAGGCAGAGGGCATGTGCCAGTATCGACTCAAGTCGGTGCCTTGGCAAAAGAAGCCGATACCTCAGCTTCATTTGTCCAGACAAACCGAGTTTTAACGGTTTTATATAAGGATAACGATAAAGTCTTGAAAGTAATTGACAGGATGGGCCGGTCGGTCATCTTTGATGTAGGACGCAGGCGGTATTACGCCACTAATCTGGTGCGGACTGAAGTGGAAGATCTGCTTGCTTCACCGCTAAGGAGCGTGCAAATCCAGGAGATGGGTAGCAGTGAGCTTGCCAAAGAGATCCAGAACATCAAGGCGCAAGATTCAGATCCATTGCTTTGGACAGCGGCGCTTGCTATTTCCAATGGTCAGTTGCTGCCTGGCTTAGCGCCGCAAGGGTTTTATCGGCTCAATCGCTGGCCTGATCTGAAGAAGTTAGGGGCTGATCCTCTCCATATGAAACTTGCGGCACTGCTACGTAGCGGTGGCAGCATTGATCACTTTTCCCATTTTACCAAGGCACCCGTAGAAAGCATCATTGACTTTATCAATGCCTGCCAGGTCTTGCATTATCTGGAATATCAACAAAAATCGACGCCAGCGGCTGCTCCGGTTGAGCAGAAAAAATCGGGTGATGAGAAGCGTGGCCTATTCGCCAGAATTCGGAGTCGGTTGGGAATCTGATGAAACAAATTAAATTCATTTTTACTGGACCGCCCGGGGCGGGAAAAACCACGGCAATCGCGACGATCAGCGAGTTTCCTCCCGTTTCAACCGACGTTTTTTCGACCGATGGTTTGTCGAAACTAAAAGATACAACCACGGTAGCAATGGATTTTGGCCAAATTACATTAGAGAATGGCCAGAAAATCGGCCTCTACGGAACTCCCGGCCAGCGTCGTTTCAAATTCATGTGGGATATTCTAATCCAGGGCGGCTTGGGCTTGATCGTATTGATCGATAACAGGCGGCCCGAGCCTTTAAAAGACTTGTCGATGTATCTGGATAACTTCGCTGAGTTTATCGAGCAAACTGATGCCGTCATTGGTGTGACCTGCATGGATATTAAGGATACACCCACGCTTGATGATTATCAGGAGTTTTTAAAAGAGCGTGGTCAAATTTATCCGGCTTTCGCGGTTGATGCACGTAGTAAGGATGACGTACTTTTTTTACTAAATACCCTATTAACGTGCCTGGAGACCTCGTAAGTCAATCTACCGTAGGTTTTTAGCCTCCTCTACCCTATAACTGGTTAAATACGCTGGCCATGAAGATTAAAAAGGGTAAATTGGCTTCTTTTTTTGGCTTTAAAAGCCAAAATCAGGAAGAGCCTATCGAGAAAAATGACCTTCCTAGCATCGATAAACCAATAGATTTTGGTGAAGATGCTCATACAGGGCGACCGGCATTCACTGATCCTGTTATTGCTGCTTTTATAGCTACTGGACACGTAGCGGACACTCCAGAAGATCTCTCTGAATCATCAACTAAGACCGAAGACAACAGGTCGGTTGAACTTGAAGAACAAGCAACTGTTGCTGGCTCTTTTAACGAGAAAGTGGCAGATATTGACCTTGAAACGGCAACGCAGGAGCCTGATATGGACTACGAAAACGAAGAGCATCTCTTGGTTAGTTTCAGCAAGGAACAGCTTGCACTCAGCGAAAACCAACTCGATGAATTCATGAGAGTGTGCCCTGGCGCTTATGGGGTATTGATTTCTACCGTGGATGGCCATGAGCTTCTGTATTTGGTAAAGCGCGATATTCCAATTCATAAAATATCGACGATGAATAGCTCGCTACTGGCCTTGGGGGAAAGTATTGCGCGCGAATCATCCCAGAAGCTTTGTCAGTTCGTTATTTTGGAAAATAGTGATGGCCGCGTAGTTTCCTTACGAATTAATGATATATTGATGTTAACTTGTATTTCTTCGAAAGACACTAATCTGGGAATGCTATTAAGCGTGGGCCGCAATACGGCTGGCGATTTGATGAAGATACTCAGTTGATCGAACTTTCAACGATAAAATAGAATTTTTTCCAGATCTGTCGCTGTTTGTGTCTTCTAAGGAACGATATTGCTTTGTGATTATACACTGGGAAGCCTCCCGAGATGACCGTATTAAGATTCGGCATTCCCCATTTATCTGCCCCTGAGGTTGGGTTGGTAAAAGCGTTCTTTCGTCTCTATTCACAAGATCCGACCTTTAAATGGACTATTGTCGAAGGTCCTCCCTATGATGTGTTACTTATCGATGAGAGTGTTTCCGAGCGTGTAGAGGCGGGTACTGTATTGACGCTGACCCCTGTTAAGTCAGAGTTACCCAATACGTTGGAACGCCCGCTGCGCTCAGATCATCTTGAAGCTTGGTTGCGGAAGGCCGAATACGATCTAGTTAAAGTTGGTTCACAACCGCTAGCTTCTCAAGAGAGTCCGGTATCTGAACAACCGATACAACTGATCGCGCCGACGAGTAGGCTACATTTCAAACTACGTCGTTGGCCACCAGCCACTTTATTGGGGACAAACCCTGTTCGCGTTCGCATGGCTACTTTAATATCGCGCCGCGCCTTACGGCTTGATGAGATGGCGGCAATTGCCGAGCAACCCCTTGAGGAATGCGCAGCGGTAGTCAATTTGCTGCGGGGCGCTGGATTAATTGAAATTCAAGATTTACCGGAAAATCCAATGGCGATGGAGCGATCCGGCAGTAGGCTTCCAGAACAAGCCATTAAGCAAGGCTTTGTCAGCGGATTCCGTGATAGGCTTGGGCTATAGTTCGGCTCCTATGAACGAGTATAAGATTCTATTCACTGGCACTATGGGCGCAGGTAAGACGACGGCAATCGGCAGTGTCAGCGAAGCTGCGCCGATTGTCACTGATGTTGCTAACACTGATCTTTCGCTCGGTAAGGAACGAACAACCGTCGGTCTTGATTACGGTTTGTTGACCCTAGCCAACGGTGATCGGGTTCGCCTTTTCGGTACGCCAGGCCAGCAGCGGTTTAATTTTCTTTGGAAGATTTTATCCAAGAGCGCCCTTGGCCTGATCATCCTGATCGATAACTCGCGGCCTGATCCCCTAACCGACTTGGTGGTCTATCTTGACGGTTTTGCCGAGGATCTAAGCACCCTGCCGTGCGCTATTGGCATTGGTCGGCTGGATACGCATCCTATGCCCACGCTTGAGGATTACATGGATATTCTTGCTAACCGCAATCAGCTCTTTCCTATTCTGAGCGTTGATGTCCGCCGCCGCGAAGATGTGGTTTTGCTGATTGACACTTTATTAGCTCAGCTTGAAGCAAACACGTTTGGAGCGTGAAGATTGGATAACAAAATCCGCCTTCCCGAAAAAGTCATGGCGTTCGCGCACCTCGAACTGCAGAAAATAAGTGATGAAGTTGAGGGTATAAAAGCGGTCGTCTTGGCTACTGAGGATGGTTTTGATGTGGCCTCGGTGGTTCGTGACGGGAGTGATCCCAGTCGCATCGCCGCTATGGCCAGCTCTATTTCAGCGATCAGCACCGTGGTTTCCGAAGAAGCCAATCTGGGGCAAAGTAAAAATATCATCATCAATACGGTATCGGGTTTCGCGGTGATGCAGAGTATTGTTCGAGATGATGCTCGCCTGGTTCTCAACGCCATTGCTAATGAAAAAGCGGTACTGGCGCATGTGCTTTATCGCACGTCGCATTTTGCCAATAGTTTAACCACCCTATGAATGCACAACGCTTGCGGGAAGCCCTGGACGCCATTGCCGCCATGCCGGGCATGGATGGTTGTGCGCTAGTGGAAATTGAAGCCGGCATGGTCTGGCATTCCGCCGGGCATATCGGCGATGTACAGCAGTTTGCTGAGGCCGCAAGCGATTACTGGCGTCTTTACTGGCGACTCAGCCACCATTTTACTGGCCTTGGCGACCTGCGCGCCTCAGTGATGATTCACACCAATGGCCGGATTACCATGTTGCCATGCGGAAAAGGGATGTTGCTGGTGGCTTTGACCCGCCAGGACAGTCCGGTCGAATGGAGTGAATGGCAAATCCGGGCCAGGCAATTAGCCAAACTGGTTGATCAGTTGTAGGAGCCGTTAAGCGGCGACTGTGGACAGGGCGTATCTGCGTGACGTTCTGCCTTTTTAACACCTTCATAACGCAACTTTTTAAATAGGAGTGTTTTTTATGGCTACGATCAAGCAAACTCTCGACGAACTGATGGCCCAGGATGGCGCTATGTGCGCGGCTATCGTTGATTCGACCAGCGGTATGATTCTAGGATCCGCTGGGTCCGGCGTTGACATTGAAGTGGCTGCCGCCGGCAATACTGAAGTGGTGCGTTCCAAAGTCAAGACGATGCGCGCCCTCGGTCTGAGTGATGTGATTGAGGATATTTTGATCACCTTGGGTAAGCAATATCACATCATCCGTCCGTCCTCACGCAAAGAGGGTGTGTTTATTTATTTCGTGCTGGATAAGGCGCGCGCTAATTTGGCGATGGCTCGCCGCAAGACCCAGGATGTTGATAAAGAACTCAACTTCTAGGAAATGAAGATTGCGCAGTCTGATTATAATTGATTGTCATGATATTCATTGGCTTTGAATATTAAGATGATTTTATGGAAATCAACGCTTCAAAATTTAAACTGCGTAGCCTCTATTAAGCTTGGGTTGACCCGAATCCCCGTTTTCTTTGCTGATGCCCAGGTCGATTCGCCAAACCCTGTCTTGTGAGCAGGGTTTGGTTTTTTGCTTGGAAGCTACCTACCTTACGGCAGTGTTGGTCCTTATTGCGGCCTGGATGGATCCAACCGCGCTGCCGCTTCCGCAGCAGTTTCATAAATATGCGGTGTGAGGTCATGCTCGCGCAGCGCATCCCCCAACCGGGCGCGGAGGAAGGCGCTGGTGGTGTAACGGGTGACGCCAACGTAGTAATGCTCCACCAGATAGCCGATTAACTCCATATAGCTCTGCACCAGCTCCGGTACGATAGAAAAATTGTCGTAGTTGACGATCGCGAAGACTTTCTTGCCGAGCGGATTAAGCTTATCGGTGATAGTAGTGCGGATGCGTTCAATATCCGCATGGCTGCGAATCGCTAACCCCTCAAAATTCAGGAAGAACAGATTCTTGGCCGGATCGTAGGACAGGCGCTGGTCAAGCGGCTGCACCAGCAGAATATCGCGTAACCCCATTGGCTCGTCGCGGAAAATGCGGGCATCCATCAACCGCAACTGGGGACTGACCTTGGGCTTAAAGTTCATCCGCGCCAGCACATCGCGCTCTAGATCGATGCCAGGGGCGATTTCGATCAGCTCCGGCCCCTCGGCAGCCAGGCGGAACACGGCGCGCTCGGTGACGTAAAGGACCGGCTGATTGCGCTGACTGGCCACTTTGCCGCTGAAGGTGCGATGTTCCACCTGCTCGATGAATTTAGGCGTTTCACCGTCCTGCAAAATACGCAACTGGCTGTTTTCGATCCCGATCTGTAGTTTGCCCGCAGTAAACGTTCCGGCGAACACCACCTTCCGCGAGTTTTGGCTGATGTTGATGAAGCCGCCCGCGCCCGCAATTTTCGGACCGAATTTCGAGACGTTGAGATTGCCCTCGGCATCCACCTGCGCCATCCCCAACACGGTTAAATCCAGACCGCCGCCATCGTAAAAGTCGAACTGATTAGGCTGATCGACGATGGCCTGCACATTAGTTGAGGCACCGAAATCCAGCCCACCCGCCGGAATACCGCCGACTACACCCGGCTCAGCAGTCATGGTCAGCAGGTCGATGATCTTTTCCTCGGCGGCGACATTAGCCACGCTTTCCGGCATCCCGATGCCCAGATTAACGATGGCATTCAGGGACAATTCAAATGCTGCGCGCCGGGCGATGATCTTGCGCTCACTCATTGGGATGGCCGGAATGGAAGCCAGTGGCACCTTGATCTCGCCGGAAAACGCCGGATTGTACGGGGTGGCGAAGGTCTGCCAGTGATGTTCCGGCGGTGCCACCACGATGCAGTCCACCAGGATGCCGGGAACCCGTACGTCTTTCGGCCTGAGAAAGCCGCGTTCAGCGACGCGCTCGACCTGGGCGATGACGATGCCGCCGGAGTTACGGACGGCGGTGGCAATTGCCAGCGATTCCAGCGTCAGCGCTTCTTTTTCCATGGTCAGATTGCCGTCAATATCGGCAGTAGTGGCACGGATAATGCCGACATTGATTGGAAATGCCTTGTAAAACAGGTATTCCCGATCATCAATGGTCATAATTCGTACCAACTCTTCCTGAGTAATGGCATTCAGCTTGCCACCGCCATGGCGCGGATCGACGAAAGTGCCGAGTCCGACGTGGGTCAGGGTACCGGGTTTACCGGCGGCGATATCACGATACAGATGAGTGATCACTCCCTGCGGCAGGTTGTACGCCTCAATCTTGTTAGCTACCGCTAATGCCTGCAACTTCGGCACCAGGCCCCAGTGACCGCCGACTACTCGCTTCACCAGCCCCTCATGCCCCAGATGATTCAAGCCGCGATTTTTACCGTCGCCCTGACCGGCAGCATAAACCAGCGTTAGATCGCGCAGTTTGGCAAGACCAGGGGTTTCGGCATCATTCTCCGGTTTTAGATAAAGTTCCTCGATAGCGCAGGCGATATCTTCGGCAAAGCCGGTGCCGACAAAGCCACTGGTAGCGAGCGTGTCGCCAGGCCGAATCAGGCTGACTGCCTCGCGAGCGCTGACGACTTTGCCGCGTTCGGGAATGTTGAGTAAAGCAAGCAGGGGATGTTGCATAGAAATGTCCTCTCGATAACGCTGGCAAGAAGCGCCGCCCTATTCACGCAGGGCGGCGGGCGCTGGCTTAGAAGCTGCCAAACAGTGATCCCAGCGTTATAACTGTTACCAGGGCAATCAGCGGAATCACTATAGATACCATGAAGATATCGAAATAGGATTGCTTGTGGGTCAGCTTGCAGATACCGAGCAAGGTAATGACCGCGCCATTATGAGGCAGGGAGTCAAAACACCCTGAGGACATCACCGCCACCCGATGCAATAGTTCGGGACTAAGGCCAATAGCATTGGCTAGCTCCAAATACTTCGCGCCCAGCGTACTCAACGCAATACTCATACCGCCAGAGGCCGAACCGGTAATGCCTGCCAATATGTTAACCGCCACTGCCTCTGAAATCAGCGGGTTTTGGGAAACGCCAAGCACCGCATTTTTAACCACGACGAAAGCAGGTAGCGAGGCAATGACATTGCCGTAGCCGACCTCTGAGGCAGTGTTAAAGATAGGCAGCAGTGAACCCATGGTGCCGGCGTTAAGCGACTCAGTGACGTTTCGCCACTTCTGCCAATGCATCACGATGATGAACACAATGGCGATGACCAAAGCGACAATAATTGACCATAAACCTGCGACGGCTGATAACTTGGTCGCGCCATATTTGGGTTCAGCCAGATAGCTGGCATCAATGGTGGGGAATACGATGTAGGTAAACAGAGCGTTCAAGCCAATCACCAACAAGATCGGTAATAGGGCGATGAAGAAAGAGGGAAGTTGGCCGTGCTCTTGATCAGGATTTAAATTTTCGTTGGTATGATCGCCGTAGCCCTCACCGGCTGCCATCGCCCGCTTGGCACGGCTATGTAGCCAGAGAGTACCGAACACCATCATGATCAGGCCACCAATCGTACCCAGGCCGGGAGCAGCGAAGGTATTGGTGCCAAAGAAGGGTGCCGGGATGGCGTTTTGAATGGCGGGCGTGCCCGGGAAGGCTGTCATGGTGAAGGTAAAGGAACCCAAGGCAATAGCGCCGGGAATAAAGCGCTTGGGCATGCCGATTTCCCGGAACAAGGCCGCGCCGATTGGGTAAACGGCAAAGGCGACGACGAATAGCGACACACCGCCGTAGGTCAGGATGCCGCACGAGAGAACGATGGCGAGAATCGCTCGATCTCTACCGACCTTGGTCACAATCCAATGGGCAATGCTTTTAGCGGAACCAGAGTCATCCATGAGTTTGCCAAAGATCGCTCCCAGCATGAATAACGGGAAGAACTTCAATAGATAGCCGCCCAATTCCTTCATAAACACCTGGGTGTAGGTAGGCAGTAACAAGTGGGCATCGCCGCTGATTAACACGGCCAATAGCGCCATGATTGGGGCGAGTACAAGCACGTTGATACCTCGATAAGCGAGGTACATCAACAAGCCAAGCGACAGAATAATGCCGATAACTCCCAACATAGAGGATTTCCTTTAGGTGGTGATTGGTTTGGTTTTGGCATCGGCGCCGAAGCACGACCGGTTCGGGTCGGCCAATTAAGCATAGCAGCCGATTATCAAGGTGAAAATTTGCAAAAAAATTGAAAATTCTGTGCGCAAATGCACAGAGTCAGCCACACTGAGTTCTGCGATGAAACGGGATTGGTGGCCGATGAAACGTGAGATGGATTGGAACGATTTGCGCTATTTTTTAGCAGTGGCGCGGTTGGGTCGGCTAAGTCCTGCGGCTCGGCGCTTACAGGTCGAACACAGTACCGTGTCGCGTCGAATTGAGGGGTTAGAACAGTCGATGGGAACGCGGTTGTTCGAGCGCCACCGGGATGGACTGATCCTGACCGAGGCGGGTCATGCGCTGTTGCCAATGGCCGAGCAGGTGGAAGCCACCGTCGCAGTGCTCTCAGAGGAATTATCGGGTCAGGATGTATCTATCCGAGGCGAGGTCCGCCTGGGCACCCCGGAGGGATTGGCTGTCTGTTTTCTGACCCCTCACCTTAAACCTTTACTCGATAGTTATCCCCATCTGACCGTGGAGTTGTTGGCTTTGCCTCGGTTAGCGAATCTCGCCAGTCGCGAGGCTGATTTGGCGATCACGCTCGAACCGCCGCGCCGTGGACCTTACGTGGTCGCCCGCTGGACTGATTACAGCTACTTTCTTTATGGATCGCGCGATTACCTCAATACTCACGAACCGATTACCGCGCGCGCTGATTTGGCGCAGCATCCTTTCGTCGCCTATATTGATGATTTTCTGCTAAGCCAGGAACTGCACTTTCTGGAAAAATTATGCGAGGTGCCAAAGCTGCGTTTTTGCAGCACCAGCATGTTAGCGCACAAGGAGGCCGTACTGGCCGGTATCGGCCTAGCGGTGTTAACTCCCTACATCAGCGCCGGTGATCCACGGTTGGTGAAGGTGCTGCCCGACGAAGCCCAGTTCCAGCACACCTTCTGGTTGGCGGCGCACGCGGATCGTCTGCGGCTCAAACGGGTGCGGTTGGTGTGGGATTATCTGATGGAGTTGATCACCACGTATCGCCCGCTGTTCCTTCGCGGATAAGATAAAACCCAGTGACCTCAACCAGGTTTTCTAACGAACCTCATGCCAGATACCTTACTGATAGCAGGCGTTGATGAAGTTGGGCGCGGTCCGTTGGCGGGGCCAGTGGTTGCCGCCGCCGTCATCCTTGATCCTGCGCGGCCCATCCTGGGTTTGGCCGATTCCAAGAAACTCAGTGCGCCACAACGGGAGCGTTTAGCCAGGGAAATTCGCGCTCGGTCGTTAGCCTGGGCACTTGGTCGGGCGGAGGTGGCTGAAATTGATCGCTTGAACATTCTGCAAGCATCACTCTTAGCGATGCAAAGAGCAGTTGCTGCTTTGCCGATGGCTCCTGGCGAGGTCTGGGTAGATGGCAACCGCTGCCCACAACTACCGTATCGGTGTAAAGCGATTATTCAAGGCGACGCCACGCTAGCGGTTATCAGCGCTGCATCGATTTTGGCCAAGGTGGCGCGAGATGCTGAGTTGATTGAGTTAGACCGTCTTTATCCGCATTATGCCTTTGCTCGGCACAAGGGCTATCCCACAGCAGCCCATCTTGAAGCGCTACGTCGCCATGGGCCGTGTCCTGAACATCGTTATTCCTTCGCGCCAGTAGCCGCAGTGCTTAAATCAGGCTGTCCTTGAGGTATGAGTATGACCACGGCTTCCTTTGTGCATCTGCGCCTTCATACCGAATACTCGCTAGTCGATGGCCTGGTTCGCATCAAAAATCTCATCAAGCAAACGGCGACCGCTGGTATGCCTGCGGTCGCCGTCACGGATATGAGCAACCTGTTTGCATTGATCAAGTTTTACAAAGCGGCGCTCGGCGCGGGCATCAAGCCCCTTGTTGGTGTCGAAGCGTGGGTGCGACACAGCGACGAGCCGACCCGTTTGGTGCTGCTTTGTCAGGATTTAAACGGCTATCACAACCTGACCCGCTTGGTGAGCCGTAGTTTTTTAGAAGGCCAGCAGCGGGGATTGCCCATTATCGACGCTAGCTGGCTATCCGGTAACACCGAAGGATTGATCGCCTTGTCGGGGGGGCGTGAAGGCCAACTGGGGCGCGCATTACTCAGTAACCAACCGGAACGCGCCAGGGCCTGGTTAGCCGATTGGCGCGAACTTTTCCCGGAGCGGTTTTACCTGGAGGTGCAGCGTACCGGTAGACCCCAGGAGGAATCCTATTTGGAGGCGGCTGTTGACTTGGCGGTCGTGTCCGGCGCACCCATTGTGGCGACTAACGAGGTGTGTTTTCTCCAGCGCAGCGATTTCGAGGCCCATGAGGCGAGGGTATGTATCCATGACGGCATGACCCTAGATGATCCACGGCGGTCGCGCCGCTTTAGTGATCAACAATATTTAAAAACCCCGGAAGAAATGGCCCAACTATTTGCCGATCTACCGGAAGCGCTGGAAAACACCCTCGAAATCGCCCGGCGTTGCAACTTGCGGATTGATCTGGGTAAAAACGTGCTACCGGATTTTCCGGTGCCCGAAGCTATGACCCCTGAGGCTTATTTTTCAGTTCAGGCGCGCGCGGGCCTGGCGCAGCGCTTGCCACGTTTGCTTGACGCGGGTGCTACCGATTTTCTGGCGCGTCGTAAGCTCTACGAAGACCGCCTGACCGAAGAACTTGGGGTCATCATCCAGATGGGCTTCCCCGGTTATTTTTTAATCGTCGCTGATTTCATCCGCTGGGCGCGTGAACATGGTGTGCCGGTCGGGCCAGGGCGCGGCTCGGGTGCCGGTTCGCTCGTGGCCTATGCGCTTGGCATTACCGATCTCGACCCGCTGGCATACGATCTCTTGTTTGAGCGTTTCCTCAATCCCGAACGGGTATCAATGCCGGATTTTGACATCGATTTCTGTATGGAAGGCCGCGACCGCGTGATCGAATACGTCGCCCAGCGTTACGGTCGCGACCGGGTTTCTCAGATTGCTACCCACGGCACTATGGCGGCTAAGGCGGTCGTGCGCGATGTGGGCCGGGTATTGGGCCATCCTTATGGATTTGTAGACCGTATCGCCAAGCTTATTCCGTTTGAAATCGGCATGACGCTGGCTAAGGCGATTGAACAGGAAGCCGAATTACGGCGGCTGTATGAAGGCGATGAGGACGTTCGCGCGCTGATCGAGCTGGCCCGCAAGCTGGAAGGATTGGCGCGCAATGTCGGCAAACATGCCGGCGGTGTGGTCATCGCTCCATCAAGCTTGACCGACTTTTCACCGCTGTATTGTGAAGAGGGTGGCCAGAATTTGGTCACTCAGTTTGACAAAGATGATGTCGAAGCGGCTGGCCTGGTCAAGTTCGACTTCTTAGGTCTGCGAACCCTGACCATCATTGATTGGGCGGTGCAAACGATCAATCAGCAGCGCTTACTGACAGGTGAAACGCCGCTGGATATCGCCGCCATCCCTCTGGATGATGCAGAAACCTTTGCCCTGCTGAAACGCTATCAAACGACGGCGGTTTTTCAACTGGAATCCAGCGGCATGAAGGATCTGATTCGCCGCCTGCAACCGGATTGTTTCGAAGACATTGTAGCTTTGGTGGCGCTATTTCGGCCAGGGCCTTTGCAATCGGGCATGGTGGATGATTTCATCGACCGTAAGCACGGTCGCGCCCGCATTGAATATCCCCATCCAGCGCTCGCCAATGTCCTAAAACCCACTTACGGCGTGATCCTTTATCAAGAGCAGGTCATGCAAATTGCCCAGGTGTTAGCGGGCTACACGTTGGGTGGCGCTGATTTATTACGCCGCGCGATGGGTAAAAAGAAAGCGGAGGAAATGGCCAAGCAACGCGAGACCTTCGTTAAGGGAGCTGTTGAGCGTCAGGTGGAACCGGAGACTGCTACTTATATCTTTGATTTGATGGAGAAGTTTGCTGGATACGGATTTAATAAATCCCATTCGGCGGCCTATGCGCTGGTCTCCTATCAAACCGCCTGGCTCAAGGCCCATTATCCGGCTGCTTTCATGGCGGCGGTGCTGTCCTCGGATATGGACAAGACTGAAAAAGTGGTTGTGTTTATTGAAGAATGCCGACGGTTGCGGCTCCAATTGGCTCCACCGGATATTAATTTTTCCGAGTATCGATTTACAGCCGTGGCGGCCAACGAAATTCGCTATGGTCTAGGGGCTATTAAGGGTGTTGGTGAGGGTGCGATAGAGACGTTGCTGGAAGAGCGACGGCAGGGTGGCGCGTATAGTGATCTGTTTGATTTATGTCGGCGTGTGGAGTTACGTAAGCTCAATCGGCGCGTCTTGGAAGCCTTGATCCGTTCTGGTGCTATCGATGCGCTTGGCTCAAACCGAGCGACCTTAACCGCGCAATTGCCAGAAGCGTTGCGAGAAGCGGAGCAGCTTTCACGCGATGATGCTGTTGGCCAAGATGATTTGTTCGGATTGGTTGCGGCCGCCAAAACAGCGAGGCAGCCGTTACGGATTGCTCAGGTAGTAGAATGGACCGAACAGGAGCGGCTGCGGGGTGAGAAGGAGACGCTAGGTATTTACCTGAGCGGCCATCCCATCAACCGCGTAGCTGCGGAACTGGCGGCGCTGGGTGCTGTTTCTTTAGATAATTTGCTCGAAAACACGGTCACCAGAACGCGGGGTGACAAGCGTTCTATATTAGTCGGTGGCCTTGTGGTGAGCTTGCGCACTCGCAACGCTAACCGGGGCGGGCGAATTGCTTTCGTTACCCTGGATAACGGGCGAGGTCGGCTAGAGATCCGCCTTTTCCCAGAGGTCTATGAGCGCTACCGTCAAAGTCTTGCCGAGGATGCGATTGTGTTGGTAGAGGGGACGCTCGGCTGGGATGAGTTTAATCAAACCACTCGCCTCAATGTTGAGCGTGTCCTGGACTTGGATGGTGCGCGTGCAGAATATGGCCGCCGACTGCTGCTTCGATTTGATGCAGAACGATGCCAAGCGTCTCTATTGCGACAGTTAGCAGAACTGCTAGCGGCCCATCGTGCCGGCGGTCGTTGCGGGCTTTGGGTCGATTATTTTGGCGCTGAGGCTCGGGTCGAGCTGGCCTTTGGCGAGAGCTGGTGTGTAAAACCGAACGAGACTCTGCTTGAACAATTGCGTGCTCTGCTTGGTAGTAAAGAGGACGTGCTACTTCAATATGAGTTTCAGTCGACCCTGCGGCGTAATCACATAGGTTAAATCAGCTTGAAGATAACGCTTGCTGGTGGCTATGTTGCGCTCAGGGTACGTTAGCCTACCATTATCATGGCTAGTCAGCTCTTTAATGAAGACTATGGGATACCTAAAATCAACTGGCACTCGCCGACGGTAGGTTTATGTATATTTTTTCATACTTTGACTGATTTAAATCCGGATAGTCTGCTGACGTATGATGCATCAGGGCTGATTTTTTTCAGATTCAAGATCGTTTTTAGGCCCTTTTCAGATATTGTAAAATCCAAATTTTAGACTATAATAGAAAAGATGTAACAATAATTATATATTTTTGGCTGTGTCAGGCTAGGTGATTAGGTGCTATAGGGAGACTGCGCACATGATTGAGCTTATGGATCAGGGGTTATCGCTTTAGCAATGTCTGGATGATTTAAAGAGAGTGCGCCTGGCATGAAGGTGTTGCCCTGGAGCGGCTGGAACGCAGCTTGAAGAGCAGGGCATCGCTCTATATACCTAGGGGTGACCTAGGATAAGGCTTCAATTCCAAGCAATTTGACATTCTCTCAGTGGGGAATTAGTACGCATGGGGAAGAAAACTTTTCAAGTCGCCATGATTGGCATCTCTGAGTCCGAAAGGAATATATTGCGCAATATATTCAAGTTGTCTCAATACCGTAATTATACCTATGCCGTTGCTGTGCCTGGTGAGCTGACCGACATTCTGATAGTGGATGCCGATGATCCACAATCAATGGCTGAATGGCGACGGGCCAAGGGTGGTTCGTCTGGGGGTGGCGCGAGCTTCAGATCCAATATTCCAACAATTATGGTGACCAAGGAAGAACCGCCAGATTCTATACTGCACTACATTCGTCGACCTTTTGTCGCCAGTCGGGTCATTAATGTCCTGGATCACTTAGCGAACAAGGAGTTGCAAGGTGATCATGAGCGGATTATTGGTGTGGATCCTACCCAGAAATTAGCCGCTGAACCGGTGAAACCGACTGGTGATGGTCCTGTAAAAGTCGCTGATGCTGCTAGCGAAACGCCCGCTTTAACGGCTTTAGTGGTTGACGACAGCGCTCCCGTCAGAAAGCAGATTGAACTAGAGCTAAAAATGTTTGGCATCCATGTGGATACAGCGGAAACTGGAGAGCAGGCTATCGAATATATTAACAAGAATTACTATAACCTAGTTTTTCTGGATGTGGTTTTACCAGGAATAGACGGGTATCACCTCTGTAAGATGTTCAAGAAAGATAAGGCTAAAAAGAAGATTCCAGTGATCATGTTAACCAGTAAATCTTCTCCTTTTGACCGGGTAAAAGGCGCTTTAGCGGGCTGTGATACATATTTGACGAAGCCTGTTAAACAGGAAACCTTTCAGAAAACAGTCAAGAAGTATTTAAAGTAATCTGTAGAGATTTTTGGGACTGAAAAACCTACTATTTTTTAAAGAACTGTTCTGGATAATGGCTCTAATTAAGGCTATTCGCCGAATTAGGTTAACTTATTTGTTATTTTAATGGTTTATGCAGAGGCAAGAAACGATGATTAATAAGATCCTAGTAGTCGATGATTCACCTGCTGATCTGAAGAATATTACCAATATTCTCTCAGAGGCTGGTTTTGCTGTGGTTTCCGCCTCTGACGGAAAAGAGGCTATTCAAAAAGCCAAAGCCGAGAAGCCGAGCATCATCTTTATGGACATCGTTATGCCTAGTATGGATGGTTTTGCGACATGCCGCCTCTTAGCTGCTGAGGAAGAGACCAAAGCGATTCCGGTTATTTTTGTAACGAGTAAAAATCAGAAAGCTGATCGTCTCTGGGCACAGATGCAAGGTGCTAAAGGGTACGTAACGAAACCCTACTCGGCTGATGAAATCATTGATCAGCTAAAAGCTTTTCGCTAATTGCTTATCGTGTGAAATCTTGATTTCCGGATAGGAAACTTATTAAGTTTGCTTGGAATTTGGGGAAAGTGAGCGATGGCGAGGGAAGAGGCGACGGAAAATCCGCGTTTGTTGGCCCCCAGTACGGCTCTTAATAGCTTTAATCCTGCACGAGGGGCAATCGTAGGGCTTAAACCGATACTGCGTCAGCGAGTACGCTACGGATTCCGAGTGGGGAATCTTGGGTTTCTCATCGACACTGATACGGTAAGCGAGGTCGTTGAACGAGCGACAGTTTATTCGGTGCCACAAACACCCTCTTGGTTGGTGGGCCTGCTGAATCTTCGCGGCAACCTGGTACCGGTTTTCGACTTCAAGGCATCGTTGAACCTGGGAAATAGTACTCCCGACAAGCATTACTTGCTGCTGCTTGGCGAGGGGAGTGACATGGTTGGTTTCTTTGTCGAAAACCTGCCGCAGACGGTCGATATCAGTCATAAACTGACCCATCCACCCCCCTTACCGGCTGTGCTGCGGGGATACGCTGGCGACATTTACAGTTTTGATAATGTGGTTTGGGTAGAGTTTGATCATCGTAACTTCTTTCAATCTCTAGCGGCATCCGCTGTAACATCTGATTTTTAATTTTTCTTAAGTAACGCACTGAAACAGGTCTGATGAGATTTGCTTTTCGAGTGTAATGGGCTATACGGAGATTATCTTCATGATGAAGCTTTTAGGTTTTTGTCTTCTGCTATTTTCTTTGGTCAGTTTTTCTTCTCATGCCAATACCTTGGAAGATATTAAGAAAAACGGTACTTTGAAAGTCTGTACCGAATCCAAATATATGCCGTTTGCGATGCTCGATAAGCAGAATCAAATTGTCGGTTTTGATGCCGATATCGCCGGGTTAATCGCTAAGGAGCTGGGCGTTCAACTTCAATTAATAGACACACCGTGGGCTGATATCATTCCTGCTTTGCTTGACGGTAAATGCGAAATCATCATGGGCGGGATGACCATTACCGATGAGCGTCGCAAAAAGATTGACTTTGCTGATTCTTATATCTCGATTGGCCAGACCGTTCTGATCCGTAAGGAGCTTTCTGAAAAAATCAAGTCATTTCGTGACTTAAATGATCCGAAATATAAGGTGGCTTCAAAGGTGGAAACCACCGGCGAAGCGGCGGTTAAGCAAAATATCCCTAATGCGACTTACAGTTCCTTCAAAGTTGAGCAGGATGGGGTAGCGGCCCTTATCGAGGGCAAGATAGATGCTTTCGTTTACGATTCGCCATCAAACGCGGTGGCTATCGCTCGGCAGGGCAATGAAAAACTCGTTTTCCTGGATCAACCTTTTACACTTGAACGCCTGGGGTGGGGAGTTCGTAAGGGTGATCCAGCCTTCGTTGAGTGGCTAAATGGTTTCGTAAACAAAATGAATAAAGACGGTATTAAATATAAATTATACCAAAAATGGTTCAAAAGCTCTGACTGGTTTAGAACGGTCAAGCAGTGAGCCTCAGGTGAATCGCACTCTTTCCTGGCTTGGTATCAAGCGGCTTCACTATCGGTAAATTTAGAGACTGACTGTTGCTCAGCCTTTACCGGAATTTAAATATGTTCAAACACATGTGGTGAAAATCAGCCATGAATAATCTCAAAATTAGCGCGCGATTGTTGGTTTTGATTACTGCCCTGTTATTGGCAGTGTTAATTATTGGTTTTACCGGATACCTTGGTTTAAACCAGGCAAATACTGCGTTCAGTAACGCTGCTCAATCGGTAGAGAATCAGAGAGCCTCTGCGGATTTGACCCATGCTATTGCAATCAAATTTACCGATCTGGTCCATAACGCCAACCTGGGTCTAATTAGCTGGACGCAGGCTGTTAAAAATCTGGCTGATCTTCGGGTGGAATATGATGCGGCTTGGGAAAAATATCTACAACAATTCCCTGCCGGTAAAGAGAAAGATGAGGTTATAAGCGCCAAGGAAACCATGGACAGCACGTTCGCGGAGGCGGCGACCCTGATGCAAGCCCAGGACCGAACCAAATTTGGTCTATTCGTAGCGAACTCTCTCGCTAGCACTATTGAACCGGTCCATGGGCAGATTCTGCACCCACGCGAGCAAAAAATGGTGGCAGATTCCGTAAGCGCGATGCAAAAGGCAATACAGACCAGCCGGAATTTCAGCGCCATCATGATCGTCGTGGGTTTGCTGGCGGCGCTCGTAGCGGTTGGCTTGGGTGTAGTGACTTACAACTCCATTGCCAAGCCGGTTGAGAAGATATCAAGCACCGTACAGCAGGTCTCGGACGGTGACTTCTCGGTGCGTACCGACCTTACGGGGACTGACGAATTAGCTGATCTGGGTCGCGGTTTTGACCGTCTGTTGAATGAGCGGGTGTCTACTCTGGTGGAAGCTGAGCAAGCGAATGATAATTTAAACAGCTCAATCATCTTGCTGCTGCAAGCGGTCTCCCAGCTAAGCCAACGCGACCTTACCGTTAAGGTGCCGGTTAACGAAGACGTGACCGGCCCGATGGCCGACGCGCTTAATCTACTCACGACTGAGACCGCTAAGGTGCTGGGTGAGGTGACCCACCTTTCAGAGGAAGTCGCGACTGCATCCGGTCAGGTTAAATCGCAGGCTGATGCTGTTATGGCGGTGGCGAGCGAGGAGCGCCAGGAAGTAGAACGTGCCGCCACCGAACTGGCGGCGGCGGCTACCGACATGAACCAGATCGCTATTTTGGCAGATGAATGCAACCAAACCGCTGCCCATGCTATTGAAACTACAGGCAAGGCATTGGAGACGGTGGTTAGTACCGTCAACGGTATCACCAGTACGCGCGATACCATCCGCGAGACGGAAAAACGTATCAAACGCTTGGGTGAGCGCTCGCAAGAAATCAGCGGCGTGGTCAATCTGATCAACACCATCGCTGAGCGTACCCATATCCTGGCGTTGAACGCGAGTATGCACGCCGCCTCGGCGGGTGAAGCCGGTCGCGGCTTCGCGGTGGTAGCTGATGAAGTGCAACGATTGGCTGAAAACGCTCGTGAAGCGACCTCGCAAATCGCTACCTTGGTGAGCAGTATTCAGGTCGAAACGGCTGATACGGCTAATGCCATGAACCAGGCTATTTCCCAGGTTGTCGAGGGTAGCCGCCTGGCTGAGCAAGCGGGCGAGCAGATGCGGAAAACTCAGCAAACCACGGCTGATCTAGTGTCTTCCGTACAGCAAATTGCCTCTCGCTCCCAGGCACAGGCGCGCATTAGTAACGCTTTGCTGGAAAGAGCCAAGCAAATTCAAAATAGTACTGTGCAAACGGGCCAGCGCCTTGTCGAGCAGAGCCAATACACCAATAACCTGGTGGATTTCGCTGGTAGCTTGCTCAATTCGGTTCGGGTCTTCAAGTTGCCCGTACAAGGTGTTTAAACGCCTAATTGTTCATACCTTTATTCCCAGGGTGTCCCGATCAGCGTCGCGAGCAGGTCTTGAAAGCCCATGACCCTATCCAACGAGATATCTTCCGCGCTGGAAGCGGAAATTGCCGCCGTCGTCGACATGCTTATGGAAGGGCTTGCCGACCCAGAGACAGCCGGAGATATTGCTGTTATCGCCGATGGTCTCAGCCGCTATAGCCAGCACGTCAGACAGATCGGTCTTTTAGCCGAGCAGGGTGGTTTAGTGGGATTGGGGCAATTATGCGCCCAATTCCATGAGCGATTGGGGGCTTTGGCTGAACAGGAAGGACCCTGGAGTGATCAGCACCGAGAGGCGCTTGAGGAGTGGCCAGCCTTGATCATGGGCTACTTGGAATCGGGTGAGTTCGATCCTGGCTCCGGCGAAGCCCTGCTGGAACACTTACAAAGGCCGATTTGGTCCAAGCCTCTCGCTGAAGCCGATGCTTTACAGCTACAGGAATGGCTAATGCAGCCTACGGCTGTTGCTCTAGATTTAGATAAGCAAGAGAGCTTGGCGTCCCCACCGGATGAGGCTATAGCGGCGGTGGCTGTAGCGGAATCCAGCCAAGCGCAAACACTGGATATTCTGGATCAGAGGGGTGTAGATGAACCACTGCAACCGCTAGCGGAGGCTTTATCTCCAAGCGATTCTTTGGATGCAATAGCTCCCGATCACGGCGATCTCGCCGACCTGGAAAAGGATGTGTCCTTGGTCTCCTCAAGCGCTATGGAATTAGAAGCGCATAGAGGAGAGACTAAGCTGGAAACAACGACCTTTGCACTTGAACCGGAGGTAGAGACTGTCAGCGCTCCGCTGATAGTGCCGACGCCCACTGATGCTGAGGGTTTTCAGGAAATGCCCGCCGCCAAAACAGTGGAGGAACACCCGCAACTTGACAAGGCTGCGAGTAAGTCGACGGATGCTGAGCTACCCTTAGCCGAGACTGAGGGGGATCTCCTTGACCTGACGATGACTTTCATAGAAATGGAACCCGAATCCGCAGGGACAGTCGAGCAAGCGAGTGTGGTCGCGACCGAGGATCAAGAGAGCGAAGAAGCAGTCTTAGCGCGTGAGATCGAAGAAACGGCCAGCTTAAGCAACTTTGATCAAGCACTGGTAGAACCTACAGCAGCGCAGAAAACTGAGGTCGAGGCAACAGCGTTTCCGGGACTCGATCAAGTTGCTGAGTTGGAAGCGGCGGCTGAAGACGAGACAGAAGCAGAGGCGACGGTCGAAGTTAAAGATGCAGCGGAATTAGAAGAAGCAGCCGGAGATTTACCAGGCTTTGACCAGGAGCTAGTGGATCTGCTTCTCGCCGAAGCTGGATCGATCACCGAGACCGTCGAGGAAATAAAAGTTATTGCGGTCGATGCGGGGGCCGGAGCCGACGCCCGCTCGGAAGCGTTGCTGGCTTGCGCAGAACAAATTGCGCGCCTGGCAGATGCTGCAGAAGCATTGGGCTTAAACGGCTTGCAGCAGGCGTGTGGCTTTTTGAATGGCAACGTGATGGCATTTGCTGGCTTATCCCGACCACTGGCCGAGAGAGAATACGATTTAATCGCGGCTTGGCCGGAGCGGGCTATCCATTACTTGCAAACGCTACCCAATCGCCAGGCCAGCCAGGCGCTGGTCGAGGGTTTCGGCGAGGCGATCTGGCCCAGCCCACTGCCGATGGAAGAGTTAGACGCGCTGGTAGAGCTGTTGGCTGCGCCCACCTTTGCAATGCCGGAAGCGATGGCCGTCGAGCCACGCCCACGCGAAGCTTTGCCTGAGCATGTTTCGCTGGCGCTGCCGGGAGATGTCAATCCGGAATTGCTCGATAGCCTGCTACAAGAGTTACCTAGTCAGACGGCGGAATTGTCGGCTGCTATCCAGCGCTTAGCAGCAGGTAACGGGGTCTTGCGCGATGTTGAGGTAGCTCAGCGCATCGCTCACACTGTTAAGGGCGCTGGCAATACGGTGGGTGTGCGCGGAATCGCTAATCTCACCCATCACATGGAAGATATTCTGCAAGCCTTCTCCAAACATCAGGCCCTGCCGAATCGCCATTTAGCGGACTCCTTGTTATCGGCCGCCGATTGCCTGGAAAACATGAGCGAGGCTCTTATTGGCTTGGGAGATCCACCGGCTCAGGCGCAGGAAGTTTTACAAGGAATACTCGACTGGGCTAATCAAATCGACAAGCAAGGATTGCCTAAGGATGACGAGGTTGCCTTGCCGTTAGTTGCAAAACGGCCTGCTATGGCAGGATCCAGACTTGAAACGGGGGATAGTTTCGCCGCCGCTGAACCCAGCGAGGCATCCGAAACCGCCGAGTCCGCTACAGCAGCAACGGGACCTCAGGCGACGGTTCCCATGTTGCGGGTGCCAGCCACCTTGGTTGACGAGCTTTTACGCTTGGTGGGGGAATCGATCATCCTGACTGGCCAGGTTCAGGAACGGGCGCATAAAGCGTTGCGCCAGATGCGAGCTGTCCAAAGTCAGCACCAGGTTTTCCAGCAGTTGACAGCCGACTTGGAGCAATTAGTGGAAATTCGTGGTATTGCACCGTTTCGCGATCAAGTCACCGCTAAGGGCGATTTCGATCCGCTGGAACTGGAGCAATACAACGAACTTAACACGGTGACCCATCGCTTACTGGAAGCCTCCGCCGACAGTCGGGCATTGGGACAGGATATCCGCGATGATCTTAGCGCGCTGGATGATTTGCTGGTCACGCAAGGACGGCTACATCGGCAAAGCCAGGAAGCGGTATTGCGCACCCGCATGGTACCTGTCAAGACCATCGTGCCGCGCTTGCAGCGTAGTGTACGTCAGACCTGCCGTCTGACCGATAAAGAAGTCAAGTTTCTGGTCATCGGCGACGAGACGATGATGGACAGTAACTTGCTTGCTGATATCACCGATCCGTTGATGCATATCTTGCGTAACGCCGTTGATCATGGCATCGAAATGCCGGAGCAGCGCGAGGCGCTAGGTAAGGATCCCGTTGGCCGAATCGATTTGTCGTTTGTGCGTGAGGGCAGCACCATTGTGGTGCGTTGTCGAGACGATGGCGCGGGATTGGATTTCGCCGCTATCCGCCGGGTAGCCCAGGAAAGAGGTTTCATTGCAGCCGATGCGACGCCCGGTGAAGCCGAACTGAGTCAGATCATTTTGACTTCAGGGTTTTCTACCCGCTCCGAAGCGACGCAAACCTCTGGACGCGGCGTAGGGCTGGACGCAGTACACAGTCGCTTGCGGGAACTGAAAGGCTCCTTTCAGATTCGGTCCGAGGCGGGCCGGGGATGCTTGATGGAATTGCGGCTTCCGGTCACGCTCATTGCCGTCCATGCCTTATTGGTGCGGGTTCGCGAACAGCGCTTCGCTATTTCCAGCCGTGGTGTTGAGCAGGTTCTCTACTCTGGCTTAGGAGAAATCCACCAATTGGGTGAGAAGACCGTTTATCGGATGGGTGACGATTTTTATGAGATGACTTCGCTGGAAACGATGTTGCACCTTTCCCATGATCGTCGCGGTGCTGAACGCCACATGCCAGCGATAATGTTAGTACGGGATGCTACAGGTGTGGTTCGCGCCGTTTTGACCCAGGAGGTGCTGGATAGCCGGGATCTCGTGGTCAAACCGCTGGGGCGTTATTTCCCCAGACTACGCGGCATCGTGGGCGCGACCATTTTGGGTGATGGCAGCGTTGTGCCTGTGCTGGATTTGCCTGAATTGCTCAGTGCGCCGTTATCGCAGTTTGAGAGTTCGGCCCGCCGAGAACTAAAAGCAGGCCCTGTACCGGCGGCTCAGACCCAGAGCCATAAGCGGATGGCGCTGGTGGTCGATGATTCACTGAGCGCACGACGTGCATTGGCTCAGGCTGTTGAAGATGCAGGGTTTGAGGTGCGCATGGCGCGTGATGGGTTGGAGGCGGTCAGTATGATTGAAGCGCGCCGACCCGATTTGTTGTTGGTGGACTTGGAAATGCCGCGCATGAACGGCCTGGAACTCACCGCCCACGTTCGAGGCCGTGAAGCCACTCACACGTTGCCAGTCATCATGGTGACGTCCCGGTCCACGGCCAAGCATCGTCGGGAAGCAGAAAATGTCGGCGTCAACTTCTACCTGACCAAGCCCTTCACTGATGATGAGTTATTGAAAAATATTGAATTGGCGCTCCGGACGGGCGTGGCGGTGAGCGGATGACGACCCTCGCGCCGAATCCGGGGATGGGTAACATGGCAAAAGCGGTTGAAACGATCCCAAATCGAGCATCCACGTTAGTCATCACGCAGATGGATGGCCAACGCCTGTTATTGCCGCAACAGGAGGTAGTGTCTCTGGAAGCGGTGATGGATATTCGACAGGAGAACGCGCGTTTTCCTGTAGCCGGGTTGATCGCCTGGGCTGGACAAGACTGGCCGGTTTATTGTCTGCAAGGCGCTGCCTTGACAGTGAGTCTTGATCTGCCGCCACAGCGCCGTATCTGCGTCTTGTTACACGATGGCTACTATGGTCTTGCGTTGGTCTGCGATCAAGTTGAAATGTTGGTCGGTCCACGGCGTGCCCGTTACCCGGTGCCTCCTTGCATGGCCAAGACCAACAGCCTGCTCGAATGGCTTGTTGTCTATGAAGGAACCGTCAGTTGTGTGACGACGGCAGCTCGTCTGGCGGCTTATTGCCAACGCTCTATCGACCCGGAGGGGTCAGGAAATGGCTGAAGCATCTGCCTGGCTGTTGATCTTGAATTCCGGGCAACATGTGGCTGTGGGTGAGCGTCAAATGGTCCACCTCATTCAGTCTCCCCAGGTGTTCGAAATCTTGGACGCCCCGCCGCATTGTCGGCAGGTATTGCTTTGGCAGGAAGAGTTGGTGCCAATCTTTGACTTGGCCGCTTGGCTTGGAGGTCAGTCGGCGGCATCAGCGCCGGAGACTGTGGGGATTTTTGCCTACCAAGCGGCCGACGTCATCACGTATGGAGCACTGCCGCTGGCGGTGGTTCCCGCCCGCCGCCAAGTGAGTGACCGGCACGCTTGCGTGTTACCGGAGCAACCAGCGGGGCTGTGGAAGCGCGTTGCTTTTTCCTGTTTTCGCGATGGCGACAGGAAAGTGCCGATCCTGGATTTGCAGCGCATTTTTTCAGGCGCGTTACTCTAAGGTGCAGAACGTTCTTCCCGATGCGGATAATGAACACCCGTACCGCCCAGGCCACAGTAACCGCCAGGATTCTTAGCTAAATACTGCTGGTGATAGGCTTCAGCGTAGTAGAAGGGCGGCCTGTCGGTGATTTCTGTGGTGATTTGCCGCTGCCCTGCTTCAGTCAACGCCCGCTGATAAGCGTCTCGACTGGCGAGGGCCGCCGCGCGCTGAGCCTCATCATCAACATAGATCGCTGATCGGTACTGGCTGCCCCGATCGTTCCCTTGACGCATCCCCTGGGTTGGGTCATGCGATTCCCAAAAGAGTTTGAGCAGTTTCGAATAACTGACCACTGCCGGATTGTAAACGACCAGCACGACTTCGGCGTGACCGGTTAGCCCGCTGCAAACCTCTTCATAAGTCGGGTTGGGGGTAAAGCCGCCAGCGTAGCCAACAGCCGTACTGTAGACGCCAGCCTGCTGCCAAAACTTCCGCTCAGCTCCCCAAAAACAACCCAAGCCAAACAAGGCCTGTTGCATTCCGGCAGGGAAGGGGGCTTGTAAAGGCCGATCATGAACAAAGTGTCGGTTCGGTACGGTCATCTCGGTGGAGCGGCCAGGAAGCGCATTCTCTGGCCGGACAAGCTGAATTTCGCGTTGCAACCACGACATGGTTTCTTATCCTGATAGAGGCGAGCATTATCGATGTAGGACCGTTATCAGGGGCAATCATTCCCAGCGAAATAACCAGGCGCTGATCGCCAAAGCGGCGGCACTCATGGCTGTCAAGGCCAGTAAATGACCTGAGATATCCATAAGACCGGCCCCATCAAACATGATAGCCCGTGCCGCATCAATGATATGCGTCAATGGCGCAAACTGGGCGGCCTTTTGCAGAAAAGGACGAACCCCTTCCAGAGAAAACCAAACGCCCGATAAGAAGGTCATCGGCCAACTCAGCACGTTCAGCAGGCCAGCGGCCAGCTCTTCACTGGTGGTTCGAGCAGCGACGAGCATTCCTAGACTGATCAAACTGAGGGCACCGAGCGCAAAAACGATCAGCAGGGTAACATAGGAGCCAAACATCGGAAATCCGATGATTTGATCAGCCCCGACAAAGACCAGGACGGTCGAGGCCAGAATCAGCCAAAGCCGCGAGGTGATCTGAGCGCTTAAAAACTCCAACGGCGTCAGTGGCGTCGCTTTTAAGCGCTTCAGCATGCCGTTTTTTCGATAGCGGACGATCACGTACCCGACGCCAAATAAGCAGCTAAACATCATATTCATGGCGAGTACGCCCGGCATCACCCAATCAACGTAACGGATGGCCTGGCCACTGACTGTTTGCTTGCTCAGCGGCAAGCCGTTCGCCGCGCCGCGTAACATCCGCTCCAGGATATAGCCCTTAGGCGATTCCTCATTGATCCAGTAACGCTGTCCACTAGGATCAAGCAGCAAATCCAACTGATGGCGTTGGATCTTGGCTAAGGCGATAGGAAGATCGGCAACCGGCACGAAGTGGATATAGCGCATCTGGCAAAATTCACTGGCTGCGCAAACTGCGCTGTCCCCGGCTTTTCCTAAAACGCCGACTTTGTATAAATCTAGCCCTGGACCCGAGAAGGCGAAGGCGAAACCAGCGATCAAGGACAGTGGAAACAGCAAATTCCAGGTCAGCGCGGAGCGGTCGCGCAGAAATTCCAGGTTACGGCAAAGAAATAAAGCCCAAAACCGCTGGAAATTCATGCGCGTAACTCGTGGCCGGTTAATTCCAAAAATAAATCCTCTAAGGTGCGCGGTCGAATCTGCAACCCTGCTAACGAAATATTGCGGGTAATCAGTTCGCGGATAGCGGCATTAACATCGCGGGTCAGGATTTCCACCGTTTCTGAACCCTGCACGACAGTCAGCCAATCAGGAAGTGGCGGATCAGGAAAATCCATCTGTGGGAGTTGCAGAACTACATCATCAAAGTGCGCCGCCAACAGTTCGCGAGGCGTGCCTTGAGCGATGATCCGGCCATGATCCATGATGGCGATAACGTCGCACAGATGATAAGCCTCCTCCATATAATGGGTAGTCAGCAGCAAGGTTTTACCGCGAGCCTTAATCCGGTGGACTAATTCCCAAAAGTTGCGACGCGCCTGTGGATCAAGGCCGGTGGTGGGTTCGTCTAGAAAAATCAACTCCGGATCGTTCACCAGAGCAATGGCCAACAGCAACCGTTGTCGTTGCCCGCCAGACAGCTTGCGGGTGTCGCGATCCAGAAATTCACCGAGCGCACAGCGTTCAACAAGCTCAGGGATAGGCAAGGTTCGTTCATAGAACCGACTGAACATCTTTAGGTTTTCGCGGCCGGTAATGAAATCTTGCAAAGCGGTGGACTGAAACATGATCCCGATCTGCTGGCGGAAGCGGGCATCAAGCGGTTGTCCGCGATAGCGTATGGTGCCGCTGGTGGGACGCTGGATTCCCTCCAGGATTTCTACCGTGGTGGTTTTACCAGCGCCATTCGGGCCGAGCAGGCCAAAGCAACAACCGGCCGGAATCTGGAGATCAAGGCCATCTACCGCTTTGACGCCACGGAAATGTTTTACCAAGTGCTGGGCAACCAATAAAGCGGCCATACCGTGAGCAAACGCCTCAAGCAGGGTCGAGTGAGCGTAAAAGGCCAAAAAGAAAGGCGGGCAACTTCAAACGTTGTACCCGCCTTGAGAGTCTTCAGGCGTCGACTACGCGGTGATGTCCTTGGCACCGGATTCGTTGTCGTCGCTTTCTTCTTCGATCAGCCCCGCTTTCAATTCCGATTCACTGCTTTCGAAGATATGACCGGGACTGGTGGTCGGACGGCTGGGAATCCAGTTACGCCGTCTTTGCAGATGATAGGCCAGACCAGTGCCCGCCGGGATCAAGCGACCGACGATAACGTTTTCTTTAAGGCCGCGCAGATCGTCGCGTAAACCCCGCACCGCTGCCTCCGTCAATACCCGGGTGGTCTCCTGGAATGAAGCAGCCGAGATAAACGATTCAGTGGCCAGGGAAGCTTTGGTAATGCCGAGCAACATCGGTTGCCAGCGGGCTGGTGCCCGATCCTCACTGACGGCACGATCGTTTTCTTCAAGCACCCGCGTCCTTTCGACTTGCTCGCCCTTGATGAAGCTGGTTTCACCAGGATCGACGATCTCCACCTTGCGCAGCATCTGCCGGACGATGACCTCAATGTGCTTGTCATTAATCTTGACGCCCTGAACCCGATAAACGTCCTGAATTTCCTTGCTCAGATAAGCTGCCAGCTCCTGTACGCCAAGCAGGCGGAGGATGTCGTGCGGGTTAGGCTCGCCATCGGCAATCATTTCGCCTTGTTCAACGTATTCGCCATCGAACACGCCGACATGACGCCATTTCGGGATCAATTCCTCATAGAGGATCTCGCCGCTCTTATCCCGGATCACCAGGCGCTGTTTGCCCTTGGTTTCCTTGCCGAATTCAATGATGCCCGATTTTTCAGCCAGAATGGCCGGTTCCTTGGGCTTGCGCGCCTCAAAAAGATCCGCTACCCGTGGCAAACCGCCGGTGATGTCGCGGGTTTTCGAGGATTCTTGTGGAATTCGGGCGATAACATCGCCCACCGCCACTTCGGCATGATCAGCCAGGTTAACGATAGCACCGGCCGGGAGCGGATATTGCGCCAGCGTGCTGGTGCCCGGAATAAAGATATCGTTGCTGTATTCGTCCACCAGGCGGACCATCGGGCGTTTATCCTTGCCCAACGCGCCGCGTTGCTTCGGGTCCATGACAATCAAACTGGACAGGCCGGTCATTTCGTCGGTTTGTCGCTGGACGGTAATGCCTTCCTCAAACTCGGCAAAGCGCACAAACCCGGCAACCTCGGTGATGATCGGATGGGTGTACGGGTCCCAGCGAGCGATCACCTGACCGGCCTCGACTGCGCTGCCTTCCTCAAAGGAAAGCTCGGCACCGTAGGGAACTTTGTAACGCTCGCGCTCGCGGCCTTGTTCATCGACCAACGTAATTTCGCCAGAGCGCGATACGGCAACCCAATGGCCATCCCGCCGCTGGACGACTTTCATTTTATGCAAGCGAAGCAAACCCTTGGATTTGCTCTGAACGTGGTTGGTCACGGTGGTACGGGAGGCGGCACCGCCGATATGGAAGGTGCGCATGGTCAGCTGCGTACCGGGTTCACCGATGGATTGCGCAGCAATCACACCGACCGCTTCGCCGATGTTAACCCGATGGCCCCGCGCCAGATCACGGCCGTAACAGGCGGCACAGACGCCGTAGCGAGTTTGGCAGGCGATAGCAGAGCGTACCATGATGCTGTCGATACCCAGTTCATCGATTCGCATCACCCACTTCTCATCCAGCAGGGTGCCAGCGGGAATGGCGACTTCATCACCACTGGGCGGGAATACGTCTCTGGCGACGGTGCGACCGAGTACGCGATCACGCAACGGTTCCTTGACATCGCCTTCCTCGACGACTGGCGTCATCCAGACGCCCTCGTGAGTGCCGCAATCGGGTTCCGTCACGACCAAATCTTGCGCCACATCCACCAAACGCCGAGTCAGATACCCGGAATTAGCGGTCTTAAGCGCGGTATCGGCCAAACCTTTGCGGGCACCATGCGTTGAGATGAAATACTCCAGTACGCTTAAGCCTTCGCGGAAATTGGCCTTGATCGGCGTTTCGATGATCGAGCCGTCGGGCTTAGCCATCAAACCACGCATACCGGCCAATTGGCGAATCTGCGCAGCCGAACCGCGCGCGCCCGAATCGGCCATCATGAACACTGAATTGAACGAGTTCTGCTCAACGATTTCGTCTTGACGGTTACGAATCTTTTCCTTGCCCAGGTTGCGCATCATGGCGCTGGCCACCTGATCATTGGTGCGCGACCAAATATCCACCACCTTGTTGTAGCGCTCGCCCTTGGTCACCAGACCCGACGTATACTGCGAGTCGATTTCCTTGACTTCCTGCTCGGCTTTATCCAGCAAAGCCGTTTTCTCGGTAGGAATCTTGAAATCCTCAAAACCGATAGACGAGCCGGAGCGAGTAGCGTAGTAAAAACCGGTGTACATCAACTGATCGGCGAAGATCACGGTCTGTTTTAGACCGAGCCACCGATAACATTCATTGATCAATCGGGAGACCGTTTTCTTGGTCAGCACCTGATTGACCAGGAAAAACGGCAGGCCCTCAGGCAAAATTTCCGATAACAGCACCCGACCGACCGTGGTTTTGACGCGGCTTGATCCCGCATCGCCGGTTGGGTCCTCACCGATTTTTTCCGGCGGCAGGCGCACTTCGATGCGCGCATGTAGTTCAATCTGGCGGTTTTCGTAAGCGCGATGGACTTCCCGCACATCGGCGAACACCATGCCTTCGCCCCGCGCGTTGATTCGCTCACGGGTCAGGTAATACAAACCCAGCACCACATCCTGCGACGGAACGATGATCGGTTCGCCATTAGCCGGGCTTAGGATGTTGTTGGTAGACATCATCATGGCGCGGGCTTCCAACTGCGCCTCAATCGACAGCGGCACATGCACCGCCATCTGATCGCCGTCGAAGTCGGCATTGAACGCGGTGCAGACTAAAGGATGCAACTGGATCGCTTTACCTTCGATCAACACTGGCTCAAACGCTTGAATCCCCAAGCGATGGAGCGTCGGGGCGCGGTTGAGCATCACCGGATGTTCGCGGATCACCTCTTCCAGAATATCCCAGACCGCCGGTTCTTCGCGCTCGACCATCTTCTTCGCAGCTTTGATGGTGGTCGACATGTTGCGGAATTGCAACTTACTGAAGATGAACGGCTTGAACAGTTCCAAAGCCATTTTTTTCGGCAGACCGCACTGATGCAGACGCAAGGTCGGGCCGACCACAATCACAGAGCGGCCGGAGTAATCCACGCGCTTACCGAGCAAGTTCTGCCGAAACCGGCCTTGCTTGCCCTTGATCATATCGGCCAGCGATTTGAGCGGCCGCTTGTTCGTGCCGGTAATCGCCCGTCCACGCCGACCATTATCAAGCAGCGAGTCCACCGCTTCTTGCAGCATCCGCTTTTCGTTGCGGACGATGATGTCCGGGGCGCTTAATTCCAATAACCGCTTGAGCCGGTTATTACGGTTGATCACCCGCCGATAGAGATCATTTAAATCCGAGGTGGCGAAGCGTCCGCCATCGAGCGGAACCAGCGGTCGCAAGTCCGGCGGCAGCACAGGCAGTACCGTCAACACCATCCATTCCGGTTTGTTACCGGAGTTCAGGAACGATTCGACCAGCTTCAACCGCTTCGACAGCCGTTTCAGTTTGGTCTCGGAGCTGCATTCGAGAATTTCCTGGCGCAATTGGCCAACGAGCTGTTTCAGGTCCAGCCCGTGCAACAATTCGCGCACCGCCTCCGCACCCATCCGCGCATCGAATTCGTCACCGTATTGCTCGACGGCATCCAAATAGGCTTCATCGGTGAGCAATTGGCCTTTTTCCAGCGGCGTCATACCAGCGTCGATAACGACGAAGGATTCGAAGTAAAGAACCCGCTCAATATCGCGCAGGGTCATGTCCAGCAGCAGACCAATGCGAGAAGGCAGCGACTTCAAAAACCAGATATGGGCGACTGGGGAAGCCAGTTCGATATGGCCCATGCGTTCGCGCCGGACCTTGGCCAGGGTGACTTCGACCCCGCACTTTTCGCAGACTACGCCGCGATGCTTGAGCCGTTTGTATTTACCACACAAGCACTCGTAATCTTTGGTCGGGCCAAAAATTTTGGCGCAAAACAAACCATCGCGCTCTGGCTTGAAGGTTCGATAATTGATCGTCTCAGGTTTTTTTACTTCGCCGCGGCTCCATGCGCGGATCATCTCCGGCGAGGCTAACCCGATGCGGATGGCGTCGAAATCCTCGATTTCGTCGAACGTCTTGAAAGGATTCAGCAAGTCTTTCATCGTCTCTCACTCACGGGATTGCGGTGCTGGCCCGCCAGGGCGGGCGCATCGAACTTACTCATCGCGCGGCGACGGCAGCGCATCGTTTTCCAGTTCCATGTTGATTCCCAGCGACCGAATTTCCTTGACCAGCACATTGAACGATTCGGGCATACCGGCTTCCATCCGGTGATTGCCATCCACGATGTTTTTGTACACCTTGGTACGACCGTTCACGTCGTCGGATTTGACCGTCAACATTTCTTGAAGGGTGTAAGAGGCGCCATACGCTTCCAGCGCCCAGACTTCCATCTCGCCAAACCGCTGGCCGCCGAATTGCGCCTTACCGCCCAGCGGTTGCTGGGTAACCAGGCTATACGGACCGGTAGAGCGAGCGTGCATCTTGTCATCCACCAGGTGGTTCAACTTGAGCATGTACATGTAGCCGACAGTGACCGGCCGGTCGAAAGGCTCGCCGGTCCGACCATCATAGAGGATGGTCTGACCGCTCTCAGGCAACTCTGCCATCCGTAACAGCTCCTGCAATTCCTGCTCGGTGGCCCCGTCAAACACCGGCGTAGCGATGGGGACGCCATCGCGGAGATTCCGACACAGCGTCAGCAATTCAGTAGGGTTGAATTGGCTAAGATCAACGTTTTGGTCGCCGACGGTGTTGTAAATTTGATTGAGAAATGTGCGCAGCTCTTCAAGCCGGGCATGGGCGTCCAGCAAGCGGCCGATCTTCAGGCCCAGACCTTTAGCAGCCCAACCTAAATGCGTTTCCAGCACCTGACCGACATTCATTCGCGAAGGAACACCCAGCGGATTAAGCACGATGTCAACCGGGGTGCCATCCTCCAGATAGGGAATGTCCTCTTGCGGCACGATCATCGAAACCACGCCTTTATTACCGTGACGCCCGGCCATCTTGTCGCCCGGTTGAATGCGGCGCTTGACGGCCAGATAGACCTTGACCATCTTCAAAACACCCGGTGCCAGGTCATCGCCTTGCATCAGTTTGCGGCGCTTTTCGTCGAATTTTTTGTCGAAGGTCTTGCGCTGCTGATCAAGCTGGCGAGCGATTTTCTCCAACTGGTCGTTAAGCTCGTCCGCTTGCATCCGAATTTCGAACCAGCGCTCGCGCGGTAGTCGCTTCAGGTAGTCAAGGCTAACCGACTCATGACCGCGTAGGCCGTTGGGGCCACCTTCAGCGGGCTTGTCGAGCAGCATCTGCTCCATTCGCTGGTAGAGATCGTCTTCCAGAATCCGCAACTGATCGTTCAAGTCCTTGCGGATGCGTTTCAGCTCCGTTTCTTCGATTTGCCGGGCGCGCGAATCCTTTTCGACGCCATCGCGGGTGAAAACCCGCACGTCGATGACCGTACCGTCCATCCCGGAAGGCACTCGCAGCGAGGTATCTTTCACATCAGACGCTTTCTCACCGAAAATCGCCCGCAGCAGCTTTTCTTCCGGGGTCAGTTGGGTTTCGCCCTTGGGCGTTACCTTACCGACCAGAATATCGCCCGCCTTGACCTCGGCACCGATATAAACGATACCCGCTTCGTCAAGGCGGGCGAGGGCGTTCTCGCCGACGTTGGGAATATCTGCGGTGATTTCCTCAGGTCCCAGTTTGGTGTCGCGGGCGACACAGGACAGCTCTTCGATATGGATCGTCGTAAAGCGGTCAGCCTGGACGACCCGCTCTGAAATCAGGATCGAATCTTCGAAGTTGTAACCGTTCCAGGGCATGAACGCGACTAACAGGTTTTGCCCCAGCGCCAACTCGCCCATGTCGGTCGAAGGACCATCGGCCAGCACATCACCTCTGACCACCTCATCACCGACTTGCACCAGAGGCCGCTGATTGATACAGGTATTTTGATTGGAGCGGGTGTATTTGGTGAGATTGTAAATATCAACGCCCGGTTCGCCCGTTTCGGTTTCAGCATCGTTGACGCGCACCACAATGCGTCCGGCGTCGACCGAATCGACCAGGCCGCCGCGTTTGGCAATGACGCAAACCCCGGAATCGCGGGCGACGATCCGCTCCATACCGGTACCAACCAGCGGTTTTTCCGAGCGCAGGGTCGGCACTGCCTGGCGCTGCATGTTCGATCCCATCAACGCGCGGTTAGCGTCGTCATGCTCCAAAAAGGGAATCAAAGCAGCCGCCACCGAGACGATCTGTTTCGGCGAGACATCCATGTATTGAATGCGATCCGGCGTAGCCAGCATGAATTCGTTCTGATAGCGACACGACACCATCTCATCGGTCAGACGACCTTCGTCATCCAGCGCCGCGTTGGCCTGGGCAATAACGAACTGGCCTTCTTCAATCGCCGAAAGGTAATCGATGCTATCGGTCACCCGGCCATCGGTCACCCGACGATAAGGCGTTTCCAGAAAGCCGTATTGATTGGTGCGCGCATAGACCGCCAGGGAGTTAATCAAGCCAATATTCGGCCCTTCCGGGGTTTCAATGGGGCAGACTCGGCCGTAGTGGGTGGCGTGAACGTCGCGCACTTCGAAGCCCGCCCGCTCGCGGGTTAATCCGCCAGGTCCTAATGCTGAGATCCGGCGTTTGTGAGTTACTTCAGACAAAGGATTGTTCTGATCCATGAACTGTGACAGTTGCGAAGAACCAAAAAATTCCTTAATGGCAGCCGCTACCGGCTTGGCGTTGATCAAATCTTGCGGCGTCAATCCTTCAGATTCAGCCAGGCTCAACCGCTCCTTGACAGCCCGCTCAACACGTACCAGGCCGATCCGGAACACATTTTCAGTCATCTCGCCCACGCAGCGAATGCGCCGGTTGCCAAGATGATCGATGTCATCGACCTGGCCATTGCCGTTACGAATGTCGATGAGCACCTTAAGCACTGCCAGGATGTCTTCCATCGACAGAACACCAGCCGGACGATCCTTACTCGGCAGGCCCGGAATCGGCGCACGGCGATGGCCGACCCGACTGTCGAATTTCATCCGGCCGACATCCGAGAGATCGTAGCGCTCCGCCGAGAAAAACAGATCGTGCAACAGGCGTTGTGCAGCGTCCTTGGTCGGCGGTTCGCCAGGGCGCATCATCCGGTAGATTTCGACCTGGGCTTCCCATTGGCTGCGAGTCGGATCGGCGCGCAAGGTGTTGGCAAGAAAGGGACCGCGATTGACATCATTGACATAAAGCGTTGGAAATTCTTTGATGTCTGACAACCGGATTTTTTCAAGTTTTTCCGTAGTCAGTTCATCATTGGCTTGCGCCAGCAACTCGCCGGTCTGCGGATCGCGCAAATCGCGCGCCAGGATTTTGCCAAGCAAGTACTCGCTGGGAACCCGCAAACTCTGGACGCCCGCTTTGACCAGATCCTTGACGTGTTTGGCTTTGACCCGCTGCCCGGCTTTTAACAACTCGCGGTCGCCAATCATGATGTCGAAGCTGGCGGTTTCGCCCTGCAAGCGTTCGGGGATCAAATCCAGGGTGAAATGTTCGCCATCAACGCGGATGATGTTGGTTTCGAAAAACAAATCCAGAATCTGCTCGTTAACCGAGCGGGCGTCAGGATCATTCGGATTCGGTTCATCGAACAAGGCGCGCAGTAAAATAGTGACCGGCAGTTTGCGGCGACGGTCGATGCGAGCATAGACGATATCCTTGACATCGAATTCAAAGTCCAGCCAGGAGCCGCGATAGGGGATGATCCGGGCCGAAAACAGCAGCTTGCCGGAGGAGTGGGTCTTGCCTTTATCATGATCAAAGAACACGCCCGGCGAACGGTGTAACTGCGAAACGATAACCCGCTCGGTTCCATTAATGACGAAGGTGCCGTTATCGGTCATCAACGGCAATTCGCCCATGTAGACTTCATTTTCCTTGATGTCTTTTATTTTTTGGGTACCTGCTTCAGCATCTTTGTCCATCAACACCAGTCGCAGCCGGACCCGCAGCGGCGCGGCATAGGTTAAGCCGCGTAGCTGGCATTCACGAACGTCAAACACTGGTTCCCCCATTCGATAGCTGACGTATTCCAGGCGGGCGTTGCCGGAATAGCTGACAATGGGAAAGACGGAACGAAAAGCGGCATGTAAGCCTGCTTCGCGACGTTCGCCAGGTACCGTCTCGGCTTGCAGAAACTCACGATACGAATCCAACTGAATCGCCAGCAGGTAGGGCACCTCCAGGATGCTGGGACGCCGGCCGAAATCTTTACGAATGCGTCTTTTTTCAGTAAAAGTGTACGACATCAGGATTCCTCTCATCGGGAGTGCAGCCAGGGGCAGAAACGCTAGATTCCATCGTCAGCCCCGACCCAGTTTTCCGCAGGCTCGAATCTGGGTGTTTACCAAACCATTCAAATAGAAACGGGCCGGCGACCGGTAGATCGCCAGCCGTTCCAAAACTGACTCGGTCCGCGCCGACTGGCAGCGTGGCCGAAATTCCCCAACTGGGAAAACCCCCCAGCTTACTTGATATCGACCTTGGCGCCGGCTTCTTCAAGTTTCTTCTTGATGTCTTCGGCTTCGGCCTTGGGAATACCTTCCTTAATGGTAGAAGGCACGCCTTCCACCGCATCTTTCGCTTCCTTCAAGCCCAGACCCGTCAACGCACGGACCACCTTGATGACTTCAACTTTCTTTTCGCCGAAGCTGGTCATCACCACGTCGAATTCGGTCTTCTCCTCGACGGGAGCGGCGGCTACGGCAGCGACCGGAGCAGCAGCCACGGCGGCGGCGGCGCTAACGCCAAACTTGGCTTCCATGGCGGAGATCAGCTCGACGATTTCCATCACCGTCATGTTGGCGATGGTATCCAGAATATCTTCTTTCGAAACAGCCATTACGGATTCACTCCTGAATAAATGCTGAAAATACTATTCAATTTAAGCTGTGGGTTGCCAAAACGATTAGGCTGCTTCTTTCTGCTGCCGGATCGCTTCGACGGTGCGCACCAATTTGCCGGGAATTTCGTTAAGGGTTCGCGCGAACTTATCGAGCGGTGCCTTCATGCAAGCCATGAGCAAGCTGATCGCTTGATCGCGAGTCGGCAAGCTGGCCAGTCGTTCCAGCTCGCTGCCCGGAAACGCTTGACCACCCACCGCCAATGCTTTGACGATCAGTTTGTCGTTGGCTTTTTCTTTGAGAAATTCCTTGATCAGCCGCGCCGCTGCGCCTGGGTCCTCCTGGGAGAACGCTAGGAGCAGCGGTCCGACCAGGCTGGATTGCAAGCACTCGAACTCAGTCCCCTGGACGGCGCGCCGCGCCAGGGTGTTCTTAACGACGCGCACATAAACGCCGGTTTCCCGCGCTTTGACCCGTAGACTAGTGATCTGAGCTACGCTCAGGCCACGGTACTCGGCGGCAATAGCGGAGTGCGCACTGGCAGCCACTTTGGCGACTTCGGCCACCACAGCCTGTTTTTCTGCCAGATTGAGACTCATTGACTTACCTCGCGGTGTTTTCTCCATGAATGGAGAGCGAAAACGGTGGCCTTGCCAGAAAAGATCCGGAAAGGGCCTTACCCGTCTGCGCGGGCTGCTCCGGCGCATGGCCGGAAACGGATTAAGCTAAAAAGCGCCCACGGTCTTTGACGCTGACCGGAAATTCCGGTCGGCCCAAAGTTCCTGTGGCCCTGGCAATAAAACAACCAGGGCACCTGAATTTAGAATGCTAACGTCGCTTGATCGACAGCCAGGCCAGGCCCCATCGTCGTAGAAACCGTAACCCGCCGGATGTAGACCCCTTTCGAAGTGGCTGGCTTGATCTTTTGCAGGTCATGGAGCAGAGCTTGCAAATTTTCCTGCAACTGGTTGGGTGCAAAGTCCACTTTGCCGATTGTGCAGTGGATAATGCCTGCCTTATCCGTCCGATAGCGGACTTGACCCGCCTTGGCGTTTTGGATGGCACCGACCACATCAGCCGTTACGGTGCCGACCTTGGGATTAGGCATCAAGCCGCGCGGACCCAGAATCTTGCCCAGTTGGCCGACCACGCGCATCGCGTCTGGCGCGGCAATCACCACGTCAAAATCGAGATTGCCCGCCTTAACTGAGTCAGCCAGGTCCTCGAAACCGACTACATCGGCCCCGGCGGCGCGCGCGGCGTCAGCGTTGGCACCTTGGGCGAAAACCGCAACCCGCACTGTCTTACCGGTGCCATGGGGCAATACCGTGGCGCTGCGCACCACCTGGTCGGATTTGCGGGGATCAACGCCCAGATTGACCGCTACATCCACCGACTCACGAAATTTGACGGTGGACAATTCTTTAAGCAGGCCAAAAGCCTCGCCAGCGGGATAAAATTTGCCGGGGGTCAATTTGCTGCGCACGGCCTGCAAGCGTTTGCATAACTTAGCCATTGCTTAGACTCCTTGCACATCAAGGCCCATTGAACGGGCGCTACCGGCGATGGTCCGCACAGCGGCGTCAAGATCAGCGGCGGTCAGGTCAGGCATCTTGGCTTTGGCGACTTCTTCAAGCTGGGCGCGCGTGACTGTCCCGACTTTCTTGGTGTTGGGATTGGAGCTGCCTTTATCAAGGCCTAGCGCTTTCCTCAGCAACACGGAAGCCGGTGGGGTTTTCATGATAAAGGTGAAGCTACGGTCACTGTAGACCGTGATCACCACTGGAATCGGCAGGCCCGGCTCCAGGTGTTGAGTTTGAGCGTTGAACGCCTTACAGAATTCCATGATGTTCACGCCGTGCTGGCCCAGGGCTGGACCCACCGGCGGGCTAGGATTGGCCTTAGCGGCTGCGACCTGTAGCTTGACGTATGCGGTAACTTTCTTTGCCATTGCATCTCCTGGTGGGTGCGAACGCCTTGCGGCTCCCCGATAATCCGCTCAGCAAGTAAGCGGTAGGCCCCTGACTGGACAATGAACAGTCAGCGGGAAACTTTTTCGACCTGACTAAATTCCAGCTCTACCGGCGTGGTACGTCCAAAGATCATCACGCCGACGCGCAACCGGCTCTTCTCGTAGTTCACTTCCTCGACGACGCCCTCAAAATCGTTAAAGGGGCCATCAGTGACCCGCACCATTTCGCCTGGCTCGTAAAGCACTTTCGGTTTCGGGCGATCCACGCCTTCCTGCACACGTTGCAGGATGGTCTGCGCTTCTTTCTCCGAAATCGGTGCCGGCTTATCACTGGTGCCGCCGATAAAGCCTAAGACTTTGGGGACATTACGGACCAAGTGCCAGGTGTCATTGTCCATCTCCATTTGCACCAAGACATAGCCTGGAAAAAATTTACGGTCGCTCTTGCGCTTCTGCCCGTCGCGCATTTCCACGACCTCTTCGGTCGGCACGAGCACCTGACCAAAGCGGTCCTTAAGCCCTTCGCGGCTGATCCGTTCCAGCAAGGAGCGTTTAACGTGCTGCTCAAAGCCGGAATACGCTTGCACCACGTACCATCGCATGACCATGATTGTTATCGCCTTGCTATCCGGTAATGAGCCGGACTAACCATAACAACAAGACATCAAGCAACCATAGCAGTAAGCCCATAATCACGACCATGACGATGACGATTAAGGTTGTTTGCACGGTTTCCGCACGGGTAGGCCAAACGATCTTGCGGACCTCCAGGCGCGCGCCACGGATAAACTCCAGCGTTTCCGCGCCGATTTCGGTCTTTAAGGCAATCGCTATGGCTGCGCCCAGCGCCAGCAACAAGCCGATGACGCGCGCCAGCAGTGAATAATTGGCAAGGGCGTAAAAGACCACCAAGGCCAGCAGCACGATGGTGCCAGCGGCCAAGAGCTTGTACGTGTCGCTACGATTGTTAACGGTTTGCGTTTCAGGCTTGGTCAAATTCATGCTGATTTCAGCTTTGCGAGGGCAAGGAAAGTCTTCCTTGTGACTCGAGCGGACGAAATTTGGGATCTGCCACAGAAAAGGTGGCAGGCCAGGAGGGAATCGAACCCCCAACCTGCGGTTTTGGAGACCGCTGCTCTGCCAATTGAGCTACTGGCCTGTGACTAAACTTGCAGAGTGGAGCCGAAACAAAGGGTTCCACTCTGTTTTTGTGCTGAGACTCACTCAATAATTTTCGCGACGACACCGGCACCGACGGTGCGCCCACCCTCACGGATGGCAAAACGCAAGCCCTCGTCCATGGCAATCGGCGCGATCAGGTTGATCGTCATGCGAATGTTGTCCCCCGGCATGACCATTTCCACACCTTCCGGTAGGTCAACCGAGCCGGTGACATCGGTAGTGCGGAAGT
>Ga0209573_1000680_pt1 | contig 65195 bp, 44 predicted proteins | sample TNRBio252014_DNA_FD_185870 | JGI IMG/M metagenome (GOLD analysis project Ga0209573, IMG submission 185870) | Wastewater treatment Type I Accumulibacter community from EBPR Bioreactor in Madison, WI, USA - TNR Reactor_6/25/2014_ DNA (SPAdes)... | ecosystem: Engineered > Bioreactor > EBPR >...
CGGGCGAGCACTTCCTACTGATGAAAGACAAAGCCATTGTGTGCAATATCGGCCACTTCGACAACGAAATCGACGTTGCCTGGTTGAACGACAACTACGGCCACACGCTCGTCAACATCAAACCGCAGGTGGACAAATACACCGTCAACGGCAAAGACCTGATCCTGCTGGCCGAAGGCCGCCTGGTGAACCTGGGCTGCGCCACCGGCCACCCCTCGTTTGTGATGTCGAATTCGTTTACCAACCAGGTACTGGCACAAATCGAACTGTGGAAAAATTCCGACAATTACGAAAATAAGGTCTATACGCTGCCCAAACACCTCGATGAGCAGGTAGCGCGCCTCCACCTGGCCAAAATCGGCGTTCAGCTCGAAGAGCTCAACGACAAGCAGGCCAATTATATCGGCGTGAAGAAAGAAGGGCCGTTTAAGCCGGAGTATTATCGCTATTAAGGGTTTATGAGGGTTTATGAGGGTAGATATATTATCACCCCTCATCACCCCTCATCACCCCTCATCACCCCTCACAATGTCCCGTTTCCTCAAGTGGCTCTTCATCCTCCCTATTCGCTTTTACCAATACAGCATCTCGCCGTTATTGGGGCCTAAGTGTCGGTTTCAGCCTACCTGTTCGCATTATATGGTTGGAGCTATTGAAGAGTGGGGCGTGTTTAAAGGCGTTTGGCTGGGGCTGAAGCGCATATTCAAATGTCACCCGTGGGGGCCCTGGGGTTACGACCCCGTGCCGCCCAATCCAAAAAAAAATCACACCCATTCATGAAAAAGTACCCACTGTTGTTAACGTTCCTACTGGGGACGCTTATTTCCTATGCCCAAAACCAAACGCAGCCCGAACAAACCCTCAGCAAAGCCGAGATGGAGGCCCACCTGCGCTTTCTGGCAAGCGATGACCTGAAAGGCCGCCGCACCGGCGAACCGGGCAACGATATTGCCGCCGCCTACATCGCCGCGCAACTGGCCGCCTACGGCTACCAGCCCTTACCAGGCGCCGAGGGTTATTACCAACCCGTACCTTTAGAAAAAATTCAGCCTCCTGTCAGTTCTACGCTCCAAATTGGAAAAACCGCGTTAGAGCCCGGCAAAAACTTCCTGATACTGGGCGGCGGGGCTGTCGACATAGAAACCCAGGCCGTCTTTGCCGGACAGGGCTGGGTAGACGAAGCCACAGGCCACGACGACTACAAAGGACTCGACGTAAAAGGGAAAATCGTGTTCGTACTGCCCGGCACGCCCGAAGGCAGCGAGCCCGGCATTATCTTCCGGGCTATGAAAACCAAGCCCAGGCTGGCCGAAGCCCGCGGCGCCGTAGCCCTTATCGAGTTGTACCGCATGAGCTTCCCCTGGGGTATGTTTAGCCGCTATTTCGGACAGGAAAGCCTGCAGGTCGCCGGCAAAGAAGCACCTTCTCAAATCGCCTACGGCTGGCTCAAAGAGCCCGATAAAACGCTCATCGAGAGCATTCAAAACAACAAAAAGACCAAGGTAAAGATCAGCAGCAGCGGATTACGCCGCAAGACCCTGCAGGCGCGCAACGTAGCCGGCGTTTTGCCCGGCGCCGATCCGCAGTTGAAAGAAGAATACATCCTGCTCAGTGCGCATTTCGACCACGTGGGCACCGGCGCAGGCCCTGAGGCATCAGCCGATACCATTTACAACGGCGCCCGCGACAACGGCATGGGTACCGTAGCTTTATTGGCCGCCGCCAAAAGTCTGGCCCTGCAACCGCCGGCACGCTCGGTCATCGTACTGGCCGTCAACGCCGAAGAAGTAGGCTTGCTCGGCAGCCTATACTACGCCGATAATCCGCTACTGCCGCTCGACAAAACCGTCTTCAACCTCAACACCGACGGCGCGGGGTACAACGACACCACGGTAGTGGCCATCGTAGGCCACGGCCGCACCGGCGCCGACGCGGCGGTGGAGCAGGCCACCCAATCCTTCGGGCTCGGCGTTTTCCCCAACCCCGCCCCCGAGCAAAACCTGTTTGACCGCTCCGACAATGTATCTTTTGCCCGCAAGGGCATCCCGGCCCTCTGTTTCAGTCCCGGCGCCACCGGCTTCGACGAGGAAATCGGCAAATACTACCACCAAACCGCCGACAACCCCGAGACTGTCAATTTCGATTACCTGCAGCGCTTCTGCCAGGCTTTTGCACTCACAGCCCGCCATCTGGCGAATACGAGGGACAGCCTGTTCTGGAAGGCCGGGGATAAGTATGAGAAGGCGGGGAAGGCGCTGTATGATAGGTAGGGACTGAAGGACTATACGACTGTACGACTATATGACTGTACGACTATATGACTGTAGGACTTTAAGTCCGACTGTCGACTGCCGACCGCCGAATTATCGACGCTTTTTCTCAGACAACCATTGTATGGCCGCCTGAATTTTTTTATCATCCAATAGGTTTTCAAAGTTGTCGCCACTATTGATAACCATATCCGGGTTTACACTTGATTTGTATACGATCTTATTTCTGTCAGCTACAAAATTGGTTGCGAAATTCAGCAATAAATTGGGGGCAAACTGATAATAACCATTAGATGTCGTATAACCATCGGCGGTCGGCTCGCCAATAAAAAAAGTATGTTGTCTGCCTTTAAAAGCAATTGCCGTCATGCTACCCGAACTTTTTGTTACGGGGCCGATTAAGACGACTGCAGGCTTTTTTTGAAAGTTGATTTCTGAATGAATTGATATTTGGGTGGCCTGATAAGCTCCGATAACAAAATTTCCATTTTTAATTTCCCATTGCCGCACAATATTATCGTCAATATCGGTCTCATATGCGACAACCCTGTCTCCCAAGATTGAGCTTAATCCCGAAAGCATGGGATAAATATTTCCACCGCCGTTAAGTCGCAAGTCAATGATAAAACCTGTGACTTTCTGAGAAGCAAACGCCTGAATACTGTCATACAGGCTTTGGGCAAATGCGTTGATTTCCTCATTGTTATATACTTGACAAGATGGAACCCGCACATACGCAACCTTATCAAGTAGAAGCGCCGTTTTAATCTTATTGGTTAATAAAATTGCCGTATCATTAATCGGCTTTATTTTCATCAGGGTTGAGTCGTTAAAAGCCGGGTAATGTCCGAAATATTGATTATCCAGATAAATTTGAGAATGAACGTCGTCTAAACTCTCCAATACGCTAACAAAGCATTGCATCGTATCTTTAAGTGATTGCGCATTTTTTAATTTAATTGCAAATTGTTCATCAACAAGTTTCCAATCAACCGTATTACGGAGGATTGAATTATATTTTATAAAAGTATAAAAGCTGTCCACCTGAACGGGGAACTGCCCATACGATTTTATAGCGAAGCCGGACAGCAGGATTAGGCATAAGATGTTTTTCATCAGTTTTTTCGATTACAACCTAAAGCAATCTACAAGTTTTTGATCTTGTCAGTCAAACGATGCGAAGTTTTTCCATACTCTCAAATTACTAAACGCAGGCGGGGTTACTTGCCCGGATTCGAGTAGTTTAGTGAAGACCGTCAATTTCTTTTCCCCGCTTACATCGCCATATTTTGTCAAGTTAAGGCCAATCGTTCCAATGTCGCCCAAAAAACCTGAGCCGCTATAAAACCTCATAGAAATTTTACTTTCTCCTTTGTATTTAGCGTTCGTTTGGTCATAAAAGTCCACTGTCATCTCCTGGTTTTCGCCCCAAGTCATTTTCCCTACAAACCCAAGTTCTTTGGTTTCAACCAGAAGGTCATTATTCCAAATCTCAACCCTGGAAATCAAATTATTTGTAACCCCAATTAAAATTCGGTCTATATTGGGATTGCCATTCAGCGTAATCTCTTGTCCATAAAACACTTTATGGGCGGTATTTGAGTTGGGCTGATTAAAGGTAACGGCAGTCTTGAAATTCCCTGTAGCCTTGTTTTCGGTTTGGATATCATCAATTACAATTCCCTGAAATTGATCTAGTCCCTTTAATGAAAAGTCCGGCTTTGGGTCGCATACCAAAAAAGCAGAAATAAAAACAAACAAAATAGCGCCTGAGCAGAGAGTCAGTGTGATTGTAATATATTTTTTCATTGCCGTTTTTTTTTATACAAACGATTCTGTAATTTGTTTATTGTATGCCGTTGCCGTCAAGTCACGCGCAGGTATTACCTACGAAAACAGTGCTTCGTATCAGTCTGGTATATTCAAATTATTTTCAAAATAACATGGCCCTTATTATACCGCACACCGTCAAGTCATCCCGACCTGTCGGTACGGGACAAGTTGTGCATGACTTTTCCGGCTTTGCGCCCCGCTTTTGGCGGGGTTCGCGCCCAGCCCAGGATCATGCCCAATTTATGGCGGCGCAAAGTATAATTTGCCAATATCATATTGTGGGCATGTGCATGGTTTGACGGCTTGCGGTATACTACTTAGGGACGTGTCGAAATAGTCAAGCAGCGGGTTTATATTTATACAAACGCAGGTGAGGCGCACAGCCTCACTTGCCGTTTTGCTCTTTGCTATAGGCTGGCTTCTTTTTTTTATTTAAAAAATCATCATACAAATCCAGTAATCCATTTTCACTTTCTACTACATCGGCCAGATAAATTACAAATTTATATTTAGCTGATTCATTTGTACTTTCCATATTGTCATATAGATAATTCAACAACCTTTCCGTTTTCATTTTAACAGCCTCACTTAGGAATTCAATTTCTGAAAGACTTGATATTACCTCATAGTCAATCAATTCGGCTTTGTTAGAAATGAAAAATCTAATTCCGATGTTCTTAAGTTCAGCAATTTGAAAGCCCCTGGATTTTTCAATAATTTGCCTTAATGATATTTTATCATTGTTAATGTGCATAGCAATAGAATCCATTGTCTCTTTGTGCCTTTGCACTATTCTATTCATGTCAGTTTTATTTAATTTAATTTCTTCTTCAATTGCAAAAATGGCTTTATTGATAAATATTTCATTATTTCTGTTTTCATTCCAATTGTTAATTGATAAGGCTATCAGTATCCCAATTATAACAATCACTATCTCCCTAAAAAAGGAAATGACATCCTGCTTTTTCACTTTCATTTAAGTTTTATTTTGCTTGCCTACAACTACTGTTTCCCGCATTACCCCAAGTCGCGATTGCACATCACTAAGCGCAATTATACTTCGCGCCGCCAAGTTTTGGGCATGACCTAATCTCGGGCGCGAACCTCGCTAAAAGCGGGGCGCAAAGCCGGAAAAGTTATGCTCATAACTTGATGGCGTGCGTTATAACTTCAGTTTAGGTATATTCGCTTGTCTGCGAAGGTCTGGAATTATTTCGACAAAGTCAATATGGCTGCGAACTGACTCAGGGGGTGACGGCCATGAACTGACTCGGGTGGTGACGAGGTAACGACGAGGGAGCGCCCCTGTTGGTGACGGCTCGTGACCACCACTTGGGTACCATCAGCGGAGTACCTGAGCCGTAACCTGCCAATTCGACTGTGCGACCCCATCACTTCAGGCGGTGATCTCAAATCACCTCCTGAACTACCGGTGCAAGGCATTGCTTGCCCTGCGCTCCATAGCGTAGGGTTTTATACCCTGCGATATGGAGCATCCTCGGTTTGCCCCGATCATCCGGGCAGGCATCGACCAACCCGGTATGCTCCTCTGCGATGGGTATAAAACCGCATCGCTACGGAGCACAGAGATTCGACTGTGCGACTCTGCGACTTTGCCGGTCGTTGAGCGGAGTCGAAACGACCGATCTCCGGCAGGCAACTGTGCGACTTTGCGACGTCCTTTATGTTTCTTATTTTTCATCTCAAATTTAAAGCGAGCAATATATTTGTATTGCTCGCTCTATCTATGTGTTTTTACATATTTAAAGCGTGCAACCTGGCGAACGAGGTCATCTTCCCGAGGCACGAGGGAAGGTGACATCTCGTGCCGGGGAACAAGGCGCAGACAGCGAACAAGGAGATTACGAACTTTCTCGTACTTCGAAAGATGTCACCTCCTCGCGGCTCCCTCCTCTCCCGCAGTGGCGCCTTCCCTTAGTGGTACTTCGTGCCCTTCGTGTCTTTGTGGTGAAAACCGCGGCCCAATTCAATAGCCCACAACCGCCGTTGCATAAATCCCTGCCCTCCCAATCAATAAACCAGGTCAATCTGACGTTGTTTCTACATCAAAAAATTACGCCAAACAAACACAGGTTATCCCATGTACAGATACTACCTCTTAATCGCGCTGGGGATAGGATTGGCTGCTGCCGCACAGGCACAGGACAGCGACAAGATCGCCCGCAAAATCGAAAAACAACGCGAAGAAAACTGGCCGCCGGAGCGCATCCACGGTCGTACGACGCTAGGGTATGCGCTGCAACAGACCTTTAAGCGCCATTCGGAATACTGCGGCTTCGGACTTTCAAACAACAAGCGCGACTACGTGCCCGCCGATATCAACCGCTTTCTTGGCAAGCGCCACCTGCGCACCCGTGTGGAGATTGCAGATATCAGAGGCGGGGGGTTGCTGTATTACGTATTCCAGGAAAAAGAACGCGGTCTTTCTTTCGACCAGATCGCCTATTCCCCTTCGAAAATACTGCGCATCAACAGCGTGCCCGGCCAGTTTGTGGTGAACCCCGATGAAAACTTCGACGCTTTTATCCTCACCAAAAATTGCAGCGGGTACCTCAAAGCCGCGCTCGACGCCGGCATCGAACCGCCCTACGTGGCTTTCAAAAAAGCCCTGGAAACCGACGAACGCCGCGAATCCAACGTGGTAGCACTGTCGGGGGCTTTCCTGTCGCCGCTCAAGCCGATCCTTGACGCAGGGAATGCCCAGACTACCGAAGCCCTGATGCAGCTCTGGAAATTTTATACCGACAACCCGGCATACGTCAACAACGCTTACTACCTGCGCGAATTCGAAGGCGTGATGATCAAACACGTGTCGCAGGCGCAGGACAACTTCAAAATCGACGCCGAACTGGGCATCAACCTCAACGGACTGCTGCCCGCCCGGCTGAAAACGAGTTTCGGCATTGGCAAAACTACGTCGAGTGTGTTTTCTGGTACCGACTGGCAGACGATTGTCTTCGCCGATTTTGAGGGGGCTTACGCCAAAGAAAAACTCTTTGCCCCCCTACCCTCTCCGGCAGCCATCAGCGCCTATTTTACCCAATTAAAACCCATCTGCGAAAAGTCGCGCGACTACCCGCTGATGACCGAAGGGCTCGAGTACAAGCATTTTCTCACGGTGGCGGGCATCCCCGATTTTATGACTTCCAATTTCTGGGAGATTGAGCAGGTCGGCAACGGGGTATACGACGGCCGGCCCAGCCTTATCGCCGAGCCCTACCGCAACGAAACCGACGGCAGCTTTGGTTGCCGGTTTACGGTGAGCGGCAAACCGCTGTCTTCAAACTTCTCGGGCCCCCTCACCGAACGCCCCGGCAAATTGCTTGCTTCTTATGTGATACGCAGCCGCATGCCCGTGGGCGGTGAGTATATCCGCCTGATTATCAACGAAGAAATACAAACCAGCGCACACCCCATCGCTTCGCTGGCGGGCGGCGAGTTTGACCTTACCAAAAAGGAAGACCGGAAATTTGCGTTTCAGTGGACTTGTGATATTGAAGTCGAAGATAGCGAAAACCCCATCGATTTTAATGCGTTGCCCTACATTGACAACCTGGTGGTGCGCCGCAGCGACAAAACGCTGAATGTGCGGCTGGCAAAAATACAACCCGATCCCCACCGCCGCCATTTTCACCTCACCCTCGAAACCGTGGATACCTACCCCCTCGACCAAATCGACGACCACAATATGACAACCTACAATTTGTCGATGGATGTACACCTGCTCAGCCAAAGAGCCGGTACGCACTCGATACGGCCGGTACGCGGTACGCTGGCGTTTCCCACAATTAAATCTGTGGAAGCTATGCCGGCGATGACGCCTACAGGATCAGCGCCGGCGCAGTCGGACGGCGGGTAGGGCGGGACTGTACGACTGTACGACTGTACGACTGTACGACTGTACGACTGTACGACTGTACGACTGTACGACTGTACGACTGTACGACTGTACGACTGTACGACTGTACGACTGTACGACTGTAAGACTGTACGACTGTACGACTGTACGACTGTACGACTGTACGACTGTACGACTCTGTACGACTCTGTACGACTCTGTACGACTGTACGACTGTACGACTCTGTACGACTGTACGACTGTACGACTGTACGACTACAAGACCGTAAGACTGTATGTACAAGTTCATAAAGTCGTAGAGTCCTACAGTCGTAAAGTCGTAAAGTCCTACAGTCGTAAAGTCAAACTACCGCCATTTCCCGGGATATCGGAGCCATCCTGGGATCGTAGTTTTCTCCGCTTACGATAGCGGGGATAATGACCGGTACTTCTTCGTCGGGGGGGACAATTATATCGGCCTCGACATGGGCCAGAATATCCTTTTCGATTTCGATGCCGGGGAAACGGGCCATCAGTTGGAGACCATCCGGGGTAAGTTCGAAATAACCGACATCGGTCACGTAAAACACTCTTTTACCTTGTTTTAAGGCTTCCCTGCCGTTAAAAGTTACTTCCCGTACCTTTCTGACTAATTTAGGTTGGCCGGCCCTGACAATCTTCACCCGGTCATGCTGAATCTCACATTTAGCACCGTGCATCAGGTTACCGACGAAAATAATGTTTTTTGCCCCGTATACGATATCGGGAAAACCTCCCGGACCTACATAATCTGTGATATTGGGGCCTCTTTTTGACACATTGACGTTGCCGTGGCTATCCACTTCCAAAAACCCTAACACGGCCATATCCAGGTGCTCGTGGTAGCGTTCGAACATAACAGACGAAGGTTCCAGGTGATCGGGATGAATAGCTGCGCCAAAAAAGATGCCCGGCGAAGGTAGTCCGCCGTATGAACCGGCCTCGGTAGTGAACACATAGTTTTTCTCCAGATCGTTCTCCACTATCAGGCGGGCAACCTCTTCCGGAAAGCCCACTCCAATATTGATTAGACCGCCTTTGGGCGTCACCTGCACAAAAATGCCGGCAGCCAGCCGGGCCATCATGTTGCCCACGCAGGTGCGAACCGGGGTGATTTTTAAAAACGTATTGATGAATTTGAGTCGTTCTACACCGGTTTTAAAATCCAGGGTACATTCCGGGGTAAATAAGGGCCAGTATCGCTTTTGGGGAACGCTTACCGTCTGTTCATTGTAGGGATTCACCACTATATAATCCACCAGGTGGGCGGGTACGCTAATGTTTTCCGGTTCTTTGGGAATAATTTTTGAGACGGCTGCCATTACAATTCCCGAATGCGTCCGTACGGAACGGATAGCCTGCTCATTTTCAGTGATGGTAGATGCGTGTTTGTAATAAATATTCCCTTCCGCATCAGCATAGGGTGCGCTGAAAAGTGCGATATCGGGTTGGGGCATGGTATAAACCAGGTCATCCTCCACCGGAAAAATGAGATCGTCCGTTGCGCATTCGTTGAGGGCGGCGCCCGTGCCGACCTTCGGATCGAGGAACGTGCCCACCCCTACTCTCGATGTAAAAAACCGTTTGCCCTCGCCTTGTTCTTTTAATAATAAAGAAATAATACCCTGGGGAAGCGTATACAAAGCCAATTTTCCTTCCTGTCCCAGTTTTAGTTGCGCTTTGGTCGTTTCAATATGGGCTGTAATATAAGCCTTCATCAAACCGGGCAATCCGAGTTCTTCCACCGTGCCCGGAACTTTGCCCCGCGATCCCTGGGCGCCGCAATTTATCCAGGTCAGGTTATTGGGGTGCCCCGTTTTTTTGAACCTGTCCCTAATGGCATAGAAGAAAATAGAACAGCGGGCGTTGCCGGCGATTCCGCAGGAGAAGACGCAGGATTGATCATTGATTAGCCGGGCTGCCTTTCGAGCGGAAATAAACTTCCCGGCATCGGCATTTTGCGGCCTGTAATCCAGCGAATGTTTCGACCAATTGAACCGCCAGCGCAAAATGTGGCGGATTAGCTTAGCTTTATCCAGCCAGTTCATGGTTTTTTGTTTTTCTATTTTAATGTAGCCTATATATTAATGGATTGTCAATGACAAATATCAATTCATCTTCTCCGCTCCCTCACCCCAAGGCACAGCATAAGCAATTTCATCATATCGAATAGGCGCAGCGAGGGCCTTCGGCTCAGCAATTGCCGGCGCAACATGGGTAGCAAGGGCGCTCCCAGGCGGGCAACTATTCCTGCCAATCCTTTCTTTTTCACCCAATTATACACCTTAGTCAGTTTCGTCTCGATAGGCTCTCCGGCTTGAAGCAGGAAGGCCAGGTTTTCTATGGCGCGGGCCGACTTATCGAGAAAAACCGGGGCGGGCTCCAGTCCGAGGTGCTCCAGGGGGTTATCGGTGTGAATAATAGGCACGCCCCTTTTTTCCAGTTGCCGTCCAAAGAGCGTATCTTCGTGGCCGTATTGGCGCAGGCGCTCGTCGAAGCGAATTTGTAAAAAAATATCGCGGGGAATGAGAAAATTGTTGGTCATGAAAGCATGATAAGGCGTGCGCTGTCGGACTTTGGCTTGAATTTGCTCCCTTTTGCTGCCGTACAGCCAGTGCAGGTATAGACCGGGATCGGCAGGCGGTGTTTCAGTGTAAACGCGGCCGCCGTAGAGCAAAGTATCGGGGCGCAAAGCCACGGCATAACACCGGATGTAGTCGTCGCGAACGACCGCGGAATCGCAGTCCATAAAAATCAGATAATCGTACTGCGCCGCCTCGGCCAGCCGGTTGCGGATAGCGGAGCGGCCCAGGTTTTCGGGCATTTCGCGGTAGATGACACGAGAGAGTTCGCCAATTTCGCGGTTGAGCCCCCGGAAAGACTCGGGTGAGCCATCGTCGAAACAAACGATTTCATACGGCAACCCCACCACCTCGCACTGGCGATGCAGTTCCTCTACCAGAGGCCGCACGTCAAAAGCATAGATAGGGATGAGGATGGAGAGCATGGGCGGTTGTGGGTTGTGGGTTGTGGGTTGTGGGTTGTGGGTTGTAGGTTCTAGGTTGTAGGTTTATTAAACCACCCAACTTACAACTTACAACCTACAACCTACAACTCAATTTTACGTTGTATATTCAACTACAAAAAACGCATTACATGCAAATTGCGAGATCAATTACAGCGGTTCTGAGCGATCCGCAACTCGACGACAGCCTGCGTCTTATTGCCCACAAGGTATTTAACGGCGAGCGAATAACCGAAAATGAGGGTCTTATTTTATTTGAAAAAGGAGAATTGGGCTATCTCGGGGCCCTGGCCAACTATATCCGCGAAAAGCGCCACGGCAACAGCACCTATTTTAACCGGAACTTTCATATAGAGCCCACCAATGTGTGCATTTATACCTGCAAATTCTGCTCTTATTCGCGCCTCATCAAACAACGCGAGGATGGCTGGGAATACACCATGGACGACATGCTCGACATCGTGCGCAAATACGACGGGCAACCCGTCACCGAGGCGCATATCGTAGGCGGTGTATTGCCCCAATACGACCTCGACTTTTATACCGAGCTGTTCCGCCGCATCAAAGCCCACCGCCCCGAACTGCACGTAAAGGCGCTCACGCCGGTAGAATACCACTACATCTTCAAAAAAGCCAAAGTGAGCTACGAAGAGGGCATGCGGCGTATTGCAGAATCGGGTGTAGACTCGCTGCCTGGCGGCGGCGCCGAGATCTTCCACCCCGAAATCAGAGAGCAGATAGCCGGCGACAAATGCACCGGCGAGCAATGGCTGCGCATCCACGAGATCTGGCACGAACTCGGCAAACGCTCGAACGCCACTATGCTCTACGGCCATATCGAAAAATACGAACACCGCATTCACCACCTGGAGCAATTGCGGCAGTTGCAGGATAAAACCGGGGGCTTCCAGACCTTCATCCCGCTCAAATTCCGCAACCAGGACAACGAGATGTCGCATATCCCCGAAACCAGCGTCATCGAAGACCTGCGCAATTACGCTGTCAGCCGCATTTATCTCGACAATTTCGACCATATCAAGGCTTACTGGCCCATGATTGGCCGCCAAATTGCCCAACTGTCGCTTTCTTTCGGCGTAGACGACATCGACGGCACCATTGACGATACCACCAAAATATACTCGATGGCCGGCTCCGAAGAGCAAAACCCCGCGCTGAGCACCCAGGAATTAGTCAATATGATCCGCCGCGTAGGCCGCCAACCCATCGAACGCGATACGCTCTACAAGGTAATCAAGGATTATACCGACGAAGTTTTCGAGGAGGATACGGCTTTCCGGGGGTATTTTGATTTGCCGGTGGTGACGAATTCGTAGTTATCGGTTGTGGGTTGTGGGTTGTGGGTTATGGGTTATGGGTTGTCAGTTTTATAAGTGTAATAGGTAAAGTTAATAATAACCGATAACTCACAACTCACACCCACAACCCACAACCGACAACCGACAACCGACAACCGACAACCCACAACCCACAACAGAATATGACATCAAAGACCATATACATCGTCCGCCACGGCGAAACAGAATTCAACCGGCTCGGCGTAGTACAGGGTAGCGGCGTAGATGCGCACCTCAACGAATACGGCAAATTGCAGGCGGCGGCACTTTTTCAATGTTACCAACACGTGCCCTTCGAAATCGTATTGACCTCCAAATTGCGGCGCACCCACCAGACGGCCATGCCATTTATTGAGCAGGGCAAGCCTTGGGAGCAATGGGAAGAACTCAACGAAATGAACTGGGGTATATATGAGGGAAGGCCCAGCAGTCCGAGCATGCACGAAGCTTACAAGCGCGTAAAAGCGCATTGGAATGCCGGCGACTACGACGCCTGCCTCGAAGGCGCTGAAAGCGCCGCCCAACTTGGCGAGCGCATGGGCCGGTTTATCGATCATTTGAAGCAGCGCACCGAGAAACACATCTTGGTATGCTCGCACGGTCGCGCCATGTGTGCCATGGTCTGTCTGCTCAAAGGGCATCCGCTGAGCGAGATGAACAACCTGAAACACGACAACACAGGCTTGTGGGTAGCCCAATACGACGGTACACATTTTCATTTTAAACTCGAAAATGATACCCGGCATTTGCAGTTGCTAAAAGAAGAACGTTTTCTAACCAGATAAGCCAATGGCAAAAGAAAAATTCAAAGTTACCGCGGTGAGTTATCTCAATACCAAACCGCTGCTCTACGGCTTGTTCAAAAGCCGGGTGAGCGAAAAAATCGACCTCCAACTCGATATCCCTTCGGTATGCGCCCAAAAACTCGAACGCGGAGAAGCCGACCTGGGGCTGGTGCCCGTAGCAATTATCCCTGAATTGTCGAGCCCCCGGCTGGTATCCGATTACTGCATCGGCACGGTGGGCGCCGTCAAAACCGTGTGTATTTATGCCGAACAGCCCCTGGAGCAACTAGAGGCCATCTACCTCGACTACCACTCGCGCACTTCTGTGGAGTTAGTCAAAATATTGCTGGAAAAATACTGGAAACTCAGTCCACAGCTCCTTCCCGCCGCTCCCGGCTTCGAACAACAGATACATGGAAAAACCGGCGCGCTTGTCATAGGCGACCGCACCATCGGGCTCGACCTTCAATATCCTTTTGTTTATGACCTGGGCGCCGCCTGGATGGCCTACACCGGCCTGCCCTTCGTATTTGCCGCCTGGGTGAGCAACAAACCCCTGCCCGAAGATTTTATCGCTGAATTCAATGAAGCCCTGCACCTGGGCATTGAGGCTATCCCGGAATTGATTTACCTCATTCCGCGCCCGCATCCTCAATTCGATTTGCAAGAGTATTACACCCAAAATATCAGCTACCAACTCGACGACGACAAACGCAAGGCGCTCAAACTTTTTTTATCGCACCTATCACCTCATATACCCGACACATCGGTTCTGTTTCAAAAATCGGCCATAGAAAGCCTTTGAACAACAAGTCCAAACGTCGGCTGTTATACCTTTTACTAAAGCGTATTGCGCTCATATTTGTAAAAAAATATCGACTTATGCTCAAATGGAATGTTTTCAAAATTTTATTAGTGGGGCTACCCCTTATATCCTGTACATACAAAAACGCGAACACCATGACTGACAAAGGCCAATCGCCAGACCAGGCTGCGCTCGACAGCATCCCCGCCGACCAAATCGAAACTGCCACGCTCGCCGGAGGATGTTTCTGGTGCATCGAAGCCGTTTTTCAGGATTTACAAGGAGTATATTCGGCAGAATCGGGTTATTCCGGCGGTACGGCTGAAACCGCCAACTACAAAATGGTTGGTTCGGGTACTACCAAACACGCCGAAGTCGTACAGATCAAATTCAACCCGCAGGTAATTTCTTTTTCAGAAATTCTGGAGGTCTTTTGGAACGTGCACGACCCCACCACCCTCAACCGCCAGGGCAACGACGTGGGTCCGCAATATCGTTCGGCTATTTTTTATCATAATGAAAAACAAAAAGCCGAAGCCGAAAAATCGATACGCGAAACGGCCGCCGAAATCTGGGAAAAACCCATCGTGACCGAAGTGGCGCCTTTCGAAGCGTATTATCCGGCAGAGGATTACCACCAGGACTACTACAACCTCGTTGGCGACCGCAATCCTTATTGTACGATTGTAATTACGCCCAAGGTGCAGAAATTCAAGAAGTTATTCCCGGACAAGGTCAAGGAATGACTTTAGGACTTTACGACTTTATGACTTTACGATCAGGGGATCTTCACGTATCTTGTTCGTTTATTTTCGTACAGTCGAGTCGTACAGTCGTACGGTCGCATAGTCGCATACAACCAGATGCCAACCAAGTCAATAACCGGCCTCCTTCCCTTAGTCTTTCCCTTTCTCCGCTGGCGGAAAGACATCAACAGGCGCAGCTTAAAATCCGACCTGGCGGCCGGAACTACCGGCGCCATCATCGTATTGCCGCAGGGTCTGACCTTTGCCATGATAGCGGGCTTGCCGCCCATTTACGGCTTGTACACCGCCATGATAACGCCCATCGTGGCGGCGCTGTTCGGCTCGTCGAAACACCTGGTATCGGGGCCCAATACGCCGATATCTTTGCTGATATTTTCGGTAGTGAGCCAAATGGCGGCGGTGGGGTCGGACTCATACATCCAACTGGCGCTGACGATCACCTTCCTGGCGGGTATCTTTCAACTTGCACTTGGTATAGGCCGCATGGGTACATTGGCCAACTTTGTATCGCAGGTAGTGCTTACCGGGTTTACAGCCGGCGCCGCCATACTTATCATAGAAAGCCAGTTGAAAAACCTGCTGGGCATTACCTTGCCCAAAGCCGATTCCTTTTTGCATTCGCTGGCTGATCTGTCGGGGCATCTGGCGTCAGTCAACCTGTATGCTTTAGGAACGGGCTTATTCACCTTAGCTGTAGCCATAATTATCAAAAAATGGTTGCCCCGGTGGCCCAATATGATCATCGCGCTCGTGGCGGGGAGTGTACTGGCGCAAATATTGATTGCCAAGGGCGGCGTCATTCAGCTAATAGGCCCGGTGAAGGGCAGTTTGCCGCCTCCTTCCCTACCCGACTTTCAGTTTGCCAACCTGGCCTTGCTGGCGCCCAAAGCATTTGCCGTGGCCATATTGGGTTTGATCCAATCCATCGGCATTGCCCGGTCGATAGCCATCAAATCCAACCAGCAAATTGATCCTAACCAGGAATTCATCGGACAGGGCTTGTCAAATATCGTGGGCAGTTTTTTTTCCTCTTATGCCGGCGCCGGCTCCTTCACCCGGTCGGGGCTGAATTACGAGTCGGGCGCAAAAACGCCGCTGGCCGTCATTTTCGCCTCGTTGCTCCTTATGGTCATCGTACTGCTGATCGCTCCGCTCATCGCCTACCTTCCCATGCCTGCGATGGCTGCGGTGATCGTGCTGGTCGGCTATAGCCTGATCGACTTCCGGTTTTCGCGTACCGTGCTCAAAGCCAGCAAGCGCCAGAGTACCGTATTGCTCATTACTTTTTTTTCCACCTTATTTCTCGATCTGGAATATGCCGTGTACATCGGCGTATTGTTCTCCCTCGTCTTCTACCTGCAGCGCACTTCCCAGCCCAACGTAGCCGTGATGGCGCCCGACCCGGCAACGCCCAACCGGACATTTACCTACGTAGTTCGCAAGCAGTTGCCTGAATGCCCCCAGCTAAAAGTAGTGCGCATTGACGGCTCCATCTTTTTCGGCTCCATTCATCATATTGCCGCCGAGATCAGGCAATTAGAGGAAGAAGACGATTTCAAACACCTGTTGGTCGTCGCCACCGGCATCAACTTTATCGACGTCCCCGGCTCGGAATGGCTGGTTCAGGAATTCAAATACTGGCAAGAAAAAGGTGGCGGGCTTTATTTTTCGGGATTAAAGCTCAACGCCCAGGATATACTGATCAAAGGTGGCTTCAAATCCGCTATTGGCGAGGGCCATTTTTATACCTCCAAAGAAGAAGCCATAGCCGATATTTTCCAAAAGATGGATCCGGCTATTTGCCAATCGTGCACCAAACGCATTTTTTTGGAATGCGGGGGGGTGTAGGTTGTCGGTTGTCGGTTGTTGGTTTGTCGGTTCTTTTATCTTTACCAATTACACTTATACAGAGAACAGAGAACTGACAACTCACAACCGACAACTCACAACCGACTTTACTTTCCAATAATCTCAAACAGCGCCTGCAAATTCGGCGTCAGGATAATCTCCGTGCGGCGGTTTTGGGCTTTGCCGTTGGCGGTTTCGTTGGTAGCGACGGGGTAAAATTCTCCTCTACCCGAGGCAATGATGCGCTTGGGATCGAGGCCGTTGGTAGTGAGTTCCCTGACCACCGAAGTAGCGCGCATCACGCTGAGATCCCAGTTGAGATCCGATTCGCCGTCGGAGTCGGTATGGCCCTCCACCATCACCGCGATATCGGCGTTGGCGCTTAGCACCTGGGCCAGTTTGGCGATAGCGTTTTTGCCTTCGGCATTGATGGTGCGGCTGCCGGAGCGGAACAGCAGGTTTTGGCTCAGCGACACATAGATCTTGCCGTCCTGCTCGCGCACGCTCAGGTCGGCGGCCGAAAAGCCGCGCAGGGCCTGGTTCACCTTGTCGCGGATATCATTGAGTTTAGATTCCTTTTCCTGTAGGGCGCTTTCCAGTTCCTTCACCCGTTTTTCGCGGTCGCTGAGGCTGGATTCCAGGAGATTAGCCCTGCCTTCCTTGGCTTTTGCATCGGCTTCGGCCTGTTTGAGCGCCTGTTCGCGTTTTTCCAATTCCAGTTCCTTAGCGCTCAGCTTGGCGGTTAATTCCTTAATCTCTCCGGAAGAAGACTCCAGCAATTCGCGGTTTTGGGCCAGCATGCGGTCGTAGCGCATCAGCAGGTCGCGGTTAGTGGCGTCGAGTTGCTCGTAGCGATCTTTGGATAAAGCCAGGTCATTCTGGCAGTTCTTGCGCTCACGCTCCGACTCGTCGAGCGACTTCCGGAGGGTAGTGTTTTCGCTGGTCAGCGTTTTGGCCTGGCCGCTGGTTTGGTCGTAATCGCGTTGCAGGCGATTTTTCCAGGATTCCATTTCGTCGTATTTGCGGGAAGAGACGCAACTGCTTAAAAACAACGCACTGCAGGCGCATATCATAAGAATGGGAAGGAGTCGCATAGTATTTTTTTTTGGGGGGAAGATAGGGAATAATTTGCTGATGTGTTGATGTGATAATGTGTTAATGTGCTGATGTGTTAATGTGCTGATAATAAATAAAGTATTAGCAAATTAGCAAATTAGCACATTAGCACATTAGCAAATTAGCACATTAGCACATTTATCAAAAAAGACGGGTAACAATCTTCGAATGCATGGGATTGGAGAATAAATACCGTGGGCATATCATATCCCAAACATATTCTCCACATCCAAAAATCAATATCATGAAGCATCGGATTTTGACACTTCCGTTAATTCTTTTATTAATGTTACCCCTGTTTCTACCTGCCCAATCTTGTGATGATACTGTGCTAGATTTCGACGGGGTAAACGACGTGGTTCAATTGGCGCCAAGTCCTATTACAGGAAACTCAGCTTTCACTGTAGAAGCCAGATTTCTTTCAACTGCGACGAGCGGCAGCACTAGCTGTTCGGGTAATTTCAAAAGATTGTTCTCCTTCATCGGTACAGGCAGGCGCATAGAGGTGGGGGAATGCGGGGGAAATCCCAGTATTTATTGGGCTTCGAGTGCATCTTCCTTGGGCCCCGTTTCTTTTGGCTCCAACATCCGCGATGGGAGTTGCCACCATCTTGCAATGGTATATACGGGAACCAACCTGGTGATTTACCTGGATGGTGTCTCGGTTCATACGGTAAGCATACCGGGCAATTTCAGTCCGCTATCCACATTCCGTGCCGGGCAATGGGGCGGGGGCCTGACGCCTAATGAAAACTGGAAAGGAACGATCGACGAAGTTCGCTTATGGAACGTCGCACGGACTCAAGCGGAGATCGATGCGAACCGTGCTTTGCGGCTGACGGGAACTGAGCCCGATCTGGAAGCATATTGGCAAATGGAAGATGGCATACCCGCCGGCAATAATACGGCCATCTCCATGATCAACGACCTCACCGGCAATGCCAATCACGGCGCTTTAATCAATTTTTCCCTGATGCCGGGAACTGCCAGCAATTTCGTTTGCACTGGTTGCAATCCAGTTGAAGTTATCATTAAAGACTATGCCACTCGTACCATCGACCTGCAGGAAATATGCAGTGGCGACCCTGTCCATTTCTGCCTTGCCTTTGGGGGGAATATTCCAACGACCAACGCCTCCTGCTACGATGTGCTTTGGGAATATAACGATGGCGCGGGTTGGACCCCCTTGCCTTCCGGCACTTTTTCGGGGATTTGCTTCCCGGTAGCTGCCGGCGAAATCACTATTGACTGCTCCACTAGTCCTACCGGTTCTGTCGAACGCTATTACCGCGCTACCATTACCACTCCGGCAGGCTGTATATATACTTCCAATGAATATTTGTTAAAAATATGCTGCCCCCTTTCGCCTGTTTCAATCACCTTAACCCCAAATACAGCTCTTTGCGAAGGAGATAATGCCCAAATCGCCGTTTCTCTGAATTCTCCTGACCCCTTTGTAGCTAATCCCGCAGGCGAGGTTGATATTCTGTGGAGTCTGCCGGACGGAACGACTATGTCCAATCAGACTACTTTCAACTATCAGGTAAATAGCGCCTCGCCGCCTCAAGTCTGTTTTAATGTGGTAGTCACCAATTGCGCTGCTAAATCGGTTTCCGCCTCCGCCTGTATAACTGTTGATAAACAACCGGTATGCGGTACTATAACCGGTATGCCCGTTCCGGCCAACCTCATCCCCGATCAGAGCGATCCGGACCTTTATTATATCTGCCCTGGCGATGATGCTGCCGTGGGAGTGGACATGCCGTTTATGGATTGCCACAAAAACTGGCAATATTCTTTTGACCAAGTTACCTGGACTCCGCTTGGTATTTCCAATAACGTCCAAAACACCAATATTCTGCCGTCGTATTATTGGCCTATAGGAGCTACATCCATCTACTACCGAATCGAATGCCGGCCGATTTCTTCACCCTCGGGTTGTGTGCCATGCAACAGCAACGTCATCGAAATCAGGTTACTTACAGTACCGCTACCGGTGAATATATTAGGTGACAACCAGATATGTAAAGGCGATTTTTCTACTTTAACCCTTAGCGGTTCCAGTTCTAATTTGCAATATACCTGGTTGTGGAATGGAAAAGTAGTAGGCACGGGAACCAGTTACACCGCCACAGAGGCAGGTTGCTATTGGGTAGAGATCACCAACGGCTGCCAGGTAACGGAAACGCCCAAGTTTTGTGTGGAGGTTTGCGAAATTATCCCGATTATTTCCTGTCCCCTGGCGCCAAACGAATGCGCCAAGTTGGGAGATCCTATCACCATTACAGCCTCCGATTCAAATTTTGCAGAACCCTCGTTATCCTGTGCAAACAATGCGGGGTTCATCTATACATGGACCTGGATTGATGGAAACGGCAATGCGCAAACGTTTACTGGGGCCACACTAACGGATACCCCTCCAAGTTCAGGCACGACCTACCATCTGGACATCTATGATCCAAATTCCGGTTGCAGCGCCACTGATGAAATCACCATTATCCCCTGTAATTTCTGATCCAAAAATTTCCAACGCAATGAAAAATCTATTCATACTTTTTGCGGCACTTATATTGTCAGCTCAAATAAGCGCCCAATGCATTTGCGAGATGACATTCACAGAGACCTCTGATTGTTGCTACCAAATACATTATACATTGGACAATGATGCCTCCGGTATAATATGCCCTGCGGTAGGATTCAACAGAATAATCATCAACACCAACTGGATACCGGCCCAGAGTTCGGAAGTGGTGAGTGTGAGTATGGCCAACGCCAATCTGACCGCCAGTGTCAATGCAGCCAACAACATCGTCACCGTTAATTCGTCGACGCCGCTTGTAAGTCTGCCTAGTTTGGGTGCGCCCATTTTATTAGGCACTATTTGCTTGGCCAACGGCCCCCAGCCTCCTTTAGACGCCTTTTTCCAGATAAGCTTTTCCAACAGTGCGATACCTGCGGTTGACCCCTGTGATTATTCATTTACAAAAAACCTTGCCTGCGGCATTCCGGGAGAATGGACCTCGCTATGCGGCGATAACTCGGCCCATGCGAAGCTTGTGAATAGCATTCACGCGTTCAACGACGGGGTGTATGTGGCAGGGTTCAGGGAAATACTGAATGGAGCTAAATACGCAACTTTTTCTAAATACAACATCACAGATGGAAGCCTGATCTGGCAAAAAGAGATGGGAATAGCTTCCGTTTTTAGCGATTTCGCCTACATCCCCAGTGAAGATGCATTTATTTGCGTGGGCCGCACCGATCCCATTCAAGCTGCCAACGGAACCGCCATCGATAATAAATCAATATTAGCCAAATTCGACGATCAGGGGAACTTGTTGGCCTCAAAAATATACGATCAACTCGGGAAAGAAGAGTTTACGCACATATTGAGACATACCAATCCACCCAATCCCGCTTTTCCATTCTATGTACTGGGCAGTCGCAATCCCGACCCGGGTCCTATGTTTCCGCAGCCACCCTCACAATGGGATATGACCGTAATATTTAATATCGACGCCAACCTGAACGTCAATTGGGTTCGCAGATATGAAACCCCCTTGTTCGCAACAGAATATGAAAATACAAAAGGCTTTTTTCAAAAAGGCCAGGGTTTTGTTATCACAGGCAATGATGCTCCTGATCACGACGGCGTGCTTTTGCATGTGGATGTGACCTTTCCACCCAATCTTGCATTTACAAAAGAGTTTGTATCAAGCGATTTTGAGATCCTTGATGGAGTGGCTCTTCCCAACGGCCAGTTTGTTGTAACAGGAACTGATGTTAGCGCCAATCAGGCTGTGATCATCGTACTTGACAATTTCAGCTCACCCTTATACGCATTGCGGTATCCCGATATAAAAGAATTCCGGGAAATCGGCCTGGACGCCAATGGCCGGATTTATACAGTCGGCCTATTAAACGATGGCTCTGATTTTAATGTCATCACCCGCATTTTAATCACGAGTACCGGTTTGCAACACGATATTTCAGCCTACTTTGATGAAGGAGGAACACCGTTGCCCCTGGGGCATTTTGAAGTGACACCGGCACTCGATGCCGTTTTTTATGCGGATGGTATAAAAGGTAGTCCTAACTCCTCATCTGGGGTTTTGGGTATTGCCATTGCATCTTTGAATTTAGACATTAACAATACGTGTATGGTCCCATATCCCCAAAGTCCAATTGGATTTACACCGATTACTCAATCTTATGAACCGCCTGTGTTTGCCATTCCCGAGCCTCCGTTTGTAACTGCGCCTAATGTCTTTAATCTGCCTTTCTCCTGCAATACCCCGTGCATAGGTTGCGAAACCATTAGCCTGGGCGAAGTGCAGGCGTGCAATGGAGCCTCGGTACAGATACCGCTCATGGGCTGCAGTAATCTCAGTGATATTATCCAGGTCAACTGGTACGTAGCCCCGGCTCCCTGTCCACCCGGCAGTTGGGGCGATCCCTTCCAGGTGACCAACAATCCGGCCTCATTTTGCGACGCACTGGAACTTTACACCCAGGGCTTCTCCGGAAATGTCTGCGTATATGCCGAAATCATTCGAAACAGCAACGCAGCCCCTTGCACTATTCTCACTACCAATGTGATAACCGTGGCGCTATGCGAGCCGGTGGAGTGTTCAATCAGCGGTGGGCAGGAATACTGTTATACCGGCTCTCCCATCGTTCCCGGCCCCTTAACGTTGAATATCAATTCGTCCACTACATCATGTACTTACACCGTGCAGTGGTACAATGCCAACGGGCCTATTCTCGGCGCCACCGGGCTGACCTACCAGCCGCCGGCCCTCGGCTTTTTGGGATCTTCTTCAGATTGTTACTTTGACCATGTTTTTACGGCTCAAATTTCCGGCCCCTGCGGTACCAGTTCCTGCTCTACTACTTTCCGCCTGTTCAACAACAACGCGCCGGTGGGCACACTGGTAATGGACCCCGTCGAGGCTATGCCATTTTGCCCCGGTGAGGATGCCACCCTTCGCTATACGCCCGAATGCGCAGGCGATACGCCTATGTGGGAGTGGTGGATAAGCACTAATGGAACAACCTATTCCCCCCTGTCTGATGCCGGTAATATGAACCCCTTGTATAACACTAATAAATTGTATGCCGATACCTGGTATAGAATTCAAAAACAAGTTGGTGGCGGCTGCCCTGTCGACGTGGTGGATTTAATGATTGATGTAAAAACACCTTTAACCATCACTTCTTTTACTGCACAATTTTCTCCTATTTGTTCCACCGACGAAGTAGACATGACGGTGCATTTCGCACCCTGTACTGCCGGCGGTATTTGTAATTGCAACTACACCGTAGAATGGTACAAAGACACAACCCTCCTGCATTCCAATACGTATACTTCCTCACCAGCCATTTATACCCATACAGATTTGCCTGATAAAATGCCCGGTAATTACTACGTGATTATCAAAGACAATTGCTGCGACAGGCAAGTAGTAAAATCAGTTGTGGTAAATGTGCCAAAACCTTGGGATGTCCTCGTGGCAGGTCCCTGTTTTCTTTGCGGTCCAGGCCAAAGGCAACTAGAAGTCGTCTTTCTCAATCAACAGCCTTCGGGTTGCACCTACCAATGGACCACCCCCGATGGGAATATTGTGGGCTCAGCTAATGGTGCAACAGTGATTGTAGATAAAGCAGGCGCCTATACGATTGAAGCCACCTGCGGCCCCTGCTCGAAACAGGCCGACATTACACTTATTCAATGCATTGTTGTTGCCACGAATGAAGTGTGGAGTCCCAATCTCGATTGGACTTTATCGCCCAATCCAACCGATGGAGATCTCAAGATAGAGATCATCTCCAAGGATCTGACCGGCCCATTTGAAATCCGTGCAATGAATGCGCTAGGAATCGAAGTCCTTCCCAGGAAGCTACTCACCGGAACTAAAGAAGCGATGATGGAAATGGAAAAGCTCCCATCCGGCGTTTATTACCTTTCCTTACACTATGAATCTGTAATTGTGGCGAGAGCTAAAATTGTGAAACAATAAATCAGCTATCAGCAGTCAGCAGTCAGTTATTCTGACTTGCTGACTTGCTGATGCGAACGAAGTGAGTCCCGTACCGACTGCAAGGAGGTCGGGATGTTAATTTGCAAAACATTAAAAATTATTAATTCTTCATTATTAATTTTTAATTACCTAATTATCAGCACATCAGCAAATCAGCACATTAGCACATCAATCACCTCCCCCACGAAAACCCAAAGCGCAAATCCAATTGGGCAAAGGGGCTGGAAACGTCTCTTCTGCGCAGGGCCGATTTGTCGATACCGTCCACAATCCGGTAGCCGCCTTCGAGACCCACGCGGAACCACTGGAATACATTGACCTCAATGCCTGCCGAAGGCTGCAGCACAAACACGCGGTCGTCGCCGTTTTCGTTGACGTTCAGTCTGCCGCGACCGGTGAGCAAGCTTATTCTGGGGTGAACAACTTTGCCTGACATCGGGCTGTAGCCCACCAAAAAGCCGTTGTATTTTAAATTAAACGTACTAGTCACATCGTTTACCGATACTTCATCGCGCGTGCCGGCGCCCGACCAGCCTAGCAGGATAGAGTTGCCGAACTCCAAACCAAAATGACCGCCCCGCAGGTACGACCAATCATCTTCAAAAGCGCTGTAATTGTGGGTAACCCCACCCCATATGCCCGTAAGGGCGGCATGTCGGGGACCAAACAGGGATTCGTCGCGCTGCGCCTGCACGATGGTAGTTAGTAATAAAGCGGTTGCAAATACTGTTAGCCGGGTGAACTTCATGGTTTCTATATTTAATTGGCGATTAAAAAAATGTTAGTTTTGAGGTGACAAGGTGACAAGGTGACAAGGTGACAATCGTAAAATCACCGTGTCACCTTCAAGATGCAACCACAGCCCCAACACCCCTATTTTTTTGTATTTTTATGAAAAAAATATGGCTAAAACCGCATAAAGAAGCTGCGGTACAACGCTTTCACCCCTGGGTTTTCTCAGGTGCAATTCAACGAATAGAGGGAGACCCCGTCGACGGCGATGAAGTGCAGGTACTCGATAGCCGGGGTCAATTTCTGGCCATCGGCCACTATCAAACCGGGAGTATTACTGTGCGGTTGCTGGCATACGAGCCCTCCCCTACCGATGCCGCTTTTTGGATCCAAAAACTTCGCCGCGCTTTTCACTACCGGCAGCAATTGGGCTTTCATCATTCGGCGCATACCAATTGCTACCGCCTCGTACATGCCGAAGGCGACGGCTTGCCCGGCCTGATTATCGATATTTACAACCGTACAGCGGTGATACAATGCCATTCGATTGGTATGCACCAGGCCAGGATGCTGATCACGCAGGCCCTGCTGGAGTTGTATGGCGGGCATCTGGAGGCAGTCTACGACAAAAGCGCCGAGACCCTGCCCGATCGATACGCCGCCACAGTGAGCAACTCTTATCTGCACGGCATGTCCACCCAACGCGTTGCCCTCGAAAACGACCATTCTTTTCTCGTAGATTGGGAGGGCGGACAAAAAACCGGTTTTTTTCTCGACCAGCGCGACAACCGCAGTTTGTGTGCCAAATACGCCAAGGGCAAAACCGTGCTCAACGCGTTCTGCTATTCGGGTGGCTTTTCGATATACGCCCTGCAGGCGGGAGCGGTACACGTAGATTCTGTCGATGTGTCGAAAAAAGCGATCGAACTTGTCGAGCAAAACGTAGCACTTAATGTTGCGCAACAGGAACGCCACCACGCTTATGCTGCCGATGTGTTGCCTTTTCTGAAAAATGCCACCGGCGAATACGACCTGATGATAGTGGACCCGCCGGCATTTGCCAAACACCTCGATAAAAGGCACAACGCGGTGCAGGGCTACAAACGCCTCAATGCGCTGGCTATGCAAAAAATCAAACCCGGCGGCATACTCTTTACTTTTTCCTGTTCGCAGGTAGTCGACGAACCGCTTTTTTATAATACGATAGTAGCCGCCGCACTGGAATCGGGCAGGCAGGCGCGGGTCATGCACCGCTTGTCGCAACCGCCCGATCACCCCGTCAACTGTTTTCACCCCGAGGGGGCGTATTTGAAAGGACTGGTGCTTTATATCGAATAATACAGGCGATTATATATGGAAAAATTGCGCTATCCATTGCTGTATTTTCAACTCCAGGAAAACCTCTTGCTGGGTATGTTGGTAGGTACCCCCTTCCAAGCATTGGAGAGCAATCTGACCGCGCTCAAAGCCACACTAACCGATTACCTGCAGCGAGAATACAAAAAACACAACGACTATCCTTATGCCGACATTCTTGAGCCCAAGCTGTTGATGACCGGCGTAAATATTAGGCCTACTTACCGCGACCAATCGGGCTTGTATCCGTCGGGTGAAAAGCTACACCTCTCCATTCCGGTAGTGTACGGCCCGACAGCTGAAGGGCACTTTTTGTGCCACCTGCCTTTGCTCGAGGGCCTGTTTTACTATTATGAAGCCGGTCAACTCGCGCCTCTGGTGCAGCACTTTTGTACCTCGTATTTCGATCAGGCGCTGCCCGAGCAGATTTTCTCCATGATGTCGTACCCCAAACCCGCGCTGGACATCATCACCCTCAAAGTCAACTACAACCGCAGTGTCAGCTGGGGGAATTTCACCCATAACCGCCCGCTCAACGTATTAAACCGGCTGGCAGAACCCTACCCGGCGGCAAAACAGCGAAGAAAAGCCTTGAGTATTGCCCCCGAAGCGGCCTGGCAACTCGAAGACAAAGTAGAAGAGGTTTTTGACAAATTGACCAATGCCCGCTCCAACGTGGTGATCATCGGCGCACCCGGCGTAGGAAAAAGCGCCGTATTGCGCCAAGCAGTTAAAAAATGGCGACAACAAAACAAAACCACGGGCTGCTGGCGCATGACCGCCGAGCGTATTACCGCCGGCTCGAAATACCTGGGAGAATGGGAAGAAACCTGCGAAAGTCTGGTAGAAGAATTACAGGCACACAACGGCGTATTGTGGATCGATGACCTGCCCCGCTTGCAACATATCGGGGGGGAAAGCCCCGAAGTGAGTGTGGCTGCATTTCTCACGCCCTTCCTGCAACAGCAGCGCTTGCGACTCATCGGCGAAGCCACTCCACAGGAATGGGACCGCCTGCGCCGCAAGTTGCCGGCTTTCGCCTTGTGTTTCCATGCCGTCCACATACCCGAATTGCCCATCCCGGAAGTGCGCAAAGTACTGCAGCAATTAGCGGATTACGTTCACACCAGCCGCAAAATACAACTCGAGCCACGCGCTATCGATACCGCTTTTCATCTCCTCAATCGCTTTTTCCCCCACGAGCGGTTTCCGGGTAAAGCAATTACCTTTCTGGGACAGTGCGTAAGCGATGCTATCGCAGCCAAACGAAACCATATCAAACCCCGCGACGTAATCGCGCAATTTGTCAACCAGTCGGGCATGCCCGAGTTATTCCTTCGCGACGACCTCCACCTCGACCAGGAGGCTCTGCGGGCGTTTTTCCATTCCAGGATTATCGGACAACCGGCCGTTACAGACCAACTTTGCAACCTGGTCAAAATATTCAAGGCGGGACTTAACAACCCGCACAAACCTATTGCCACGCTACTTTTTGCAGGCCCGACAGGAGTGGGCAAAACCGCCAGTGCCAAAGCGCTGGCCGATTACTTTTTTGGCGCGGGCCAGCGCCGCTCTCCGCTGATCCGCATCGATATGAGCGAATTTCAATCGCCCTATCAAATCCAGCGATTGCTGGGCGATGGGTCACGAGCCGGCCAACTGGTCAAAGAAATTCGCGAGCGGCCTTTTTCCGTGCTCCTCCTCGATGAAGTCGAAAAAGCGCATCCGCTCATTTTTGATATCCTGCTCAACCTGCTCGACGAGGGCATGCTCACCGATTTTTACGGCCGGAGCGTCAATTTTCGCAATACGATCATCATTATGACCTCCAACCTGGGCGCCTCCGAACGCCCGACTATTGCCTTTCAGAAAGACCCGCTGGACACGAGCAAATACCTGTCAGCCATCGAGGATTTCTTCCGCCCCGAATTCGTTAACCGCATTGACCATATCCTGTACTTCCAGCCCCTGGCGGAAGCGGAAATCGGCCTGATTGCCCGTAAAGAGTTAGAGGAATTGCCTTTGCGGGAAGGATTTTCAAAAAGAGGTTTGACTTTACAGTTTTCGGAGCCCCTCGTGGCCCACCTGGTGCAAATCGGCTTTGATGCACGCTACGGCGCGCGCCCCTTGCAACGCGCCATAGAACAAATTGTAGTCAATCCGCTGGCCCGTTGGCTGCTGGAATATCCCGAGGCTGCGGCTACGACTCTGTTGGTGGATTATGAGGATGGACAGGTGAGAGTGAGAGGGAGGGAGGGAGAGAGAGAGGGAGGGAGAGAAAAATTCGAAGTTGTATGATGTGGATGGCGATTCAGATAGCGATCATTTTGGCTACACCGCTGGTAGCGGTAGCCCTGTCAAGAAGGCATTGGCTGCCTGCGTGGTTAAGCCCCGTAGTACTTTGTTACGTCATTGGCATTGTATTGGGCAATGGGCAGTTTTTTCCTCTTCGAAACGATATATCCCAGCTTACTTCCGAGCTGTCAGTTGCATTGGCGCTGCCTCTATTGCTGTTTGGCACCCAATTGCAGGCCATGCGCCACAGCGCGGGCAAATCACTGCTGGCTTTCGCCCTGGTCGCACTGGCGGGGCTAATCAGCATGGCCATTACCGGTTTCTTTTTTTACCATACGCTCGATAACGGCTGGATGGTATCGGGTATGCTGGTGGGCATGTATACCGGCGGCACGCCTAATATGCAAGCTATCGGACTGGCTCTGGGCGCTGATAATGAACTACTTATTTTAGTTAATGCCGCCGATATTTTTTGCGGAGGCATATATCTATTGTTGCTGCTGTCGGTTATTCCCCGGCTGACTGCCAGGTTTTTGCCTGCCTACCAGGGAGAAAAAGAAACTATCGAAGAGGCCCCTACCCTTCAGTCAGCCTTTAGCCTCGGGGCCGGCAAAGCCCTGGCCTTGTCTCTGGGCATCAATTCGGTCAGCCTGGGCTTAGCTTATTTACTCTTTGGCAATTTGTCGAATTCCGTATTTATTATTTTAAGCATTACCTCCCTTAGCGTGGCGGCTTCCTTGATCCCCTCTGTTAGAAACTGGCCGGGCGGCTTTGAACTCGGCGAGTTATTCCTGCTCTTGTTTTGTGTAGCACTCGGCTTGCAGGCTGATTTTAAAGCTTTGCTTTCCAATGGTTTCGACGTCGTTGTCTTTACCGCTGTCGCCCTGTCGCTTACTATCATCGTAAACTGGATATTGGCCTGGTTGTTTCGAATTGACAGAGATACTATGCTAATCGCATCCACCGCGGGAATATACGGTCCTGCATTTATTGGTCAAGTCGCTACCGTAATTGGCAATAAAAGACTGATATTTACGGGCGTCGCGCTGGGGCTGCTGGGTTATGCCGTGGGCAACTACCTGGGCATCGGGCTGGCCCTGGCTTTAAAATACTGGTTACTGAATTAAAATTGTAACTGTTTAGTAGGGTTTAGTGCATGCGCAGTTTAGCGATTGGGTTTAGTTAACTAAACATACAGCTAAACCCTAACGCTAAAACCAATCGCTAAACCCTCCTAAACAGTTACTTAACATCACCCAATATATACTTACATCATGATCAAGAAATACTTGCTCTACGCTTTTGTGGTCATACTATCGTTGTCGGCCTGTACAGACGACCCCGACGACATGATCACCCCGGTAGAAGACCTGGCTACCCTCAACCTGGCCATGGGCAACCCCAGCGATGCACAAACCGATGACACATACGAAGACAATTACCTCATGGAAATCCCGCAATACGCGCTCTCATACAGCCGTCAGCGGGGTACTGCCAACTGGGTGAGTTGGTACCTCAACGAAGAGTGGCTGGGCGACGTCACTCGCCGCGACGACTTCAGGGCCAACGAATCGCTGCCGGCCGGCTGGTACAGGGTAGACGAAGACGACTACGACTACAGCAACAACGGATTTGCCCGGGGCCACAACTGCCCCTCTGCTGATCGCACCCGCTCGATAAATGACAATTCCAATACCTTTTTCATGACCAATATGATTCCGCAATCGCCCAAGCACAACGGCGAAATGTGGAATGAACTGGAACAATACTGCCGCGATCTGGTCAATCAGGGCCACGAGCTTTATATCGTCATGGGAAGCTATGGCGTGGGCGGTGTGGGCGACAGCGGCTACCGCGAAAAACTGGCGGGCGGCAAAATAACCGTACCCCGATACATTTGGAAATCTATCCTTGTGCTACCTACCGGCTCCAATGACCTGGAGCGCATAGACGAAGAAACGCGTATCATCACCGTATTGACCGAAAACAAAAACAGCGCTTCGGGCCAGCCCTGGGGCAATTACCGGGTATCGGTAGACGAAATAGAAGCCGCTACGGGATACGACCTCTTTTCCAAATTGCCCGAGGAGGTGCAAGAGGAAATTGAGGCGATCGTAGATGACGGCCCGGTAGGATAACCGGGCAGAGGGCCATTATTGCTTATTGGCTTCCGTTTTCTTCTTTTCGATATCGGCCTGCAGTTTGCGCAGGGTTTCTTCGGCTTGTTTGATTTGAGTCTGTAGCTCGGTCAGCTTTTTTGAAGACTCCTGGGCGGCGACGTCTGTGCGGCGTTTCTCCTCCTGAATTTTCAGGTCGGCTTCCTTGCGGGAGGCAACCACCTCATCGGCATAGGTTTTCTTCGCGGTATCAGCTTTTTGTTTTTCCGCAGAAATCTGGGCGGCGGTTTCCTCTTTCACCTTGGTAACTTGCTGCGCAGCCTGTTGTTTGGCATTATACACCGTTTCGGAGGCTTCCTTTTTTGCCGCATTAATTTCAGCTTGAGATTGCGAGCGAGCGGTTTCCATTTCACTGGCAAATTGCGCTTTTTTTGCTGCGTTTTCTTTCAGCATACTTTCGACTTCCACTTGCGATTTATTGCGGGTTTCGGCGATATGTTGGCGGGCTTGTTGTTCGGCTTCAAATACCTCCTTGCCGAAAGCTGCTTTTTTATTTTCGGTTTCCACGCGAGCCAGGTTGATCGCTTCGGCGGCTTGTCGCTGGGCGGTAGCTACCTCTTGTGCGGCGGTCTCACGGGCTTTAGACACTGCGGCTGTCGATTCTTCGCGCACCCTGAGTACTTCCAGTGCCTGGGATTCCTTTTCGCGGGCGGAGGTTTCGCGGGCGGCTTTGATCTCATTGGCCACCTGCTGGCTAACGGCTGCAATTTCCTGGGCGGCGCGTTCTTTGGCGATAGACAATTCGTCGGCAATATTTTGTCGTTCTAATGAACTTTTTTCGCGTGCCTGTTTTACCGCTTCGGCTTCTTCGCGATGGATGCGGGAGACTGCTTCGGCAGACAAGCGTTTGGCTTCTGCCACCTGATTGGCTGATTCTTGTTTTACCAGCGCTTCCTGTTCTTTAGCTTTTGCAATTTCGCGGATAGCATTTTCGCGAGCGGTAATCACTTCTTTTTCGGCACGTTCGCGGGCGGCGATGACTTCTTCTGCTGACATCGTTTTGAGTTCCTTTTCCTTGGCCTTTGCTTCTTCAATCGCCTTAGCCGCTTCCTGCTGGATTTGCTGGATTCGGTCTTGCGCTGTTTTTTGAGAATTCATCACTTCGCCGGCGTATTGTTCTTTCGCGCTATTAGCGGCTAGATTAGCGGCTTCCACCTGGGCTGCCGCGGCTTCGCGGGCTTTTTGCACCTCGGCCTGCGCGCGTTCGCGGGCGGCGAGTACTTCCTGGGCCGACTGTTGTTTGATAGATTCTTCTTTGGCTTGCGCTTCTGCCAATGATTTGGCCACCTGTTCCTGCACGCGGGTAATCTCCTGGGTGGCTTTTTCTTTGGCGGCCAACACTTCCTGTGCAATTTTTTGTTTTTCAGCGTCAGCACGGGCGCGTGCATCGGCCACCTGGGCGGCCTCCTGCTGGTTGATTTCCTGAACCGTTTTTGCGGCTTTTTCTTTAGCCGTAACCACCTCCTGGGCGGCGGCCAGCTTTTCTTTTTCAGCCTGAGTTTTAGCGGCGGCCACCTCTTCTGCCGATAACTTGCGAGTTTGAGTCACCTCTTGCTGGGCCTTATTCTGCTCGGAGGCTACTTGCTGGCGCACGGCATTGATCTCTTCTGCAGCTTTTTGGCGGGCAGCGGCTACCTCTTTTGCGGAAGCTTCCTTTTCTCTGGCTGCGTTTTCCCTGGCAGCAGCTACTTCTGAAGCGCTGGTTTCCTGGGCCAGCGTCTTTTCTTCGGCGGCTTTGCGACGGGATTCGGCCACTTCAAGGGCGAGTTTTTCTTTTTCAAGGGCGGCGTTTTCTCTTATTCGCGCTACTTCGTTAGCAGCATTTTCCTGGACCTGCAGGATTTGCTCTGCGGCCGTTTTTTTGCTGGTCACCACATCTTCTACTGTTTTTTCGCGTTCACCTTGCGCTTTTGTGCGCGCTTCCTGGATCATGGCAGCCGTCTCTTCGCGGATACGTTTGATTTCGGCAGTAGAATTATCGCGGGCGGAGGCTACTTCATCCGCATATTGCAACTTAGCCAATTCGAGTTTTTCTTTTGCCACTTTTAATTCCTGGGCGGCCTTCTCGCGGGCAGCGGCAATTTCCTGGGCGGATTGTACCTGGGCTTTTTGCACTTCCTCGGCGGCTTTTTGCTTAGCTTCCAGTACGTTCATCTGAAAATGTTCGATTTCCGTATCCGCTTTTTGCTTGGCCTCCATCACCTGCGCCGCTATCTGCTTTTTCGATTGCTCGATCTCTTCCTGTGATTTTTTTCGAGCTTCCAGCACTTCATCTGCGTATTGTTTTTTTTGCTGGGCGGCGTTTTCGCGCGCGAGGGCTACTTCTTGCTGCAGTTGCTGCTTGATCTGCCCTGCTTTTACTTTTTCTTCTTCAATTTCAGCCCGCAATTTGTCTTTGGTGTCCTTCAGCTCTTTGCGGAGAGCATTCAGTTCGTCATCGCTGAGCGAACTCATATCCACCGGCTTTTTTACATTAGTTTTGGTGGCGCTTATGGGTTTTTCCTTGCCATCAGTGGTAGGTTTGGCAACCTCAGTGATATCGACCTCTACCACTTTTGATTTATCGATCATTTGCATAAAACAGGTAGCTGCTTGCCGCAATTCGAGTTGACGGTTGGGGTTAACTGTAAACTTGCGCATCTCGTTGCTGATATTGTTTTTGATGTATAAAGTCGCAATATCAGACGAGCTAAACCATTGTACGGCAGGCAAATCGAGCTGAAGAATATTTTGATGCACAGGCGTGCCTTTGTCCTGGGTCATTTCACCCATTCCGATAAAACGAAAACTGCGCCGGTTTTGGCCCATATCTAATACTATAAGTTCATCCTCCTGGTTGAATTCGACGCCGGCTTTGGAATACATCTTGGCAATTATCCCCCTGTCGTCACTCATTATTTCAATACTATAGGAATAATTGCCCCGCACCACGAGGGTCACAGGGTGGCTTTTCAGGATATGGGTGCCTCCCACTACTTTGTTTTCCGCTATCCAAGCGCCACAATCCTGTCCGAATAGCCATAGCGGCGAAAACAGGACAAACCAGCTCAGGAAGAGTGCCTTATTTCTCATAATAGGGTGTGTTGAGTTTATATCAGGTAATATAGTCCTTTTTTGTGGTTTATGGAATGTAGCGGTTTAAAAAGTGTGTCGGGGCAATGTAAATATGGCAGTTACCGCGATTGCTCAAAGGAAATATGGATTACAGCAAACGTATTTGAGCCTAATAACGGATGTAATGCGCATTTTATTGAGAGCCCGCGTCCCAGCACTGTTAAAATTCGTATCTTTGTTAGCAATCAGCAGTCAGGCCTTAGCAGTTAGGGCTTAGCTGCTAACCGCTAATTCCGATATAACTATGAACGCAGAAACGCTGGCAGGTTTCATCAAAGAACCGTCGCGCTTGTATCAGGTATCATACCAGGAACTAAAAACCCTGGCTATGCAATATCCTTATGCGCAAAACCTGCACCTGTTGTTGTTGGAAAAAAGCCTCCTGGACCGCCATTCCGAAACCGGCGATAATTTGGAAAAAGCAGCGGCATATATGCCCGACCGTACCTTATTGTTTAATAAATTAAAAGCTTACGAGACAAGCGAGATCCCCGACAACTCCTGGCTCACCCACGAAGGCGAGGTATTGGTATTAAAAGACCTTCATACCCTGCCGCCGCTGGTGAAGGCCCCCCTGCCTGCCGAAGAGCAAGAGCCCCCCCGCTTGCAAATGGAATGGTCGCTACCGGCTATGCCTCCTGCCGAGGAGATAGAAGAAGACGAAGAAGATACACTGTCAGTACCGATAATCGCTTCACCTGCCCCACCCCAAATGGACACGCCGGCCCCTGCTCCTGCTCCTCCCGACCGCAGTTACCTGGATGCCGTCGCCTCCATAGCTGCAAGCGGAATACCGGCCGCCTTCGCCATATGGCACGCCGCGAAGGAAAAGCCGCAGCCAGTTGCCGAACCCGAACCCGCTACCCAACAGAAGTCCCCGGTGAATGCGCCCTTATCTAAAAACAGTTTTGCTAGCTGGCGGCGTATGCAACACCCCTCGCTGCCACGCCCTACACTTGCGGCAACACATTCGGAGCCAGAGCAGCCCGCACCAATTGAAAAACCCGCAAAAACCCGCGCCAAAGAAGACCCGATAAAAGCAATCGTACACAAAAGCGTGGCCGATAATGAGGGCCTGGCATCCGAAACACTGGCCGATTTACTGGCCCGGCAAGGAGCCGTCGAAAGGGCCGTCAAAATGTATGAGCGACTAATATTGATATTTCCGGAAAAAAGTACGTACTTTGCGGCCAAAATTGAACAACTGAAAAAAATATAGCAATGCTGACGTTTATCATTATTCTGATCGCCCTGGTTTGCGTGATGCTGATGCTGACAATCCTGATCCAAAACCCTAAGGGCGGCGGAGTAGATTCTTCTTTCGGAGGCGCACAAGCCAACCAAATGTTTGGCGCAGCCCGCCAGGCCGATTTTATCGAAAAATTGACCTGGTATCTGGCTATCGCACTGTTTGTGTTGTGCATCGTAGCCACCCTGGTCGTCGACAGTAGCAACAGCGCCGCAGAGCAATTGCTCTCGCAGTAAGCGCACGAGCCATACCGTTTCTAACTGAAACAAGAAAAGTCATCCCGATGATTTGGGGTGATTTTTTTTTTGATTGACATTTTGTCCTGCCTTGTCAGATGAAAATTCGGCAATTCTGCCACTAATGGTCAACTCAACTGCAATATTGTCATTCTAACCGGATTGGCACGAGTTGTGATAACTATGGTTGGTCAATTCTTGTATTTGTTAACTACCATTATACAAAAGCTTAGCTTTATGAAGCCCATCAATGACAGAGTAGTCGTTAAACCCGCCCCCGCAGAAGAGAAAACCAAGGGCGGTATTATCATTCCCGATACGGCTAAAGAAAAACCGCAGCGCGGCGAAGTAGTTGCCGTAGGCCCCGGCAAAGACGGCAACCTGATGACCGTTCAGGTTGGCGATATTGTGTTGTATGGCAAATACTCCGGACAAGAACTCCACTACAACGGAGAGGACTACCTCATCATGCGTGAAGACGATATCCTGGTGGTGATTTAATTTGTGAACAGTGAACAGTGAACAGTGAACTGTGAACAGACGCCGGTAAAGACGATATCCTTCCGTTTTGTTTTCCCGGGTAGTTGTTTGCTACAGTTTTTTTTTGATTAAAAAAAATTCAATTGCAATGGCAAAGGAAATTAGCTTTAATAGAGACGCAAGAGAAAAACTCCGTTTAGGCGTAGACGCACTGGCTAACGCCGTGAAGGTCACCCTCGGCCCCAAAGGCCGCAATGTGGTTATCCAGAAAAGCTTCGGCGCTCCGCAAATCACCAAAGACGGCGTGACGGTTGCTAAAGAAGTAGAACTGGAAGACCAGGTAGAAAATATGGGCGCCCAAATGCTCAAAGAGGTCGCCTCCAAAACCGCCGATGTGGCCGGCGACGGCACTACTACCGCTACCGTTCTGGCACAGGCTATGATTAGCGCAGGACTCAAAAACGTAACGGCCGGCGCCAACCCCATGGACCTCAAACGGGGCATCGACAAGGCCGTTAAACACGTCGTTAAAGACCTGAAAGAGCAGTCGGAAAAAATTGGCGACGATTTCGAAAAAATCCGCCAGGTAGCCGCCGTTTCTGCCAATAACGACGAAGAAATCGGCAAATTGATCGCCGACGCTATGAAACGCGTATCTAAAGACGGCGTTATCACGGTAGAAGAAGCCAAAGGCACCGATACCTACGTAGAAGAAGTGGTAGGTATGCAGTTCGACCGCGGCTATTTGTCGCCCTACTTCGTGACCAACCCCGATGACATGACGACGGAATACGAAAATCCGCTCATCCTCATCCACGACAAGAAGATCAGCAATATGCAGGAAATCGTGCCTATCCTGGAGAAAACGATCCAGACCGGCCGCCCCCTGCTCATCATTGCAGAAGATATCGAAAGCCAGGCCCTCGGCGTATTGGTGGTAAACCGCCTGCGCGCCGGCCTCAAAGTGGTGGCCGTGAAAGCCCCCGGCTTCGGCGACCGCCGCAAAGCTATGCTCGAAGATATCGCCATCCTCACCGGCGGTACGGTGATCAGCGAAGAGAAAGGCTATAAACTCGACAACACAGGCATCGAACACCTCGGCCAGGCTGAAAAGGTGATCATCGACAAGGACAATACGACGGTTGTAAACGGTCGCGGTAAAGAAGACCAGATCAAAGCCCGCATCGCCCAGATCAAACAACAGATCGGCGCTACGACTTCCGACTACGACCGCGAAAAACTGCAGGAACGCCTTGCCAAACTGGCCGGCGGCGTAGCAGTACTCTATGTGGGCGCTCCTACCGAAGTGGAAATGAAAGAGAAAAAAGACCGCGTAGACGACGCCCTGCACGCTACCCGCGCAGCTGTGGAAGAAGGTATCGTGGCCGGCGGCGGCGTTGCCCTGGTTCGCGCTATCAACGCTATCAAGAATCTGAAAGGCGCCAATGAAGACGAAACAGTGGGCATGCAGATCGTCCGTAAATCACTCGAAGCTCCGCTGCGCACAATCGCCGAAAATGCAGGCGTGGAAGGCTCCGTGGTACTGCAAAGGGTACTCAACGCTAAAGGCAGCGTAGGCTACAACGCCCGCACCGATAAATTCGAAGACCTGAAGAAGGCCGGCGTGATCGACCCCACCAAGGTGACCCGCATCGCGCTCGAAAATGCCGCTTCTATCTCCGGCATGGTGCTCACTACCGAATGTGTGATTAACGATAAAAAAGAGAAAGAACCCATGCCGATGCCCGGTGGCGGCGGCATGAACGGGATGATGTAATTTATTTTTAGAAAGGTTTAGGAGGGTTTAGTAGGGTTTAGTAGAGTTTAGTAGTTTTAGGAGGGTTTAGAAAAAACTAAACCCTCCTAAACTGCCGAAGGCACTAAACACTTCTAAACCCTTTCTTATATATGACCATGCACTGCAAAACCTGTCAAACTCCGCTGGAAGGCCTCTACTGCCATAATTGCGGACAAAAAACGATAACGGGGCACATTACCGTAAAATCACTTGCGGCCTCTTTATTTCATATCATTACCAATCTAGAACAGGGATTTACGTATACCCTTATCGCACTTTTTATTCGCCCCGGACAAGTTATTCGCGAATATCTTGAAGGCGCGACCCGGCGCTATTATCACCCCCTGCGCTATTTGCTGGTACTATCGGGATTTGCGGTGCTGATGGCCGCCACGATCGATATGGAAAAAATACTGATGCAATCCAGCCAATTCACCGGCGTCGCATTAACGCCGGAAGCGGTGGACATGCAAAAGAAGACCTACGAAGTAGTGGTTAAATATATGTCGCTGGTTTATGTAGCCCTGATACCGCTAATGAGCCTGGGTTCTTATTTTATTTTTAAGCGGTATAAGTTCAACTACGCCGAGCATATGGTGGCCAATTCGTACTTATACGGCCAACTTTCGCTGCTCTCTCTCCTAACCGTCAATTTATATCGCATCCCCGATTGGATTTCGATGGGGGGGCTGATCAGTTTCTTCGCTACGCTCCTGCTCAGCGCCTGGTTTTATAAATCCTGGTTTGGGTTGCGCTGGTTGCGCGCGGTTCTGCTGACCGTTATCGCATTGCTCCTTAGTTATGTATTTATCGGGATGTTTGCGTCTGTGTTTTCTATCCTTTTTGTCGTAGCGTGAGCGTTTACCGCTCACAGCTTAGTGCCTTCGGCAGTTTAGCGATTGGGTTTAGTTTTTATATAAAAAAAACATATACATGTATTGTAACGGAAAGCCATTCTGATGTATTAAGGTAGGACATGTGCAAAAGCATAAATATTTTCCATCTATTCAATCAACGTCATGAACGCAGTACAAAACCGGGGTATTTACTACCCCCAGGATGAATGTCCGGGCGCCGATGGGCGCGTAGTGCACGGTATGGCTGCTGTGCTGTTGTACGGACCTGCTCCGGCATTTCCGGCGTTGGCGTTGATTTTTCCCCGATGGCACAGCTAAGTTTCCTGATTTGCGGTTGTATTCAGCTGCAAGCATAAAAAAAACGGGCGCCTCATCAGCCGAATTGATCGACCGGCGAGGCGCCCGTGAAGAGGTACCCGGAGCGGGGCTTGAACCCGCACGGCCGCGATGGCCACAGGATTTTCTTACCATCTACAGTTTTCACTGCACTCGGCAGACTGCTGAGTTTTGTGGTCTGGACTATCCCTTCGCCGTATCCTATTTTGGACTTAGGCGCCTCCCATCTAGTCTCTACACCTTCCTCACGTAATCATGAGGCTTGGCTCGGGATTGCCAATTCCAAATGGAATAAAGGTTTCCCCGAATTTGAGAGGTTCTACTCCCGAAGTTTCCCTCGGGGCACTCAATTTTTTAAGTCCTGCGTGTCTACCTTTCCACCACCCGGGCTTGTAGACGTATAAGTTTGCCCTTTTGACAAACCTGAACAAATATAAATAAAAAAAGCGCCATTGGGCGCTTTTTTTTCTGGAGCGGATGACGAGATTCGAACTCGCGACCTCAACCTTGGCAAGGTTGCGCTCTACCAACTGAGCTACATCCGCATTTTATTTTTTGCTGGCTGCGAGGTCGCAGAAAACGAGATTCGAACTCGCGACCTCAACCTTGGTCCCGGCACTTGTGTCGGGACGCTCTACCAACTGAGCTACATCCGCATTTGCTTATCAGTGATCGTTTTCACTAGAGCGATGCAAATATAAGGTGATTGAGGGCATTTGTGCAAAATTTTCAGTGTATTTTTTATCATTTTAATTATAAAAAAAGTGCAACAGAAACATTGCCATGTAGTTGGAGGGAGGATTTGAGGAAGGAGGATTCGACATTCAATCAAATCCTCAAATCCTCAAATCCTCAATCAACTATTACCAGCCCGGATTCTGCTGAGCGGCCAACACGGGGTTGGTATTCAGCTCTTCCTGCGGGATAGGCCATACGAATTTGAAATTGTCGTACGGAATAGCCGTAGAGGCATTCAGCGTGCCGATGTATACTTCGTTGGCATCGTAGTTAACACCATAGCCCCAGCTGGCGATCGTCGTGTTGCCGAAAGCCACCTTAGCTGGTACGCCACCTGTGCTATATTTGGAGTCGTTTGCCAAGCGGTGGATATCAGCAAAGCGGCGGCCTTCTGCGAGGAATTCGATGCGGCGCTCGCGCAGGATAGCGCGTACGAGTGCATCGGCATCGGCGAAGTCGGCAGCTTCAAATTGCAGTGCCGGATCGGTTACCGCGCGGTTGCGAACCGAGTTGAGCAGCGTAAGCGCATCGCCGGTATTGCCTTGGCGAGCCTGAGCTTCTGCCAGGTTAAGCACTACTTCTGCATAGCGGATGATCGGGTTGGCGTCATCCTGGGTAGCGATCTTGCGATACTTGTGCGAGAAATAGCCGTTAGCAGCCGATTTGGTCAACTGAGAGCGACGCAGGTCGGATTCCAGCCACCAGGGCGCATTATACAAAATCGGGCTGATAGCAACTAGTGCGCGGCCTGGAGACACGCTGAGCATCACCGGCAAAGCGCCGTTTACGCCCGGGTTGTCGGTAGCTGCGTTTTCAATCGAAAAGATCGATTCGGTATTGCTGGTATTGTTGGCAAACGGCTCTTCCGGTGTAGCGGTGAGGGCATAACCACCCGTACCGCCCGTCAGTTTCTGCGCTTCCGTGATTACATTGGCCCAATCGCCTTTGTGCTGGTAAACCCTGGTCTTCAGCGCAATAGCTGCGCCTTTGGTAGCGCGGGTGATTTTGAGGGCGCCCGTGCGAGTTTCCGGCAGGTTGGTCTCAGCGAAATTCAAATCTTCGATCAGGAAATCGTAGCATTCTTTCACCGAGTTGCGGCCTTGAGCGGCGGCTTCTTCCTGGCGGGCAGCCGTGTTCACCGCTATGCGACGATAAGGTACGCCCATGTGTGAAGCGTCGGCCGTATGTGCATACGGACGCGCAAAGTGGATCAGCAATTCGTGGTGAGCCAGCGCGCGCAAAAAGCGAAGTTCGCCTTCATAAGCAGTGCCGGCTGCAGCGGTAATAATACCTTCATTAACGGCATTTTGAACGCCTTCGATCACAATATTGGCTTTGTTGATCATAGCGTACAGGGTCTGCCACATGAAGCCGTTGTTGGGCGTGGTGGCATTATAAGTGCCATCGTAAGTGAAAGCATAGAAAGCAGCTACGTTGAGCATGTCTTCGCCGCGCATATCGCCTTGCTCTACGTTGGCTGCGCCAAAAGGATAACCGCGCACCTGGCCGCCGGCATAAAAGCCGCTCTGTGCAGCGTCATATACGCCGATCACGGCCAAAGCACAACGCTCAGGAGTAGAAAAAGCTGCTGCTTCCGACAAGCGATCAAAGGGATCCAGTTCTGTGACCTCTTTTTCGCAGGAAGTAGCCAGCACCATCCCGGCAACAAGTACAGGGAGGATTAATGCTTTATGAATGAAATTACTTTTCATGTTTCTGAAATTTTTAATTAGAAACCAAGATTAATACCGGCTGAAATCACGCGTTGCTGCGGGTTGCCGTTGAAGTCCTCGCCAAAACCTGCGTTCGTGCTGAAGCTGGTAGAGGTTTCAGGATCAAGACCAGAGTAACCGGTGAAAGTCAGCAGGTTCTGGGCTTGTACAAAAATGCGCAGGCTTTCGATGCTGGCTTTGTTCAACAGCGACTTGGGCAAAGAGTAACCGAGCGAGATATTAGCAAGTTTCAAGAAGTCGCCTTTTTCTACCCAACGCGTAGAAGCAAAGTCAGGCTGGTTGATGAAGTTATCGCGGTTGAGCCATACGCGGGGCGTCTGGCCGTCGCCGGGATTGTCGGCGCTTACCCAGCGGCCCATGAGTTCGGCGCCGTTGTTGCTAAAGGTCTGGCCCATTAAGTCAATTCTCGTACGATTCATGATCACATTACCTCCTGAGAAGCGGAAGAAAATGTTGAGGTCAAAGCCTTTGAAAGTAAAGTTGTTGTCAAAGCCGCCAAACCAGGTAGGCAGAGCCGAACCCAGTACGCGACGGTCAAGGGCAGCAGAAAGCGTGCTGGCAGCGCCCAGTTCACCTGGGTTAGCCGGGTCGTAACCCACGTAAGTTTGGGTCGGGATATTAGCCTGGATAAGTGTGCCGTCGGCTTTCTGATAAATCGGGTTGCCGTTAGCTGAGTTAACGCCTACATAATCAAAGCCGTAGATAGCACGGATCGGCTCGCCTACGCGGATGATGTTGTAAGATGTGATGATGTCCTGATTGTTAACCAGTTCGAGAACTTCGTTGTTCTGCGTAGAGAAGTTGACGGAGGTGTTCCAGCGGAAGTCACCCATGCGCAACAGTTCAGCATCTAACGTTACTTCGATACCCTGGCCTTTTACGCGGCCGATGTTTTTGTTGATCACGTTGCCGGGGATACCGAGCGACGGAGCCGTCGGGGCCTGCAGGATGATGTCGTCGTTGTCCTGGATCCAATAAGCTAATGAGATGTTAAAGCGGTTGTTTAACAAGCCGATATCCAAACCTACGTCGGTTTTCTTCTGAGATTCCCATTTCAGCTGGTCGTTGCCGAAGTTGTTGTAGGCAATACCGTTTTGCGTGCCATACAAGGCAGAACCGTAAGAACCGATGTACGGATAGTTGCCGATGTTGGTGTTACCCGTCTCAGCATACGAACCGCGGATACGCAGGTCGGAAACTACGTCGCGCAAACCTTCCCAGAAACCTTCTTCAGAGATACGATAAGCAAACGAGAAGCCGGGGAAGTAACCCACGCGGCCGTCTTCGGGCAGCGAAGACAAAGCATCGCGGCGAATCAAGGCGCTCAGGTAGTATTTGTTGGCGAAGTTGTAGTTGATACGGCCCAGGTAAGAAGACAAGCCGTTTTCTTCGAGGTCGCCAAATGCCGTCGGCGTTACGAATGTACCGGTGATGATATTCTCCTGGTAGAAGCGGTCGGCCAGGTTACTTACTGATGCCTGGAAGAACTGCGAACGTTCTTTCTGGCTTTCTTGTACCAACGTAATACCGACGTTGTGGTTGTCGCCAAAAGTTTTGTTGTAGTTCAGGATGTTCTGCCAGTTCCAGCGGAGGAATGGGCTGAATGCCTGTGAAATAGCGCCGTTGGCAGAGAAGCCGTCGCCGTGGCGCGGATCGTTGAATACATAATCGTCTACATAGCTACCGTCGATACCAACCTGCGTGCGGAAGGTCAAGCCTTCCAACAAGTTGAATTCGAGGTAAGTGTTGCCCAGCAAACGCCATGAATTGGACTGACGGCGGTCGTTGTCCAATACGAAACGCTGGTTAGGAATACCGTTGGCAATTACGTCATTGTTGGCGCCACGGCCCAGTGCGCGTGGGTTGGCATCGTCAATGTTGTAACCGGTAGGATCGTTTGGATCGTATACCTCTACGTTGGGCAACATGCGGATAACCGCGAAGGTGTTACCAGAGAGGTTGTTCGAACCTGTCAGCGGGCCTCTGTTGCGCTGGCGGGAAACGCCGCTGTTGAAGCCTACTTTCATCCAATTGTTGATTTTCTGCTCCAAATTGGCGCGGAAAGAATAACGGCGCAAGTCGTTGGAAACCGCAATACCCTGCTGGTCGGTGAAACCCAAAGACAGGAAGTACGTCAGTTTGTCGGTTCCGCCGGTCACAGAGAAAGCGTGGCTTTGCTGAGCGCCGCTGCGGAATACCTCGTCCTGCCAGTCGGTGTTAACGATACTGCCGTCGGGGCGGGTTTGCAGGTTGGCTACCGGGTTAGAGCCGGCATTCGCGTATTTTTCGTTATTGATCGTAACGAAATCTTCGGCTTCCAGCAAGTCAAACAGTTCGACAGCTTTGGCCGTGCCATAAAATGCATCGTAGTTGAACTTGGCTTTACCCGACTTACCGCGTTTGGTAGTGATCAGGATAACGCCGTTGGCTGCGCGCGAGCCGTAAACGGCCGAAGCGGCACCGTCTTTCAGTACTTCAAACGACTCGATGTCGTTCGGGTTGATGTCGGCCAATGCGTTAGCGGGGGTAAAACCGCCCACGTTGCCGCTGATAGCCGGCACACCGTCGATTACGATCAACGGCTGCGTACCCGAAGAAATCGAGTTGACGCCACGCACCCGGATTTGAGGAGCAGACCCGAGGATACCCGAGGTGTTCTGCACTTGCACGCCCGCGGCGCGACCTGCCAACTGCTGAGCAAAACTGGGGGTAGCCAGGTTAGCGATACTTTCGCCCTTTACCTTTGAAATGGACCCTGTCACATCTCGCTTGGCCTGAGCGCCATAACCTACTACCACTACTTCATCGAGCCCTATGCCGGAAGCCAGCTTAATGTCGATGACGTTGGAGGCGCCTATGGCCACCTCTTGCGTGGTAAAACCGGTGTAGCTAACCACCAGCGTATTGGCGTCAGATGGAACGTTGACGGAATACTTGCCGTCTACATCAGTGACCGTGCCGGATGTCGTGCCTTTCACCAGGATGCTGGCGCCGATCAGCGGCTGTCCGTCCTGGTCGGCAACTGTGCCGGTAATCGTGCGCTGCGCCAGGGTGATGGTGGCACAACACAGGATCAGCGCAAAACTGAATAAGAGTTTTTTCATAATTAATCCATAATTTGGTTAACTAATTTGGAATGTGGCAGCACCTTTCGATGCCTGCCAAGTATATACGTCACAGCAAATCCGTAATTTACGTTTGCCTGGGTATATCAAAGAAATAACTACCGCCACTGTTTGGCAGTACTACAATTACTGTTCACGGGATTATGAAATCAATACTTGAGTATGGTCAGGGGTATCCGTCTATGCGCTCAGGCCTTTGCGTGGAGATTACCATTGGCGCAAATTAGACTCACTCACATTACTTTAACCTGGAATTCAGTTGTTTATACACAAACAAACATTCGTTTGCCTGCCGGTTTAATCACAATGATACAGCATTTTTTTTAAATGCCCAAGAGCCGCCGTCATTGCCGGTTCTACCCTGGCACACAACTATTACCGCATGAAAAACGCTGGCAAAAATAAAAGCGCTGCCTGTATTTTGCAATGATATCTGCACTCTAAATAGCAATAGTTTTACTATTACATTGATTATGTGGGTATTCTAAACATTTGACTAATAAAGATTTTTACATTTTTATGACAATTGGTGACGGCCGGGGAGGGACTCAGGGGGTGACGGCCGGGGAGCACCTCGGGGGGTGACGGCCAGGGAGCACCTCGGGAGGTGACGGCACGGGAGTAGCTCAGGGGGTGACGGCCGGGGAGCACCTCGGGAGGTGACGGCACGGGAGTAGCTCAGGGGGTGACGGCCAGGGAGCACCTCGGGAGGTGACGGCTGGAATTAAATTTAATCCAACATTCAACATCAAACATCAAAAATTCTCTCCCCCTACTCTACTTTGATTGTCTTGGCTTCGCCGGTGGGCGTCAGCCAGATAAATTCTTTTTTTACCTGGGTTTTCACTGCCGGCTGGCGCTCGGGTAGCGTAAAGCGCGCCACGAGGTTGTAAGAAAACTGAATAGCAGGCTCCAGAATTTCGGGATTGACCACTATATCGTAGTCGTTGGCCGGCACAGCATTGTAAAAGCGGAGCACCGGTTTGTCGGCAGACTGGATGACGGAGTTGTTTTTTTCGAATGCATCCAGGCCTTGGGACGTATAAGCCTGATAAGTCTCGTAGCGATTGATCGGATAGGCTACCCAGGCGTTTTCGGCTGTAATCAGATAGGCCGAGTCGAGTCGCATACCAATCGAGCGGTATTGCGCTTCTATCGTCTTGAGGTATTCAAAAGTAAGTTTGCGCAGTTGAGTGTATACGGCCTGCTGGTCTTTTATAAAATAATCCACTTTTACGATATCGTAAATTTCCTGCTTTGCAGCGGCAGTAACGATTTGCTCCAGCAAGGCCGGATTGGTATACCTGATGTGGATATTTTTTTGAAGCTCAAACCCTTTGGGTATTTCGGTATACGTCTTTTTGGAGAATATCTTTTTGCTCACATCATATTCGTATTTGGGCAAAAAATTGACCATATCAATATAGAGATCGGACTGTTGGATACCCAAATTTTTTAGTGATTCCAAAAAGCCATTCAGCCTGGTATTCAATACTTCGTTGGTCTCTTCGGCCGTTTTCCCGGTTTGCGCTACGGTGAAGATGGCGGTATATGTTTCCGCCCGCTGGTTGAACAGCGAATTGATGCTGATCTCCAGTACGTTGCCGTCTAGTATAGTAGCAGCTTTGGGTACGCCCCTGTATTGTGCGTTGACGTTGATGTTTTGGTAGGTCTGCTGCTGGTTGGCGTAGTTGCCCATGACCTGGGCTTGTAATCCAAGCGTAGCTGCTTGTAATACGATTGCTAATAACAAAACTGATTGCTTCATAATTGGTAGGTGTTGGATGGAATACGAAAGATAACAATTTTTTCTCAGCCTTCCGTTACCGGGTCGTAGTTTAACACCGGCGCCAGCCAGCGTTCGGCGGTGGGCAGGTTCATGCCTTTGCGCGACGCGTAATCCGCTACCTGGTCTTTACCGATTTGACCCAACCCAAAATAAGCAGACTTCGGATGAGCCATATACCATCCGCTTACCGAGGCGGCGGGATACATGGCAAAACTCTCGGTGAGGATCATCCCTGTGCGGGCTTCCACGTCGAGTAATTTCCACAAGGTGCGTTTTTCGGTGTGCTCGGGACAAGCCGGATAGCCCGGCGCAGGGCGAATGCCGCGGTATTGTTCGTCGATGAGGGCTTCGTTGGCGAGGTGTTCGTCGGCTGCATACGCCCAGAATTCGCGGCGAACTCGCTCGTGCAGACGCTCGGCCAGCGCCTCGGCCAGGCGGTCGGCCAGGGCTTTTGTCATGATGGCGTGGTAATCGTCGTGGTCGCGTTCAAACTGCTCGATCCATTTTTCGATACCGATGCCGGCGGTGACGGCAAAGGCGCCGATGTAATCCGCCTGCCCACTGTCTTTGGGCGCCACAAAGTCGCTCAGACAATAGTTGGGTTGCCCGGCGGTTTTTTGCACCTGCTGTCGCAAATGGTGTAAGGTGGCCCTGACAGCCGAACGCGAGTCGTCGCTGTATATTTCGATATCGTCGCCGGCGCTGTTGGCGGGAAAAAGGCCGATAACGGCACTGGCTGTCAACCATTTTTCATCTACGATGCGGCGCAGCAGACTGCGGGCGTCGTCGTAGAGTTTCCTGGCTTCTTTGCCTACGATAGCGTCGTCAAAAATGGCGGGGAATTTGCCGGCCAATTGCCAGGAGGAGAAAAACGGCGTCCAATCGATATAATCTACAAGTTCTTCCAATGGGTAATCTTCAAACGCGGTAACCCCCGGATGAGCCGGTTTGGGTGGCTCGTATTGCGCCCAATCCAACCGGGGGCGATTGTCGCGGGCCTGTTCCAGTGTCAAAAAGGATTTTTCCGTTTGGCGGCGGGCGCGGTGTTCCCTGATCCGCGCATAATCCGTTTTTATATCCAGGATGAAATTGCTGCGCGAATGGGTATCGGCGCTGAGCAACGAACTCACAACCGCCACGCTGCGCGAGGCGTCGAGTACGTGTATCACGGGGCCGCTGTACTGGGGTTCTATCTTGACGGCCGTATGCGTCTTGGAGGTCGTAGCGCCGCCGATGAGCAGGGGGATGCTAAATCCGCGTCGCTCCATTTCGCGGGCTACGTGTACCATCTCATCGAGTGATGGGGTGATCAGGCCGCTCAAGCCGATGACATCCACCTGGTGTTCGATAGCGGCATCCAGGATGCGGTCGGCAGGCGTCATTACGCCCAGGTCGATGATGTCGTAATTGTTGCAGCCCAGCACTACGCCTACTATATTTTTTCCGATATCGTGCACGTCGCCTTTTACGGTAGCCATCAGGATGCGGCCTTTAGCCGAGCCGCCGCCGGCGGCTTTGGCGGCCTCAATAAACGGCGTAAGGTAGCTCACGGCTTTTTTCATTACCCGGGCGCTTTTCACCACCTGGGGAAGAAACATTTTCCCCTCGCCAAACAGGTCGCCCACCACGTTCATACCGTCCATCAGGGGGCCTTCGATCACTTCGAGGGGCATAGAGTAGTGCTGCCGGGCTTCTTCTACATCTTCGTCGATATAATCGGTAATGCCTTTGATGAGGGCATGGGCCAGGCGCTGGGCCACGGGGGCATCGCGCCAGGCGAGGTCTTTTTGCAGCGTGCGGCCTCCGTCGTCTTTCACCTTTTCGGCATAGGCGGTAAGGCGTTCGGTGGCATCGGGACTGCGATTAAACAAGACATCTTCAACGATTTCGAGCAGGTCTTTGGGTATTTCTTCGTATACATCGATCATACCGGCGTTGACGATGCCCATGTCCATACCCGCATGAATGGCGTGGTATAAAAACGCAGAGTGCATAGCCTCCCTCACGCGGTCGTTGCCGCGGTAGGAAAACGAGATATTGCTGACGCCGCCGCTGATTTTAGCGCCCGGGCACAACTGCTTGATGCGGCGCGTGGCTTCTATATAATAAATAGCGTAATTGTTGTGCTCTTCGATACCTGTGGCGACGGCAAAAATATTGGGGTCAAAAATGATATCCTGGGGTTTGAAGCCCACTTGTTCGGTGAGGATGCGGTAGGCCCTCACGCAGATATCCACCTTGCGATCCACCGTATCGGCCTGGCCCTGCTCGTCGAAGGCCATCACTATGACTGCAGCGCCGTAGCGCCGCACCAGTTTGGCCTGGCGGATAAACTCGGCTTCGCCTTCTTTAAGCGAGATAGAATTGACCACGCTTTTGCCCTGCACGCATTTGAGGCCGGCTTCGATGACCCTGAATTTCGAAGAATCGATCATAATGGGCAACTTGGCGATATCGGGTTCCGACATCACCAGGTTGAGGAAGTCGGTCATAGCTTGCTCTGAATCGAGCATACCTTCATCCATGTTGACGTCGATGATCTGGGCGCCGCCTTCTACCTGGTGTTGGGCTACTACAAGGGCCGCCGCATAGTCGCCCGATTTGATAAGCCTGGCAAATTGTTTCGAACCGGTCACGTTGGTGCGTTCGCCCACATTCACAAAATTCATATTGGGGCGAATGATAAGGGGTTCCATGCCGCTGAGCATGGTATAGGCCGGCTGGACGGGGATAACGCGTGGCGGCACGCCTTTTACGCCTTCTACCATCGCGCGGATATGATCGGGAGTGGTACCGCAACATCCGCCGATAATGTTCACAAAGCCGCTGAGGGCAAAATCGCGGATATATGCCTTCATCTCCTCGGCGCCCTGGTCGTATGCGCCAAATTCGTTGGGAAGCCCCGCATTGGGATAAGCGCTGACAAAACAATCGGCGATAGCGGCGAGCGACTCCAGGTGGGGGCGCATTTCTTTGGCGCCCAGGGCGCAATTGAGCCCCACGCTCAGCATGCGGGCATGGCTGATCGAAATCCAGAAGGCCTCTACCGTCTGCCCCGATAGCGTGCGACCGCTGGCGTCGGTAATCGTGCCGGAAATCAGGAGGGGTATATCGAGGCCGCGTTCATCGAGCAACTGGTCGATAGCAAAGATGGCGGCTTTGGCGTTGAGCGTATCGAAGATCGTTTCTACCAGTAAGATATCAGCCCCGCCGTCAATCAGGCCGCGGGCTTGTTCATAATAGGAGTCCTTGATTTCGTCGAAACTCACCGCCCGATAGCCCGGGTTATTTACATCGGGCGACAGGGAGGCGGTTTTGTTGGTAGGCCCCAGCGCGCCGGCTACAAAGCGGGGTTTGGAGGGGTCTTCTTGCATATACGCGTCCACCTCACGCCGCGCGATGCGGGCGGCTTCGAAGTTGAGTTCGTATACCAGGGTTTCCATGCCGTAATCGGCCTGTGAGATAGAGGTGCCGTTAAACGTATTCGTCTCGATGATATCGGCGCCTGCTTCGAGGTAAGCCCGGTGGATTTCGCCGATGATCTGTGGTTGCGTAAGGCAAAGGATATCGTTATTGCCTTTGATATCGCGGTGGTAGTCGGCAAAGCGCTGCCCCCGGTAATCAGATTCTTCAAGTTTATAGCGTTGTATCATCGTGCCCATGGCGCCGTCGAGCACCAGGATGCGTTCGCGCAGGAGTTTTTCGAGAGTAGTTTTTGTCATATTTCGGAATTCGGAATTCGGATTTCGGGTGCAAAGTTACGCATAGCCCTGTAAAGTCTAGTTTTTTGTTTTGTTAGATTGTGGGACTATACCACGGCGTAACTCGGTGTAACTCTGCGGTGAAATAATCCATAGTACTATTTATCGAGGAAATAGTCTATTATGCCAGGAGCGCCTTTGCCTGCAATTTCGGGTGAGATGTTATCTATGAGAATGGTTTTGAGATTTTTAAGATTTTTGATTTCTGCGGGTAGTGTTTTGATGGGATTGAAACGCAGGTCAAGTTCTTCAAGTTGCTCCAATTCACCGATTTCTTTGGGTACCGTAGTAATTTCCGCGTTTGAAAAATCCAGCCTGGAGTATCGGTTATTTTTGGCTGTATTGATCATATTATAGACCCTATTGGTAATAAAAGCGGGGAAGTTGTCGTGAAGGGAAAAAGTTACCCGATTATTTTCGGGTTGAACTTCTAAAATGCGCACTTCTAATTTATCTCCTATTTTAAAAAACTTATGCAATGTACGCCAATAGTCTTTTCCATTTAAAGTAGTAGAACTTTTATGCAATAAGCCTTCTTTGTAGTCTCCATTTTTAACTACTCTAATAAATACGCCATAGTTATATATTAATTTGATTTGGCCTACTAATACTTCTCCAAGTTTAAACCTGGAATAATCTAATTCATTTTCTCCGATATTCAATAAACTTTCCGCAATGGCCGATTTAATTTCTTTTACATCATTTCCGGGCAAATAAATCGCGCATGGATTTCCACTAATATTGATATCGACCAAGTCATCGAGTTTAACTAGTGAAGCAGGCAGCTTAGCTATCTTATTATTTTCCAGGTTCAGTGTCTCTAAATTCTCTATTTTGCCGATTTCATCAGGAAGTTTAGTCAAATTATTATTATGCAAATACAATCTTTTTAATTGGGGCAAATCGCATATTTCATCAGGCAGGACGGCTAATTTATTGTTATTTAGATAAAGTAACTCGAGGTTTGTACATTTGCCGATTGCTTTACTTAACATATCGAATCCCATGCCCGATAAATCCAGTATGCGAGTATTACTTCTAATAGCCTGATTAATCATATTATCGGCCCGGTTTTTAACAGCCGCGCGCATGTGGTTATCTGCGGGTGTGGCATGCGTAGAAAAAGCCAATCTCCGCTTTCCATTTATCATCATTTTATTATTCACCACAACTTCCACATCTTCGCCGATAAATTTGTCCTCCAGGTCGGTTAGTATGCTTTTTGAGGTATTATTTTTGTGCAATAATCCTTCCAATCCCTTGTAAGAAAGAAATAATCCATATTCCGGCTTGTCAACAATTATCGCGATAACAACCTGACCAATTTCCAATTCTTCAAAAATAGCATCCTGGTCTTTTTGCTTTGATTTTGACTTTTTGGCTAATTCCCTAAGGATAGAATCCGTTCCCTTGTCAATTACAGAAAGAGAAGGATATTGCAAAGGATTATTGTCAATTATTAATTCTTCCAGATCGATCAGATCGCCCAATTCGCAAGGCAATTCCGTTAATTGATTATACGAAATATCAAGAGAAACCAACGCTGATAATTTGCCGATAAAAGGAGGTAATTCTTTGAATTGATTATGACTCAGGTTCAATTTTTTCAGGTAATGCAATCGGGCAATATCTTTGGGCAAATAGTCGATTGCCTTACCCGACAGATCCAATTCTTCCAGTTTAAACTCCTCGGCTCGCTTGATGATATCCGTAAGGTGATAATCATCCAATACGCGGGCAGACTTCAGTGCCATTTCAATTTCTTTGCTGACTTTCAGTTTTTCTGAAGCTTCTACTTTTCTGATCTTGTCGAGTGCATCTCTGTTTATATCAGCGAGTAATTTTTGGGCAAAATCAATAAATATATTGCGATCAAGGTCTACATCTTCTTGCCGTTTTATTCCTTTTACCGCATCTGCTTCGTTTTTTCTAAATCTGGCCGAAAGAGAAGTCGCCTCTTGCTCATTATCAACCAATCCGCACTCTGCGGCAAAATCACATATTTCAAAAATAGCCTGCTGGATTTCACCCTGTCGGATAAGGTCTTTTATCTGGTTATTTTTTTCGTTAATATGTGTAGTAGTCATATTCGCATTGGGTTTGTACTCGATATCTGTGCACATGGAAACGGTCAAAGCTAAACAAAACAACGTAATACGCGCATTTTTTTGGAAATTTACCCCACGAACAAAACAGGTATGCAAAACGAAGATTTTATCCCCATCGGGTTTGTGCGGAAAGTCCATGGCGTTTACGGAGAGATGCGGCTACAGGTGCGCGAGGCCTTTATCGACGATGTACTAAAGGCGCGTTTGTTGTTTATCAACCGCCAGGGCAGACCCTCGCCTTATTTTGTAGAATCTATCCGCGATGCCGGGAATATACTCGTGAAGTTCGAAGGCGTGAATACGCCCGAGGCTGCCAAACAGCTCAACGGCAGCGAGTTACTGATGCGCCGGACGGATATTGTACACCCCGACCAGGATGCCGAAGTCGAGGCTCCCCTACCCTATGCCGCCCTGCAGGGCTACACCATTGTCGACACCGAAAAAGGGGCCATCGGTGTTATCGACGAAGTTATTGATATGCCGCAGCAAGCCCTGGCGGCGGTGATGTACGAAGGCCGCGAGGTGTTGATCCCGCTCAATGAGCATTTTATCCAGGCGATTGACCACGCAGGGCGCCGGCTTACGATGGAGTTGCCGGAGGGGCTGCTGGAGCTGTGAAATGAGTTTTTTTACCGCAGAGTTAAACGGAGTTGAAAGGAGTTGCGCAGAGTTTTTTTTTACTCGGCGTAACTCTGCGTAACTCTGCGGTTAAAAAAAATCACTGCGTCTGTGTCGTATCCGGATAATAGTGATAGCCCAGGTAAGCGATCTTCCACTCTCCTTCCACCTTCTCCAAAATCCTGGTTTCCAGTGATTTGCCTAAGAATTTTTTGGTATCTTTCTCATAAGAAATTTGCTCAAACGTATACCAGGCCATCTCGGGCGAGATGCTGAAATTTTCGTTGAGCCGCTCTTCGGTGGAGCCTTTCCAGATCGTTTTGTCCGCCTCGAATTGCGCTTTTTTCTCAGCTTTCAGCGACTCGAAGCCGATGTAGGAGGTTACTTTTTCCGGAAAACCGTCCCAATACCCGAATTTTCGGAATTTGGGCGAGTTGAGGTAGGTGCTCTGCCAGGCCTCGAAATCCTGTTGGTAATACGACTCCGTCTCTTTGGCGATCACGGCCTGTATGGCGGCCTTTTCTATTTCGAAGTCGAGGGTGGCGGGCTGCTGCGGCCGGCAGGCGGAGAGGAGGGCGAGGGCGATGAGGTAAAGGCGCATGGTTGGATGATTTTGATGGTGAAGACAGGAAATTGTCGGTTGTGGATATATGCAAATCCCGCTTTCCTCAAGCGTAAGCCCTATCTTTATATGGCTTGGCGCCCATGCCTGGCGCACACAATATATATGCGAAAATGCTCCCTATGCAGCCGCATGCCGTGCATGCAAATTGTTTTTATTTCGGACTTGTTACTCCTGATTGGAAAAGAGGAGTATTTTTGTAGGCATCGTCAAACCAGCTCTGGTATAATTTCATTATTAATCCTTCATTATGGCTTGCCATCTCCATATCCGTAGATTATCAACTGCATTCTTCTTTTTTTGGGGGATGGCCGCTTCGATTTCTCAGCAGTCCAATCCACGCATAGAGCGCCTCGGCGCCGAGCAGAGTATTCCCATGGGGCAAATTAATGTAGTGCTCCAGGATGCCAAAGGGTTCATCTGGGCTGGAGGCCTTTCCGGATTGATTCGCTACGATGGATATGAAGTGGTCCATTATGTGAATGATGCAAAGGACAACCGGAGTATAGGAGACAATAAGGTACATTCGATTGCCGAAGCGCCTGGAGGTGTAGGTTTGTGGATCGGCACACAAAACGGCTTGAATTATTTTGACCGGGAAACAGAAACATTCACCCGCTTTTTGCAAGAGGACAGCGAAGCCGGGGCTGTCAAAAGAAAAATAACGAGTATTTGTGAAATACAGCCAGGAATACTTTGGATAATAGTCAATGATGAAATCGAAATTTTTGATTCTCATAAAAAAGTGATTAGAAAATTAGCAGTAGCGGACGAAAGCGGATGGGTGCAATGCTTGCATAAAGGGCAGGACGGCGCCATTTGGATCGGGACCTCGAAAGGACTGTTTAAAGCTAACCCAACTGGCAAAAGCTTAAAGCGGGTGACGCTTTCCAGGATAGATCCCGCTTTGCTCGCCGATTTATCCGTTCATTCCATAACAGAGAACCCGGCCGGGACGCTTTGGCTGGGAAGCAGTATCGGTGTCATCCGCTATGATGTACGCAATGGCAACGCCGTACGTTTTTCCCCAGGGGAATATAATTTCGGAACGATATCATCCATCTTGGTGGCGCGAAACGGCATAATATGGTGGGGTACACAAAACGGTTTGTTCCGCTTTGATCCGAAAAAAGCCGATTGGCAACGTTTTCAACAAAACTCCAATGATCCTTATAGTCTCAGCAGCAACTCAATCCAATCTATTCATGAGGACTTTTCAGGAAATATTTGGGCAAGTACCGTAGCGGGGCTCAATGTGCTCCGGCCTTCCACCGGGGTATTTAACAGATTGCCGACTAACTACCAATACGAAATGTCGAAGGTGCAAGAATTGAGGAGTTTTTTTGAAATCGCCCCCGGAAAATTGCTCCTCTGGGAAAAGACCGGCTTGACGGTATTGGATTGGAAAGAAGGAACGCGAACGCCTTTTCCGTACAAACCGACCCAAAATATAGAGGCATGGAATACCGGGGTGTATTCTTTTTTTAAAGACAAAAAAGACCGGATTTGGATGGGCACACTTGGAGGGGTTTTTGTATTTGATCCGGTCACAAAAAAATATACGCACTATCTCATGGACCCCAAGGCCCCCCATGCGCTCGGTTTCGATTGGATACGGGACATTTGTCAGGATCGCAGCGGGGCTATTTGGATTGTTACCTGGTCAGGAGGTGTAAAGTCACTCGACGAGCGCACCGGGGCGCTGGTACATTTTCTCAATTCCAAAGAAGAAAAACTAAAGAGCCAATCTGAAGCGAGACGAGTTTTTCAGGATAGCAAAGGCACTATGTGGGTGGGTACCCGTGGCGGCTTGCACAGATACGACCGGGATAAAAAGCAGTTTACGCGCTTTTATCACAACCCGAATGATCCCAATAGCATGGGCGAAAATACAGCCTTTGACATCTACGAAGATGAAAAGGGCTTCCTGTGGGTAGGCACTTTCGGCGGAGGTCTGAACAAGTTTGACCCCGCGACAGAAACCTTCAAGCGTTACACAGTCAAGGATGGCCTGCCCGACAACACTGTGTTTTCTATCCTGCCGGATAGCCGGGGCCAATTGTGGCTGAGCACTTATGCAGGTCTCGCAGTGTTTGACCCGGAAAAGGAAACTTTTATAACCTTGGATTATCGGGATGGCCTGCTGAACAAGCAATACGATGCCTATAGCTATTACAAAAGTCCTTATTCCGGCGAGCATATTTATGAGGGCAAACAAGGACTTGACATTTTTCACCCGGACAGCATCCGGCAGGATTTGACGCTTCCTGTGATCCGGTTTACGGATTTCCAGTTGTTCAATCGCTCTGTCCCGATTCGCAAGAACGGCGAGCGCAACAGCCGGAATGAATACTATCTGGACCGTGCCATTTCGGAAACGGAAAAGATAGTCCTGCCCTACCGCATGAACCTAATGACCTTCGAGTTCGCCGCGCTTCATTTTGCCAATCCTGCGAAGAATCAATACGCCTACCAATTGGAAGGCTTTGATGAAAAATGGCAACAAATTGGCAACCGGCGCACCGTCACCTTCACCAATCTGCGCCCCGGGAAATACACCCTGAGGGTAAAAGCCTCCAACGCCGACGGCATCTGGAATGAGGAAGGCGCGTCTATGGAAATCATCATCAAGCCCCCGTGGTGGCTTACCTGGTGGGCATTCGCGCTGTATGTGCTGACCGGCGTCGGCCTCATGTATGCCTTTTTCCGGTACCGCCGCCGCAGATGGCAAATGCAGGCCGAATTTGCAGCGCAGCAGCGGGAAGCAGAGCGACTCAAAGAATTAGACACCTTCAAAAATCAACTCTACGCCAATTTCACCCATGAATTCCGCACCCCGCTGACGGTCATTCTCGGTTTGGCAGAAGAAATACCGGGGCATCATCAAAAGCAGCAAACCGGCCACCTGCACAAGGCCGTGGAGATGGTGCGGCGCAACAGTTTTCGCCTCCTCCAAATTGTGAATCAGATATTAGACCTCTCCAAGTTGGAAGCAGGTATGTTGTCGGTGCATATGATTCAGGCCGATGCCGTTGCGTTGTTGCGATACCTGAGTAATTCGTACCAATCGCTGGCCGATGCAAAGAACATCTCCATGACATTCGAGGCTGAACCCTCCGGCCTGCTGATGGACATAGACGAAGAGAAGCTGACCACCATCTATTCCAACCTGCTGGGCAATGCCGTGAAATTCACCGGCGAGGGCGGTCGCATCTTCATCCGGGTCAGCAAACAGGAGGGCGCCGGCGCGCCGCTACTGGTACTCGAGGTAAGCGATACCGGCACCGGTATTCCGGCCAACAAACTTCCCCACATTTTTGATCGCTTTTATCAGGTGGATTCTGCCGATAATACCCGGCACGGGCTGCGCCTCGAAGGCGGCACGGGCATCGGGCTGACGCTCACCAAAGAATTGGCGGAAATGCTCGGCGGAAACATCGAAGTGGAAAGCGAGGAAGGCCGCGGCTCTATTTTCCGGGTGCAACTGCCCATCCGCAACGATGCACCGCTCAAACCGGAAGGCGCTTTATTTCCTATAACGCCCGCCGCCTTGCCGTTCAGCACAGTCGGTTCCCCGGCCGCCGAACCGCCGATCCCACCGGGCGAAGACTTGCCCACGCTCCTGATCGTAGAAGACAGCCCCGACGTCATAACCTACCTGCGCACTTGTCTGGAAGGGCAATACCGCATCCTGACAGCCACCAACGGCCGCCTCGGCCTGGAAAAAGCCATCGAGGATGTCCCCGACCTCATCATCAGCGATGTGATGATGCCCGAAATGGATGGCTTTGAGCTGTGCGAAACCCTCAAAAACGACGAGCGCACCAGCCACATCCCCATCATACTACTCACCGCCAGAGTGGATGCCGAATCGCGTCTCAAGGGTCTGGGTCGCGGCGCCGATGCCTACCTCGGGAAACCTTTCAACCTGGCAGAACTCAGGCTGCATCTCGCCAACCTCAACACGCTGCAACAAAGACTCCGCGCCCGCTACCAAAATCTTGCGCCGCTGCCGCCTGCGGAAGACCCGGCCTTGCAGATAGAAGATCAATTCGTCGCCAAAGCCCGGCAGGCCGTTCATGACCACTTGGACGATTCGGCCTTCTCCGTGGAGAATATGTGTCAGATATTGGGGATCAGCCGCACCCAATTGCACAACAAACTGAAAGCGCTCACCGGCCGCTCGGCTACCGCTTTCATTCGCATGCTGCGCTTGGAGCGTGCCCGAGAACTACTCCGTTCCACCGACTTAAACGTCTCCGAAATTGCCTACGAGGCGGGTTTCAACGATCCGAATTACTTTTCGCGCTGCTACCAGTATGAATTTGGAAAGCCCCCGAGCGAGGACAGGAATATCTGAACATATGTGCTAAAGATTGGAACATGTGTGCGGCCCCGTATCGGTGGAGCCGGGTAAATTTGCATTGTCTTGGATTTACACTTTTAACCCTATACCACATGCAGCCGCTAACACTATCCATCGTTTCGTTCCTCTCGTTCGATATCATCTTTTTTACGCTGCTTCTATTCTGCGCTTTTGTGGCATTGGGGCAATGGCGCCAATCGAAGGACGCCGCCATACCCTGGTATATCGGGTACCTGCTGGGCACGGTGGGGCACTACGGGCGACAATTCTGGATATCAGGCGTCGGAAGCCTGGGCTTCACAAGCCCGCCCGATCCCCCGTTGCAATGGAACACGCCCTTGAGTTATGCCGCCTTTGCCTGCTACTTTTTGTTCATTGACCGGATGATGAATATCCGCACCGGCACACCTCGTTTGTCGAGAGCACTAACCGGCGTCGCATATTTTTTTGTATTCATGATCGGCCTCAACTTGTTGTTGCAAATGATATGGGGCAGCGGATTGGCCGACAAAGTGCATCAGGTGTTTCAAGTGATTTTGCTTCCTACGATGGTGTGGGTAGTTCTACACTTGCTGCGCAATGCCCGCCTTTTCTACCAAAAATTAATCCTGCTCGGCACCGTAGCGCTCGTTACCGGCTTTTTATGCGTGCTTGCCACCCGGATGCTCAGCGGGCGATACGACCTCATTAGCGGTGTGATCTGTTGCTTCCCGACCCCCTGGGGCAAAGATATATGCCTGTATCACCTGAGATTCGGCGTCGTTCTGGACGTACTGTGCTTCTCCTGGGCATTGACGTTGCGGCAACGGGAGCTACTGCTCGCAACAGCGCCTGTAAAAATAGTAGAGGTGAAAGGACCTGCTGCGCCGGCGGAAGTTATTTTTATTGAAAAGCACGAGATGGCAACCAAAGACTCGCTGTCGCAGCAAATACGCGATTATCTGGAGCAGCACTTTCAGCAGGACGCTTTAGCAGTAGGGGATATTGCAAAGGTTTTACATACGAACGCAGACAAGGTAGCTCGCAAACTAAAAGAAGAAACAGGCCTCACCACAGAGCAATATATTTTGCAATACCGCTTAGAGCGCGCTGTCGAAATGTTGCTGCATACAGACAAAACAGTGAGCGAGATATACCGGGACATCGGCCTGAAGGACTTAGCGCATTTTTCCCGTGCTTTCAAGAAACGATACGGCCTTCCGCCCCTTGCTTTTCGGCAAAATGGGCAAAAAAAACCGGATAAAGTCAAAAAATCGGTGGATAAAGTCAACCAGGAGAGCTTGGAGTGGGGGTAGTATTGCGGTGGGGTTTTCATTTATTAACATACAATAGCTTGGCTTATGAAATTTAAAATGACTATCTCTATTGCTACCTTAATTGTGATCGGCAATATACTCGCGGCCCAAACAACCGAGCGTGATGTGCTGGCTAACGCGGGTAACACGGTCACTCTTTCAAGTGGTCATACGGTTAGCTGGACACTGGGGGAAACATTCGTAGCCACCCGTTCCAGCCCGAATTTGCAAATTATCGTTACTGAGGGCTTTCAGCAACCTACCAATGGTACTGTTTCGACAGCGTTTGACCTACCCGATGCTATCGGAAATGTCATTGTCTCGCCCAATCCAACCAGTAATACTCTTAATATCACATTCTCAAAAATGCCTCTCGCGCCGATCCATGCTCGCTTAGCCGACGCATCAGGACAAACCGTATGGCAGCTTCGCCTTTCTGAGGTGACAACGGTACTTGACTTGACCGGCTTACCCGCCTCATGGTACATACTGTCGCTAACAGACGGCAAACAATGGATCAGAGGGATAAAAGTGGTAAAGCAGTGAAAACTAAAAAGGCCGGTTAAGTGCATTGCCCGGTTAGGCTGGGAGCTTCACAGTGCAGCAAATGATTTTATAACAATATAAATTCTTATCTTATGAAAAAGCAACTGGTTCTTACAATTCCATTCCTCTTCGCCTGCTTGATCGTTTGGGCGCAGAGTAACCTTCCGGGCATCAATTATCAAGCTGTAGCTAGAGATGCTAAAGGCGCCGCATTGGCCAATCACAATATTAATCTTAAAATCACCTTACGCGCAGGTGATGCTTTGGGAAAACCCGTGTATGAAGAAACGCACAGAGTAATTACTAACGATTTAGGTTTGTTCAACCTTATAGTTGGAAGAGGGCGTGTAGAAAAAGGAGAGTTTTCAAATGTACCTTGGAGTGAATACCATATATGGATGGAACTTGCGATGGACGAAACCGGTGGAGATACATATATACCCTTTGTGTCCTCACAACTCATGGCTGTTCCCTACGCCTTTTATGCCGGAACAGCCGGCAGCGTAGCTTACGAAGAGTACATGATGGAAAAAGCCCACTGTAGCGCTACTGGCATTCCTTTTTGGGGAAACCTTGGCAATTACAATGTAAACGACACCTGCCACTTCCTTGGCACTACCGTCCCCGTGAGTTTGATTTTCAAAACAGACAATGTGGAAAGAATGCGTATTGACCCTAACGGCCTACTTGTAATTCAAGAGAATACCAGAATGGAAGAGGATCTCAGTGTGGGCGGCACGCTCACTATTGAAGGAGGACTGAATATCGCTGATAATTTGATCGTTACACCTGATTTAGTTACGGTTAAGCGCCAGTTTATTGCAAAAGAAGATGCCCTCATAGAAGGCAATTTGGTGATCATCGGTCACGGTACCATGAAGACACTTACTATTCTCGGCAATGACCGCAGCCACCTCCTCAACACCACCGACGGTAAACAAATCCCCGCTTTCAGTGTCGTCGTATTAGACGAAAAGCAGCACGGAAAAATCCGAACCAGCACCACAACTTATGACCGCAAAGTGGTCGGCGTGATCAGCAATACAGATCCAAATGCAAAGCACCGCCCCGGAATCGTACACGCACAAGAAAACACAGCTAGCGGTTCTCCTGTGGCCATTGATGGCACGGTGGAAGTGATGGCTGTAGGCCCTATCGTGGTGGGTGACTACCTGACCTCAAGTGACGTGCCCGGCCATGCCATGGCGGCTAAAAATCGCCGCAAAAGTTACGGGGCAATCATTGGAAAAGCCATGACCCCGTTAGCAAAAGGGGAAAAAGGTAAGGTGGAGATGTGGGTTGAACGACATTGAATTTTGGAGGAATTATTTCCTAAATATATGTGCTCACTCATATTAGTTCATTATAAACACAAATGGTGTTTTCATAAATCTACGGCCATGAATAAAAATACTTGGTTTATTATAGTTGCATTTTGTTTTCTTTCTATACTTGTATACGGGCAAAATGTGCCATTGAGCAATTATGAAAGTTATTTTTTAGCGCAAGAGCGCTATCCTTCTAGCGCCTCTGCATTAGATTGGTTTCCTGATGATTATGAAGTTCAAGGGGTGACGAATGAAGGTTCAAATTGGTTTTTTACCATTGTCGATCAGGATGGAACACATGGAATAATGTGGCGAATACCGAAAGAGGTGCCCTTAAATGGGAATGTTGGAGGAAATCCGGGGGTAATAAGTGTGAATTTTGTCGATATAGATTCACTTGTAGCTTTAAATGCATGGCACTGGGGCGATCCGGATCACGTCCGGTTCGATGGAGTAGATTATATAATAGTGCCAATTTACGGTATTTTTGCTTGTTTCAGAGCAGACGATCTGTCCTATGTTAATTATGGCAAATTTGATAGTAATGTAGCCGGAGGTTGGTGCGCGGTAGGGGTAGATAATAGACTTTATAGTTCAGCCAATGATGCCACTTCAGTTGTCGGATATACTGTGGACTGGGCGTCACTTGTTTATTCCGACAATCATGACGTCCTTTCTTTCCCTGAAACTTATCCTCTTTACCGGTCAGATGGTTCTGTATTATATATGACGGATATGCAGGGAGGAGAATTCTCTACATCAGGGGAAATGTTGTATCTCGTTTCGGGACGAGGAGCATGTCTCGAATGGCTAGGAATATCGGGCGCTGCATGGACACCAAGAGATGGGATTCATGCAATTGTTACTGAAAACTGGACGGAAATTGCTCAATCTTCTAAAAGTACAGGAAGTACTATAAATTTTAGTTATGACTATGATCCTACATGTGTCATTTGTACCATAATTGTTCCAGTAGGTGGCGGTTCAGATACACCGGAAGGCTTAACCATTTGGGATTTAGAGGATGGAAGCGCACCGGGTATTAATGGCTCGCTTCACGTGCTTGTGGATAGATATTTAATCGGAGGGCCTAACTGTGATGATGAAATATTTTTTCATCATTATAGTGCCAAAGTTCATGTAGATAAAAATGCTTCTGGTGGACAAGGACTACTGGGTACTCCAAGCAATAAATTCAATTCTGTAAATTCAGCCTATAATCATTATCCAATTTGGGATGGCGCAGAAATGGTTTTAAAGCCCGGTGTTTACAATGACACTGGGTTCTATAACAAACGCATACGAATTACCAGCTCTGGAGGGGCTGCCATAATTGGTCAGCAGTAGATTTGTATAGGTATGAAAACCGCATAACAACGAATGTACGAAAGTGCCTCCTAAACGTTGGCATATTAGTACATTCAACCGTGTGGCTGTAACTTTAACAATGAAAAATAATAAGTATGAACCGTTTTGTGATTTTTTCAATTTTCATGGTGCTTTCAATACTTGCACATGCCCAAGCAAAAAATGTGTCATGGAGACCGGAACCAATGCTAAGATGCCTTGCGAACGAATTGGTGCGTGGGGATTGCGACACATATGGTCGCAGTACAACTCAGTTCGATTTTTTTGTTTCAATTCGTGGAACAAAGATTGTTGTCAAAGGAACTGTCACTGTGAAAGAAACAAGTTCTGATTACACGACTATTATTGGAAGGTACTCAAAAGAGTATTCTTTACATCAAATCGTTCCTAATTATAATAGTAATATGTATGTCTCAATATCCAACAATAAAGGAGATTCAAGTGCACAACCCTGTTGGAAGTGTTTTGACATAAGGAGACTTCCCGGAAATGGAATAATCAACCATATCGAAGCGTCGCTTGATAACCCCCAATCAGGTTGTGATGTTGGAGCACTTGGAGGAGATGTTTTCTTCAATGAAATAATTATTGAATTCCAATAGCAAATAGGTTGTGGGAAAAAACCCGAAACCACTATAAAAAGAAGTAGGGCGAAATTGCTGAAAGCGTTAGTGTAAGCGAAACAAAATTTTGAAATAATGACAAGTACATCTAATTTTCGGAGATTGCTTTCAGTTGGAGTAATGACAGTGGCGTTTTATTTCCAACTTTTTAGCCAAGCCCCGAGTGACAATGTAAAAATTGAATACATGGGACATTTGGCAAGTCGAGGTGATTCTGAATGGGTATCCCAAGGGGAACAGTGTGGTTCAAAACGTGAGGGCAGAGCAATGCAAGGACTTGCAATAAGACTTGCACCAGGGTCAGGACCAATTAAATTGAGATATAGAGCGCATTTGCAAGATGAAGGTGATACTGGTTGGTATTTTACGGGAAATTATTGTGGTACAAGGGGAAAGAATAGGCGAATGGAAGCCGTATGGATTGAAGTAGTCGGAGGGTATGAAAATAAATATGAAATATACTACCGAGCGCATATTTCAGGACAAAAACAAGAGTGGACTGGATGGTACAAAAATGGCGAGATGTGTGGAGAGAGAGGAACAGGCAGGGCTATTGAGGCAATACAGATTTTTGTTTCTGACCTGCCTTAAAAGTAGAGATAAAACATGAGCCACAAACAAAAGAAAGCGTAGTTCAGGTAAGCCTTGTCTGTTAAATAAAACAACGAACAACGGCTTTACGAAAATGCCGCCCAAATGCCAACGCTCGAAAGCCAACGCAGGGCGGCACATTCGTAAAGCCCATCGTTCTCCACAATAAAAAAGAATATATAAAATCGAATACTATGGTAAACTTTGAAATCAAATTTAACTCTTACATTGACGCGATTGGAGATGGTGCTTTACGAAGTAGAAGTATTATTTCATATTTAATGATTGCTACTTTCATCTCTGCCCTATCTTTATTTAATGCGCTTAAGCCAGACAAAAACTGGTTAACGAGCAGGTTAAAATCTTTACAAAATGCAAGCCTCTGGGCTAAATTTGAGAATGAACAACAAAGGACTACGGCCTTAAATAAAGTAAAAATGCCTAACGCAGACACTCTTGTAATAAATAGTTTTTCCACATACGACATTTATAAGGATTCTGCTAACACAAAGAAACTCCTCCCCTCAATTAGAAATACAACTTGGTTTTATAAAGATACTACTTGGTACAATGTATTCTTTCCAAAGGACACATTTTCTACAAGCATCGTAAAATTGCCTACGTTCTGCAAATTGTCATTTCCTAGCTATTGTATAAAAGAAGACTCTTCAATAGATTTTGATATCATTGACAGTTTACAATTTGCATCTGCAATAAAGCATCTTTCAGGCAGTAGAGTTGCCGTTAGCAGAAGTGAACTTGAATGGCAAATAAACAATATAAATCGTGCAATTATTGAGAATTCTATTTTGATTAACGTTCCTATTTTGGGAATATCATTTGACGTAAATGGGCTTGCTATCATAAGTGCTTGTGCTTTTAGCATTCTTTACTTTCTGCTTTTTTACAATTTGGCAAGAGAAAGGAAAAATTTTACCTTAATTTTTAAATTAGCTGAAAATCTGAATATTGATAAAGTCTCACTATACCAACTCTTGTCAATGAGGCAGGTTTTGACAATACCGGGGAGTATTGATGAGTTTATAGAATCAAAAAAGCAGAGCGAAATTATTCCTGAGAACCTTTCAGATGGAATAAAAATTTTTATTTTAAAAGTGCTTACAGTTTCTCCAATATCACTTCCTATTTTTGTTTGGATTGTAATCTTTGCTTATGACCGAGAAACTGCCAATGTAGGCAAATCTATAAGCAATACATTGACCAAATCGAATGAGAATGCCTCATTATTTTGTGGATTTATGATGGTAACTCTTTTTTTATTTTGTATATACGAATGGAACTCTATCGGGAGGGTTTGGGATTTGCAGAAAGGTCTGATAAAAGAGGACTTACTTGCTGGAATTCCTAAAAATACTGAAGGGATAGCAATTGATGAGAATAAGACAAGTGAAGATACAAAAGATGAAGAAAGCAAGGAGTAAAATATGGTGAACACCGCACCACCCCCATTAAGTTAAGCCCCCAAGAGGGCTAAAAAGCTTAAAAAGAAGCAGTCGCCATGAATGACTTTGACAAGTCATTGGAAACCGGACAAAAAGGTATAACTGCATACGCAAAGGCGGAAACGGACTATATGACTATGCGACAGACTGCCGACCGCCAACACTTGATGTGCAACCCAATAATATAGTCAGCCCATACCGCTAAACAATCAACCCGCAAACCCAACGCACGTCAGCACAGCACCCGTAAATGGCAAACGAAATTTCGGTTTAAACACAAAAAATTTTGGAACAATCCATGAAATTGTTTAATTTGCCAAAGAATAATAGAGTTGTTATGACTACAGTACTAAATATCAGCCTGAATGATCTCAATAGCGAGTTCATCAACAGCTTAAAGCAAAAATTTGGCAAAACAACCGAAGTCGAAATCCGGCTTCAGGATAAATTCCCAGCGGATGATTTATTTTCCGAGGATGATTTTTGGCGTGTTATTGACAAAATAGATTGGTCAAAAAAAGGTGCTGAAAACAAGCTTAAACCCGCGGTAAAGATGCTGGCTGAAATGCCTGTTTCCAGTATGTATATCTTTGCAGATAGGCTATCGGCGAAGCTTTACCATTTGGATACCAAGGCCCATGCAGAAGCATATGCAGCCAAAGACCCGGAGCATTTTATCTCTGCAGATGACTTTTTATATGCCCGTTGTGCCGTAGTAGCCGAAGGAAAAGAGTACTACGAAAAAGTA
>Ga0209573_1000681_pt1 | contig 65166 bp, 67 predicted proteins | sample TNRBio252014_DNA_FD_185870 | JGI IMG/M metagenome (GOLD analysis project Ga0209573, IMG submission 185870) | Wastewater treatment Type I Accumulibacter community from EBPR Bioreactor in Madison, WI, USA - TNR Reactor_6/25/2014_ DNA (SPAdes)... | ecosystem: Engineered > Bioreactor > EBPR >...
ATGATCAACCAGATCTGCATCGCCGGTCTGGTCCAGGGTCTGTCCGAAGGCATCCATTTCGGCAAAAAGGCCGGGCTCGACATCGAAAAAGTTATCGAGGTCATCTCCAAGGGGGCCGCCGGCTCATGGCAGATGGAAAACCGCAACAAAACGATGAACGCAGGCAAATACGATTTCGGTTTCGCAGTTGACTGGATGCGCAAGGACCTGGGAATCTGTCTGGACGAAGCCAACCGCAACGGCGCCAGATTGCCCGTCACCGCCCTTGTCGATCAATTTTACAAGGATGTGCAGGCTATGGGCGGCAGCCGTTGGGATACTTCTTCGCTGCTGGCCCGGCTGGAGCGTTAAAGCGGCGCGCCAATGGCGAAAATCACGGGCCTTTCGCCCGCTTCCACCGCTTGCGAAGTGATCTCCTACCTGCGCTCCGTTGGCTCTGAAAAGAACCGCCAGGGCATGCAGCGCTACGGCATCAGGATAGAGCGCGCACTCGGCGTTTCGCATGGCGTGCAGCGCGACATCGCGGCCACTATCAAGCGCAATCATGCACGGGCTTTCGAGCTATGGAACGCCGACATCATGGAAGCGCAATTTATTGCCGCTCAGACTGCCGATCCCAGGCTCATGACAATTGATGATGCCCGCAACTGGGCCGCGACTTTCGACAGCTGGGATATTGTCGATGGCGTTTCGGACCTGTTTGTCGATATGGATGAGTGGCAGGAGCTTATCGCCGAATTTGCTGACGACGAACGCGAATTTGTGCGGCGCGCCGCCTTTGCAATGATCTGCTGGGCCAGCGTTCACCGCAAAAAGGAGCCAGACGCGACCTTCGCCGCCTACCTGCCATCAATCGAGAAGCACGCCCCCGATCCGCGCAACTTCGTCAAGAAGGCGGTGAACTGGGCGCTGCGCACGATCGGCAAGCGTTCACGCACGCTTCATGCCCCTGCCCTGGCCCTGGCGCAGAAACTGGCTGCCTCGTCCGATAGGACTTCGCGCTGGATCGGCAAGGACGCCGTGCGCGAACTTACCGACCCCAAGCAGCTCGCACGGCTTGAGCGCAGGCCGCGCTAGCTGGAACCGGCCGCTTCCTTGTCCAGCACCATATAATCAAGCGGAAGCTGCGTTGTATATTTGATCTGCTCCATGGCGAAGGAAGACGACACGTCGCGTATCTCGATCTTGGAGATCATCTTTTTGTAGAACGTATCATAGGCCCCGATATCGGGCACCACCACACGCAGCAGGTAGTCCACATCGCCGCTCATGCGATAAAACTCGATCACCTCCGGAAACTCCTGAATGACCTCGGAGAACCGCCGCAGCCACTCATGGCTGTGCGAGTTTGTGCGAATAGCGACAAACACGGTCACCCGCGCGTTGATCTTTTCTGGATCCAGGATGGCGACGCGGCGTTTGATGACGCCTTCCTCTTCCAGTTTCTGGATACGCCGCCAGCATGGCGTCGTCGAAAGCCCCACCTTCTTGGCGACATCGGCTACTGCGAGTGTTGCATCTTCCTGCAACAAACGAAGGATCTTTCGGTCAAGGCGGTCCATTTTCAGGCTCCGTTAGAATGAACACACTGCCCATCTAGCAAATATGAACGCCTAGAGGAAATTATTTCTAACATACAGCGCCAAGCATTGTGACTACCGCATCGTCATAGTTTCATCGGGAGCTGACGGCATCACTTGTCCATGCGCAAGACAAATCACGACCAGATCACAGAGGGCCTGACTGGCGAAGAGTCGGAGGAACTCGATTCGTGGGAGGCGTCGATCCGCTCCGTCCAAACGAGTGATCCGGTCGTGCAATTGCAAATTGAAGAAGCGTTGAGCGCAATCGACGCCGCACGCAGCGGATCAGTGATGATCAGCGACGCCGAAATCTCCGCTCTGACGGCCTTGCTGGCCGAGAGCCGCTGGATCCATGCGCCACCGCCGGACTCAGTTGATGCTTACCGGCGCGCCGCTCGCCTGCTCCGGGGCGAATCCGTACATTGAAGTAAGTCATTACTTACGCGGCAACAAACGCGCGACCTCATCGCGCAGAAATGGAAGGAAATCATCCTCAAACCACGGGTTCTTCTTCATCCATGCCGTGTTACGCCAAGACGGATGTGGCATTGGCAGCGCTTTTGGGGAGCCGGTGGCCGCGTGAATCGACTTCCAATTCGCCACCGTTTCCGTTAGCGTTCTCTTACGTAACTTCCCCAGATGCCACGCTTGCGCGTAGATGCCGATGGTCAGCACCAGGTCAATCTGCGGCATGGCCTGCATGAGCTCGGCGCGCCAGGCTGGTGCGCACTCCTTGCGTGGCGGCAGATCACCGCCTTTGGCGTCCAGTCCTGGAAAACAGAAACCCATGGGCAGGATTGCAAAATTGTCGGCGTCGTAAAATGCTTCGCGCGAGACTCCAAGCCAGTCGCGCAGCCGGTCGCCGGACCGGTCTTCAAAGGGAATGCCCGAGGCCTGCACTTTAGTGCCAGGCGCCTGCCCAGCAATCAGGATCCGCGCTTTGCAGGATGTCTGCAAGATCGGGCGCGGCGCTTGCGGTAGTGGCTTGCCAATCGGGTTCTCAACACAGATACGGCAGGCGCGCGCCCGTGCAGTCAATGCATCGAGCCGCGTCTCCACGGTTCAGGCGTCCGCGCTCGGCCGCGCTTTCAGCGCTGCGTACCAACGGCCAAGATTGGTCAATTCAACCGGGATCTGAATCCGGGCAGGCTTCGTGAAATCCAACGCGATCAGGCCCAGAATATCGGCAATCGAATAATCGTCTCCAGCAGCGAATTCGCGCATCGCCAATTCCTTGTCGAGCAGCGCCATAAAACTGAGCGCCTTTGGTTTGTTCGCTTCGCCCCACTCGGCGATCTGCGGAACTTCCCACTCTTTCATAGCCGGATGAATATGACGGAACGCCTGCCCCACCGGCAGGAACAGGTTAAGTTCAATCCGGCGGTGCCACATTTCCACCCGCGCCTTGCCCACAGCGCCTTTGCCAAACAGGGCGGGCTCCAGGTGCAATTCCTCAAAATAGCGGCAGATCGCGACCGACTCGGTCAGGACCGTGCCATCGTCCAGTTCGAGCACCGGCAAGCGCTGCAGCGGATTGCGCTCGCTCACCATCTTCTGCCTGTGTTCCATGGCGCCCATATCCACAGGCACGATTGGAACTTCGATGCCCTTTTCCGCGAGGAAGATGCGAACGCGCCGTGGGTTCGGCGCCTTGCCGCCATCGTAAAGTTTCATCAGCTTCTCCTTCGCTCGCAGAACTGTAGACACACTCTTACGGCCAGGCCAACTGTCGAAACCAGTTTCTAACTGTCGCCCACCAGTCGTGCTTTTGATCCAGGTCATGCCGCCGATGCGCCTGTCGCCAGTCACGCGGTCGCTGAAACTCACCTTGCCACATACCGGAATTTGCAGCCCGCGCAACGCGCTCCTCCGCCTGGTAGGCGCCAAAACTCACTGCCCAGCCCGCGCGCACCATCGCTGCATTGATGCTTTCAGCGGAATTGCCGGTGCTACACACCGCCAATAGCCGGTCATATTGGTCGCGCTCCCAACCCTCACAGCGTAGATCGCTACCCCGCACCAACGCTTGAAGCGCAGCCATCGCCTCCCTGCCACATGCGTAGTCGGCTCCGTCCCGCGTACAGCTTTGCTGAAGTTCCGGCGCGTCTATGCCCTGCAACCTGATACGGTTTCCCGCCAGCGTGATCGTGTCGCCATCATTGACCCTGGCGCGGCCTTCGTTGGATACGCTCGAAACGCGCTCAATCCGAGTTACAAACACAAGAAGCAGAAGGCAGATTGCCCCAGTCAGCAGATAGTCAGCCCAGCGCGGGAGGCGAAACCGGCCGCGGCGCGGCGCAGCGGGAAAATTCCAACGCCGGTTGCGCATATTGAAACGCCGAAACCCGCTCATATGGCAAACAAGTTCTTAATCATTGGCCCTTAGCCTGACAGCTCGAACAACCGGCCTTTGTATTGCAGTACCGGATGGCGCCAAGAAGCTCCACTAGCACTGACAAGATCATCGTGGATCGCCGCAAGGCGCATCGTGCGACCGAAGTCGCGCGCACGGTGCGCCAAACCCGCGAAAAGCTTGCGCAGCGTGTCGGCAGTCCGGCTTACGATCGCGAGCTGCTCAAACTCCACGCCCGCTCGATCTCGACCAGCAGCCTGCCGCTGATGTTGCTGATCGGCGCAATTGCGCTGGTAGGAGTGTCGCTGGGGGCAAGTCAGACCCTTTTAATCTGGTTCGGACTCGCCATTGCGGCCTATATTGGGCTGGCCCGTTTCGCCCAGAAGATTGATCGGACCGATCTCTCCAAAGTTCCCCCGGAATCGACTCGCAACACCTTTTTCATCTGGCACGCCGTCACCGGCCTCGCCTGGACCTATCTCGCCTACATCGAATGTGACGCATGCGGCCTGCAGCAGTTTACTGTGGTCAAGGCCGTTGTCCTGCTTGTGGGCATGGCGGCCTGCGCCATCAGCACTTCTAATCTTCGGGGCGCACTGGTGCTTACCTTCATTGGCGTCATCCCGGCCTATCTGTTGTCCACCGCCATGTACGACACTCCCATGGAAGCGATTATGGTGACGCTTCTGGTCAGTTCACTCGGCTTCTTTACCTACATCGCCTCACGCATGAATCGCGCTGCGATCACCGTTCTTTCCTTTCGCAGCGAGAAGGACAGTTTGATCGCCGAACTTGAAACTGCCAAGTCAATGTCCGACGAGGCCCGCCGCCGCGCCGAAGAAGCCAATCTCGCCAAATCGCGTTTCCTGGCCTCGATGAGCCATGAACTGCGCACGCCTCTCAACGCAATCCTTGGCTTCTCTGAAGTCATGGAAAAGGAGGTGTTGGGTCCGATGCCAAACGAGACTTACAAGGAATATGCCCGTGACATCCACGATTCAGGACAACACCTGCTCGGTCTGATCAATGAGATCCTCGACCTGTCGCGCATCGAGGCCGGGCGTTACCAACTAAACGAAGAGCCGGTCAGTCTGCCCGAAATCCTTGAAGATTGTTGTCACATGGTCGCCCTTAGGGCCCGCGGCAAAGGCATCAAGGTCATCCAGCAATTCGAGAATACCTTGCCACTGATTCTGGCCGATGAGCGCGCCGTTCGACAGATCGCGCTCAATCTTCTGAGCAACGCGCTCAAATTCACACCATCCGGCGGCGAGGTGCGCATCCGCTGCGGCTGGACCGCCGGCGGCGGCCAATACATCTCGGTCAGGGACAATGGTCCGGGCATCCCGGCTGATGAAATCCCGGTCGTCCTTTCGGCGTTCGGCCAAGGCTCGATCGCAATCAAGAGCGCTGAACAGGGCACCGGTCTTGGCCTGCCCATCGTTCAGGGCCTGATCGCAATTCATGGCGGCGAATTCAGCCTGACTTCAAAACTGCGCGAAGGCACGGAAGCGATCGTAGCCTTCCCTGCTGACAGGGTAATCGCGGTAGCGCCGGCAGCCGCCCAAAGCGCCTGATTTTCAGCTGGACGACGCCCAGGATACCGCCCGCACGATGCCGACGCTGACGCCCGCGTCGACCCCCGGATCATCAGCCAGACTACGCAGGCCCAGTCCACCGAGCCCCATCGCTTCGGCCTCCGCTCGTGCAGCCGCCAGGCCAGGCCACACGCACAGCCGGCAATGCGCCAGCGCGTCCGCACGCAAAATTTGCAAAGCAGCCGCAGCCGCAATTCCTGGCAGCCCGGTCAGGAGCACCGGGATTCGCTCATAGCGCGCCGCAACTATTGCCCCTACCATCGCCACAATCTCTCGCCCGCCCAACCGGGCAAGAAGATCAAGTCCGTCCGTGGCCGCTGCATGGTTCGCGACTGCCGTGGCAATCGCAGTCTCCTCACGCAGCCGGATATCGGCGCGCTGGCAGCCGCTCGTCCAGTCCCCGGCCGGCCGTTGACGCAGGCTGGCGAGCAGCGCTTTGGCTGAAGTTTGCAATCCGGCCCCGAATCCGTCCAGCGCGACCAGATCATGGCCGCCCGCCACGGCTTCCATGCCGAAGGCGAAGGTTGCAGCGCAGCCGCGCTCATCCAGTGCAGGCTCCGAAGTAATATCCCCAGTTGGCAGATCCAGCGCAAGATCGAGCATCTTGAGCCCGATATTGGCCCCGGCGCACAGGCGCGCAACAGGCGCTGTTTCGTCAGAAACAGCAGCCGCAAGTTCCGTGACCTGCTTTGGCGTCATCGCCGACACGCCATGCCGCGCAACCCCATGGGCTCCGGCAAACAGCGAAATCACCGGTTTGTCGACCTTTGACGCTGGACGCTCCGCCGCCGAACGCAGCCAGCCGGCGATTGCGGCCACACTGTCGGCATTGTCGGCTGCAGCAATTGCAGGCATGCCGGCAATCAGGGTGCGGATATCGTCGAGGGGACTTGTCATGGCGCGCTATTACCGGGCAGCCTGTCTCTACACAACTGCCCCCGCCTCCATGTCCTTGCATCCATGCCCGACATGCGCCATCTGAAGCAGACAGATGAGCAAGTTCTATGACCGCGATTGAATCGCCCTGCATTCTGGTCTGCTCTATAGACCTCCGTACCGGCTACTGCTTCGGTTGCGGTCGTACGCGCGAAGAGATCGCCATGTGGAGCGCAATGACGCCCCAACAACGCCGCGACGTGATGGCTGTGCTGCCCACTCGCCTGGAAACGGTAGAGCGCAAGCCTCGCCGGGAAACACGACGCGCACGTATGGCGCGCGAACGAGGCGCAGACGCTCAATGAGAAACCAGAACTTTTTCTGGTTCGCGATGGTCACAATTGGCGTCGGCTGCGTCATCTTGATGTGGAATGACGAAGCCGGCCAGAGTTTTGGCATCCCAAATGAAGGCTTCGCCCGGCTGATCTGGCTGGGAACGATGGGCGTCGTGATCGGCGCCGGCGTATTTGCACGCGGCAGTCCCACCGGACACATCGTGCGTCAGATGGCGATCTGGCTGGTGATTTTTCTCGCAGCCATGGTCGCCTACCAGTTTGCGCAACGCTACGGCTTGCTCCCGTCGGACGGCAATCCCCCTGCCTCCGGTTCAGGGGCAGGGAGTTCCGCTTCGCTGGTGGATCGCGTCGACCGCATCCTGCATCTCTGACGTCCATTTGAAGTCGGCGGCGTCAAGCGCCAGATCGAGCTGCTGCATCGATGTCGCACCGACAATGCTTGCCGTAACGAAGGGTCGGCTCGCTACGAACGCATTGGCGAACAGCGCCGGCTCCACGCCAAAACTTCGCGCCAGTTCGTTATATTCCAGCTGCACATTGGCTGCGTTCGGCGTTTCGTAGCGCTGGCCACGATTGAACAGCGCCGAGCGCGACCCGGCCGGCCGCGCCCCGTGATCATATTTACCGGTGAGATAACCCTGCGCCACCGGCGAATAGGCGAGCAGACCGACTTCTTCGCGCCAGCAGGCTTCGGCAAGGTTTGTTTCGAAGGTGCGGTTGACCAGATTATACGCATTTTGCAAAGACGCGGGGCGCGGGCCAACGTCCTTGTCGCTTTCGGCGACATAACGCATCAGGCCCCACGTGCTCTCGTTGGAAAGTCCGAAATGCCGTATCTTTCCATCACGCACCAGATCGGCGAATACTGACAGCGTCTCGGCAATCGGCGTCTCATCTTCGGCGCGCTTGGGCGGCCACGTTTTAACCCGGGTTGGATTGCTGCCCCAGGGCACAAGCCGGTCGGGGAAATGGATCTGGTAAAGGTCGATCACATCGGTCTGCAACCGCTTCAGCGATTTGTCGATAGCGTCCAGAATATCAGCGCGCACCAGCCTTGACGGCCGTCCGCCGCGCAGCCAGTCATTTGGCGTGCGGCCCACCACTTTGGTGGCCAGCACAACGCGATCGCGATTGCCGCGCGCTTTCATCCAGTTGCCAATATAAGTTTCCGTGCGCCCTTGCGTATCGGCTTTAGGCGGGATCGGATACATCTCCGCAGTGTCAAGGAAGTTCACGCCCCGCTCAAAGGCGCGGTCCATCTGGGCGTGCCCCTCGGCTTCAGTGTTCTGTTGCCCCCAGGTCATCGTTCCCAGGCAAATTTTGGAGACACGCAAGTCGGTGCCGCCAAGTTGGCGCTTTTCCATATTCAATCCATGTCTGATGGGTGTATCAACCAATTACCGTCATCTGGCCGGGTTACGCAAGCATCATCATCACGCCAGAATCGGTGATCAAATCGCCCACCACACACAGATGCAGTTTCAAATTGGAGAGATGTCGATGATTCGACGGTGTGCTGCTGCGGCTGTACTGTGTCTGGCTGCCATTGCGCCTGCAACAGCTCAGGAACCGGCGCCCTACCTCGACAACCGTTCGGACGCGGCGGCGCTGATCCGCTCCCTATACAACGCCATCAATCGCAAGGAATTTTCCCGCGCCTGGAGTTATTATGGCGAGGTCAAACCTGCAGCCTCGCTTGAGGCTTTCGCAGATGGCTACAAGGATACGGATCGCGTCGAAGTGAAGGTCGGCTCGGTCTCCAGCGAAGGCGCAGCCGGCTCGGTCTTTTATAATATTCCGGTCGCCATCGAGGCTTTCGACGCAGCAGGCGCATCAAAGGTTTTTGCCGGCTGCTACACTGCGCGGCTTGCCAATCCTGAAATCCAGGCCAGCAATTTCCAGCCAATGCATATCGAGAAGGGTTCGCTCGCGCTGTCGGACCAGCAGTTGGACACAGCGCTCCCGCCAAAATGCGGCGACGGCGAACAGAAAATGGCCTCCGACCCGATCATTGAACAGGCCAAGGCCGCCTATGCCGTTCTAAACAGCCAGACCTGCAACCAGGCCAACACGGCAACGGGCCTTCCGGACGAGGAGCCGCAGAGCTTCGAGATCAGGTTCCGTTCCAAAGACCAGCCAGAATCCGAACCTGAGCATGTCGCCCGTCTGATCTCATTCCAGTGTGCAGGTGGAGCGTATAACTTTTCCACCGTCTATTATCTCCATGATGAGCTTGAGGGGCTTAGACAGGTAGAATTCCCGGTTCCCGAACTCGACGTCAAATACGAATCCGAGGCCGAAGACGCCAAGGTGCAAAGCATCACGGTTACCGGCTTTTTTGGCCAGCGCGCACTGATGAATTCGGAATACGAACCGGCCTCGCAATCCGTCACCGCCTTTGACAAATGGCGCGGCGTTGGCGACGCCTCATCCAGCGGAACATGGACGTTTCGCGACGGCAATTTTGTCCTGGTCAAATACGATGTTGACGCCAGCTATGACGGAGAAATCAACCCCGAAACGGTGGTTGACTACGAATCCGCGCCTTGAAGCGAGGGCCGCCTTGATCTCACCACGCAAAAATTCCTGACTGCCGGCAGCTTGGGAGAAATGACGATGAACCGCCTGGCCTTGACCACAATCGTGCTTACCCTCATGTCAGTTGGCGCCGGCGCAACCGAAGCCCCTCCGGACTATTTCGACGATCGCTCCGATGCTTCGCAATTGATCCGCTCCTATTACAACGCCGTCAGCCGCAAAGAATATGCGCGCGCCTGGAGCTATCTCTCAACAAAACCCCAATCTGATTTCGCCGCCTTCATCGACGCCAACAAGATGATCGACGCGGCCGCTGTCACCACCGGCGCCGCCAGCGCCACAACGGCAAATAACGAGACAACATTTATTGTGCCTGTCGCCGTACTCGCTTTCAATTCCGATGGCGGCGACACGACGTTTGCAGGCTGCATTTCGCTTCGCCTGCCCACGGCCGAACCGGGTGTTGAGCGCTTTGAGCCGCTGGCCATTAAAAAAATAGCTATCAAGCCGGTAAGCGCGGACTATTGGAACGCCCTGCCCGCAGGTTGCACTGACAGCCCGGCGCCTGCCGATCCTGATATTGGATTGCGCAAGGCGAAGGCGCTTTTTGCGGCCAATGACGCAGAACAATGCGGCACGGCGAATCCCGTAACCAACGAACCGGCCTACCCGGTTGAGCGCTATAACTTTCCCTATCGCTACAGCGACATGGATCAGAACGCGCCTGAGGTAACCGTCGAAGTGATGAAGTTCTGGTGCGATTCTGGCGCCTATAATGAGCGCGTCCAGTTTTACCTCTATGACCCCCAGCGAGGGATCAGGGCGGCGAGCTTTGCCTGGCCGGAAATTAGCCCGGTATGGGAAGATACGGAAGAGACTATCCTGAAGGAGATGCGCGTCATCGGGTGGTCCGCAGACACTCATCTGGTGAATGCAGAGTTTCAGCCTGCAACTCGCACCATCAAGGCGTCGTCATACTGGCGCGGATTGGGCGACGCTTCGGATGTCGCAGTCTGGACTTTCGACGATGGCGCCTTTCGACTGACCAGCTTTGAAATCGACGCAACATTCGATGGAAAGGTTGACCTCAAGCCTTTCTTCACGGCCGCTGAGGCGCCATCACAGCCGTAATTGCGGCGTCAGCGCAACATCCGGTTCAGCGCCTCGCGCCAGTCTGTCATACGAATCGGCGTGCCATGGATGCCGGATTCGAACCGCACAAAGCGGATTGGGTAAGATTTCGATTTCGCACGGATTTTTTTGTAAAATGCTTCCATCGCCGCGATCGGAAACACAGTGTCTCGGCTGCCATGGCCGATAAATACCGGAACCTTCGCCTTGAAGGCCGGGCTGGTCAGGAAATCATCACTCCATAACGACCCGAGCAGCAACAGTCCGCCGAGTTTCTTGCTCATCTGCACATCGCCCGCCAGTTTCCAGCACAGGGCGCCGCCCATCGAACCGCAGGCGACAAACACCCGCGCGCCGGGCGACATTTCCGCATAGTGATTGATAATGGCCGATACTTGCGCCAGTCCCTTGTCGCCAAAGGTCGAAAAGTCAGGCGATACGTACAGCCCGCCAGCCTGAACAACCAGATTTTTCACCCGGTTGAAATTGCCGCCAAACGTGTAGTCATTGACGCCTTGCGCGCGGCTGCCTCCCTGCCCGTGCAGATAGAGCACGATCATGGACGCGCCTTCTTGTTTGCCTACAGCGACAAACCGCAGCGCGCCGGAACCGGATTGCAGTCTCAGCTCTTTCTGTTGGCTGCGCACGCCAAGCGCGACGTAGTCCTTCTTGACCCGTTTTTCCGGTATCTCGTCGCGCCCGTTCACGTCGCGCATCTCATTATAGTCGACGACCTGATAAGCTCCGCTATCTGTCTCCGACAGAATTGCCGGATAGCTGAACAGCTCATCCTTGAACGGCGCAAGGCTCTGAGCTGAAGCCGCTGTTGCGCAAACGAGGATCGCCGCAGCAAGCAGGGTTTTGAAGGTTTGGGTCCGCGTCATGCCCCGCCCTACCGCATCTAGGGATCGAAAAAAAGCGGGCTAGTCCTGCAGCACGCCCCCGGCATAGGCCATGGCTTCGGGTGTATCGACATCCAGCGACGCGCCCTCGCCGAGTTCGACGTCGATAACTTCAGCTTGCCCGGACTCAACCAGGTGGCGCGCCCCTGTATCGCCCTCAAGTCCCGCCACCGCGGCAAACAGCGCGCGTGGAAGCAGCACCGGATTGCCGCGCTTTCCATTGTGCGTGGCGCGCACGACAACTGTGCCGCCTGCCCGTCGAAACACCGTAATCATACGGTCGAGATCGCTTGCTGCGATTCCCGGCATGTCGCCCAACACGATCAGCGCCCCTGCGCTCGCCTTGGGCAGAGCGGCAATGCCAGCCTTCAGCGATGAGGCGAGTCCTGTGGCGTAGTCTGCATTATGCGTCAGCGTCACATTGAGCGGCTCAAGCGCTGCAGCCACTCTTTCGGCCTGATGCCCCGTCACCACCAGCACGGTATCGGCCGCGCTCGCCAGCGCGCGCTCGGTCATGCGGCGCACCAGCGGCTCGCCGTCAAAGACGGCCATCAGCTTGTTGGGCCCACCCATCCGGCTTGAACGTCCCGCCGCCAGAACAACCGCCGTCACTTTCGGCAGTGCGGCCGGGTCACGCGCCTCGCGCGGCTGCGGTCGCGTCGCGATCTCCATCAAAAGCCCGCCCACACCCATCCCGGCAATATCGCGGTCAGTAACCTCCTGCCCCGCCAGCACGCGGTCAAGCACCCAGTCAAAGCCGTTTTCCTTGGGACTGCGCGCACAGCCCGGCGCCCCAATCACCGGCTTGCCATCAATCGCCCCCAGCACCAGCAGGTTACCGGGATCAACCGGCATTCCCGTGCGCACAACGTTGCCGCCCGCAGCTCGGATCGCCGCCGGGATTACATCATCATCGTCGCTGACGGCGGATGCGCCGAAGACGAGAGCCATATCGTTTACTGCGATCTCACGCCGCAGCGCCATAGCCACTGCGTCTGCTTGATGCGCCACGCGACGCTCTGCGCCAAGGCGGCTGCCGGACCGGTCAAGCCGCGTCTGGGTAATCTTCACGGTCTTGTCCAGCACGCTGTCCTTCAAGCCCGGCAGCGTAGTCTGGATCATACCGACCGAAACTGCGCGAAACGCATCGACGCGGAAAATCGAACGGCCCCTCGCCAGCGCAAGCACGTCGTTCAGCCGCTGGCCTGGAACCGCATAGGGGATGATCTTGACTGTCGCCACCATCTGGTCGCGTTCGACCGCCGCTCGGTTGGCGACCGTTGCGATCGTCATCGCCGGATCGACCGCATTGATGGCGTCCACGAGTGCTGCATCCACCGTAAACAGCCCGGCAGCCTGAGCATGAAGATTGACCCGGCCGGTCGCGGGTGCGCGCGCTGCAACGCCGGGAAAATCCAGCGCCTCGACGATTGCCTGCGCGGCTTCATTTTCGCCAATATCTCCGGGCTCGAGGCTCGCCGCAATGATCTGCTCGTGTCCGTTCTCCAAAAGCAGGCTTATGTCCTCGGCGCTCAGCACATGCGCCTTGCGGAATTTCTGCCCGCCGGCGGTTACCGAATGCGCCAGTATTGCGCCTTTTGCATCTGCGGTTGCGACCGGCCCAAACTTCACGCTGCGTCCCTCGCACCCGCCTTGGCGGAGACGCCGCGCGAGCGGAAGGCGTCGATTACCTGCGCCAAAACAGCAACCGCGATTTCAGCCGGGCTCGACGCCCCGATATTGAGCCCTATCGGTGCGCAGATCGTCGCAATCTGTGCTTTGCTTGCACCGAGTTCGAGCAGGCGTTCGACGCGCTTGGCGTGGGTTTTGCGGCTGCCCAGCGCGCCGACATAGAAACAGCCGGCGTCAAGCGCCGCCTTCAGCGCAAAATCGTCAATCTTCGGATCATGGGTTAGGGCAGCCACAGCAGTGTAGCTGTCCAGCGGCCGGCGGTTGAGCACATCTTCCGGCCACTCGGCATCCAGTTGCACGCCGTGGAAGCGCTCCGGCGTCGCGAACGCGGTACGCGGATCGATTACCTCAACCGGAAAACCGGCGATTTTAGCCATCGGCGCCAACGCTTGGCTGATATGCACGGCGCCAATCACCACCAGCCGCGGCTGCGGCAGATGCACATTCATAAAGAACGTGCGCCCCTCTACATCGACCGTGCCGGACTGCCCCGAGCGGAATGCCTTGTCGACTGCTTCGCCCAGCGCGCCGGACACCAGGTCGTTCTCTTTGACCACACGGTCGCGCCCGTCGCCAAGGTCGGTCACGACCATGGCCGCCCGCCGCGCCCGGCGTTCGGCGTTGATTGATTTCAGGATAAACGGGTCCATCAGACTAAGCTCCCAAAACGGATCAGGGCGCTGCGAAATCGCGGCCGGCGAGCACCGGAAACGCAGCGTACTGCGATTTGCAGACTGCCCTCATCCGTTTTACCTAACCCAGCCGCTCGACATACACCTTGATCTTGCCACCGCATGACAGCCCCACGCGCCAGGCCGTTTCGTCTGCGACGCCAAATTCAAGCATCCGCGCCTTGCCGTCCGAAATCACATCCGCTGCCTCTGAGACAACCGCGCCTTCAACGCAGCCGCCCGACACCGAGCCGTGGAAATTGCCGGCTTCGTCAATCACCAGATGGCTGCCCACAGGACGCGGGGCCGAGCCCCAGGTTTCAACCACCGTCGCCAGCGCCACCTCCCGGCCCTCTTTCATCCAGCCCTCGGCGATCGAGAGCGGATCGAGTGTTTCGTCAAATGTCTGCGCATGTTGCATCGGATTCACCTAGCGTCGAACTGCAAACGCGTCAGGGCGTCTCGAAAATGGCGATATGCGAGCATCGGAGCGGAGCGTACATTCAGTACGTGAGCACCGAAGCGCAAAATAGCGCCATTTGCAGGCCGCCGTCACGCGTTTGCGACATATATGGTCATGCCGCACGCTTCTTGCCAAGCTCCAGCCAACGGCGCGGGTCGGCTTGCCGGCTTGTGCTTTTGTCCAAAGACGCGACCAGGTCCGTCAGCGCCGCCAGATTGTGCACCGCGCGGAATTCGTCGACATGCGGCAGCATGGTCCGAACACCGCGCGCCCGGGGCTCAAACCCGTCAAAGCGCAGCAGCGGATTGAGCCAGATCAGCCTGCGGCAGCTCTTGTGCAGCCGCTCGATCTCCTCCGACAGGCCATCAATTTCGTCGCGCTCCAGTCCGTCGGTGATCAACAGCACGATCGCGCCCTGCCCGAGCACGCGCCGCGACCACAGCCGGTTGAATTCATGCAGCGTGTCGCCGATCCGCGTGCCGCCGGACCAGTCCTGCACCGCCGCCGAACAATCAGCCATCGCCTGATCAGGGTCGCGATGACGCATCTGGCGAGTCAGATTGGTTAGCCGCGTGCCAAAGACGAACGTGTGTACGCGCCGCCGCTTGTCGGCCAGCGCATGCAAAAAATGTAGAAAAATCCGCGTATACTGGCTCATCGAGCCGGAAATATCGGCCAGCACCACAAGCGGCGGATGTATTTCGCGCAACGACTTGAACTTCGGCAGGATCAGTTCGCCGCCAGTGCGTGACGCCGCCCGCATCATGGCGCGAGGATCGATCCTGGAGCCATGTGGGTCGGGCTTGAAACGCCGCGTTTTCGTCTTGTCGAATGGCAGCTTCAGTTCGGCGATGGCGCGCTTGGCCTGATTGATCTCCGCCGCAGTCATCTGGGCGAAGTCCTTGGCCCGCAGGACTTCGGCGCCCGACACGGTGAAACGCGCGTCGATCTCGATATCGGGCTCTGGATTGACCGGTTGATTGCGCTTGTGGCCCTCAAACATCGCATCCGATACACGGCTTTCAGCAGCCCGGGGCTTCTGCTTTTCCCGCTTGTCAGGGGCCACTGGCGAAAACATGGCGATCAGCTTTTCGACCAGCTCGCGCGATTTCCAGAACAGCCGGAAAGCCTCGTCAAAGACCGCATGGTCTTCATGCCGCATCACCAGCACCGAATGCAGCACCCAGTAAAAATCATCGCGGCTGCCAATGCCGGCCACAAGCACCGCTTCGATGGCGTCTTTCACCGAGGCTGGCCCGACCCGCATGCCAGCCTTGCGCAGCGCACGCGCGAAATAGACGATATTATCGGCGATGCGCCCATCGGGATTTGCCGATGTCATTGCCCTACTCCGCCGCAGTCGCCAGATCCGCCTTCACTTCTTTCAGAATGCGGCGGCCTTCGCCCTGTTCGATGCGCGCAATGTCGTCCTGATATTTCAACAGCACGCCAATCGTGTCGGACACGGTTTCCGGATCGAGCGCCACCTTGTCGAGTTCGGTCAGGGCGCTCGCCCAGTCGATCGTCTCGGCGACGCCCGGAACCTTGAACAACTCGATTTCGCGAAGCTTCTGGACAAAGCGCACCACTTCTTCCGACAGTCGCTTGTTGGCCTGAGGCACTTTCCGGTTGACTATTTCCAGCTCGCGTTCGGCGTTTGGATAATCAACCCAGTGGTAGAGGCAGCGCCGCTTCAGCGCGTCGTGAATCTCACGTGTGCGGTTGGTGGTAATGATGACGATCGGAGGCTCTTCGGCCTTGATCGTCCCCAGTTCCGGCACTGTCACCTGATAGTCGGACAATATCTCCAGCAGGAACGCCTCAAACGCCTCATCGGTCCGGTCCAGTTCATCGATGAGGAACACCGGAGCTGCGCCATCCTTGCCGGTCAGCGCCTCAAGCACAGGTCGCCGGATCAGATATTTTTCGGAAAAGACGTTCTTCTCCATATCTTTACGATCGACCTTGCCAGCCGCTTCCTCCATGCGGATTTCGATCATCTGCGCGGCGTAGTTCCATTCATAGACCGCCGAGGAAACGTCGAGCCCCTCGTAGCACTGCAGCCGGATCAGCCGGCGGCCGAGTCCCGAGGCCAGCACCTTGGCGATTTCGGTCTTGCCGACCCCCGCTTCGCCCTCCAGAAACAGCGGCCGCTTCATCTTCAGGCTGAGATAAAGCACGGTCGCCAGCGCGCGGTCGGCAACATAGTCTTCACCGGTCAGCATCGCCAGCGTCTCATCGATGCTGTTCGGCGCCGGGCGTGGTTTGTTGATTGTCATTAAGCCTGTTCCGTCAGCTGGGTCACAGAACGTGATAGCTGCGTCCAAAGTAGAGCAGTGGTCGAAGGCTATCGCCCATCCTGAGGCCTGTCACCTTGCCAAAAAGAACACGATGCGTGGCCAGGTCTTTTGTGTCGGCCAGTTCGCAGTCGAACACCGCGACGGCCTCATCAAGCACCGGCGCGCCGCTGGCCAGAACCTGCCAGTCGCCCAGCGCAAAGCGATCTTCCTGGCTCAAGCCCGTCACGCCAGAAAACGCAACCGCCAGCGGTTCATGTTTGGCGGCCAGCGTGTTCAGCGCAAAACATCCGTTCTTGACGAACAGATCGTTGTGGGGGTTTTCCCGGTTCACGCAGGCAAGCACTGTCGGCGGCGAATCGGACACCGAACATGCTGCAATCACCGTCGTGCCGCGACGGCCCGCTTCACCATTGGTGGTGATAACATGCACCGCGCCTGCAAAACGGCTCATCGCGTCTCGATAGGCTTGCGGCCCGACCTCAAATGATTTCAGCACGGACAATTCCCTTTTCCGTCTCGATATATTGTCGGCCAGGTCCGGCGGCAAGCAGTACCCGGTCCGGTAAATGTTGCGTCCAACAGGCGACAACGATAGCTGTAGCCAGCCCGAACGATCCGACGGAGTCACTGCGGCTTTGAAGCGCGCGCTTGCCTGCCTTGTTTTTTTCCTGTCAACCGCCAGTCCCGTGCTGTCGCAGCAGGCGCTGATCGGCGTTGCGGCGCCGCTTTCGGGCCCATCCGCCATTCTAGGCGAGCAGGTGCGTGACGGCGCAATCACGGCGCTGACCAGCGAAGGCGCAGCGGCCGCCACCGTCGCTATTGTCGAAGACGACGCCTGCACGGCGCAAGGCGGCAAGGCAGCCGCAGCCCAATTCGTCAAAAAGAAGGTCGCCGCCGTGGTCGGCTTTCTGTGCATGGAAGCGCTGGAAGCCGCCCTGCCCGCGCTCAAGGAGGCGGATATCCCCGTTATCACGGTTGGCGTCCGCGCGGACGGCCTGACTGATCGCCGCGAAAAAACCGGCTGGCCGGTCTGGCGGCTCGCCCCGCGAAATGATGAGGAGGCCGCTGGCGTCGCCGCGATCATCCCGCGCATCTGGCGCAAGGAGCCATTCGCCATCATTGATGACGGCACCATTCACGCGCGTGACGTCGCCGAGGCGCTCCGGTCCGCCGCTGGGACACAGTCCCTCAAGCCGGTCTTTCTCGACGTCTTCCGGCCCCAACTAGACAACCAGATCGGGCTGGTTGGTCGCCTGCGCAAATCCGGCGCGACGCATATCTACGCTTCCGGCGACCGTGACGACGTAGCGATCATGGCGCGCGACGCTGCCAGTCTTGAGGCCGGCCTGACCTTCGCCGGGGGCGAGGTTCTGCGCGGCTCGGGCGAAATACCTCTCCAGCCCGGTACAGTCATGATTGGCCTGCCCGACTGGCGCGACCACGCTGATCCTGCTGTCCTGCTTAGCCTCGGCGCGCGAGACATTATCGCCGAAGGGTACGTTCTGCCAGCATACGCAGCCGCCCAGATCGCCCTGCAAGCCATCGCTGACAACGCAGCAAATCCAGGCGCCGAGCTGGACGCCACAACATTCTCTACAGCGATCGGTTCGGTTCGCTTTAACGCCAAGGGCGACATGACCCCATCGCCTTACGGCGCCTACCTGTTCGACGGGGCGCGTTTCGTGCCTTTGGGGGACGGATGAGCATGCGCCCCGGCCGTCTCAACCTGATCACCGATGTAAGCGGCCTCCGCGTCGGCAACGCAACGGACGAGCGGCTGAAATCTGGCTCGACAGTGGTCCTGTGCGATCCATCTGCGGTCGCCGCTGTGCATGTCATGGGCGGTGCGCCCGGCTCCAGCGAAACCGACCTTCTGGAACCACACAATACGGTCCAGGAGGTCCACGCAATCGCACTTTCAGGCGGCTCGGCTTTCGGCCTCGATGCAGCGACCGGCGTGCGTGATGCCTTGCGGGCGCAAAATATTGGCTTTGAGGTGCGCGGCATCCGCGTACCAATTGTGCCAGCCGCCATCGTCTTCGACCTTTCCAATGGCGGCGACAAGGATTGGGGCGACGCATCCCCCTACCGCAGGCTCGGCATTCAGGCTGTCCATGCCGCCACGCGTCAATTCCAACTCGGCACAGTCGGCGCCGGAACCGGCGCCCTGACAGCAGGTCTCAAAGGCGGCCTCGGTTCCGCATCAACTGTGCTCTCCAGCGGCGTCACAATTGGCGCCATCGCTGCGGTCAACGCAACGGGCTCGGTCACGCTAGGCGACAGCCCGAATTTCTGGGCCGCACCGTTCGAAATCGGTAACGAATTTGGCGGTCTCGGCCTGCCGCATCCCCTGCCCATGGGCGCTGCGGACGTCCGGTTCAAATTCCGCGAACCTGCCGCCGGCGAAAACACCACCATAGCTGTGATCGCTACCGATGCAGTCTTGACCAAACCTGCGGCCAAGCGTTTGGCGGTCTCGGCGCATGATGGTTTTGCCCGCGCCATCTGGCCGGCGCACACACCAGCCGACGGCGACCTCATCTTCGCGTTGGCCACTGGCGCGTCAGGCAAGCTTCTGGACCCTGAACAGGCGATGGAAATGTTCGCCGTCGCCGCCTCGACAATGGCCCGCGCCATCGCGCGCGGCGTCTACGCAGCGCGACCGGCTGCTGGCGACCTTTATCCCAGCTGGTCGCAGCGAGCCAAAAAATAGCCGCCCGCCAACCTCACCGATCACAATCTCGGCATGGCAACCCGGCGTTAGGCCCTTTGCGTTAAGCTCCGGGCTGAAATGCGGGACTTTGGCATGAACACACAGTGCAGTCGCGGTCTGACCGGCGCGCTTGCCGCCTGCCTTTTCGGCATCACGGGCGCTCCGGCATACGCCGGCGATGCGGCCGAGTTGAACGTGCTAGGCTTCAGTCCGGAAGGAAAAATCTTCGCCTTCGAGGAGTATGGCGTTCAGGACGGGTCTGGCTTTCCTTACGCCAACCGCTTCTACATCGACACCGCCACCGACAGATTTGTACCTGGCTCGCCCGTCCGCATCCGGCTGGATGACGAGCAGGCGACAGAACAAGATGCCCGCGACAAGGCCGCAGCGCTCGGACAGAACATCATTGCGGATTCGACACTGACCTACGACCATCTGGCCGCATTCAATCCGCTGACCGAAGAAAGCGCCGATCCACACAGATTGGTCGCCAATCCGGCGCCAGTTTTTCCGCCCATCGCCGCGAGCATTGGCCTACGTCTTGAAGAAATCAGCCTGCCCGTTCCATCAGGTTGCGCGGGCGTCGCGGGCCCGATCAAAGGTTTCAAGCTCGTCCAATTCGCCCCCGCAACCAACACTGACCTTAAAACGCTCCATACCGACAAATCCATTCCTTCCAGCCGCAATTGCCCATTGGGATATCGCCTGACAGGACTCTACATAAAACTTGGGCCGGATGCCGCTTCCGGCCAATTCGCTCTGGTCATTGCCGTTCGCAGCGTCGGGTTTGAAGGTCCCGATCATCGTTACATAGCGGTGCCCGGACAGTTGTGATCACGCTCTCGCAAACCTCGCCTGATGATGGTCAGCGCCGAACGCGCGCCGGCGCGTTGGAACGTGTCCGCAGCGCAGCGCCGCCTTTGGTTGACTGGATGCCCGGCGCGGTCATCTGGGCCGTGCTGATGGCCGCCAGCGCCTATCTGCAACTCACGCTGCACGAATGGGCCACGCCCACCCACATCAATCTGGTGACATCTATCTTTGCTGGCGGCGGTCTCGTCGCCTTCCCCATGGCGCTTTGGGCCGCGCGCCTTCTGGCGCAGCGCCGGTCGCCGGAAGCGCGTTTTGCGGCAATGGTGGTCTGTCTCACCGTGCTTACAGTCGGGCTGACCGCGCTTTTCTACGCCTTTGACTATCGCGCCTACTATTCGGAGTGGCACGACAACGCCTTTACCATGCGCTGGGTGTTCGAGCTGATTTTCACGACGCTGGCGGCCTGCTACCAGTTTCTCGTTATGGGGCTGCGCCTGTTTTTCCCGCTCGGTTTTGTTGCGCTGGCCGCCGCTGGTCTGTGGTTTGCCCGCCACGCGCATTGAGCCGCCAGCCCGCGTCTGTTAGAGCCTGCCGCGTCAAGCAAAGAGGTCCGTATGATCCCCCGCTATTCGCGGCCCGAAATGGTCGCTATCTGGTCGCCCGAAACCCGCTTCCGCATCTGGTTCGAAATTGAGGCCTATGCCTGCGATGCGTTGGCCGAGCTCGGCGTGATCCCGAAGGAAGCCGCAAAGACCATTTGGGAAAGGGGCGGCGCGGCCAAGTTCGACGTCGCGCGCATTGACGAGATCGAGCGCGAGACAAAACACGATGTCATCGCCTTCCTGACGCATCTGGCTGAATTTGTCGGTCCCGATGCGCGTTTCATCCACCAGGGCATGACCTCTTCGGACGTACTCGACACCTGCCTTTCTGTGCAATTGGCCCGCGCCTCAGACATCTTGCTGAATGATATTGACGGGCTGCTGGCGGCGCTCAAGAAGCGCGCGCTTGAACACAAGGACACTGTCACCATAGGTCGCAGCCACGGCATCCATGCCGAGCCGACGACGTTCGGCGTCAAGCTGGCTTTCGCCTACGCCGAGTTCGAGCGTTGCCGCGAGCGGCTGGTTCGGGCGCGCGAAGAAATCGCCACCTGCGCAATTTCAGGCGCTGTCGGCACTTTCGCCAATATCGATCCCTATGTTGAAGAGCACGTCGCCAAAAAGCTTGGCCTGAAACCCGAACCGGTCTCCACGCAGGTTATCCCGCGCGACCGCCACGCCATGTTTTTCGCCACCTTGGGCGTGATCGCGTCCTCCATTGAACGCCTAGCCATCGAAATTCGCCATCTACAACGCACAGAGGTGCTGGAGGCAGAGGAATATTTCTCGCCTGGCCAGAAGGGCTCGTCGGCCATGCCACACAAGCGCAATCCGGTGCTGACCGAGAACCTCACAGGCCTCGCTCGAATGGTGCGCTCTTACGCAATGCCCGCAATGGAAAACGTAGCGCTTTGGCATGAGCGCGATATCTCGCATTCGTCCGTCGAGCGCATGATCGGTCCTGACGCCACCGTAACGCTCGATTTTGCACTCGCACGCCTGGCCGGCGTCATCGAAAAGCTCGTCGTTTATCCCCGAAATATGGACAAGAACCTCAACAAGTTCCGCGGTCTGGTCCATTCGCAGCGCGTTTTGCTCGCCTTGACGCAGGCTGGCGTCTCTCGCGAGGACGCATACCGCCTCGTCCAGCGCAACGCGATGCGAGTATGGGAGCAAAACGCTGATTTTCTGGAAGAACTTCTCGCGGACAAGGATGTGCGCGCAGCCCTGTCTGAAGCCGATATCCGCGAGAAATTCGATCTCGGCTACCACACCAAGCACGTCGACACGATCTTCAAGCGGGTGTTTGGATAGTTCAATTTGGAACAATCTCCCCATTGAGGCGTTGTTGAGCAGAACCATCAACTCGACACCGAACAGTGAGGATTTTTATGACCCATCGTGAACGCGAAACCGTCGTGGTGACTAATAGCGGGGGCAGCGGAGGCTGGGTGGCCGTCGTTATCGTAGCGCTATTGCTTGCTGTCGGCGGCTATCTGTACATGAGCGGGACATTCGGCGGACGCAACGTCAACGTCAATGTCGAAGCTCCGGCTGCGACAGCCCCTGCGGAGCCTGCAGCTCCGGCTGCTCCGGAGCCGGCCGCGCCTGCACCGGCCGCGCCTGCCCCGACGCCGCAATAATAGCGCAGCAGGATGAATGCGTAGGGAGGCTGCAGCGGGCGCCCGCTGCAGCCTTTTCTTATTAGGTCAACATCCGCAGCACTATGAGCCAGACAGAAAAGTTACTTCGGCGACAGTTCAAACGGGATTATCATAATTTATACCCGCATAAATTGATGAAAATCATCAACTTAACGGCGTGAGACCGGCGGGGTTTTCGATCAGCCAGGCGGGCTGATCCAAAACGATGGAGGAATGCCTATGGGCCGGTTTCTGCTCGGTCTGCTGGCGGTTGTGGCCGTTGCGGCCGCCGCCTTTGCCTTATTTGCTTGGCGTTCGGCCATTGATCCGATTGATCCGCCGCAGCGAACGGCCTTTGACGAGCAGCTGATCAGCGACGGCGCGCGGCTCGCTGCAATTGGCAATTGCACGGCCTGCCATACCCGCCCCGGCGGACGATCTTTTGCAGGCGGCCTGCCAATCCCCACGCCCTTTGGCACAATTTATTCCACCAATATTACGCCCGACCCCGAAACCGGCATTGGCCGCTGGTCTGAAGCCGCATTCAACCGCGCCATGCGCGACGGGGTTGATCGTGGCGGGCGCCACCTCTACCCGGCGTTTCCATATGATCATTTCACGCTGGTTTCCGATCAGGACAACAAGGCGCTCTACGCGTTCTTGATGACCCGCCCGGCGGTAGAGGCGCGCGCGCCGGCAAATGAACTGCCCTTCCCGCTCAACATGCGCTGGGTGCTGGCAGGCTGGAAACTGCTCTTCTTTGATGAGGGAGCCTATCAAACGGCCTCGGATCAGAGCCCCGAGTGGAATCGCGGCGCCTATTTGGTCAACGGGCTTGGCCATTGCGGTTCCTGCCACACTCCACGCAACGATCTGGGCGCAGAGGAATCCGGCAAGCAGCTCACCGGCGGATCGGCGGAAGGCTGGTCGGCTTTCGCACTTGACGCCGCATCGCCCGCACCTGTGCCGTGGACTGCTGACGCGCTTTACGCCTACATGCGCGACGGCTGGCACCCCGATCATGGCGTAGCCTCCGGCCCGATGGCGGAAGTGACGGGAAATCTTGGCTTGATGCCGGATGAAGATATTCGCGCCATAGCCGTCTATGTCGCCGCACGGATGGGTGAGCCGACAGCACAGCGTATAGCGCAGGGCAAGGCGGCCCAGGAGGCCGCCGCCAGTCAGAAAGTATCGATCATGCAGGTCGCAGCGCCAGCCGCAGGCGATACGTCGGAAGCGCGCGGCCAAACCATCTACGCCGCTGCCTGCGCGGCCTGCCACAATGGCAGCCGGGCCTTGCCTTATGGCGGTGTGAGTTTCCATCTCAGCAGCGCCGTTCACGCGCCGGATGCGCAAAACGCGATCAACACGGTTCTGTTTGGTCTGCCCGCCTCCAGCGGCACGCAAAGCGCCGTCATGCCCGGCTTTGCCCCCACCATGACTGATTCGCAAATCGCCGATGTGCTGGCCTATCTGCGCTCGGGGTTCGCTAGCCAGCCAGCCTGGTCTGGTGTCGAGGCTCAAATCGCCAATACGCGTAGTGGCGCATTCAAGGTCGCCGTCCGCCCATCCGACGGCATCGAACGCGGCCCTCAAAACATAGGAGCTCAAGACCAATGACGAAGCTCACCGTCAATGGCGCGGACCATGAGGTCAGCGCCGATCCTTCAACCCCGCTGCTTTATGTTCTGCGCAATGATCTCAAGCTCAACGGCGCAAAGTTTGGCTGCGGGCTTGGTCAGTGCGGCGCATGCACCGTCATGGTCGACGGCGAGGCCATCTTTTCGTGCCTGACGCCGATCATGCTGGTCGAAGGCCGTCAAATCAAAACCGTCGAGGGACTTGGAACGCTTGAATCGCCCGGCCCCATGCAAAAAGCATTCATTGAGGCGGAGGCCGCGCAATGCGGCTATTGCATCCCGGGCATCATGATGCGGGCGCAGGCGCTGCTGGAAAGCAATCCCGACGCCACAGACGCCGACATTCGCGCCGCACTCGAGCCTAATCTTTGCCGCTGCGGAACGCACATGCGCATCCTCACAGCCGTCGGCGCAGCCCGGCATCTGATGAAATCAGCCTCTGCGGCGCCCACCCAGGGAGAAAGGAAGCCGACATGAACGCCCAATCCCCCACCCTTTCGCGGCGCGGATTTCTGGCCGGCGCCGGCGCGCTGGTCATCAGCTTCGCAGCGCTGGAGCGCAGTCTTGCCCAGACGGCCCCCGCCACCGCAGTCCCCGCTGCTCCAGCGCCCGAACCGAAAAAACTGCCCGGCAGCCTCGACACCAATCGCATGCTCGACGCTTGGATCAAGATCGACGCCGAAAGCAATATCACTGTCTTCACAGGCAAGGCCGAACTTGGACAGGGCACCAGAACCTCGCTGCGCCAGATCGCAGCTGAAGAGCTGGAGGTCGAGCCGGCTGTCATCAATCTGATCACAGCCGACACAGCGCTCACCCCCAATGAGGGCTACACCGCCGGAAGTCAGACAATCCAGAATTCGGGCACCGCCATTCGTTACGCATCGGCGCAGGCGCGTCAGCTCCTGATCCAGAAAGCCAGTGAAAAGCTCGGCGTCCCGGTCGATCAGCTCAAGGCTGCCGGAGCGAAGATCACCGGCCCCAATGGCCTTTCCGCGACCTATGGCGACTTGGTCGCCGACGAGTTGCTGCACATCGAGGCAACAGGCGATGTCACGCTCAAATCGCCTGATAGCTATCACGCAATCGGCAAACCGTTCGCTCGGGTCGACATTCCCGCCAAGGTCACTGGCGGGGAATCCTTCGTTCAGGATATGCGGCCCGAAGGCATGCTGCATGCCCGTGTTATCCGCCCCCCGAGCTATGCCGCAAAACTGGAGTCCATTGAAGAGGCGCCGATCAAGGCCCTGCCCGGTGTAATCAACATTTTGCGTGACGGCGACTTTCTGGCAGTCATCGCCGAGCAGGAATTCCAGGCAGTAGAGGCCATGCGGGCCATTGTCGCCACGGCCAAGTGGAATGAAACACCCACCTTGCCCAACCAGAACGATCTCAGCGCCTTCTACGAAAAGTCGGTGACCCAGATCGGCGACGTGGCTTCAGTCGGTGCTGCGACCGCCGCAGGCCCGAAGACCATGGAGGCGCAGTTCACCCGCGGCTACCACATGCATGGCTCGATTGGCCCATCGGCAGCGGTCGCACTGCTCGACGGCGACCAGATGACGGTCTGGACCTCAACCCAGGGCGTCTTCCCGGATCGCAAGGCGATTGCCGAGATGCTCGACATGCCGTTGGAAAAGGTCCGCTGCATCCAGACGGAAGGCTCCGGTTGCTACGGTCACAATGGCGCTGATGATGCCGGCGCAGACGCCGCTCTTATCGCCAAGGCCATGCCCGGCAAACCGATCCGCGTTCAGTGGATGCGCGAAGACGAGCATCGCTGGGAGCCCTACGGCCCCGGCATGCTCATGAAGGTCAAGGCGACCCTGGACGCAGACGGCAATGTCGTTGATTGGCAATATGATCTGTGGAGCAACAACCATGGCACCCGGCCAGGTTCGGCCGGCGCGCTGCTGGCTGGACGACATATGGCCAAGCATTTCCCGCCGGACACGCCCAAGCTCAACATTTCGATGAACGGCAATGGCGATCGCAACGCCATTCCGCTCTACGATTTCCCCAACCAGCGCGTACGCTGGAACTGGTTCTCTGAAATGCCGCTGCGGGTCTCGTCGCTGCGCGGTCTCGGCGCGTTCCCGAATGTCTTCGCCATAGAGAGCTTCATGGATGATCTCGCCGCCGAGGCCGGTGTTGATCCGGTCGAATACCGTCTGCGGCAATTGAAGGACCCGCGCGCCCGTAAGGTCATTGAAGTCACCGCCGAAAAGTTTGGCTGGGGCTCCGGCTCCGCTCCTGCCGGGCGCGGGCGCGGCTTCGCCTTCGCTAAATACAAAAATCACGCCGCCTATCAAGCAGTTGCGCTGGAGGTCGCCGTCGACGCCGATTCCGGCAGAATCGGGGTCTACAATATCGTCTCCGCCGTCGATTGCGGCGAGGCCGTCTCGCCTGAAGGCATCAAGAACCAGGCGGAGGGCGGTATTTTGCAGGCCATGAGCTGGACTCTTTATGAGCAGGTGCATTTCGACAATACCCGCATCCTGAGCGCCGACTGGTCCAGCTATCCAATCCTGCGGTTCAGCGATGTACCCGACAAGGTGGAGGTCCACGTGGTGGATATGCCCGGTACGCCTTATCTCGGCGTCGCCGAAGGCGCACATGGTCCGACAGTCGGGGCGATAGCCAACGCGGTCAAACACGCTACGGGCAAGCGTATCTACGACACGCCCTTCACACGCGACCGCGTCAAGCAGGTGATGGGCGCCTGATCACTAGAGCGTCAATATCACCCGGCAACGGTGCGAATCACATTGCCCCAGGGATCGGTCTTTTCGTGCGTGGCGGCCGGTCCCTTTTGCGTCAGTTCGACCCAAGAAAGCCCGGTGCGCCCGACTTTGCGCGGGCCTGCGCCACGGCTCTGCCAGGCGTTCGCCCCGATGTGGTGATGATATCCGCCAGTTGACAAAAACACGGCGTCGCGCCCGTATTTGGCGACAGTGTCAAACCCCATCTCTTTGTGCCACCAATCCTCTGCAATGATCGGATCGCCGACGCGCAGATGCACATGGCCGACGATAGAGTTTTGCGGCATGCCCTGCCAAGTCGTGCCCGCAGCAACTGATGCGCGAACGCCAGGAATATCCATCCGCTGGGTGGCCATCGCCACCTGATCGCCATTCCACTGCCACACCTTCCGGTCGCGGTCGGAATAGATTTCTATGCCATTGCCTTCAGGATCGGTGAGGTAGAGGGCTTCCGAAACCAGATGGTCCGACGCGCCTTCGATGGGGATACGCTTGTCGACGGCATGGTTGATCCAGCGGCCAAGATCGGCGCGTTCCGGCAACAGGAACGCCGTATGGAAAAGCCCTGCCGAGCGCGGATCATCAGCGGAAAGCGCCTTGTCGCCCTCAATTACCAGCAGCGGACGGTCGCCAGCGCCCAGCGTGATCGACTCGCCATCGCGCGCTATGTCGTTCAGTCCGACGACGCTCCGATAAAAATTGGCCAGGGCTGTCGCGTCCTTTGCCCGCAACCCGACACGCCCGACGCTCACCGGTGTTGTAGCTGCAAATGGAAGTTCGCTCATCATGCTCTCCGTTCCGGCGCGCGCAATGCGCGGCCTAGTCGCCAATGCGCCGGCGCCGGCGACAAAACCGCGCCTTGATAGCCACTTGTTCATTGTCGCCTGCTCCGGTCTCGCCTCACAAAGATCGGGCAGTTTCACTGTTCACACAAGGCGAGAAAAAATGAACACCGCGTTCAATGCTGATTGATAATGGCTGTTAGTTGGGGCATTCGATCGCTTGCAGCGCAGAGAATGGGCAGCTAAATCGGAGCTATGAAAGTCAAGGAAGCAGATATTCTGATCGTGCCGGGCTTCCGCAATTCCGGACCCGAACATTGGCAATCCCGCTGGCAGGAAAAGCTCTCCACGGCGCGGCGGGTCGAGCAGAGATCCTGGGAAAAGCCGGAGCGGGAAGCCTGGGCTAACGCCATCGAAGAAGCGGTCAACGCCGCCGAGCGGCCGGTTGTTCTGGTTGCCCATTCGCTTGGCGTACCCGCCACGCTCCTGGCCATCCCGACGTTCCAGAAAGTGGTTGCGGGGGCGTTTCTGGTGGCCCCGCCGGACGTCTCGGACCCGAACATTCGTCCGAAACATTTTGCAACTTTCGGGCCATACGCGCTTGATCGCCTCCCCTTCCCGTCGATCACGGTCGCCAGCCGCAATGACAGCTACTGCAAGCTCTCAACTGCGGAAGATCTGGCCGCCGCATGGGAGTCCCTTTTTATCGATGCTGGCGACGCTGGCCACATAGATACCGAGTCCGGTTACGGGCCATGGCCTGAAGGTCTGCTCGCTTTCGCCAACTTCCTGGCCAAACTGAAGGCCGAATAGGCATCGAATTCTGCGGGCTTAACGAAGTCCAAGAAACGAAAGAACAAACAGGACGATAACGACCAGACCTACCAGATAGATGATATTGTTCAATTTTGCCTCCCTCTAAAGGATTGTGCAGATTGAACTATCAAGTGAGCCGGTTAGTTCCCGCCCAGGCATTATTTGCTAACTTTTGGGTATCGCGCCTTTCACCGAGCCAAGCAATTGTTCAGCCCCTAACGCCATGAGCTGACCCTCGTTCCCGCACGCAAGCAGCCTGTAGCCCATATCGACCAGTCGCCCGGCAAGCGCGGGGACCATGATATAGATCGCAGCCAGCTTGCCGCGCTGGCGCACCCGCACAGCAATGTCGGCGACTGCCGCCATCATGTCCTCAAGTCCGGGATCAATGACATTGCCGTTGCTCCACGCGATGGAGAAATCCGACGGACCGACAAAAATGCCGTCAATGCCGGGCACATCGAGAATACCGTCCAACGCGGCGAGCGCTTCACGCGTCTCAACCATTGCAAAGGCCAGGGTGCGCTTGTTCGATTCGCGCAGCCATTCGGCGTGGGTGCCTTTGCCGTGGCGCGGAAAGGCGAAAGTTGGCCCCCAGGAACGTTCGCCCATCGGCGGGTATTTCATCGCCGCTGCAAACGCTCTGGCGTCGTCGACCGAATTCACCATCGGCGCAATCACCGCATCCGCGCCGAAATCCAGCACCCGGCTCGCCATGTCGAATCGCCCAACCGGAATGCGTACAATGGCGGGCTTGCCCAGCCTCTGGATTGCCGGGATTGAACGCAGCACGCTGTCTTCATGATGGCCGCCATGCTGCATATCCATCGTCACCGCGTCAAAGCCCTGATAGGCTAGCAGCTCGACGGTCAGCGCGTCTGGCACGCCCGACCAGGCGGTGATCAGGGTTTCGTTGGCGTTCATCCGCGCGGCAAGGGACATGGATATGGCGGCTCCTGTTCGATCAGTTTATCGTTTGTCGCCGTCTGCACCCCAAAAGGCAAAGAAAAACCGCCCGTCAGCCGGGCGGTCTTGATTGAACCAGATGGATACCGGCCCCGCAATTGGACCTGGGGCCAATTGCCCGGATCAGCTGTTGCGGATTTCCTCAATGGCCTTGGCCATCAACTCGTCCATGGTGCGGCGGATCTGGTGCTCCGACTGGTCAATGCCGGCGGCGTCAAAATCAGCCTTGACCTTGCGCAGCACGTCGTCATCGCCGGCCTCGGCAATATCGGCCACAACCACTGACTTTGCATAGGCGTCAGCGTCAGCGCCGGCCTTGCCGAGCTTTTCAGCGGCCCAAAGGCCCAAAGCTTTGTTGCGGCGGGCGTTTGCCTTGAATTTCAACTCCTCATCGAACGCGAATTTGCGCTCAAAGCCTTCTTCACGGTCTTTCATGCTCATTCGCATTCCCTCTGCATCTGACTGAATCGGTCAGTCTTAATCTAGGCGTTTGCTGCTCAAACCAAAAGGAGCATCTGTGGTCAAGTTCGCGTCAGTTATGTTGCGCCGGTCAAATGTCGTGCGCATGTCGCGCCTAACCGGTTGATTGGCGGATTTGGCAATTGAGCGCGCCAGTCACTTGAGATAGACACCGGCTTGAGAATGGCGCACAGCGCCGACAGCGAGGAGGGAACGGTCACAATGGCGTATTCCCGCAAATCCAGAGAAAAATGCTCATGAAGACCCGCCGCCGCATCTATGAGGGCAAGGCCAAGATCCTGTACGAAGGTCCGGAACCGGGCACCCTGATCCAGTTTTTCAAAGACGACGCCACCGCCTTCAACAAGAAGAAACACGACGTCATCGACGGCAAGGGTGTGCTTAACAACCGCATTTCCGAGCATATTTTTAATCATCTGAACCGGATGGGCATCCCGACTCACTTCATCCGCAGGCTCAATATGCGCGAGCAATTGATCAAGGAAGTCGAGATCATTCCGCTCGAAGTCGTGGTCCGCAATATCGCCGCCGGCTCGCTGGCCAAGCGGCTCGGCATTGAGGAAGGCACTGTCCTGCCCCGCTCGATTATCGAGTTTTACTACAAGGCCGACGCTCTGGACGATCCCATGGTCTCGGAAGAGCACATCACCGCTTTCGGCTGGGCCTCCCCGCAGGAAATCGACGACATCATGGCGCTCGCCATCCGCGTCAATGACTTTTTGTCGGGCCTGTTTCTCGGCGTCGGCATCCAGCTTGTAGACTTCAAGATGGAGTGCGGTCGCCTGTTTGAAGGCGAAATGATGCGCATCGTCGTCGCCGACGAGATTTCGCCCGATTCCTGCCGGCTTTGGGACGTCGCCACCCAGGACAAGCTCGACAAGGACCGTTTCCGCCGTGACATGGGCGGGTTGGTCGAAGCCTATCAGGAAGTCGCCCGCCGGCTTGGCATCATGAACGAAAACGAGCCGCCGCGTCCTTCCGGTCCGGTACTGGTCGCCTCCAACGAGCCGCCCAAAGGCACCAAACACTGAGCGCTGATCCAGGCGGGCGCGCGTCAGGCGCCCGCTGCAACTGCAATGCCCTGCGCATCAACATCCAATTGTAACCGATTCATCTGGCAGGATTTCTTGTGATTAAAGCCCGCATCACCGTGACCCTCAAAAACGGCGTCCTGGACCCGCAGGGCAAGGCGATTGAGCACGCACTTGGCGCACTCGGTTTCGGCGGCGTCGGCTCGGTGCGCCAAGGCAAGGTGTTCGACGTCGAAATTGAAGGCTCCGACAAGGCCGGCGCCGAAGCCGAAATCAAAGCCATGTGCGACCGTTTGCTGGCCAACACAGTGATTGAGAACTATAGTGTCGCCATAACCTGAGGTTGCAGGCGATGGCGGCAATCACCAACGAGCTGATGTATGAGTTGCTGAAGCAGATTCAGTTGCGCTTGGGATCGGTCGAGCATGGGTTGCGCGAGGTCAAGCAGGAACTCAATGCGGTGCGAGGGGTGATTGTCTCGGTGCAGTCCGATCTACAGAACATCTATAGCATTCTTGGCCGCCACGACGAACGCCTCGATCGCATTGGACGCCGCCTCGAACTGCGCGAACTCGCCGAGAAACAAGCGCTCTACGAGCCGCCGCAAAGGTGACCAGCTAATCCAACACATCGCCGGCCCTGCGCCTTGACCGGACAAAGCCGCACCGCTACCTCCACCCATTGTCGACTTTGCGAGCCAAGCGCCATGAAATCCGCCGTCGTCCTTCTGCCCGGCCTCAACCGCGACCGCGACATGATTGCCGCGCTGACCAAGATTTCCGGCAAACCGCCGGTCACCGTGTGGGAAACCGACGCGACCATCCCCGACGTCGACCTGATCGTCATTCCGGGCGGCTTTTCGTATGGCGACTATCTGCGCTGTGGCGCGATTGCCGCCCGCATGCCGGTAATGCGGGCTGTGGCCGAACAGGCGGCCAAGGGCGTCATGGTCATGGGTGTGTGCAATGGCTTCCAGATACTGCTGGAAGCTGGACTGTTGCCCGGCGCGCTAATGCGCAACAGCTCGCTCAAATTTGTCTGCCGCGAAGTGAAGCTGGAGGTCGTCAACGCCAACACCGCCTTCACCCGCAATTATGCGCCGGGCCAGACCATCCGTTGTCCGGTCGCCCATCATGACGGCAACTATTTCACCGACGCGGAGACGCTGAAACGAATCGAAGACGGCGGCCAGGTCGTGTTCCGCTACGCTGAAGGGACCAACCCGAACGGCTCGCTCAACGATATTGCCGGCATTGTCTCCGGCAACGGCAATGTGCTGGGGCTGATGCCGCATCCGGAAAACCTGATCGAATCCGCGCATGGTGGAACCGACGGGCGTGCATTGTTTGAAGGCGTTCTGGGGATCGCGGCTTGATGACCGCCACCCGGGCCGCCGCGCGCATCGCCTTGGCCCTCACCGCAGTCGCCGTGCTTTCTGCCTGTCAGGAAACACCGAAGGCTAGTATCCGTCCTGCTCCCGCCACAGGCGGCAAGAGCGCTGCGCTGCGCGCCATGGAGCCTGTTGCGATTGCCGCGCACAAATGCTGGATCGCCTCGAAGGACCCGGCTTTCCGCAACTACCGTTTCGCCAACGAGCTAAGTTCTTACAGCGGCAACCCGCGCTTCCTGCTTGTGCCGGCGAAAAACTATGGCGGCTTGCCCCTGCTGGTCGTCCAGGCGCAGTCGGGTTCCGGCCGGGTCGAACATTTTGGCCCGCTTGTGAATGAAAAGATTGGCGGGCGCATCAGCGCTGACCTCGCCCGCTGGACCGGCGGTGACACCTCCTGCAGCGCGAAAACCTGACTTGGAGAACTGACTTCAGTAGCGCAGCGGCGGCTTTTGCCCGTCAGGCAGTGGAGCCAACGTACCGGGCGGCGCCATCCCGGGCGGCGGCCCCTGCCCGTCCGGACCCGACGGCGCGATCAGATCTGGCGGCGGACCGCCTGCCGGTCGGCTTTGCGTTCCCGTCGGCGGCGGCGCCAGTGGCTTCAACTGCGCCTCATCAACGCCACCACGCAACACAGTTGGCATTTTGCCGCGACGCGGTGGCCTTGGTTTGATCGATCCAGTCTCCAGCTTCTCCTGCTCCTTGAGATAGGCATTGCGGTCGAGCTTCTGATTGGCCTTTTCGCCAAAATAGACAAAAGAGGGCGCAGCAGGTTCGGCCGCAGCGGCTGAAACCAAAGCAAAACAGGCAAATGTCTGCGCCACTGCTCGTGCGCACCGCCTCTGAACGCTATTCTTTATGTGTGCCATCGACTGCATCATATCAGCGTAGCGTGTAACATTCGTTCCCCGACAGGGTGCAGTTTTGGTTAACTGCGCAATGTAGGCTTAACCAAGCCATTCCACCGCTCGAGCCCTATGTCAGTCAATTGCTGCTCGCTCATCCAGTCAAGTATGCGCCGGTCGCGGCGTGCGTTCCTGCATTGTTCGATATACGCCGCCGCCGCCAGCAGCTTGAGTCCGGCGCCACGCAACAGCTTCTCAGGAAATCTTTGCTTGGGCGCATGGTCCCTTGAGATTGTATCAATTGCACTCATTTTCGTATCAAGCAGACAAATAACCAATCAATATCGGTGCAATCAATGCTGTACTAACGTCAAATTCGGTGCAATATAGAGAATTGTAATGGTGACAAATCTCTGGCCCGAACTCGCCCCAGGCTCTGGCCCGCTCTACCAGCGGCTGGCCGAGCGTCTTGAACACGACATTGCCAACGGCAAGCTTGCAGAAGGCGATAAACTGCCACCCCAGCGCGACTTGGCCTTCGATATCGGCACCACTGTAGGCACGGTGGGGCGTGCTTATGCGCTGTTGCGCGAGCGCGGCCTGGTCAGCGGCGAGGTTGGCCGCGGCACCTTTGTTCTGGCGCGTCGGCCAAACCTCGCTGTCTCGTTGCGCGAAAGCGCCACCTATCTCAGCCCGAAATCTGGCATTACACGCTATGATCTCGCGCCAGCGTGTGACGTTGGCCAGTCGGTTGTTTTGGCTGATACCATCGCGGCCATCTGCCGTGACAATCCCAAGCTTGTCGCCAGCTTTGGCGTCAACCCCGATCATTGGCTGGAAGCCGGCCGCATCTGGTTGTCGCGCGGCGGCTTCGAGCCAACCGAAGACATGGTTGTGGTCACCTCGGGAGGCCATGTCTCGTTGATGGCAGTCGTTTCGGCCGTAACCCGTCCGGGCGACACGGTCCTGTTCGAGGAACTCTCGACCCCGCCTGGCGCACGGGGCGTCATCGAGCTTGGCCGGCGCGTCGCGACCATCCGCATTGACAAGTATGGAGCCATCCCCGAAGATTTTCGGGCAGCCTGCGCCCAGCAGCATCCGAAACTGGCTGTGCTGACCCCAACTGCGTCTTGTCCAACCACGTCAACCATGCCAGTTGATCGCCGCACGGCAATCGCCGAAATTGCACGCGAATTCAGCGTATTGCTGGTCGAAGATGATCAATTTGGCAGGTTGAGCTGCGACCCCTCGCCCCTCCTGGCCTGTTTCGCGCCGGAACGCACCTTCGTTGTTGGCGGCCTCTCCGCTTCAGTTGCCCATGGTCTCAAAGGGGCATGGATCGCCAGCCCGCCAGCATGGCGTGACCGCGTGCGCATCGCTTTTAAGCTCTTATCAGGCGGCCTGACATATCTGAACGCCGAAACCAGCGCGCGATTGGTCTTGTCAGGCGATGCCGCCCGCATCGAGACGCGAGTTGCAGCGCAAAACCGGCTCACCACCGCCATCGCCTCCGAGGTGTTGGCCGGCTATCAATTCGATTCGACCCCAAACCTGGCAGCGCTCTGGCTGGCTTTGCCGGACACCTGGAATTCGAGCAGCTTCAAGCAAGCAGTGCAGCAAAAGGGCTACCTCATCGACGACGAAGACGAATTCAAGACCGGTCGCAGCGAACGGCTGTTCCACCGTGTCTGGCTCGGCCTCTCGGGTCACACCGACCCTGCCGAACTTAGGCGAGGCGTCAGCGTCATTCGCACCCTGCTGGACGAAGGTCAGGCCGGCTACGAGCGATTGGACTAAGCGCTGACGCACACCAGGTCAAAACCCTGTCCGGATCCCCAGCCGATGAAGGATAACGCCTTCCATCTCTGCCAGAACCGCTTTATGGAGCGCCAACACCCAAGCACCGCCGGCCCGACATGACGATCCCCAATAAAGTCAAGATCACCGAAGAACTCATCAAGGCTCACGGCCTCAAGCCGGATGAGTACCAGCGCATCCTCGACCTGATCGGTCGCGAGCCGAGCTTCACCGAACTCGGCATCTTCTCGGCCATGTGGAACGAGCATTGTTCCTACAAATCATCGAAACGCTGGTTGCGCACCCTGCCGACCACTGGCCCGCGCGTCATCCAGGGCCCCGGCGAAAATGCTGGCGTGGTCGATATTGGCGATGGCGATTGCGTGGTCTTCAAGATGGAGAGCCACAACCACCCTTCCTATATCGAGCCCTATCAGGGCGCTGCGACCGGGGTCGGCGGCATCCTGCGCGATGTTTTCACCATGGGCGCGCGCCCCGTTGCGGCAATGAACGCGCTGCGCTTTGGCGCGCCGGATCATCCCAAGACCAAACATCTGGTTGCCGGCGTTGTCGCCGGTGTTGGCGGCTACGGCAATTCGTTCGGCGTGCCGACAGTCGGCGGCGAGGTCAATTTCGACGCCCGCTACAATGGCAATTGTCTGGTCAACGCCTTCGCCGCCGGCTTGGCTAAAACCGATGGCATCTTTCTGTCGCAAGCCAAGGGCGTAGGCCTGCCCGTCGTCTATCTGGGCGCCAAGACCGGGCGCGACGGCGTCGGCGGCGCGACTATGGCCTCGGCGGAATTTGACGACCAGATCGAGGAAAAGCGTCCGACCGTTCAGGTCGGCGACCCGTTCACCGAAAAGTGCCTGCTTGAGGCCTGCCTTGAGCTGATGGCCTCAGGGGCGGTCATCGCCATTCAGGACATGGGCGCGGCCGGGCTCACATGCTCTGCCGTCGAGATGGGCGCAAAGGGCGACCTCGGAATCCGCCTCGACCTCGACAAGGTCCCGGTGCGCGAGGAGCGCATGTCGGCCTATGAAATGATGCTGTCGGAAAGCCAGGAGCGCATGCTGATGGTGCTGCGTCCCGAACAGGAAGATGAAGCCAAGGCTATCTTCATCAAATGGGGGCTCGACTTCGCGATTGTAGGCGAAACCACCGACGATCTGCGTTTCCGTGTTTTCCATCAGGGCGAAGAAGTCGCCAACCTGCCGATCAAGGAGCTCGGCGACCAGGCGCCTGAATATGACCGCCCGCGCACTGAGCCGGTCAAGCCACAGCCGCTCGCTGCCGACGACGCGCCGGAAATGGACGTCGCTGACGCACTGTTGAAGCTGATCGCTTCGCCCGACCAGTCGTCGCGGCGCTGGGTGTACGAACAATATGACACCATGATCCAGGGCAATTCGCTACAGCGACCCGGCGGCGATTCCGGTGTTGTGCGCGTCGAAGGCCACCCGACAAAGGCGCTGGCCTTCTCGTCGGACGTGACGCCGCGCTATTGCGAGGCCGATCCTTACGAAGGCGGCAAGCAGGCCGTTGCCGAATGCTGGCGCAACCTGACCGCAACGGGTGCGCTGCCGCTGGCCGCGACCGACAATCTCAACTTCGGCAACCCTGAACGCCCGGAAATCATGGGCCAGTTCGCTGCTGCCATTACCGGCATTGGCGATGCTTGCCGGGCGCTCGAATTTCCGATCGTGTCGGGCAACGTCTCACTCTACAACGAGACCAACGGCCAGGGTATTTTACCAACGCCGACCATTGGCGGCGTTGGCCTGATCGACAATTGGGACAGCATGGCCAGCATCGGTTTTGCAGGCGAAGGTCTTGTCATCCTGCTGGTCGGCGCGCCAGGCGAATGGGGCGCGCATCTTGGCCAGTCGATCTATCTGCGTGACCTTTTTGGCCGCGCTGACGGCCCGCCGCCGCCGGTTGATCTGGCCCACGAGCGCAAGGTTGGCGATTTTGTACGCGGCCTGATCCGCGATGGTTCCGCCCGTTCCGTGCACGATCTTTCGGATGGTGGTTTGGCCCTTGGTCTGGCTGAAATGGCGATGGCTTCCGGTATCGGCGCAACCGTCAACCAGTTGAACGATGTCAGCCCGGCAAAACAGTTCTTTGGCGAGGATCAGGGCCGCTATCTGATCGCTATCAACCGCGATGATCTCGACCGGATTCAAGAGGCTGCTGAAGCAGCCGGAATCTTCGCGCCATGGATCGGCTCGACCGGCGGACAATCCTTGAAGCTGGGGGACGCGCGTGCCATATCGGTTGTAGATCTGAAGGCGGCGCACGAATCGTGGTTTCCCGCCTTCATGGCAGCCTGACCGGCGAGGTTATCCAATGCCCATGGACGCACACGACATCGAACGGTTGATCAAAGAGAGCATCCCGGACGCCATCATCACGATCCGTGATCTGGCCGGCGATGGCGACCATTACGCTGCGGAGGTCATAGCCGAAAGCTTTCGAGGCAAAAGCCGTGTGCAACAGCACCAGATGGTCAACGCCGCGCTGAAAGACAAACTCGGCGGCGAGTTGCACGCACTGGCGCTGCAAACGAGCATACCCGAATAGAGTTCAGTCGGCTGCAGGGCGCATCACCGGGAAGGGTTGCCCCGCCCGGCCACTACGACAATCGGTCCGGCCGGAAATTCACCGCCTACAAGATAACGACTTCCGTCATGCATCGCCGAGATCGCGCCGTCGAAAAACAGCGCGTTGGCGCAGCCCAGTTTATCACGGAAAAGCCGGGCGAATTTTCCCAGACTGACCTGCGCGCGTGAGATCGCAAAAATAGCCCTGCCCTCGCCATCGATCCCGACTCCATTGCGGACATGGCGCGACTGGCCATCCGGCTCAAAACGCGGATGGATTTCGCCGTCAATCACCAGCATTGGGCCCGACTGCGTGGCGGATTCAACTTGCGGATTTGCCGCAGCATAGACGCTCGTTTCAAGCACGCCCGGTGTACCGTCCTTACCGACAAAAAAGACGCCGTTCGGCTTCATGAAAAAATTGCCCGCCGCATCCTCCGTATTGAGCGGGACGATCTCTTGGCCATTTTCAACATAGAGCCCAACCGGTGAGAAATCCTCGTGGTACATGCCCGCATTCATCGCGAACGAAAACTGCACGGCGGCGGCCAGCCGGTCTAGACGCTCGTAGGGCATGTCATCCACACCCGTCCGGTGCAGGGCGACAGCGTATTTCTTGGGGTCCACTGCGCAGACGATGTGCTCAGCGCCCTCGAACGACACAGTCCGGCAAGGCTCAGGCAATATCTCAGTCTCTGGTGAAGCCGCTTCGCGCATGTCGTTCCAGGTCCACAAAATCAACGTCGCCGCCAGCACCACCACCGCGCATATCACGCCGGCCATCACACGCGCCATCCGCCGCCTATCCACTTCACGAGACAACTGGCGCAAACAACTTTGGCCAACCTCGTCTTGTTTCAACGCCGCGATAGGGTTATTTGAAGGCTTGATTGAGTATTTCGTCCGGCTCGGCCGGGCTATCGAAGGATCACCCCAATGGCCGGCATCAACGATTTTATCGACGCGGAAGTCAAAGGAAACGGCGTCGTGCTGTTCATGAAGGGCACGCCTGACTTTCCGCAATGCGGCTTTTCGGGTCAGGTCGTTCAGATCCTCGACTATGTCGGCGTCGACTATAAGGGCGTCAACGTGTTGACCTCCAACGACCTGCGCCAAGGTATCAAGGATTATTCCAACTGGCCGACTATCCCCCAGCTTTACGTAAAGGGCGAGTTTGTTGGCGGCTGCGATATCATCCGTGAGATGTTCCAGGCCGGCGAGTTGCAGGCATTTTTTGAAGAAAAGGGCATCGCCGCCAAGGGCGCTGCCTGATTTCGGCCAGCCGGCTGCGCCGAGCTGCCGGACTTTTCATTGATACCCATTAGGATGCGCCGCTTCGCCGGCGCATTTCCGTCGTTATTGGATTGGATTTTCCATGACCCAACCATCCGAATTCGCGCCATCTGGCGCGAAATACCCTCCCCGCTGGGAATTCATCGCCATCTGCGCCGGTCTGATGGCGCTCAACGCGCTGGCCATCGACATCATGCTTCCGGGCCTCCAGCAGATCGGCGCAAGTCTCGGCGTTGCCGATGAAAATCACCGGCAGTTCGTCATTCCCGCCTATTTCCTTGGCATGGCGGCGGGTCTGTTGTTCTATGGCCCGGCATCCGACCGGTTCGGACGGCGCGGGCCTCTATTCTTTGGCCTGGCTATCTACATCATCGCCGCAACAGCGGCAGCCTTCGCGCCGACTTTCGAAATCTTGCTCGCACTGCGGGTCGTGCAGGGAATCGGCGCCGCGTCGACCCGTGTCATCGCCGTGTCAATCGTGCGGGATCGCTTTGGCGGACGCGCTATGGCGGAAGTCATGTCGCTCATTTTTATGGTATTCATGGTAATACCAATCATTGCTCCGAATATCGGCCAACTCGTACTGCTGTTTGGCGACTGGCATGAAATCTTTCTGGTCATGGCGGGCATCGCTGTATTGATTGTCGCCTGGACCTGGATACGTATGCCCGAATCCCAGCACCCGCAGGATCGTCGGCCAATCGACATCCGCTCGGTGTTTAGCGGGTTCGGCATCGTCCTCTCCAACCGGTTTTCTTTCTGGTACACGATCGCTTCAACCATTCTGTTTGGCGCGTTGTTCGGCTTCATCAATTCGGCTCAGCAGGTTTATGACGGGATTTACGGCCTCGGCGTCCTGTTTCCGCTGGTCTTCGCCGGAATTGGCGCAATGATGGCTGTCTCCTCGTTTCTCAACTCGCGTCTGGTCGGCAAGATCGGCATGCGTCGGCTCTCGCATGGCGCGCTGCTTGGCTTCACAACAGTCAGCGTGATCTGGTTTGTGCTTTCCCTGCTCGGCCCCATACCCTTCTGGCTGTTCTTACTGCTTTTCGCAGTCGCCATGTTCCAGTTCGGCTGGATCGGATCGAATTTCAACGCCATCTCGATGGAGCCGCTTGGCCACATTGCCGGCACCGCCGCCTCAGTCCAGGGGTTCATCCAGACCTTGGGCGGCGCAGCGATAGGCACTTTTATCGGCCAGTCCTTCAACGGCACGGTGACGCCGTTGGCCGCTGGTTTCTGCGCCGTCGGGCTGGCTGGTCTGGTCTGCGTCCTCATCGCGGAAAAAGGAAAACTGTTTGCCGCGCCTGGCGCCGGCAAACCGGCAGTCGCCGCCGCACCGCACTGACGACTGTCAGACGGCCGCCGTCAGTCCGGCAAAATCAAACAGCTTGCGGTCGAGCAGATGGCTCGGTCTCACATTGGTCATTGCGCGGATCATCGTATCCTTGCGCCCTGGCATGCGCTTTTCGATATCGTCCAGCATAGCCTTCATGGAGTTGCGCTGCAGTCCTTCCTGGCTGCCACACAGATCGCAGGGAATGATCGGAAACTGCATTGCGTTGGCGAAGCGTCCAAGATCGGCCTCGGCGCAATAGGCAAGCGGTCGCAAGACCAGCATGTCGCCTTCGTCGTTCAGCAGTTTAGGTGGCATCGCCGCCAGCCTGCCGCCGTGGAAGAGATTCATGAAAAAGGTCTCGAGAATATCCTCGCGATGGTGACCCAGCACCAGCGCCGAGCAGCCTTCCTCTCGCGCAACTCTATAGAGGTGTCCGCGGCGCAGCCGCGAACACAGCGAACAATAAGTGGCGGTATCGGGGAGCTTGTCGGTAACGATCGAATAGGTGTCCCGATATTCAATGCGATGCGGCACGCCGAGACTCGTTAAAAACTCGGGCAGAATGTGTTTTGGAAAATTCGGCTGGCCCTGATCCAGATTGCAGGCGAGCAGTTCCACTGGCAGCAACCCGCGCCATTTGAGATCAAGCAGCAGCGCCAGCAGCCCATAGCTGTCCTTGCCGCCCGACAGCGCCACGAGCCAGCGTTGGCCGCTGACAGCCATAGCGAAATCTTCAATGGCCTGACGGGTATCGCGCAACAGGCGCTTGCGCAGCTTGTTGAACTCGACGGATTTCGGCGCGTCGGCGAACATCGGGTGGAATCCAGCCGATTCCGGGCCGGTCACAGCATCTGGCGCATGAATATTCATTCGCGCGATCTATCACCCCGGCCCACAAAATGAAAAGGGCGGCCGCACGACCGCCCTCATCCGAAACTCCCGAGTGCCGTTTATTTCGGCAGTTCGCCTTCCACACCCTTCACATAGAAGTTCAGGCCAAGCAGTTCGCCGTCAGGAGCGGTCGCGCCGGCTGCCAGCCACTCCGTGCCGTCCTGCTTGGACACTGGTCCTGTGAACGGATTAAAGCCGTCGACAATCTTCTTCTGCGTTTCTTCTGCGAGTGCTTTCACGTCATCAGGCATATTTGTATATGGCGCCATGACGACATGGCCTTCTTTCATGCCGCCCCAGATGTCGATCTGCTGATAGGTTCCATCCATCAGCGCCTTGACGCGCTCGGTGTAATACGGGCCCCAATCGTCGACGATCGCGGTCAGCTGAGTGGTGGGGCCAAACTTGATCATGTCCGACGCCTGACCGAACGCCTTGATGCCGCGCTCCGTCGCAACCTGCATTGGCGCGGTCGAGTCGGTGTGCTGGGTAATGACATCCACGCCCTGGTCGATCAGAACCTTGGCGGCGTCAGCTTCCTTGCCCGGGTCGAACCAGGTGTTGGCCCACACGATCTTGAGTTTGAAATCAGGATTGACCGACTGCGCGCCCAGCATGAAAGCGTCAATGCCCATCACGACTTCCGGAATTGGGAAGGACGCGATGTATCCGGCAACGCCCTTTTGGGACATTTTGGCGGCGATCACACCCTGAACATAGCGGCCTTCATGGAACTTTGAATTGTAGGTCGAGACATTTGGATGGTCACGCTTGAAACCGGTCGCATGTTCAAATTTGACGTCCGGGAATTTCCCCGCAACAGCATTGGTTGCGTCCATATAGCCGAACGACGTCGTGAAGATGATCTTGCAGCCGGAGCGGGCGAAGCGTTCGATTGCGCGTTCGGCGTCAGCGCCTTCCGGCACGCTTTCGAGATAAGCAATCTCCACCTTGTCTTCGCCACCGAGATTCTTCTGCATCTCCAGCGCGCCCTGATGGTGCTGGTAGGACCAGCCGAAGTCGCCGATCGGCCCGACATAGATGAAGCAGGCCTTCATCTTGTCCTGCGCAGAGGCGGCGCCGACGCCCACAATCATCGCCGCCGACGCGGCCAGCGCAAATACGAGTTTTTTCATGTCACCGGGTTCCCTGTTCTGGTGGTTAGGCGTTTATCGATCCGGCACGAAGGGTTGGCCAAGCGACGCCGGAGTATTCATCATGGTCAGTCGTTTATTGCGCGATATCAGCACCAGCACGACGATGGTTGCAAGATATGGCAACGCTGACAGGAATTGCGACGGAATGGCTTTTACGACTTCCGCCAGTTTGAAGAGCGCAATCGGCCAATGGCTGAGTTCCGACAGATTGGTGCCCTGAACATATATCTGCACAATGGTGATCGCGCCGAACAGATACGCGCCAATCAGAACACGCCATGGCCGCCAGGAAGCGAACACAACAAGAGCGAGCGCAATCCAGCCGCGACCGGCTGTCATGTTCTCTATCCACTGTGGCGTGTAGACGAGCGATAATTGCGCCCCTGCAAGACCCGCGCAGGCGCCGCCGAACATTACCGCAAGGTAACGGATCTTGATCACCTTGATGCCCAGCGCATGCGCCGAACTGTGGCTGTCGCCGACCGAGCGCAGGGTCAGGCCCGCACGTGTGCGAAACAGAAACCACGACACGCCTATGACTAATGCGATGGAGATGTAGAAAAGCGGATCCTGCCCGAACAGCAGCCTGCCGACAACGGGCAGATCGGTTAGAACCGGGATGTATATGTTGGTGAGTTTCACGCCGGGCAGGCCGACAAAGGCTTCCCCCACCATGCCCGAGACACCAATACCCAGCAGTGTCAGCGCCAGGCCGGTAGCGACCTGGTTGGTCACCATTGTGAGGGCAAGGAAAGCAAAAAGCAGCGAGAACAGCGCACCGGCGATCAATGCGGCAAACACCCCAAGCCAAGCTGACCCGGTCGTTACCGCAACGCCGAACCCGGTAACGGCCCCTATGAGCATCATACCCTCGACGCCGAGGTTCAGCACGCCGGATCGTTCAACGACCAGTTCACCGATTGCCGCCAGCAACAATGGCGTCGCGGCAGTAGCGATCGTCAGCAAAATTGCCTCAGCCATTCCCACGGGCGGCCTCCACGGGCTTGGCGGATGCCGGCGCCATCGGCACAATGCGTATCTGGTAGCGGATGAACGTATCGCAGGCGAGAACGAAGAAAAGCAGCATGCCCTGGAAGGCGCGGACTGTCTTGTCGGTAACGCCAACAGCGATTTGCGCCGCTTCTCCGCCCAGATAGGACAGCGCCAGAACAAGCCCGGCGGCGACAATACCAAGCGGGTTCAGACGACCGAGAAACGCGACAATTATGGCCGCAAATCCATATCCGGGCGAGATTTGCGGTTGAAGGCGACCTATCGCGCCAGAGACTTCACTTATGCCGGCAAGACCTGCCAGAGCCCCGGACACCAGAAACGAGAAGAAGATAATCCCCGACGATGAAAATCCGGCAAAGCGCCCTGCCCTGGGACTTTGACCGATCACTCTCAGCTCAAATCCTTTGAGCGCTCGCGACATCATGAACCAGACCAGCAGCGCTGCAACAATGGCCAATATGAAGCCCCGGTTTGCCCGCCCGTCCGCCGGGAACAGTTCAGGCAAGGTCGCTGCAGGCGAAAAACGCGGCGCCTGCGGGAAATTCATCGCCGATGGATCGCGCCATGGTCCGCGCACCAGCCAGTCAAGAAACAGTTGAGCGATATAGACCAGCATGAGGCTTGTGAGGATCTCGTTGGTGTTAAATCGCGCCTTCAGAAACGCCGGTATGAACGCATACGCCGCCCCGCCCAACATGCCCATGACCAGCATCAGCGGCAAAAGGGCAGCATTCTGGAATTGCGGAAACATGACCGGCACGAGCGACCCCACGATCGCGCCCATCACGAACTGCCCCTCCGCACCGATGTTCCAGTTGTTGGAGATAAAACAGACCGACAGACCGACAGCGATCAGGATCAGCGGCGCCGCCTTGATCATCAACTCGTGGACAGACCACACTTCGGTTAGTGGCTCGATGAAATATGTGTAGAGCGCGGTAGCCGGGTTCTTGCCCAACACGGCGAAAAGAATTGCTCCCGCAATGATTGTCAAACCAAATGCAATCAGTGGCGACAGCACCGAAAAAAGCTTCGATTGTCCTGGACGTTTGACCAGTTCGATCCGCACCTACGCAACCTCCGGGTGATCGGCATGACCGGGCTCCGCGCCACCCATGAGCAGTCCGATCTTCTCGAAGGTCGCCTGTGCGCGCGGGATAGGTTTCGACAATTCGCCATTGTGCATGACAGCAATTGCATCGGAAATCTCGAACAGCTCGTCCAGATCCTGGCTGATAACCAACACGGCAGAACCACTTCTCGCCAATTCGATCAGCGCCTGACGAATGCGTGCGGCGGCGCCCGCGTCAACACCCCAGGTCGGCTGATTCACAACCATCACCGTCGGCTGACGGTCAAGTTCACGCCCGATGATGAATTTTTGCAGATTGCCGCCGGACAGCGCCGCCGCCTCAGGATCGGGAGCGCTCTTGCGGACATCCATCTCCTTGATGACTCGTTGCGACGCCGCGTCTACTGCGGTCGTCTTGATGACGCCGCCGCGGCCAACAAGCGCTCTCCCATCGGTCGCGTGACGCGTTAGAAGCAGATTCTCGGAAAGCCGCATTCTTGGAGCGGCGCCATGGCCGAGACGCTCTTCTGGCACAAAGGCCGCCCCCATCATCCGTCGTTGCGAAATATTCATCCTGCCGACCGCTTTGCCGCGAATCTGTATGGACTCTGCTCTCTCCTGAATTGCCTCGCCAGACAGCGCCTCAAACAATTCGCCCTGCCCGTTGCCAGCTACCCCGGCGATACCGAAAACCTCGCCCGAACGAACACTCAACGAAATATTCTTCAGCGGAATGGAGAACGGACCGGCTGGCTTGCGACTCAGATCCCGGACGCCGAGAAGTTCCGGTGCGCCGCTCAGATCAATCGGCTCACTATGAGCGGTCACAACGTCCGCTCCCACCATCATCCGGGCCAACGAAGCAGCTGTCTCCTTGCGCGGATCGCAATGGGCGACCACCTTTCCATGCCGCATGACAGTCGCGCCGTCGCATAAACGCTTCACCTCATCCAGACGATGCGAGATGTAGAGGATCGACTTGCCCTCGTCGCGCAGCCGCTCCAGCGTCTCAAAGAGCTTGTCGGCTTCTTGCGGCGTCAGCACCGATGTCGGTTCATCGAGAATAATCAGGTCCGGCTCCTGCAAGAGACACCGGATGATCTCGATGCGCTGCCGTTCGCCGACGGACAAATCGCCCACCAGCGATTCTGGGTCGAGTGGCAGGCCGTAGCTGTGCGAGAGGTCGCGGGCGCGTTCAGATATCGAGTGAATCGGCGAATCCGCATCCAGCGAAAGCGCAATGTTTTCTGCTGCAGTCAGCGCCTCAAACAATGAGAAGTGCTGAAAAACCATGCCAATGCCGAAACTGCGCGCAGCGCTGGGGTTAGCGATTCGGACAGGCTGGCCTTTCCAGAATATCTGTCCGTCATTGGGCTCAAGCGAGCCGAACAGCATCTTAACCAGCGTGGACTTCCCGGCTCCATTCTCTCCTAGAAGCGCGTGAATCTCCCCTTGCCGGATAGTCAGATCAACACGGTTGCAGGCCGTCAGCGACCCAAAAACCTTGGTGAGCCCGCGCACATCGAGCAAGTCCGAACGTGATGACGTAAGGCTCGTAGTCAAGCCGGCCCTAATCCCTGTTCCCCGGCCCGTTTCGCGGGCTCTTCCACCACTTTAGGCAATTGTTTGTTGGCCGCAACGGAATTCGACCATCCGGTCAAAATCCTGGGGACAAGCTCCGGTTACTCAGGGAATAAGGACCGTCGCCCCCGTTGTCTTACGCCCCGCGAGATCCGCATGCGCCCTGGCGGCGTCCTTAAGCTTATAGGTCTGATTGATCTCAATGCGGATGGTCCCATTGCCCAGACGCTCGAACAAGCGCCCCGCCGAAAGTTCGAGGTCGGCGCGCGTCGCCGTATATCCGAAAACCGACGGCCGGGTGACAAAAAGGCCGCCACGCTGCGCCAACGCGCTCAACTCAATCGGCGGGACTGGTCCCGAAGCAGCGCCGAATGACACAAATATGCCACGCGCGCGCAAACAGTCGAGCGAACCGGGATAGGTATCCTTGCCAACCGCGTCATAGACGACGTCGCACAACTTACCGCCGGTGATCTCCTTGACCGCCGCAACGAAATCGTTGTCCCGATAGTTGATCACCTCATCAAAGCCGTGCGCCTTGGCCAGCGCGATCTTGGCGGCAGAGCTTGCTGTCCCGATGACATGCGCCCCAAGGCTCTTGGCCCATTGACCAAACAGCAGTCCAACTCCGCCAGCCGCCGCATGAAACAGCACCGTGTCGCCCTTCTTCACAGGATAGGTCCGATGGAGCAGATATTCGACCGTCATCCCCTTGAGCATGGACGCCGCCGCTGCCTGGTCACTGACTGCGTCGGGCAGCTTGACCAGCCTGTCGGCCGCAATCAGCCGCTTCTGCGCATAGGCGCCGGTCGCTGCCGCATAAGCAGCGCGGTCGCCAGGTTTGAAATCGGCGACACCTTCGCCAACAGCCTCGACCACGCCCGCCCCTTCACCGCCCGGAACAAGCGGCAGGCCCCCTGGAGCGCTGTAGAGGCCAGTCCGATAGTAGATATCGATATAGTTCAAGCCGATCGCCGTCTGCTTCAGCAGCACCTCTCCACGGCCTGGGGACGGCGTCTCAACATCTTCATAAGTCAAAACCTCCGGACCGCCATATTCGTGGATGCGGATTGCTTTGGTCATTCTTTCTCCTGCGGTCGTCTGTCCGGCTTTGCGCCAAGTTTTGGAAAGAGCTGCATCACGGCCCCGATGCAGAACAAATACATGCCAGTCACGGTGATGCCGATCTTTGTGAAAGTGTCGACGTGCTCACCGAGTACTCCGATCCGATCGTAAAATGCGGCCATAGCCGCCTGGAATATTGCAAGAAGGCCGAACGCGCACCACAGCAGTGTGACCCCGACATTCAGGTTGCGCAGCCGTACAACGCGAACCGGATGGATAAAATTGACAGGTACGAAGGTCAGAATTCCGCATATGACAACCGTGGCAAAGGCAACCCATTCCCCCGGCTCGATGACAAAAAGCGTGAAGACGACCATATTCCATACCACCGGAAAGCCCTTGAAAAAGTTCTCTTTGGTCTTCATGCCGGTGTCGGCGTAGTAGATGGCGCTCGACACGACGATGATCGCGGCGGACAAGAACGACAGCCCCTCGCCCATGAAGCCACGCTGGTACAGCGCGAAGGCGGGAATAATCACATAGGTCGTGTAGTCGATAACATTGTCGAGCAGTTCTCCGGACCAGTTGGGCAGCACTTCCTTGACATCAAGCTTGCGGGCGATCGGCCCGTCTATTCCGTCGACCAGTAGCGCCAGGCCCAACCACCAGAACATAGCGGTCCAGCGCTCTTCACTGGCGGCCACCAGCGACAGAAACGCTAAAAACGAGCCTGACGCCGTGAGAATGTGGACACAGAACGCCCGCGCCTGCGGCCATGTCACCTTTTTCTTCGGCTTGGGAAGCTTGGCGACCAGCTTTCTGGCCGAGATGCGCTTTGGTCCGGCTTTTTGGATCACGGCCTCGCCCATCCTGATCAATTTGGCGAAACTAACCGCAGTGGTTGGCCCGACACAAGCGGCAACGGCAATCCTTGTCGGTTTGCCGCGCGTGTCTCACATCATTTTCGCATTCAGGAGCCGCTCTTGAAGTGCACTGCGTCGCATTGAGATCGGCAGCGACGTGTGAAAGGCTGGTTGTGAGATGAAGCAAGATACCTCCTCGTCGATTATTGTCGCAGGCAGCGGTCCGGCTGGCCTGATCGCCGCCCTGGCGCTTGCGCGCGCCGGATTCTCGGTGACGCTGGTTGGACCTGACATTGTCGCCAGCGATCACCGGACGACCGCGCTCATGGCGCCGGCTCTGGATTATCTTGGCTCATTGGGACTGGCGGATCACATCAATCGAAACGGCGCGCCGCTTGCGGTCATGCGCATCGTTGACGCCACAAAACGCCTGGTCCGCAGCCCGGTAGTAACTTTTCGAGCTGCCGAAATCGGCGAACCTTATTTTGGCCTGAACCTGACGAATCGCGACCTGAACGCTGCCCTTCAGTCGGCTGTTGAAGACGAACCGGCTATCGACTGGCGCAAGGCTCTCGTAAAAGAATGGGATCTGACTTCCGCCAGCGCGCGAGCTATTCTATCCGACGGTACAGCAGTCGAGGCGAGCTTGGCTGTCGCAGCCGACGGACGGCTTTCGCCTGCCCGGAAAGCAGCCGGCATTCCGGTGAGCGGCCAAGTCCTTTCACAATCCGCGCTCGTGCTCACCTTCACACACACGCGGCCGCACGGCGATATCTCGACCGAGTTCCATACCGAGACCGGGCCATTCACCCAGGTTCCCTTGAAAGGCGAGCGCTCCAGCCTGGTTTGGGTTCTACGCCCGAAACAGGCAACTGACCTTTCGAAGATGGAAAATGCAGCGCTTTCGCGTCTGGTTGAGGATCGAATGCAGTCCATGCTTGGACGCATCGAGATTGAACCAAATCGGCAGGTCTACCCTCTGACAGCCTCCACGCCCTTGAAGTTCGCCCTGAACCGGGTCGCGCTGGTCGGCGAAGCCGCCCACATATTTCCGCCAATTGGCGCACAGGGCCTAAACCTGGGTGTCCGCGACGTCAGCGACCTCGCCCAGGTTGCGATGGATCACAAACACGATCCCGGCAGCCACTCGGCGTTGTCGGCCTACGACGCCAGACGCAGACCCGATATTCTGGCGCGTTCTGCTGCGGTCAATCTACTCAACCGCTCACTTCTGTCGGACATGCTTCCAGCGCAGTTGGCGCGGTCTGCCGGTTTGAGCGCACTTGGCGCATTACCGCCGCTGCGCGCGCTGTTCATGCGTGAAGGCTTGCACCCCGGTAGTGGGCTTTCTGCGTTAGCCGCCGGCCTAAGGGAACAGATCCGGCGGTAGCTGGCCACTCTTGATAAGGTAGAGCAGCGCCGTGACTGTGATGACGGAAAGACAGGTCGTCAAAAGGATGCTCGCAGAAGCGCGCTGTACCCACACGCCATATTGCTGGGCGATGACGAACACATTTGTCGCCGTTGGTAGCGCCGCCAGCAGAACCGCTGCATACACCCATATTGGATCAAAATTACCAACCAGGCTCAAGATCACATAGGCAAGCGCCGGGTGAACAACGAGTTTGAGCAGCGCGATCGGACCAAGTTCGACTGGCACCCGTTTGAGCGGTCGCAGCGCCAGTGTCACGCCCATTGCAAACAGGGCGCAAGGCGCCGCAGCATTGGCCAGATATTGCAAGAAGCGTTCGAGCGGCAGAGGCGGCTGCACTTCAAAATAGGCTCCTGCGACACCGACCGCTGTGGCGATGATGAAAGGGTGCAACACGATCTTGCGCACCACTTGCAGAGAGAGCTTCAAAATTCCGTTCTTTTCGCCGCCCGCAAGCGCCATCATGGTGGGCGCGATTGCGAAATGCATAATGTTCTCGAAGCAGAAAATCAGCGCTACCGGCACGGCCGCCGCCTCACCAAAGGCGATCAGCGCAAGTCCAGGTCCCATATAGCCAATATTGCCGTAGGCGGCGGCCAGGCCTTTGATTGTAGATTCCGCGATTTCACCACGCGAAGTCAGCACAGATCCCACAAACATCATGGCGAATATGCAGTAGGTCGAGAAGACAGCGCCGAAAATGTAGCGCCACTCAGTCAAGCGTTCGATCGGCGTCTTGGACAAAAGCTGAAAAAACAAGGCCGGTAGCGCAACATAGATGATGAACGTGTTCATCCAGCCTAGGGCTTCAAGAGGCTGGTGCGTAATGCGCGCGACCACGAACCCGATAAAGATCAGGCCGAAAAATGGCAGGACCAGGCCGATGACGTCCGACAATGCCTCTGTGACCCTGCAAAAATTACAAAAATGGACCGCTGGTTGACCGATTCATCTGTGCCGCTAACGCGACCGGTGCCAACTGGTCAACCCGGTCCGGTTGAATTGCGCCGGCTGATCGTCCAAATAGGAGCTCAGAGTTGACCATGACTAGCGCAAAGACAGCCAAATTTCGCATCGGCCAGATCGTTCGGCACAGGATATTCCCGTTCCGAGGCGTCATTTTTGACGTCGATCCCGAGTTCGCCAACACAGAAGAGTGGTACGAGAGCATCCCCAGGGAAGCCCGCCCGCAGCGAGACCAGCCATTTTATCATCTTCTCGCCGAGAATGCGGACACCGAATATGTCGCTTACGTTTCGGAACAGAATCTGCTTGACGATGTTTCGGGAGGTCCTGTGCGTCACCCCCAGATCAATGAAATGTTTGAGCAGCTTCCTGACGGAAACTACAAGCCAAGATCAGCCTACCGTCACTGACTTGACGCACGGCGATCCTCCGCGTACGCGATTTTCTACAGGACAACCTGAACAACCTAGGGACGGGTGACAGGCATGGAAATTTTTACATCTGCGGGCTTTTCCGCACTCATCCAGGTCATCATGATCGATCTGGTGCTGGCGGGTGACAACGCGATTGTCATCGGCCTCGCTGCCGCTGGTCTGCCCGCAGAACAGCGCAAGCGCGCGATTCTCGTCGGTATCCTGGCCGCAACGGTACTACGCATCATTTTCGCCCTGATCACTCAGCAATTGCTGCAGATCGGGCCGATTCTGCTGATCGCGGGCGGGCTACTGCTTCTATACGTCTGCTGGAAGATGTGGCGCGAGCTGAGCACCTCACACGAAGAGGAGCAGGAAGCCACAGAAGCACTTTCTGATGTGGACCACGATGCAGATGGATCGATAGCCAAGGGACCGAGGAAGAGCTTCGCCCAGGCAGCCTGGCAGATTGTCATTGCCGACGTGTCGATGTCGCTGGACAACGTGCTGGCTGTCGCCGGCGCGGCAATGGATCATCCTACCGTCCTGATCATCGGCCTGGCATTGTCTATTGCCCTGATGGGTTTCGCCGCCAGTTTCATCGCCCGCCTGCTACACAAATATCGTTGGATCGCCTATGTCGGTCTGGCCGTCATTCTGTATGTCGCGATCGAAATGACCCTGAAGGGAGCCTATGGCCAATGGCCTGAAGCCTTGTCCTTCCTGAGCGGCTGGTTTGGACCGCCCGGCGCCATGGGCCATTGATCCCCATTTTCGACGGCCGCAAACTATGATACTGCGCCGCTCGATCCAGATATTCCGGGGCCGGACCGCAAGGTTCGGCCTTCGCTTTTGAAAGCTCCGCTATGACCTCCGCCGCTCCCCGCGTCAGCTTTGTCAGTCTGGGTTGCCCCAAGGCGCTCGTCGACAGTGAACGTATCATCACCCGGCTTCGCGCCGAAGGCTACGAAATCGCACGTAAGCATGACGGCGCCGACCTGGTCGTCGTCAACACCTGCGGCTTTCTCGACTCCGCCCGCGATGAATCGCTGGAAGCCATCGGCACGGCGATGAAACAAAACGGCAAGGTGATCGTCACCGGCTGCATGGGCGCGACGCCGGAGCTGATCCGCGAAAAACATCCAAACGTCTTTGCCATCACCGGGCCACAAGCCTACGAAAACGTCATGGCTGCAGTCCATGAGGCGGCGCCGCCCGCGCATGACCCATTTGTTGATCTTTTGCCGCCGCAAGGCGTAAAACTCACACCTCGCCACTACGCCTATCTGAAGATTTCAGAAGGCTGCAACAATCGCTGTACCTTCTGCATCATTCCCTCACTGCGCGGCGATCTGGTATCGCGCCCGGCCGCTGACGTACTTCGCGAAGCAGAAAAGCTCGCCAAGGCCGGTGTGAAGGAGTTACTGGTCATCAGCCAGGACACCAGCGCTTATGGCGTTGATATCAAATACGCATCAAGCCTGTGGCAAGACCGGGAAGTCCGCGCGAAATTCTACGATCTTTCGAAAGAACTCGGCGATCTGGGACTTTGGGTGCGAATGCACTACGTCTACCCCTATCCACATGTCGCCGATGTTATTCCGCTGATGGCCGAAGGAAAGATATTGCCCTATCTCGATATTCCCTTCCAGCACGCTTCACCGCAGGTGCTGAAGAACATGCGCCGCCCGGCGCATGGCGAAAAGACGCTGGAACGCATTCGCAGCTGGCGCGAAACCTGCCCCGACCTCGCTATAAGATCGACTTTTATCGTTGGTTTCCCCGGTGAGACGGATAGTGATTTTGAAATGCTGCTCGACTGGTTGGAAGAGGCAAAGATCGAGCGCGCTGGCTGCTTCAAATACGAGCCGGTCGGCGGCGCCCGCTCAGAAGAGATTGGGCTTGCGGCAGTTCCACAAGAAATCAAGGAGGCGCGTTGGCATCGCTTCATGCAAAAGCAACAGGCGATATCGGCCAGGCTATTGACCAAAAAGATTGGCAAGCGCCTGCCCGTCATTGTCGATGAGGTGAATGGAACCTCCGGCAAGGGCCGCACCAAATACGATGCGCCGGAGATCGACGGCAATGTACATATCGAGGCCCGCCGCCCGTTGCGCCAGGGCGACATAGTTACCGTCAAGATCGATCGGTCCGACGCCTACGATCTCTACGGCGCAGCCGTCTGAGCACCCAAAACCGGTTCCGGCAGCTATCTGCCCGGAATGAAAGCCTGACCAGAACGAAAAAGGGCGACCCAAGGCCGCCCTTTGAATACGATCAGTAAATCTGTTAGCGCGAATAGAATTCGACGACCAGGTTCGGCTCCATTTGCACTGCAAACGGCACATCCGACAGACCCGGAACGCGCTGATAGGTGGCGACCATCTTGTTGTGGTCGACTTCGATGTAGTCCGGCACGTCGCGCTCGGCGAGTTGAGCCGATTCAAGCACAATCACCAGTTGCTTCGACTTCTCGCGCACCTCGATCACGTCGCCCGGCTTGCAGCGATACGAACCGATGTTGGTGCGTCGGCCATTGACGTTGACATGGCCATGATTGACGAACTGGCGCGCGGCGAAAATCGTCGGCACGAACTTGGCGCGGTAGACAATGGCGTCGAGACGCGATTCCAGCAGACCGATCAGGTTCTGTGAGGTGTCACCCTTGCGGCGGTCCGCCTCTTCGTAGACCTTGCGGAACTGCTTTTCCGAAACGTCGCCGTAATAGCCCTTCAGCTTCTGCTTGGCGCGCAACTGCAGACCGAAGTCCGACATCTTGCCCTTGCGCCGCTGACCGTGCTGGCCCGGGCCATATTCACGCTTGTTGACCGGGGATTTCGGACGGCCCCAGATATTCTCGCCCATACGGCGATCAAGTTTATATTTCGCTGACTCGCGCTTGCTCATCGCATTTCCTTTCAAACAATTGCACCCGGACCTTCATGATCCAGGTGAGGAAACGCGCCCTCCTCTGGCCTCCGTTTTCGAGGCCTGACAGGATTTTCCACGCACGCTTTGCGGAAAAAATCCACGGGACACGTCAATTCAAAACGCCGAGCTTTCGCCCGGCGCTGGCGGGCTGATAGGAGAATTGCACAGGGAAGTCAACAATTGCGTGATGGCGTGGCCAAATACGCTCCGCCCTGCTATGCGTGGCCACCCCCTAAAATCCATCCGATTTTTACGACCATCCAACGATAGCCGAGTACAAGACTATATGGCCTTGCAGACAAAACCAACTTCAACATTTCGCGCCTTTCTGGAAAGCGGGTCCGCCGGCGGCATTGTTCTCATGGCCGCCGCCGCACTTGCTCTCATCGTAGCGAATTCATCCTATGCACCGCTCTACTTCGACACGTTGAAGAGTTATTTCGGTCCGTTGAGCATCAGTCATTGGATCAATGACGGCCTGATGGCGGTCTTCTTCCTGATGGTCGGCCTGGAGATCAAGCGCGAATTTGTCGATGGGCAGTTATCGACATGGCCGCGCCGCGTTTTGCCTGGACTTTGCGCGCTCGGTGGCATGGTTGTTCCTGCGTTGATCTTTGTCTGGATCAACCGCGGCAGCCCCGAGCTTTTGCGCGGCTGGGCGATACCCACCGCGACCGACATTGCTTTTGCACTCGGCGTTCTGTCGCTGTTTGGCAGCCGCGTGCCTGCGTCGCTAAAAGTGTTTCTGACCGCACTGGCGATCATTGATGACCTGGGAGCTGTGCTGGTCATCGCGATTTTCTATACGGCGGACCTTTCATTGCAGCATCTCGCCGGCGCCGCCGGAGTCACTGTCGCGCTGCTGATCCTCAATCGTCTGAGAGTAATGCGGCTGCTGCCATATCTCGTTCTCGGTGCGGTCCTTTGGTATCTTGTGCTTAAGTCGGGCGTTCACGCCACCATTGCGGGCGTGGTGCTGGCGCTGACCATCCCGCTTGTCAAATCGCCTGGTCTCCAGGACGACGAACGGGCTTCGCCGGCGCATCGGCTGGAGCATGCTCTGCACGAACCAGTCAGTTTCCTCATTGTGCCGATCTTCGGCTTCGCCAACGCCGGCGTGTCATTGTCTGGCGTCGGGTTCGCCACGTTGCTCCAACCGTTACCGCTTGGCATCGCCGCAGGTCTCGTTCTCGGCAAACTCGTTGGCGTGTATGGTACTGCCGTTCTTGCCATCAAGAGCGGGTTGGCGGATGCGCCCGCCATGGCCAGATCCAGCCACAGTCTTGGCGTCGCCCTGCTCTGCGGCATCGGTTTCACCATGAGCCTCTTCATTGGCCTGCTGGCATTCCCGAACCAGCCTGAACTTCAGGACGGCGTGAAGATCGGCATCCTTGTTGGGTCGCTGCTCGCTGCCATCGCCGGGTCGATTGTCCTTATGCTGGCCCCGGCGCCGGCCGCTACGGCTGCCGATGTGGAAGCGGCGGAACGAGCAGCCGAAAAAGCAGGGTAAGCACTGAAGCGCTACCCAACCGCCAGGCCAAATCCCTGCATCAGCCGGCCCAGACCATAGTCTGCCTTGCCGGAAGTGAACACAACAATATCTCTGAGTTCGGCCGTGCGCGCAGAAGGCGGCGCGTGCCGGTTCGGCTCACCCAGCAGCGACAGTGTGCGCCGCGCAATCGCTTCGCCTGAATCTATCCAGTCGACAGGCCAAGGGGCTGTCTTGCGCATCCGGTTTGCCAAAAACGGATAGTGCGTGCAGGCAAGTACCACAATATCCGTCCGCTTGCCATCCTTTTCTACAAAGCATGGCTCAATCTCCGCCCGCACTGCCTCTTCATCCACGAATCCTTCGCGCATGTAGGTTTCGGCAAGTCGCGCCAATTCGGTTGAGCCGACAAGCCGCACATGACATTTTTGCGCCCATTTGCCGATCAGATCGCGCGTGTATTGCCGCTTGACCGTGCCGGGTGTCGCCAACACCGAAACAAGACCTGACCGTGTGCGCTCTGCTGCCGGTTTAATCGCCGGCACTGTGCCTACGAAGGGCGTCTCGGGATAGGCCGCACGCAAATTCGCCAACGAAAGGGTCGACGCCGTGTTGCAGGGAATGACGACTATCCGAGGTCGGTGCTGCTCAATCAGATCGCCAAACAGCGCAACAATGCGCTCGTTCAAAGCCTGTTCTTCCCAATCTCCGTAGGGAAAAGCCGCGTCGTCTGCGACATACACAAAGCGATGCTCCGGCATCAAAACTCGCGCCTCGCGCAATACGGTCAAACCACCGATACCGCTGTCAAACATCAGGATCGGGTGGTCGCCAGTCATCTTGTTAGCTCCGGCCTTTGCGCGCTGCTGCTGGCAGCCGCCGCGGATCGTCACCCGGCGAGCCCTGCCCCTTGCGCAGTGCTGGCGAGAAACGGTCCAGCGATCCGAATATGCCGCGCAGGACGTGAATCTCCGTCTCCGAGAAACCCGGCCGGGTCAGAACAGACCTCAAGTTGTCGACCATCTTTGGCTTCTTCGCTGCAGGGCGGAAATAGCCGCGAGCATCCAGCGCCTCCTCCAATTGAGCGAACATGCTCTGCAATTGCTCCTTGGGCGCAGGACTTGTCTCGGCGCTGGAAAACGCCGTCTGCGTCGCGTAATCGAGTCCCGACTTCATCCATTCATATGACATCAAGAGGACCGCTTGTGCGATGTTCAGCGATGCAAATGCGGGATTGACCGGGAATGTGACAATCTCGTCGGCCAGACCAACCTCTTCATTGAACAGGCCGAACTTCTCGCGACCAAACAGGATGCCTGTCTTTTGCCCCAACCCTTCGCGCTGGCGCAATGCGAGGGCCGCCTCGACAGGCGCTCTCACCTGTTTGAAATTGTCGCGCTGACGCGCTGTTGTCGCCAGCACAAAGCTGAGGTCGGAGATCGCATCAGGCAGCGCGTCAAAGACCTGCACGCCATCTATCACGTGGTCTGCCTTACTCGCAGCAGCCCGCGCCTTTTCGCTTGGCCACCCATCGCGAGGGTTGACCAACCGAAGCTCGGACAGGCCGAAATTGGCCATGGCGCGAGCCACCATGCCGATATTCTCGCCAAGCTGCGGTTCGACCAGCACTATTGCCGGGCCGCCGGTCATCAGCTCACGTTCCCTATCCGTACCTGCCATTATTTTCGCCGTTTGCCGTATAGAAGCGTCCCTGCCATAGTCTTCGCCGATATTAAAGCCGTGGAGCCAAACGTGGACGACACACTGGCCGATTGCGTGCGCCAGATCATAGGCGAAGACCCGAACATTTCGGAAATTCGCATGTTTGGCGGACTGTGCTTCATGTTGAACGGAAACATGCTGGCCGGTGTGATGAAAGACGGATCGTTCTTGGTGCGCGTCGGCGACGAAGGGCATGACGCAGCTCTCAAAAGACCGGGCGCAGCATCCATGAGCATGGGCGGACGCACGATGAAAGGGTTCATCACAGTCGATCCAATAGTTCTGGAAAACGGGCCATTGCGCGAATGGATCGCCTACGCAACGGACTTTGTCGGGAGAATGCCGGTCAAGACGCCAAAACCTTCAAAGAAGAGTCAACCACGTTAGATCCTGGCGACGACCTAGCATTTAACTGGATGCGCCCACAAACGCACGGATCGCGCTGGCGACTTCATCCGGCTGTTCATGCAGGATCCAGTGGCCAGCCCCGCTAATCCGCTTGATTGCGAGATCGGGAGCATAATGATGCAAATTGGTCAGGCATGACGGACGCAAGGCCTCATCCGCTTCACCCCACACGACCAGATGCGGCGCCCTTACTGTTACCTTGTCGTCGGGAATCTTAAGCAGGGGCGCATCAGTCATTCGCACGCCTAACTTGGGCGCCTGAACCTGCGATGCAAGATACCAGTTGACCATGGCCCGCATTGCTCCTGGCTGAGACCAGGCGTCCAGATATTCCCGCTTCTTCGCCACCGTCATCCAATCGGTTCTGGAAAATTCCGACAGCATCCGCATAGTTCGACGATATCCGCCTTCGCTCAGCCGTTCAGCAGCGCCCGGTCTCCGCAATGTATTGATATACTGGCTTGCCCTGCGTTGCTCGAGGTCAAACAGGATAGCCCGCTGGTAGCAAACCGGATGCACCCCATTGACTACGATCAGGTGCGTCAATCGGTGTGGGTGGGAAAACGCATAGCCATAGGCGACCGAAGCGCCCCAATCATGTCCGGCAAGAGTAAACTTGCGGCCCGGCGAAAGCTGGTCAGCAAGAGCGGAAACATCGGCAACCAATTGGCTGACATGGTACGCGTCGATCCCGGCCGGCTTCGAAGACAGATTATAGCCGCGTTGATCCAGGACAACGATGTAGAAGTCCTGGCTGAGCAGTTCGGCGACCTCTCTCCAGGCAATCCAGAACTCGGGAAAACCGTGTAGGACAATGATCATCGGAGCCTCTTCCCGGCCCAGATGGGCGCAATGAAGGTTCACCCCGTTGACCTCGTACCAGGCAAAACGCATGCGCGGGGACTCGTCCGATATCCATTAGCTGAACAAGATACACAAACGATCCGACGGCGAAAAAGCGAGTATTGAATTCGCTTTGAATAGCGATCGAAAAGCATCCTGTTGCGGATCTATTCCGTTTTTGGACGTTTGCGCCGCACCGGTCGCTTTGCTATAGCCCACGTCTCATCCAGTAATCTGTTGGGGCTCGCGCCCCTCCCTGACAAACGAGGCTGCTCTCAATGGCGAAGATCAAGGTCAAGAATCCGGTCGTGGAACTCGACGGCGACGAGATGACCCGGATCATCTGGCAACTTATCAAGGACAAGCTGATCCACCCATATCTCGACATCAATCTCGACTATTACGATCTCGGCATTGAGCATCGCGACGCTACCAATGACCAGGTTACGATTGACGCGGCGAATGCCATCAAGAAGCACGGCGTTGGCGTCAAATGCGCAACAATCACGCCCGACGAGCAGCGCGTCGAAGAATTCAAGCTCAAGAAAATGTGGAAATCGCCCAACGGCACAATCCGCAACATCCTTGGCGGCGTGATCTTCCGCGAGCCGATCATTATGAAAAACGTGCCGCGCCTGGTGCCCGGCTGGACCAAGCCGATCGTCGTCGGCCGTCACGCTTTTGGCGACCAGTACAAGGCAACCGACTTCCGCTTCCCCGGCAAGGGCAAGTTGACCATCAAGTTTGTTGGCGATGACGGCAAGGTCATTGAACATGAAGTCTTCGATGCGCCGAGCTCGGGCGTCGCCATGGGCATGTACAATCTCGATGATTCTATCGCCGATTTTGCCCGCGCCTCTTTCAACTACGGTCTGCAGCGCGGCTATCCCGTCTATCTGTCGACCAAGAATACGATCCTCAAAGCCTATGACGGTCGCTTCAAGGATATCTTCCAGGAGATTTTCGACGCCGAATTCGCCGATGCATACAAGGCAAACAAACTGATCTATGAGCACCGTCTGATTGACGACATGGTCGCTTCGTCGCTCAAGTGGTCAGGCGGCTACATCTGGGCCTGTAAGAACTACGACGGCGACGTGCAATCCGACACGGTTGCGCAAGGCTTCGGTTCGCTCGGCCTGATGACTTCGGTTCTGCTGACGCCAGACGGCAAGACCGTTGAAGCGGAAGCTGCGCATGGCACGGTGACCCGCCACTATCGTCAGCACCAGAAGGGTGAAGAAACGTCAACCAACTCGATCGCCTCGATCTTCGCCTGGACGCGCGGCCTCGCGCATCGCGCCAAGCTGGACGACAACGTCGAACTAAAGAAATTCGCCGATACGCTGGAGAAAATCTGCATCCAGACGGTAGAATCCGGCTTTATGACCAAAGACCTGTCGCTGCTCATTGGCCCGGATCAACCTTGGCTATCGACTACTGGCTTCCTCGACAAGGTCGACGAGAACCTGCAAAAAGCGATGGCGTAAGTCTGGGCGCCCCGCGCCCCCTTTCACTCACAGGCACGCCGCTCCCATTGGGGGCCGATCCGATGATCGGCCCCCTTTTGCATTCATGAGGCCCAACAATCCTGACCGGGATGGCATGCCGCGGCAGATGGAGTCCAAGGTATGAGGCATTAGCGGTTAGCCGAACCACCAGGTTGCAAGGCCAAGGAAGGCGAAGAAGCCCACGACATCGGTTACCGTCGTGACAAAAACCGACGACGCTACCGCCGGATCAACGCCAAATCTGTCGAGCACCAACGGGATAAGGATCCCGCCGAGCGCAGCCGCGAACATATTGATCACCATCGCCGCAGCAATGATGCCGCCCAGATTCCAGTCCTGAAACCAAAGCGCCGCAACCAGGCCGATCAGCATTGCGAATATGACGCCATTGAGCACCCCGACGCCCATTTCACGTCTGATGATCCGGCCGGCATTATGGATATCAAGGTCCTTGGTCGCCAGCGCCCGCACAGTCACCGTCATCGTCTGCGACGCCGCATTGCCGCCCATGCCGGCGACGATTGGCATCAACACAGCGAGCGCAACGATGCGCTCAATGGTTTGATCGAAGAGACCGATAACAGACGCGGCAAGAAACGCCGTGAACAGGTTGACCAACAGCCAGGGTACGCGAGATCGAGAGGTTTCAAGAATGCTGTCCGACAGTTCTTCGTCGCCAACGCCGCCGAGTCGCATAATGTCCTCTTCGGCTTCCTGCTGGATCACGTCGACGACATCATCAATGGTCAGCACGCCAACCAACCGGTCCGTCTCATCAACGACGGCTGCCGACAAAAGGTCATACTGCTCGAATTCCCGCGCAGCCTCCTCCTGATCCATTGTCGCCGGAATCGCATGCCGCGTCTCATGCATCACGTCCTCGACCTTCACAGCGCGCTTGGTGCGCAGGATCTGGTCGAGGTCGACGGCGCCGAGCAGTTTGAAGGTCGGATCAATGACAAAAATCTGCGAGAATTTGTCAGGAAGATCGGTATCTTCGCGCATATAGTCGATCGTCTGCCCGACCGTCCAATAGGGCGGAACCGCAACAAACTCCGTCTGCATTCGCCGTCCGGCGCTCTCTTCCGGATAGTCAAGCGACCGCTTGAGCCGAATACGTTCGGTGAACGGAAGTTTGGCGAGAATCTCGCGCTGATCTTCGTCATCAAGGTCTTCAAGAATGTAGACGGCGTCGTCAGAGTCGAGTTCCTGAACCGCCTGCGCGATCTGATCATTCGGCAACGACTCGATGATGTCTTCGCGAATTGAGTCATCAACTTCGGTCAGCGCGCCGAAGTCGAACTCGTCGCCCATAAGTTCGACCAGCGCCAGCCGCTGTTCAGGCTGCAGGGCCTCCAAGAGGTCGCCGACCTCGGATTGGTGCAGGCCTCCGACCTCTCGCCGCAGCGCGAGTGTGTCGCGATCAGCGATCGCCGCGCCGATCTGTGCAACAAAGGTCGGACGAATGACGCCGTCCGCGTCGTAGATGTCGGCTGTTTCATGTTCAGCTTCGCGGCTTGGCGGCGAACTGTCCGGATGGTTTTCCATGGCCGCCTCCCTGCTGAACCGGTATGTTGCCCCGCTTTTGCCTTCGCCTTGGGAAAGAAGCAAACGAAAATGCCCGGACTGCAAAGGCGAATCCAGTTGACGCGCCAGAACCAGCTGCGTTCAACTGAATCGGTCTACGAGTCGCAACACACCATTGGAGAACAACCAGATGGCAGGACCTGACCGGGAAGATCGCATTCGCCAACGCGCCCATGAACTTTGGGAACAGGAAGGCCGGCCAACCGGCGCCGAGGAACGCCACTGGATGCAGGCCGTAGCCGAGATTGACGCCAGCAAGCCGACAGTCGCCAAGAAACCAAAAACGGCGAAAGCGCCCAAGGCAGCGACAAAGCCTGTGGCTTCCGGAAAAGCTGCGTCAAAAGCTTCCAAGCCCGCCGCCCGGAAATAGCGGGCGGCTGGTTCGGGCCTGGAACCAGGTTCAAGGATTTACCGGCGGTGGTCAACCGCACCAATGTCGTGTACATCGCCCCGACAGGGGCGGCAGGACTTCAATCGCTTGCTAGAATCTCAACTATTGACAGCATACGTCATCAATCTGGATCGATCAGTTGATCGATTTAAGGCGGTGAAAGCGAGTGCTGAAGGGACAGGTATTGCTGTTGTTCGGGTTGACGCCGTAAACGGCGCTGCAATCAACCTTGACGAGGACCTGCCTGGAATTGACACGGGCAAATTTGAAGAACAGCACGGACGGCGTCCTCTTCCCGGTGAATATGGCTGCTACAGGAGCCACCTGAAAGCGCTTGACCTGGTCATTGCCGCCGCCGAGCCGTTGGCCATCATTGCTGAAGACGATATTCTCTTCACCCAAGACCTGGATCGGAGGGTGCGATCAATATTTGAAGCCGCACCCGGCGCCGACATTGTCAAGCTCGTCAGTCACCGCACGCCTGCATTTGTCACCTTTGGCGTGTCGGACGCAGGTGACGTTTTCGGCAGGTGTATACACGGGCCTCAAGGCTCGGCGGCCTGCTACGCGGTGACGCTGGAAGGCGCACGTCGATTGCGCTCACAGCTCGAGATGATGTGGCTCCCCTATGACGTAGCGCTCGAGCGCGGCTGGGCCACCAACGCCAGAACCTATACAGTCGAACTTCCGCTGGTGGACTTTCAGCCTGAACGTCTGGAATCTACGATCGCCGGACAGGGTGACTATGACAGCACAAAGCTTGCGGCGACCAACAAGCTGGCCGCATTCTGGTTCAGGACTGGCGAATATCTGAGCCGAACGACCTATGCCTGCGAAGTCGGAAGGCTGAGATTGGCTATCCGGGCGCTGACGTCGCACTCGATGGGAATAGCGCTAACGGTTATGACGCTAATTCTGGTTTCAGCCCTGTGGGTCGAGACCGACGCGTATCGTTACGTTGTTCTGGTGCTGGCCCTGATCGGCTTTCTGACCTGGGCGACATATTATGACCGGCCGTCGATACGATGGCCGGAAATCCTGTGTTTCAGCTGGGTCGCCTTCGTTCTCACACGTTTTGCCGTTGACCTATTCATTTCCGGAGGCTCCGAAACCGGTAGCGCCGAAGGCATCTATCTGTTTCCGTTCCTCTTCAGTTCAGTCGCCTACGCCTATGTTCCACATCCTGCTTCGATCAGGCGCGCTGTACAGCCCTTCATGCTGATCAGCCTGGCCGCATTGGCCGCCACCGTGCCTTTTTCACAGCCTTTGGGCGACGGCCGTCATGAATTTCTATTCATGAACAATACGATTCATTCATCCGTTGGCGCCGGCTTCATCTTGCTGGCCGCCTTGAATTTCGCGAATCTTGTCCTGCGCCAGGATTCCGGTTGGAGCCGAATTGTCTGGATCATCGTGGCGTCGTTGACGATCGCCCTTGCCGCCGCCGGCATCTTCCTGGCGTTGTCAAAAGGTGTGTGGCTCGCGCTGGTGGCCGCCTTGGCCGTTCAGGCCGTCTTCCAGTTGGCTGGCATGGCGCGGTATCGCGCAACCGTAGTCGGCGCAACGATACTGGCGCTTGCCATATGCGCCGGCCTTGTCTGGCAGCAGGTTTGGGATACCGTCGCGCCTACGGCGCATACCGTCACCACGATTATTCAAGGCGTTCTCGAAACAGGCGATCTTGGCGGCGCTGTTCAACAAGCGATAGCCAGTTCGCAAACACCTCAAAGCGCCAATGAACGACTCATGTTGTGGACGAACGGGCTGGCCGCCTGGGCCCACAACATACCTTTCGGAAATGGACTCTATTGGGAATCCATCTTCATGTCCGGGCCCTACAAAGAGGTAGGCTATAACCTTCTTCACAATGGCTACCTGGAAATTGCCGTCCGATACGGCCTCGTCGGTCTGGCCTTTTACGGCTTCTTTTTCATCTGGCCGGTCGTTCAGTCGCGGCGCGCATGGCGCGCCGGCATGGTGGCGCGCGAAACCTACGGTTACATGCTGGTCGCAACGGTGTTCTTCCTGGTGACCTTGCTGTCGAACTCAAACAACAGATTGGCCATCGGCGAATCGTTCATGATTATCGGCCCGGCCTTCGGCTTTCTTTGCTATTTCCATCTGCGAGCACACAGCCGAAAACTAAAATAGCGCCGCATCCATGGCTGGCCGCAGGTTCACGAGCTCCGCAATGCACAGCAACCAATAGATTGTCTGAGATTTTGACGTGACTGGTGCGGTCGAGAAGACTCGAACTTCCACGGGTTGCCCCACAGCGACCTCAACGCTGCGCGTCTACCAATTCCGCCACGACCGCACGTCACGAAAGAGCCGATCAGAACCGGCTCGCGGCATGTAGCAAATCGCTTTTTGCGAAACAAGTGCGCCAGCGGGCATTTTACACGGAACATCTTTGCGCCGCCGCGACTGGACGCAGAATGCAAGCATGCTTATGTGTTCCAAGTCATGCTGCGCAGCCAGATCGCCAACGCATTCAAACCGATAGCCGCCACAGCCCCGGTGGAGTGGCTGATTACTCCTGGCCGAACGCCCTACCCGCAAGCGCTCGCCTTTATGCAGGAGCGCGCCGAATTGATCAGCTCGGGCGCGGCCGAAATGGTCTGGCTGGTCGAACACCCCCCGCTCTATACCGCAGGCACAAGCGCCCGTGAGAGCGATCTTATTGACCCGCATCGTTTCGATGTGTTCAACGCCGGCCGCGGCGGCGAATATACCTATCATGGACCCGGTCAGCGCGTGGCGTATGTCATGCTTGATTTGAAACGCAGGCGGCCTGATGTGCGCGCCTTTGTGTCTGCCCTTGAGGCATGGATCATCGCAACTCTGGCTGAATTCAACATTCGCGGAGAACGCCGCGAAGATCGGGTCGGTGTTTGGGTGGTGCGTCCTGATCGTCCACCGATGCCCGACGGATCCCCGTCAGAAGACAAGATCGCCGCGATCGGCATCCGCCTGCGCCGTTGGGTCAGTTTTCATGGTATCGCCATCAACGTCGAACCCGACCTGACGCATTTCGAAGGAATCGTCCCCTGTGGCATACGCGGCCATGGTGTCACCAGTCTGGTCGATCTAGGGTTGCCGGTCACGATGATCGATGTTGACCTCGCCTTGCGCGCAGCTTTCGAGAATAGTTTCGGCGAAACAGAAACCGTATCGAGCGACCGCTACGAAGCCAGATTCTGAAACAGCAGCACATCGGCGGCCCATGCGATCCCGAGCGTATGGATCATCGCGACTGCCGCCAGTCCGGCAACGATCAGCCCACGCTCGCGGCTTTCAATCTCGCGCAGCGGCATTCGCGTCATGACGCGTGTACGACGCCCAAGAAGACCAAGCGCAATGCCCGCCAGCACAATTGCCGCCAAGGCCGACAAGGACCAGCCCGCCATAGCGGCGAGCATCACAGCCGGCGTCATCAAAGCCGCAGATCCGGCCATCCGCTGCGGTGTCGTCCGGCAGACTTGCCGCAATACCTGCGCCCCGTCCAACCGCCAGAATGGCAACAGGTTCGCCGCGTTGAACAAGGCAACCGATCCGGCTCCCGTCGCAGCGACGAGAGCCACCGCATGATTGCCGGCCAGGCCGCTTGAAATCGAAGCCCCCATCAGGGCCGCGACGAGAAACGCCGAGAACCCAGGCCCCATCAGCGCCACAAACGCCACCTCGAACTGCCGGTCATAGGGTCGCCCACCCATCGCAACGCCCCCAAGCAGCGGAATGAAGATCATACGTGCGCTGCGGTGTCCCATGATCCGGAATGCGGTCATGTGCCCGAGTTCGTGCACAGCGATGATCAGTGTGAACGCCAATGCCGCAACCAGCCCGCCAGGCGTC
>Ga0209573_1000682_pt1 | contig 65161 bp, 59 predicted proteins | sample TNRBio252014_DNA_FD_185870 | JGI IMG/M metagenome (GOLD analysis project Ga0209573, IMG submission 185870) | Wastewater treatment Type I Accumulibacter community from EBPR Bioreactor in Madison, WI, USA - TNR Reactor_6/25/2014_ DNA (SPAdes)... | ecosystem: Engineered > Bioreactor > EBPR >...
CCGGCTGTGGCACAAGGGCGAGCAGTCGGGGCACTTCCAGCAGGTGCACGAGATCCGGCTCGACTGCGACGAGGACGTGGTGCTGCTGAGTGTCACCCAGCTTGGCCACGAGCCGGGCATCGCCTGCCACACCGGACGCCACAGCTGCTTCTTCCGCGTGCTCGAGGGCGACCGCTGGCGCAGCACGGCACCGGTGCTTCAGGATCCTCGGGAGATCTACAAGTGAGGCCGCAGCCAGGCGACACGCTGGCACGGCTGGCAGCGGTCGTGGCGTCGCGCCGCGTGGCGGACCCCGACCAGAGCTACGTGGCACGGCTGTTCGCCCGTGGCACCGACACCATCCTGAAGAAGGTCGGCGAGGAAGCGACCGAGGTCGTGATCGCCGGCAAGGACGGTGACTGCGAAAAGATCGTCTACGAGATGGCCGACCTGTGGTTCCACTGCGTGGTCGCGCTGACCGCCTTCGGCATCGAGCCGGCGCGCGTGCTGGCCGAACTCGAGCGCCGTGAAGGCCTCTCGGGGCTGGCCGAGTTCGCCGGCCGCGGCGCCCAAGGCGGGTCACCCCCGGAGCTTTCCCCATGAATGCCGATCCCGACTGCATCTTCTGCAGGATCGTTGCCGGGCAGATCCCGGCGCGCAAGGTCCACGAGGACGACCAGGTGGTGGTCTTCCATGACATCCATCCCTGGGCACCGGTGCATGTGCTGATCGTGCCGCGACAGCACATCGTGTCCCTGGCCGATTGCGGCGAGGCGCAGGCCGGGCTGCTGGGCCACATGCTGGCGCTGGCGCCGCGGATGATGGCCTTGCTGGGCGTGGCCAACGGTTTCCGCACCGTGGTCAACACCGGGCCCGACGGCGGTCAGGAGGTCTATCACCTGCACATGCACGTGATGGGCGGGCCGCGCCCGTGGAAGAAGGGTTGACAGAGGCCTGACAGCGCACAGGGGTTGACGCCGCCGGAGTGGGCGGCAGCACCTTTCGCGCAAGGGTCATCGGGGGGCAACCCCGGCCGCCTAGAATGCCGGGCAGTGTCGGCACCCACCCTGGCGGGTGCTGCGCCTTCGCAACCGGATGCGGCCCATGGCGTGGCCGCGGTTCACCTGGCAGGAGTCGGACATGGGTTCTTTCAGCATCTGGCATTGGCTGATCGTGCTGCTGGTCGTGGTGCTGATCTTCGGCACGAAGAAGCTGAAGAACATCGGCGCCGACCTCGGCGGTGCCGTCAAGGGATTCAAGGACGGCGTCAAGGGCGGGAGCGAGGGCGCGCCCGAGCCGGGTGCGGCTGCGTCGCCCCAGGTCACGGCGGAGCGCCGCAGCGATGCCCACACCGTCGACGTCGAAGCGAAGACCAAGTCCTGACGAGCACAGCGGCCGCTGCGCCTTGCGCCGGCCACCGCCATGATCGACTTCGGTTTCGACAAGATCGCCCTCATCGGCGCCGTAGCGCTGATCGTCATCGGGCCCGAGAAGCTTCCCAAGGTGGCCCGGACGGTGGGGCACCTGTTCGGCAAGGCGCAGCGCTACGTGGCCGATGTCAGGGCCGAGGTCAACCGCTCCATCGAGCTAGACGAGCTCAAGAAGATGAAGACGCAGTTCGAGGACGCGGCGCGCGACGTCGAGCAATCGGTGCAGAAGGGGGTCGGTGAGTTCCAGTCCGGCGTGCAGTCGTTCGAGAACGACTGGCGCGATGCCACCGGGGGACTGGAGTCCGCCGCCGATGCGGCGATTGCGCCCACCTACCCGCAGTACCGGCACCCGAAGAAGAAGTGGCGGGTCAAGCGCGGCGCGACACCACAGTGGTACAAGCACAAGGCCGGCGTGCGCTCGCGGGCGCAGTCCGGTGCCGCGCGGGTGGCGCGCTTCCGCCCGCCGGGCGCAAGGACGGGTGTGTGAGCGGCGAGCCCAAGGACGAGCTCGAAGGCACCGAAGCGCCGTTCGTCTCGCACCTGATCGAGCTGCGCGACCGGCTGGTGCGCTCGCTGATCGCTGTCGGTCTGGCCTTTGCGGCGCTTGCCGTATGGCCTGGATTCGGCAGTCTCTATGACCTGCTGGCGGCGCCCATGGTGGCGCACCTGCCCGCCGGTACGAAGTTGATCGCCACGAACGTCATCTCGCCGGTGCTGGTGCCCCTGAAGATCACCCTGCTGGCGGCCTTCCTGGTCGTGCTGCCCTATGTGCTCTACCAGGTCTGGGCTTTCGTCGCCCCGGGCCTGTACTCGCACGAGAAGAAGTTCGTGCTGCCGCTGGTGGTGTCGAGCACGCTGCTGTTCTTCATCGGCGTGGCCTTCTGCTACTTCCTCGTCATCCCGGCGATGTCGCAGTTCATCCAGTCCTTCGCCCCGACGGCGATCACCGCGGCGCCCGACATCGAGCAGTACTTCGGCTTCGTGCTGACGCTGTTCCTGGTCTTCGGCATCGCCTTCGAGGTGCCGGTGGCGGTGGTGGTGCTGGTGCGCATAGGCGTCGTCACGATCGAGCAGCTGCGCAAGATCCGCGGCTATTTCATCGTCGGCGCCTTCATCGTCGCTGCGGTCGTGACCCCGCCCGACGTGATCTCGCAGCTGGCGCTGGCCATCCCGATGTGCATCCTGTACGAACTCGGCATCGTGGCGGCGGGGATGTTCGTCAAGCACACCCAGGCGCCCCAGGAAAAGCCCGACAGCGCCACCTGAGCGTGTGCCGGCGATGCCGCCACCGCCGCGGTGGCGGCGGCGGCCCCGGCCGCTTCAGCGCGGGGCGTTCGACTTCGGCCGCAGCCCGACCACGACGTCGAGCCGCAGCAACTGCTCGGCGCGCCGGACCTCCAGCACCGCGACCTTTCCGGGCGGCAAGGCGGTCACCGCATCGAGCAGCGTCGAGGTGTCGCCGACGGCCTGCTCGGCCACCTTGACCACCACGTCCCCGGGCTTGATGCCGGCACGCGCCGCCGGCCCGTCCTGCAGCACGCCGGTGATCAGCGCGCCGGCCTTGACCGGCAGGCCGAGGTTCTGCGCAAGCTCGCCGGTCAGATCCCGTTGCACGACACCGATCCAGCCACGACGGACCTGGCCGTCGGTGATGAGGCCGTTCATGACCTGGCGGGCGAGGTCGACCGGGATCGCGAAGCCTATGCCCATGCTGCCACCGCTGCGCGAGAAGATCGCGGTGTTGATGCCCACCAGATGCCCCTGCGCGTCGACCAGCGCCCCCCCCGAATTGCCAGGGTTGATGGCGGCGTCGGTCTGGATGAAGTTCTCGAAGGTGGACAGCCCCAGCCGGTTGCGACCGAGCGCGCTGACGATGCCGGCGGTGACCGTCTGCCCGACGTTGAACGGGTTGCCGATGGCCAGCACGGCGTCCCCGACCTGCAGCGAACGCATGTCGCCGAAGCTCACCACCGGCAGGCGCTGCAGGTCCACGCGCAGCACGGCGAGGTCGGTGTCCGGGTCGCTGCCCACCAGCCGGGCCTGGGCCTGGCGGCCGTCGGCAAGCTGCACCTCGATCTCGTCCGCACCCTCGATGACATGGTTGTTGGTCAGCAGATAGCCTTCCGGCGACACCAGCACGCCTGACCCCAGGCCGGTCTGCGCAGGGTTGCCGCGTTCGCCGAAGAAGAACCGGAAATGCGGGTCCTCGGTGGCCGGATGGCGGCGCGACATCTTGGTGGAGACGATGCTGACCACGGCCGGAGAGGCGAGCCGCGCGGCAACGGCCAGGCTGCCGGGTGCCAGGGCGACCGCGCTGCCCGACGCCACGGGCTGCGGTCCGGCGACCGCCGGCACGACGGATATCGTCGCCGGCGGGAGCGCGGCCGCGGGCGCGGCACCGGGCAGCCACTGTGGCTTCAGCGTGGCGACGACGAACAGCAGGGCCAGCGCCAGCGTGACCGCCTGAGAGAATACGAGCCAGAGTCTGCGCAACATCACGGAGGGCGCCCGCATGGTCGAGCGCGACGAAGTCGAAGCCTGCCTGAGCGAGTGGCTGAACCCGGACGCCTTCAAGGATTATGGGCCGAACGGGCTGCAGGTCGAGGGCCGGGGCCGGGTGGCGCGCATTGCCAGCGGCGTCACGGCCAGCCTGGCGTTCATCGATGCCGCGATCGCGATGCGCGCCGACACGCTGCTCGTGCACCACGGTCTGTTCTGGCGCGGACAGGACGGGCGACTGACGGGGTGGCTGAAGGCCCGGGTCGCCAGGCTGCTGGCCCACGACATCAACCTCTTCGCCTACCACCTGCCGCTTGACGCGCACCCGCTGTGGGGCAACAACGCCCAGCTGGCCAGCCGCCTGGGCCTGCGGGCCGATGCGCGATTTGGCGAGCAGGACCTCGGCTTCGGCGGGCCGGCCGCACCCTACACGGACCTCGCTGCGCTGGCACAGGCGCTCGATCGTGCGCTCGGGCGGGCGCCCCTGGTGGTGGCCGGCGACGGCCGGCCCTTGCGGCGGCTGGCCTGGTGCAGCGGCGGTGCACAGGGCTGGTTCGAGGCGGCGATCGCCGCCGGGGCCGACGCCTTCCTCACCGGCGAGATCTCGGAACCGCAGGCCCATCTGGCGCGAGAGACCGGCGTGGCCTTCCTGGCCTGCGGCCACCACGCGACCGAGCGATTCGGTGCTGCGGCGATCGGCGAGCAGCTGGCCCTGCGCTTCGGCGTCGAGCACCGCTTCGTCGACATCGACAATCCGGCCTGACCGCGACGGGCCCGGGCATGACTGCGCGACTGCTGCTGACCATGGGTGACGCAGCCGGCATCGGACCGGAGACCATCGTGCGAGCGTTTCTCGCCGGTGCGCTGGACGACGCCGTGGTGGTCGGCGACGCCGCGGTGATGCGGCGCGCGGCGCGAGCTTGTGGCGCGCCGTTCCTGCCGCTGGCGGTGCTGCAGGCGCCGTCGGACCTGCACGACGTGCCGGCCGGTGCCCTGCCCCTGGTCGTGCCACCCGAGCTGCCGACCGACCTGGCGGCGCGTCCCTTCGGCAAGGTCGACGCCGGCTGCGGGCGGGCCGGCTGGCGCTGCATCGAGTACGCGGTCGAGTGCTGGCGCCGGGATGCCACGCTGGCCCTGGTCACGGCGCCGGTGCACAAGGAAGCCCTGGCCGAGGCGGGTTGCCCGTTTCCGGGCCACACGGAAATGCTCCAGCATCTGGCGGCGGATGGCGGCGCCTTGCCGCCGGTGCGCATGATGCTTGCCAACGACGAGCTGAGGGTGGTGCTGGTCACCATCCACGTGGCCCTGCGGCGGGCGATCGAGCTGCTGAGCCGGGAGTCGGTGCTGGAGACCATCGTCATCGCCTGGCAGGCCCTGCGGCGTTTCGGCCTCTCCTCGCCGCGTCTTGCGGTCGCAGGGCTGAACCCGCATGCCGGCGAGGGCGGGCTGTTCGGCGACGAGGAGCTGCGCATCATTGCGCCCGCGGTCGAAGCGGCGCGTGCCCAGGGCCTGGACGTGACCGGGCCCCTTGCGCCCGATACCGTGTTCATGCGGGCCCGGCGGACTGCAGCCAGGGCCGGCGAGTTCGATGCCGTGGTCGCCATGACGCACGACCATGGCTTGATTCCTGTGAAGTACCTCGGGGTCGACCAGGGGGTCAACCTGACCCTGGGGCTGCCCTTCGTGCGCTGCAGCCCCGACCATGGCACGGCGTTCGACATTGCCGGCCGCGGCATCGCCGACCCCGCCAGCCTGCGGTCCGCCCTCGCCCTGGCCAGGAGGCTGGCTGACTCAGGCCCTCGCTGACCCGCCCAGGGCCGCGAGCTGACGGCGCGCGCGCACCGTGGCCCGCTCGAGCAACTGGCTGTTTTCCTGTGCTCGAAAGCGACCCGTCTCACAAAGCCGCAGCAGCATCCGGTGCGACAGCGAGATCGTGCGCTGGTGCCGCGAGCCTCGGGTGAAGACGTAGAAGCTGCGGCCGGCCGTGACATGGGCCAGGCGCACCTTCTGCCACTGGCTGTCGGTCTGCAACTGGTAGCTGAAGCCGACCTGCACGTGGTCGGCCAGCGACTTGCCCGAGGCCGGCTCCGCCGGTTCGGCCAAGGTCGGCAGGCCGGAGATCGCCACATCCTCGGCGGCCGAGGCTTCGCCGCTCAGATCGATGTCGACCTTGCCGTCCCAGTCGATGCTGGCTTCCTCGACCAGCCCGATGCGGCGCGCCTCTTCGGCGCTGAACCGCGGTGCAATGACTTCGTCGTCCAGCACCGGCAGGGCCGTCGACGGGACGCTCGCCTTGTTGGGCAGATCGCGCTCGAGCACGATGTCGACCTGCCGCGACATCATGTTGAAGTCCAGCGGCCGCATCGGCTGCGCCTTCAGCGCCTCGGCATGGGCCGGCAGCAGCTTGCCGAAGAACTCCCGGCGCGCGGTTTCGGGCCAGTGGATCAGCGCCATGCCGTGGGTCAGCTCCTGCATCAGCTTGGGCAGCGTGGCCAGGAACTCCTTGCGCTGGGCCGCAGAGGTCTTGCCCTGCACGCTCATGAACAGGTCGCGCCCGACGGCGCGCATCTCGCGCAGGCGGGCGCTGTCCGCCCCTTCGCCCTGCGCCACCTGCATCAGGACCTGGCTCCAGACCTTGGCGATGAAGTCGCGCACGAACTCGGGCGCCGACATGGACTTGAGCTCGCCTTCGAGCTGCTGTGCGTAGAGCGCGCGCAGCCGCAGTTCGTTCTCGCGCTGCTCGACCAGCGTTCCCGCGTCGCCAGCCTCCTTCAGCTCGGCCTGCGCCTGCTCGGCGGCGAAGCCCTCGAGCTGCGTCAGCTGGGCCTCGTAGGTCTCCAGGCGGTCGAAGTCGCCCTCGACGACCTCCTGCACCAGCTCGCGCACCTTGGCCAGGAAGCGGCGGGCGCCCTCGTCGCTGAAGTCGTCGAATCCCGCGCCCAGCGACGCGATGCGGTTGACGAAGCGGCGCACGGGGTGGCGGCGCGAGGAGAAGAAGGTGGGGTCGCCCAGCGCGGCGCGCAACACGGGCAGCTGCAGGCGCGCAATCTGCCGTGCCAGCTGGGGGGGCACCCGCGGGTCGGACAGGATCTGGTCGAACAGGCTGCCGATGACATCGATGACCAGATGGTCCAGCGTGCCATTCGCAGCCTGCCGCAATTCGTCCCGATGCGCGCGGATCAGATTGGGCAGGGGCCCGCCGCCCAGGCTGCTGGCGGTGCTGTCGGGGTCCCAGCCCTGGCCGCCTTCGGCCATCGGTGCTTCGACCGTGGCCAGGCGCCGCATCAGCGACATCAGCTGCGGGTCGACGTGCCCGAGCGATCCGCCCCGGCTGCCGACCCAGCGCTGCGGCGGCATGCCGGAGCGCGTCATCGGGCCAGATCGCGAGTCCAGCCCGCGTCGGCCACCGAAGCGGCTGTCTGGCCCGGCGGCGTCGTGGCTGGCGGGGCGCTCGCCGGTGCCCGCCGGGCCTGCACGGTGAGGGTCACCGCCTTCGGTCTGCCGTACCGTCAGGCTGGCCGGCTTGACGCCCGCCTTGCGCAGGTCGGCAATGATGTCCGTGTAGGTGGCGCGCAGCAGGCCGGTGAGCGACCGGCCCAGCTCGGCGGTCAGCACCTTGCGAGAATCCACCCGCTCGACCACGCCCTCGACGGCGCGGATCAACGCGTGCCCGATCAGCTCGGGGCGCAGGGGATTGGGCGCCGCCGAGCGCTCGGTGCGCCAGGGACCGAGCACGGAGTCGACATAACCCTCCAGTTCCCGCAGCTCCCACTCGCAGGCGAGCGAAATCTCCAGCCCGAAGCGTTCGGCCGAGACCTTTACTTCCAGCTCATGGTCGTCGACCAGCGTCATGGCTTCCCAGCCCTCGGGGCCGCGCAGGCCCGTGGGGTCGTCGCGGGCGGAGTCGGTGCGCGCCGGCAGCTCGCGGCGCAGCTGGCGGTCGTATTCGTCGTTGAAGGTGAGCGCAAACAACGCCGCCTTGCGGTTGAGCTCGAACTGGGCGTTGAGCATCACATCGCGCTGGAACGCGTTGTTGGCGGCCAGCGCTGCCAGGCCCAGGCTCTCGACGGTACGCTCCACCGCGTCGCGCGCGGCCAGCCGAAGGCGCTGGACAGCAGGCTCGAGCGCGGCGGGTAGACGAGGCGGGACGGCGGCAGGCATGGCTGGTCGGTCAGCCGGCTATTCTGCGCCATGCGTCCGACAGGCAGGGGGCCTGCCCGCGCCGGAAGCAGCCGGTTACTTCTTCAGCGAGTCGCGGATCTCGCGCAGCAGCAGCACGTCTTCGGGCGTGGGCGCAGGAGGGGCAGGGGGCGCGGGCGGGGCATCGCGCTTGAGGCGGTTGATCTGCTTGACCATCACGAAGATGATGAACGCGAGGATCACGAAGTTCAGTGCCACGGTGATGAAGCTGCCGTAGGCGAAGACCGCGCCCTGCTTCTTGGCCTCCGCGAGCACGGTGGCCGTCTGCCCGGCCAGCGGAAGGAAGTAGTTGCTGAAGTCCAGGCCGCCGAAGATCTTGCCGACGATGGGCATGATGAGGTCGCCGACCAGCGAGTCGACGATCTTGCCGAAGGCCCCGCCGATGATGACGCCGACCGCCAGGTCGACCACGTTGCCCTTGGTGGCGAATTCCTTGAATTCCGTTGCAAAGCCCATTTGCGTATTCCTCGTTCCGGGGATGGGTGTCGCCTGGTGTGCATCGCACCTTGCGCGACGGACGCTAGCGGCCGCTTGCCGGGGCGTCAATGCGCGCTGACCCCCAGGGCCATGCCCGCCCCAGGGGCCAGCGATCGCGCGCCTGCCCCGAACCGGGTCGCGGAACGGCTCGGCTAGAATCCCGGGTTGACCCGAATCCAGCTCGTTGCCAGAGGACCTGCATGACTGCCGCCTCCACGTCAGAAGCCGCGTCGATCGTCGATGTCGACCCCTCCGATCCATCGCGCCGCACCTGGATCGCCATCACCTGCGGTGCCGGTGCGGTCGGGGGTCTGGCCACCGCGGTGCCGTTTGTCTCCAGCTTCGCGCCATCCGAGCGCGCCAAGGCCGCCGGCGCGCCGGTCCAGGTCGACATCAGCGCCCTGAAGGCCGGCGAGAAGCTCACCGTCGAGTGGCGAGGCAAGCCGGTCTGGATCATCCGCAGGACGCCCGAGCAGCTGGCCAGCCTCGACAAGACCGAGGCCCAGGTGGCCGACCCCACGTCGCAGCGCAACCAGTACCCCACGCCGGCCTACGCCAAGAACAAGCACCGATCGATCAAGCCCGAGCTGTTCGTGGGCGTCGGCATCTGTTCGCACCTCGGGTGCTCGCCGGTCGACAAGTTCCAGACAGGCGCGCAGCCCTCGCTGCCGGACGACTGGCAGGGCGGCTTCCTGTGCCCCTGCCATGGGTCGACGTTCGACTTCGCGGGTCGAGTGTTCAAGAACAAGCCTGCGCCGGACAACCTCGAGGTGCCGCCGCACATGTATTTGTCGGACACCGTGCTTCTGATCGGCGAAGACAAGAAGGCCTGAACGGGCGACAGGGGTCAACATGGCAGATTTCAAGGAAGTGCCCGCCGATGCGCCGATGGCGCAGAAGGTCACCGTCTGGTTCGAGAACCGGTTCCCGACCGCGTTTGCCGAATACAAGAAGCACCTGTCGGAGTACTACGCGCCGAAGAACTTCAACTGGTGGTACTTCTTCGGGTCGCTCGCGCTGCTGGTGCTGGTCATCCAGATCGTCACCGGCATCTTCCTGGTCATGCACTACAAGCCCGACGCGGCGCTGGCCTTCGCGTCGGTCGAGTACATCATGCGCGACGTGCCCTGGGGCTGGCTGGTGCGCTACATGCACTCGACAGGGGCAAGCGCGTTCTTCATCGTGGTCTACATGCACATGTTCCGCGGCATGCTGTACGGGTCGTACCGCAAGCCGCGCGAACTGGTCTGGATCTTCGGCTGCGCGATCTTCCTGTGCCTGATGGGCGAGGCCTTCTTCGGCTACCTCCTGCCCTGGGGGCAGATGTCCTATTGGGGCGCCCAGGTGATCGTCAACCTGTTCGCCGCCGTGCCGTTCGTCGGCGAGGACCTGGCGCTGCTGATCCGCGGCGACTACGTGGTCAGCGACGCGACCCTCAACCGCTTCTTCAGCTTCCACGTCATCGCGATCCCGCTGGTGCTGATCGGGCTGGTGGTCGCCCACCTGCTGGCACTGCACGACGTCGGCTCCAACAACCCTGACGGCGTCGAGATCAAGGCCCGCAAGGACGCGCAGGGCCGGCCGCTGGACGGCATCCCCTTCCACCCCTACTACACCGTGCACGACATCGTGGGCGTGAGCGTGTTCCTGCTGGTGTTCTCGGCCATCGTGTTCTTCGCGCCAGAACTCGGGGGCTACTTCCTCGAGTTCAACAACTTCATCCCGGCCGACCCGCTGAAGACGCCGGCCCATATCGCGCCGGTGTGGTACTTCACGCCGTTCTACTCCATGCTGCGGGCGACCACCGACCCGATGGTCAACGTGCTGGTCGTGATCGTCGCCCTGGGCGCGGTGCTGGCAGTGCTTCGCGGGGGCGTCTCCGCGGCCGCCAAGGTCGCGATCCTGGTCGGCGCTCTGGTGGCCGTGGCGCTGCTCAAGACCTTCGACGCCAAGTTCTGGGGCGTGGTGGTCATGGGCGGGGCGGTGATCATCCTGTTCTTCCTGCCCTGGCTGGACCGCAGCCCGGTCAAGTCCATCCGCTATCGTCCGGGCTGGCACCTGTGGTTGTACACGGTGTTCGTCGTCGTTTTCCTGATCCTGGGCTACCTGGGCATCAAGCCACCTTCGGACATCTTCACGCTGATGGCCCAGGCGGGGACGCTGTTCTATTTCGCGTTCTTCCTGCTGATGCCCTGGTGGAGCCGGATCGGCGAGTTCAAGGCCGTGCCCGACCGGGTGGTCTTCCATGCGCATTGAGGCCGGCGGGACCGAAATCATGAAGAAGCTCATCCTGAACCTGCTCGCCAGCCTGTTCGTGGCCGGCTCGGCCTTCGCGGCCAGCGAAGGCATTGCCTGGGACAAGTTCCCCAAGGAACGGGTCAACGACCTGGCGTCGCTGCAGAACGGTGCCAAGCTGTTCGTCAACTACTGCCTGAACTGCCACGAGGCGGCCTTTGCGCGCTACAACCGCATGCGCGACATCGGCCTCGCCGAAGAGCAGATCAAGGCCAACCTGGTGTTCACCGACGCCAAGGTCGGCGACCTGATGCGCAGCGCCATCGACGCGCGCGAGGCCAAGGACTGGTTCGGCGCGACGCCGCCCGACCTGACGGTGATCGCCCGCTCGCGTGCCGACCCGTCCAAGGGGACCGGCGCCGACTACCTCTACACCTACCTGCGAAGCTACTACCGCGACGACACCAAGGCCACGGGCTGGAACAACATGGCCTTCCCCAGCGTCGCGATGCCGCATGTCCTGTGGGAACTGCAGGGCCAGCAGCGCGCGGTGTTCGTCGACATGCCCGACCCGCACGACGCCAGGAAGACGGTGCACGTGTTCAAGGGCTTCGAGCCGCTGACGCCGGGCCAGCTGACCCAGGCCCAGTACAACAGCGCGGTTGCCGACCTGGTGGCCTACATGCAGTGGATGGGCGAACCCATGCAGGGTGAGCGCGTGCGGCTGGGCGTCTGGGTGCTGCTGTTCCTGGCGGTCCTGACGGTCATCGCCTGGCGGCTGAACGCCTCGTTCTGGAAGAACGTCAAGTAGTATCGCCGCGGCTCACGGCCGCTGGTTCGCTGGCGCAGTGCAGGGTCCGCCCTGGGCTGCGCCTGTTTCGCTTCAGCGGAACGACCCCGTTCCGACCTAGACCCGAGGGCTCCCCGCCATGATGGTGCTGTACTCCGGAACCACCTGCCCCTACTCGCACCGCTGCCGCTTCGTGCTCTTCGAGAAGGGCATGGACTTCGAGATCCGCGACGTCGACCTGTTCGCGAAGCCGGAAGACATCGCGCTGATGAACCCGTACAACGAGGTGCCCATCCTGGTCGAGCGCGACCTCATCCTGTACGAGTCGCACATCATCAACGAGTACATCGACGAGCGCTTCCCGCATCCGCAGCTGATGCCCGGGGATCCGGTGGCGCGCGCCCGCGTGCGCCTGTTCCTGTTCAACTTCGAGAAGGAACTCTTCGCCCACGTCAACCTGCTCGAGCACCGCGGCCTGAAGGCGACCGACAAGCAGCTGGAGAAGGCTCGCGCCCAGATCCGGGACCGCCTGACGCAGCTGGCGCCCATCTTCCTGAAGAACAAGTACATGCTGGGCGACGACTTCTCGATGCTCGACGTGGCGATCGCCCCGCTGCTGTGGCGCCTGGACTACTACGGCATAGACATGTCCAAGAACGCGGTCCCGCTGCTGAAGTACGCCGAACGCATCTTCTCCCGGCCGGCCTACATCGAGGCGTTGACCCCGTCCGAGAAGGTGATGCGCAAGTAGACCGCAGGGTCGCAACCGGATCGAGCATGGACACCGGCCACGCGGGCACATCGACGCGCCCCTACCTGCTGCGCGCACTGCATGACTGGTGCACCGACAACGGCTTCACGCCCTACATCGCGGTGCATGTCGATGCCACCGTGCAGGTGCCCATGGAGTACGTCAAGGACAACGAGATCGTGCTCAACATCGGCTTCGACGCCACCAGCGGCCTGCAGCTGGGCAACGAGTACGTCGAGTTCAAGGCGCGCTTCGGCGGCCTGACGCGCGACATCGTGGTGCCCGTCGATCATGTGGTGGCGATCTACGCACGCGAGAACGGCCAGGGCATGGCCTTCCCGATGCCGACCGGTGCAGCCGCTGCGCCGGATGCGGAGCCGGGCGACGCGGCCGACGCCAGGTCGCCCACGCCGCTGCGCACCGGCCTGCGGCTGGCCAGGCCAGCCGCCGACAAGGCCCCTGTCGAAGAGGACCCCCCCGAACAACCCGATCCCCCGGGTGGGGGGCGGCCGGCGCTCAAGCGCATCAAGTGAGCTCGCTGCCCTGTCGTCGACGGCGCGGAGTGCAAGGCACCTAGAATCCGGTGGCAGCAGCCGGCTTAGCTCAGTTGGTAGAGCACCCGCCTTGTAAGCGGAAGGTCGTCCGTTCGATTCGGACAGCCGGCACCAGGTGTCCGTGGCGGTTCCGCGCCGGTGGGGGCAGGCGTCTCGCAAGCGCTTGACCTGCAGCGTGGCGTGGGGGCTGCGCGGCATGTCGCTGGCGGGTGGCACGAGCTGCAGCACGACCCGCTGTGCGCCACCGGGGGATGGGGCGCCCGATCCTCAACGTGGTAGAACGCGCACCTTGATGGGCTGGTTCTCGCCGCGCTCGGCTGCCGCGGCCTGCAGGTCGGGGACCAGGTGCCGGAGCTTGGCCGCCGTGGCGGCGCTGCCGACCAGCAGGACCCAGCGCTTGTCGTCCAGCGGCCCGGCGCGCACTTCCGGGGCCAGGCCTGGCGGCAGCAGGGGGCGCAGGCGGTCGAGTCGGCGGCGCGACTCCTGGACGCGCTCGAGCAGGGCAGCAAGCGTGCCGTGGCGCCCGAGCGCATCGTCGAGCCGGGCAAGGCCAGGGGTCGGCGTCGGGTGCGCAGCCATTCGGAGAGTCTAGCGATGCAGATCATGATCACCCACGGCCGCATGGCCAGGACCCGGGTCGTGCAGCTCAGCCCCTGGCGCCTGGTGGCCATGGCCGCGTTGCTGGCCACCCTGCTGGTGGTCGCCTCGGGCGCCACCTACCACTACATCTTCCTCAAGGCGGCGCGCGAGGGCTGGCCGGTGGTCAGCCAGGTGGTCAAGCTGGTCGTGCGCGACGAGATCGCCCAGCGCGACCGCTTCCTGCGGGACAACCTCGACGCCATCGCGCAACGAGTGGGGGAGGTGCAGGCCAAGCTGATCAAGCTGGAGATCATGGGCGAGCGGGTGTCGGGCATGACCGGCATGAAGCCCGAGGAGCTCGAACCCTTGAAGGCCAAGGCCGGGGGCGGGCGAGGCGGGCCCTTCGTCCCCGCATCGCAGGTCAGCCTGGAGCAGTTGCGCGCGCATGTGGCCGACCTCGACCAGAGTGCGGACCTGCACACCGACCTGTTCACCTACGCCGAGTCCAAGCTGCTCGAAGCGCGCCTGAAGGCCTTGCTCGTGCCCAGCTCCAAGCCGGTCGACGGTCCGGTGGGCTCCGGTTTCGGCTTTCGGTCGGACCCGATCTCCGGCCGCGCGGCGCTTCACTCGGGTCTGGACTTCCCGGCCGATGTCGGCACGCCCATCCTGGCTTCGGCGGGCGGCATCGTGCTGTCCGCCGAGTGGCACCCGGCCTATGGCCACCTGCTCGAGCTCGACCATGGCAACGGCCTGACGACCCGCTATGCCCATTGTTCGAAGATCCACGTCGGTGTCGGTGCGATCGTCAAGCGCGGGCAGCTGATCGCCGAAGTCGGCAACAGCGGACGATCCACCGGGCCGCACCTGCACTTCGAGGTCCTGGTCGACGGGCGGCCGCAGGATCCGGCCCGGTTCCTGCAGGCGCCGACCGCGTTTGCCGAGCGCCCGCTGGCCCAGCCCCGGCGCTGACCGCGGGCGCGCGCCGACCGGGCCTGGCGGCGGTTCTGGCCCCCGGGAGCGCCCAGGGGGTGATGCTAGACTCGCCCGTTTGGGGTGACCGGGCTTGTGCCCTGCGCTTCAGCGGCGATGGCCAGGCTGCGGCCGCCGGGGCGCGGCTGGGGCTTGAGTTCTCCACCGGCCGCCCCAAGCTGACCGGGGTCGAGCTTCGTGTGCCGACCCTCGATGGCCTGGCGATCGGGACCGGGCCGCGAGGAGATGCGGTGCGCCATGCGGCCGACCCGCCCTCACCGGGCCGGGGCCGCCACCCGGCCGGCCCGCGCGACCCGCACTGGACCTCCACCGCATGATCCCCAAGATACTGACGCAGATCTTCGGCAGCCGAAACGACCGCCTGCTCAAGGGCTACCGGCGCACGGTCGAGAAGATCAACGCGCTCGAAGGGCGCTTCGAGAAGCTCGACGACGCCGCGCTGCGCGCGATGACCGACGAGTTCCGGTCCCGCCATGCCAAGGGCGAGACGCTGGACCAGCTGCTGCCCGAAGCGTTTGCCGTGGTCCGCGAAGCCGGCAAGCGCACGCTGAAGATGCGGCACTTCGACGTCCAGCTGGTGGGGGGCATCGCCCTGCACGAGGGCAAGATCGCCGAGATGCGCACCGGCGAGGGCAAGACCCTGGTGGCCACGCTGCCGGTCTACCTGAATGCCATCCCCGCCAGGGGCGTGCACGTGGTCACCGTCAACGACTACCTGGCGCGGCGGGATGCCGAGTGGATGGGGCGCCTGTACAGCTTCCTGGGCCTGAGCGTCGGTGTCAACGTGCCCGGCATGCAGCGCGACGAGAAGCAGGTGGCCTTCGCGGCCGATGTCACCTACGGCACGAACAACGAGTTCGGCTTCGACTACCTGCGCGACAACATGGTCTACGAGGTCGGCGACCGGGTGGCGCGGAGCCTGGCCTATGCCATCGTCGACGAGGTGGACTCGATCCTGATCGACGAGGCGCGAACGCCACTGATCATCTCCGGCCAGGCCGAGGACCACACCGAGCTGTACGTGCGCATCGATGCGGTCGTGCCGCGCCTGGAGCGGCAGATCGGCGAGGCCGATCCGCGCACCGGCGAGGGCGTGGTCAAGCCGGGCGACTTCACGCTCGACGAGAAGAGCCACCAGGTGTTCCTCACCGAAGCCGGGCACGAGAAGGCCGAGGCCATCCTCACCGAAGCCGGGCTGCTGGCGCCGGGTGCCAGCCTGTATGACCCGGCCAACATCGCGCTGATGCACCATGTGTATGCCGCCCTGCGCGCGCACCAGCTGTACCACCGCGACCAGCACTACGTGGTGCAGAACGGCGAGGTGATCATCGTCGACGAGTTCACCGGGCGGCTGATGACGGGCCGCCGCTGGAGCGACGGCCTGCACCAGGCGGTCGAGGCCAAGGAAAAGGTGGCGATCCAGAGCGAGAACCAGACGCTGGCGTCGGTGACCTTCCAGAACTACTTCCGCCTGTACGGCAAGCTGGCCGGCATGACCGGCACCGCCGACACCGAGGCCTACGAGTTCCAGGAGATCTACGGCCTGGAGACCGTCGTCATCCCGCCCAACCGGCCGACCGTGCGCAAGGACGACAACGACCTCATCTACAAGACGGCGCGCGAGAAGCACGACGCGGTGGTGGCCGACATCCGTGACTGCTACGAGCGCGGCCAGCCGGTGCTGGTGGGCACGACGTCGATCGAGAACTCCGAACTGGTGTCCGGCCTGCTGACCCAGGCCCGGCTGCCGCACCAGGTGCTCAACGCCAAGCAGCATGCCAAGGAGGCCGAGATCGTTGCCCAGGCCGGCCGGCCGAAGATGATCACCATCGCCACCAACATGGCCGGGCGCGGCACCGACATCGTGCTCGGCGGCAACGTCGAGAAGCAGGTGCAGCTGCTCGAGGCGGACCCCGACCTCGGCGCCGAGGAAAGGGCGCTGCGGGCGCGCACCCTGCAGGACGAGTGGCAGGGTTTGCACGACCGGGTCAAGGCACTGGGCGGGCTGCGCATCGTGGCCACCGAGCGCCACGAGAGCCGGCGCATCGACAACCAGCTGCGGGGCCGCTCCGGCCGCCAGGGGGACCCGGGCGCCAGCCGCTTCTACCTGAGCCTGGACGACCCCTTGATGCGCATCTTCGCGGGCGACCGCGTGCGGGCCATCATGGACCGCCTGAAGATGCCCGAGGGCGAAGCCATCGAGGCCGGCATCGTCAACCGCAGCATCGAGAGCGCGCAGCGAAAGGTCGAGGCGCGCAACTTCGACATCCGCAAGCAGCTGCTCGAGTACGACGATGTCGCCAACGACCAGCGCAAGGTCATCTACCAGCAGCGCAACGACATCCTGGAGGCGCAGGCGCTGGACGAGCAGATCGCGAACCTGCGCCGCTCGGCGATGACCGACGTGGTGCGCGCCCATGTGCCGGCCGAGAGCCTGGAGGAGCAGTGGGAACTCGACACGCTCGAGCGCGTGCTGCGTGACGAATGGCAGCTCGAAGTCGAACTCAAGGCCGAGGTCGACAAGAGCGACAGCATCACCGACGAGGACATCGTCGAGCGGGTGGTCAAGGCCGCCGATGCCTTGTTCGAGGCCAAGCTGCAGATCGTGGGCCGCGAGCAGTTCACGCCCTTCATGCGAATGGTGCTGCTGCAGTCCATCGACTCGCACTGGCGCGAGCACCTGGCGGCACTGGACTACCTGCGCCAGGGCATCCACCTGCGCGGCTATGCGCAGAAGAACCCCAAGCAGGAGTACAAGCGGGAGGCCTTCGAGCTGTTCTCGCAGCTGCTGGACGTGGTCAAGCACGAGGTCACGCGCATCCTGCTGACCGTGCGCATCCAGACCGAGCAGCAGGTCAGCCAGGCCGCGCAGGCCATCGAAGAGCAGGCCAGCCAGCTCTCCAACATCACCTACACGCATCCCAACGAGGACGGTTCGGTGTCGCAGGACACGGACCCGGCCACGCGGGCGGCGGCCGTGCCCAAGGTCGGCCGCAACGACCCCTGCCCATGTGGCAGCGGCAGGAAGTACAAGCACTGCCACGGCAAGCTGAGCTGAGGCGGCGCCTGCCGCCGCGCTGCGGGCGGCCGGTGCAAGGGGTGCGGTGAGGCGGTGCCAGAATGCGGCCTTCGAGCCCGAGGCCAGCGAACCCATGCCCGTCAACTACACGCCCACAGCCGCGCACGACCTGTTCCCGGTGGCCGGCTTGCGCATCGGCACGGTGCGTGCGGGCATCCGCAAGCCCGGGCGACGCGACCTGGTGCTGTTCGCGCTCGACGCACAGTGCTCGGTGTCCGCAGTGTTCACGCTCAACCGCTTCTGCGCGGCGCCGGTGCAGATCTGCCGCGAGCGCCTGTCCGCGGGCACGGGCATACGGGCGATGGTGGTCAACACCGGGAACGCCAACGCCGGGACCGGGGCCGACGGGCGGCTGCGCGCGCAGCGTTGTTGCGACGCGGCTGCCGCGCTGATGGGCCTCGAGGGCGCGCAGGTGCTGCCGTTCTCGACGGGCGTGATCATGGAGCCGCTGCCGGTCGATCGCATCGAAGCCGGCCTGCCGGCGGCGGTGGCCGACCTGGCACCTGACCACTGGGCCGATGCCGCCGAGGGCATCATGACGACCGACACCTGCCCGAAGGCCGCCTCGCGGCGGGTCGAGATCGGTGGTCGCACCGTGACCGTGACCGGGATCGCCAAGGGGGCCGGCATGATCCGGCCGCAGATGGCCACCATGCTGGGGTTCGTGGCCACCGACGCGGTGATCGCGCCGCACCTGCTGGACCGGCTGGTCGCGCAGGCCGCCGATGCCAGCTTCAACCGCATCACGATAGACGGCGACACCTCGACCAACGACAGCTTCGTGCTGGTGGCGACCCAGCGCGCCGGACATGCCGTGATCAGCGATCTGGCCAGCCCGGACGGCCAGGCCCTGGCTGCCGCGGTGACCGCGGTGGCGACCGATCTGGCGCAGGCCATCGTGCGCGACGGCGAAGGGGCGACCAAGTTCATCACCGTGCAGGTGCAGGGCGGGCGGACGGTCGCCGAATGCCGCCAGGTGGCCTACGCGATCGCGCACTCGCCGCTGGTCAAGACGGCCTTCTTCGCCAGCGACCCCAACCTCGGTCGCATCCTGGCGGCGGTCGGGTACGCCGGCATCGAGGATCTCGACCAGGGTTGCATCGACCTCTTCCTCGATCAGCTTCACGTGGCCACGCGCGGTGGCCGGCATCCCGGGTACCGCGAGGAAGATGGCCAGCGTGTGATGAAACAGTCGGAGATCACCGTGCGGGTCCACCTGAACCGGGGTGCGGCCGAAACCGTGATCTGGACCTGCGACCTGTCGCACGACTACGTGAGCATCAACGCCGACTACCGGTCCTGAACCGCGCGAGGCGGGGGTTCGTGGCGCGGCCCTGCGCCCGTGCGGCAGGCCGGGCCGGCGCCGCCGGTCGTTGGAGGGTTGCCAGCGGCCGCGCGTGGCTGATAGGATCGCGCCCCTTCCCGCCCCCTCGTCGCCAGGCCATCTCCTTCAACCGCATCGGACCGCATCATGGACACCGCCGCCCTGCGAAACCCGTCTGCGCTGCCACGCGGCGCGCTGGCGCGCCTGGGCTTCGTGGTGGGGGTGGCCTCGATCGGGCTGTCGATGGCCGGTGAGGCCGGCCCGCCGGCCGACCGTGGTGCCGTCACCGCGATGGCCTGCCCCCCGGGCGCGATCCCGGGCGCAGCGAGCACGCTGCTGTAGTTCGTTCCCGGTTCGACAGCCCGCATGCGGGTCCGCCGGGACGACGGCGGACCCTCCGAGACTTCGCCCTCGAGGGCCGCCCTGATTCCCGGCCGCCGTGGGCGGCCGCTGGCGAAGGGAGATTCCCATGTCCCGAACCCTGGCCTTGCGCCTGATCGGCAGAGGTCTGCAGACCCTGCAGCGCTTCCTGCCTGCCGACGATCTGCTGCGCCAGGCGACCTACCGTCGCCTGTTCATGTCCATCCTGGTCAGCTCGACCGGCGCCCAGGTGACGATGCTTGCGCTGCCCCTGACGGCCGCCGTGCTGCTGCAGGCCACGCCGACCCAGATGGGCCTGCTGACCGCTGCGGAGATCCTGCCCTTCGTGCTGCTGTCGCTGCCAGCCGGGGTCTGGCTGGATCGCATCCGCAAGCTCCCTGTCTACGTGGCCGGCGAGACCTTGATGGCACTCGGTGTCGCATCGGTGCCGCTGGCCTGGTGGATGGGCTGGCTGGGCATGGCCTGGCTGTATGCGGTCGGCTTCCTGGCCGGCACGGTCCATACCGTGGCGGGCAGCGCCGCGCAGATCGTGCTGACCCAGGTCGTGCCGCGCGAACGGCTGGTCGAGGCGCACGCCAAGAACGCCCTGGCCAGTTCGGGGCCGGAGGTCGCGGGGCCGGCGGTGGCCGGCTTGCTGATCAAGATGGTCGGAGCGCCGGTCGCCCTGCTGGTCGACGCGGCGCTGCTGCTGGCCTCGGCGCTGGTTCTGCGCGGCATCCGGGTGCAGGAGACCCTGCTGCACCGCGGGGAGTCGCACTTCTGGCGTGACCTCAAGGAGGGCCTGGGATTCGTCGCCAGCCACCGCCTGCTGGTCTCCCTGGCCGTGACGGTCGGCATCTGGCAGATGGCCCACAACGCGGCGCTGGTGGTGCAGATCCTGTTCGCGACGCGCGTCCTCGGCCTGTCGGCGCCGTCGGTCGGCCTGTGCTACGTAGCCCTGGGCGTGGGCACGGTGGGCGCCAGCCTGCTCGGACACCGGCTCAGCCGTCGCCTCGGGCCCGGCCCCTGCCTGGTGGGCGGGGTCGCCACCTGCGGTGCGGGCTGGTTGCTGCTGGCCATGGCGCCTGCAGGGCCCTGGGGTGTGGCGGCATTCGGCGTCATGCTGGGCCTGTTCGGGGTCGGCGCCGTGCTCATCTTCATCAACTTCCTGTCGCTGCGCCAGGCCGTCACCCCGGTGCCGCTGCTGGGGCGGATGACGAGCACGATGCGCTGGCTGATCCTGCTGCCGGCCGGGCCGGGTGCCCTGATCGGCGGCTGGCTGGGTGAACATGTCGGCCTGCGAGCCTCGCTGGCGTTTGCCGGCGTCGGTGCGCTCCTGCTCGCCCTGCTGGCCTGGCGCGTGGCGGTGATCCGCAACGCCACCTCGCTGCCCAAACCGACCGTGGTCAGGGCGCAGCCGGCGACATGCTGACCGCCGGCGCAAAGCGGTCGACGGCGTCGGTCACGATGCCGTCGACGCCGAGGGCGTGCAGCCGCTGCGCATCGGCCACCTCGTTGACCGTGTAGCACAGCGCCCGCATGCCCAGCGCGTGCAGGCGCGACCGCAACGCCTCGTCCATCAAGGCATGGTCGGTGACGACGGCCACGGCCTGCAGCCGGGTGGCCACGGTGTCCCAGCCGGGCCACAGGCTGTCCAGCAGCAATGCCCGGGGCAGCTCGGGCGCGGCCTCGAAGGCGGCGAACAGGGCATCGGGCCTGAACGACGACAGCAGCGGCGGGCGTGGCGCCTGCTGCCAGAGCGTGCGGCAGGCCAGGGCGACGGCGCGGCCGGTCTCTCGCTCGAGGCCGGGGGAAGGCTTGATCTCGAGGTCCAGATCGAAGCCGTTGGCCCGCAGCCAGCGCGCCACGGCGGCCAGCGTCGGCGGCGCTTCACCGGCATAGGCGCGCGAGTGCCAGCTGCCCGCATCGCGCTGCGACAGTTCGTGCCAGGGCGACTGTGCCGCAGCACCCGTGCCATCGGTCGTGCGTTCCAGCGTGGGGTCGTGCAGAAGGAAGGGCACGCCGTCGGCGCTCAGCTTGACGTCGCATTCGAAGCAGCGAAAGCCGTGCCAGGCCCCCAGCCTGAAGGCCGCCAGCGTGTTTTCCGGCGCCAGCGTGCCGGCTCCGCGGTGCGCGATCCAGAACGGGTAGGGCCAGTCCTGCATGGACAGCGGGTCAGGCGATCCGGCTGCCCGTGGCGGCGTCGAACCAGTGCAGCTGCGCGGGGTCGACGGCCAGCTGCACGGTCTCGCCGGCGCGCGGCGGCGACAAGGTGCCTTCCATCCGCAAGGTGAACGCGAGCTCGCCGACCCGACCGTGCACCAGCCGCTCGGCGCCCAGCATCTCGAGCACGTCGACCTTCATGGCCCAATGGCCTGCGGGATCGACGGCGACATGCTCCGGCCGGGCACCCAGGATCAGAGTGCCGGCACGCGGGGCGGCCTGGGGCAGGACCAGCGTCTGCCCCCGGACGGTGAAGCGCGTGCCATCGGCCTGGCCTTCGAGCAGGTTCATCGGCGGGCTGCCGATGAAGCCGGCCACGAAGGTCGTCGCCGGGCGGCTGTAGACCTCCTCGGGCGTGCCGATCTGCTCGATTCGACCGCCGTTCATGACCAGCAGCCGCTGCCCCAGCGTCATCGCCTCGATCTGGTCGTGGGTGACGAAGAGCGACGTGATGCCCAGCTCGGCATGCAGCTTCTGGATCTCCAGCCGGGTCTGGGCGCGCAGCTTGGCGTCCAGGTTGGACAGGGGTTCGTCGAACAGGAACACCTGCGGCTGCCGCACGATGGCGCGACCCATCGCGACGCGCTGCCGCTGCCCGCCCGACAACTGCCGCGGCTTGCGGTCGAGCAGGCCGCCGAGCTCGAGGATCCTGGCCGCCTTCTGGACGCGGGCATCGATCTCCGCCTTCGGGACCTTGGCGATCTTCAGCCCGTAGGCCATGTTGTCGTACACGCTCATGTGCGGGTAGAGCGCGTAGTTCTGGAACACCATCGCGATGTCGCGCTCGCTGGGCTCGAGCTGGTTCACCACCCGCGACCCGATGGCGATCTCGCCGCCGGTGATCTCCTCCAGGCCCGCCACCATGCGCAGCAAGGTGCTCTTGCCGCAGCCACTGGGGCCGACGATGACGATGAACTCGCCGTCGGCGATCTCGGCGTCGACGCCATGGATGACCTTGACCGCCGCCTTGCTCCCTGGGGCGTAGGTCTTCTCGACCCTGCGCAGTGAAATGGCGCCCATCGCTTGCTGCCTTCCCTGTCCTATTTCTCGGAGTCGACCAGGCCCTTGACGAACCACTTCTGCATGACGATCACCACCAGCGCCGGCGGCAGCATGGCCAGCATCGCGGTGGCCATCACCGCATTCCACTCGGTGGCCGCGTCGCCGCCGGAGATCATGCGCTTGATGCCCATCACCACCGGGTACATGCTCTCGTCGGTGGTCATCAGCAGCGGCCACAGGTACTGGTTCCAGCCATAGATGAACTGGATGACGAACAGCGCGGCGATCGAGGTCGCCGACAGGGGCAGCAGAACGTCCCTGAAGAAGCGCAGGGGCCCGGCGCCGTCGATGCGCGCGGCTTCCACCAGTTCGTCGGGCACGGTGAGGAAGAACTGGCGGAACAGGAAGGTGGCGGTGGCGCTGGCGATCAGCGGCACCGTGAGACCGGCATAGGTGTTGAGCAGGCCGAGGTCGGAGACCACCTTGTAGGTGGGCAGGATGCGCACCTCCACCGGCAGCATCAGCGTCACGAAGATCATCCAGAACACCAGGCCGCGCAAGGGAAAGCGGAAGTAGACCACCGCGAATGCCGACAGCAGCGAGATGGCGATCTTGCCGATCGAGATGACCAGCGCCGACACCAGGCTCACCCACAGCATCGGCGCAGCCGGGGGCAGGCGGCTGCCGTAGGCGGTCTGCCCACCGAAGAGGGCCAGCCTGTAGCTCTCGACCATGTTGCTGCCCGGCAGCAGGGACATCGGCACGTTCTGCACGATCTGCTCGGCCGTCTGCGTGCTGGCGACGAAGGTCAGGTAGACCGGGAAGGCCACCACCAGCACGCCGATGACCAGGGTCAGGTGCGCCAGGAAGGTCGCGATCGGGCGGTTCTCGATCATGGCGTGGCGGGCTCCGGGTCAGTAGTGCACGCGCCGCTCGACATAGCGGAACTGGACCACCGTCAGGCCGATCAGGATCGTCATCAGCACCACCGACTGCGCCGCCGAGCTGCCCAGGTCCAGCGCCTTGATGCCGTCGAAGTAGACCTTGTAGACCAGGATGGCGGTGTCCTTGCCCGGCCCGCCGGAGGTCGCCGCGTCGATGATCGCAAAGGTGTCGATGAAGACGTAGATGATGTTGATGACCAGCAGGAAGAAGGTGGTCGGCGTGAGCAGCGGGAACTGCACCGTCCAGAAACGTCGCCAGGGCCCGGCGCCGTCGATGGCGGCCGCCTCGATCAGGCTCTTGGGAATGCTCTGCAGCCCGGCCAGGAAGAACAGGAAGTTGTAGGAGATCTGCTTCCACACGGCCGCCAGCACGATGAGGATCATGGCGTCGGTGCCGTCGAGCAGATGGTTCCAGTCGAAACCCAGTTCGCGCAAGGCGTAGCTGACGACGCCGATCGACGGAGCGAACATGAACAGCCACAGCACACCCGCCACCGCCGGTGCGACGGCGTAGGGCCAGACCAGCAGCGTCTTGTACCAGCGCGACCCCTTGACCACGCGGTCGGCCATCACCGCCAGCATCAGCGACAGGGTCAGGCCGAGCAGCGCGACCCAGAACGAGAACACCGCGGTGGTCCTGAACGAGGCCAGATAGGTGTCGTCGGCGAGCAGGGCCTTGAAGTTGTCGAGGCCGGTGAAGTTGACGCTGGTGCCGAAGGCGTCCTGCTGCAGCACGCTGAAGTACAGCGCCTGGCCGGCGGGCCAGAAGAAGAACACCAGCACGATCGCCATCTGAGGCGCCACCAGCACCCAGGGCAGCCACCAGCTCTTGAAGCGGACGCGTTTCTCGACGGCCAACGCGTGAACCTTCTGTCTAAGCCCCTCCCCGCTCGGCGGGGAGGGGACGGGGGAGGGGTGCCGTCAGGACAGCCGTCCCGCCCGTATCGCGGGCGGGGTCAACAAGTCCGTCAGGACTTGTTGGCCTTCTCGAACTTCTCGAGTTCGGCGTCGCCACGCTTCTTGATCGCCGCCAGGCCGTCCTTGGCGCTCTTCTTGCCGGCCCAGACCTGCTCGAGCTCCTCGTCGGCGATCGTGCGGATCTGCACGAAGTTGCCCAGGCGGATGCCGCGCGACTTGTCGGTGGTCTTGCGGATCATCTGCGTGACGCTCACGTCGGTGCCCGGGTTGGCCTTGTAGAAGCCGCTCTTCTCGGTGATGCCGAACGCCGCCGAGGTGATGGGCAGGTACCCGGTTTCCTGGTGGCTCTTGGCCTGCACGTCGGCGTTGGAGAGGTACTTGAAGAACTCCGCCACGCCCTTGTACTCGTCGGCCTTCTTGCCGCTCATGACCCACAGGCTGGCGCCACCGATCACGGTGTTCTGGGGCGCACCGGTCACGTCGGGGTAGTAGGGCAGGGTGCCGATGCCGGCCTTGAACTTGGCGTTGCGCTTGATCGCCCCGTACAGCGCGGACGAGCCCGTGGTCATCGCGCATTCACCCGACACGAAGGTCGCGTCGGCGGCATTGTTGCGGCCCTTGTAGATGAACAGGCCCTGCTGGGCCATGTTGGCCATGTTCTCGATGTGGCGCTGATGCAGCGGGGTCTCGATCGCCAGCCGCGTGTCGAGGCCGTTGAAGCCATTGCGCTTGGTCGCAAACTCGACGTTGTGCCAGGCCGAGAAGCTCTCGAGCTGGGTCCAGCTCTGCCAGCTGGTGGTGAACGGGCACTTGTGGCCGCTGGCCTTGAGCTTGGCGGCCGCCAGCGCGACTTCGGGCCAGGTCTTTGGCGGGCTCTCCGTGTCGATGCCCGCGGCCTTGAAGGCGTCCTTGTTGTAATGGAAGACCGTGGTCGAGCTGTTGAACGGCAGGCTCAGCATCTGGCCGTTGGGGGCCGTGTAGTAGCCGGCGACGGCCGGCACGTACACCGAGGCGTCGAACTGCACGCCGGCGGTCTTCATGACCTCGCTGACCGGCACGATGGCGCCCTTGCTGGCCATCATGCTGGCGGTGCCGACCTCGAACACCTGCAGGATGTGCGGCGCGTTGCCGGCCCGGAAGGCCGCGATCGCCGCCGCGAACGACTCCGGATAGGTGCCCTTGAACACCGGCACCACCTTGTACTGCGACTGCTTGCCGTTGAAGTCCTTGGCCAGCCCGCCCACCCATTCGCCGAGCTGGCCGCTCATCGAGTGCCACCACTGGATCTCGGTCTGGGCGGCGGCCGGCAGGGCGGTCAGGGCTGCCGTGGCAGCGAGTGCGGCCAGGGGAAGGGTACGGCGGATCATCGAGGGCTCCGTGGCAAGTCGGGAAAAGGTGGAGTGTGCCGCGAAACCATGACAGGCCGGTTTCGCGCCGAGGCAGGGTCTTCCCGAGTCGGCGCACGGGCGCGGCAAGGCCCGGCGCTGTTGCGGCGGCGACGGTGGGGACGCGCAATGCTGCACTGCGGTACGATCCCCGCCGATCATGAATGCACCGCATCCCCTCGAGGCCGCCACGGCCGCGGGGCCGGGCAGTGCCGCCGATGCACCGGACGCGGGCGGCGTGCGACTGCGCGAGATTCCCTACAACTACACCTCGTTCTCGGACCGCGAGATCGTGAGGCGCCTGCTCGGCGCGCGCGCCTGGGAGGTGCTCGAGCTGCTGCGGCGGGAGAGGCGCACCGGGCGTTCGGCGCGCATGCTCTACGAGGTGCTGGGTGACATCTGGGTGGTCCAGCGCAACCCGTACCTCGAGGACGACCTGCTGGCCAGCGCACGCCGGCGGGGCCTGCTGATCGAGGCGCTCGAGCACCGCCTGCGCGAGATCGAGCGCCGGCGGCACAGCGGCGGCAGCGACGCCGCGCGCGACGAACGGGTGCAGGAGCTGCTGCAGGCGGCGCGCGCCGCGGTGACGCGGTTCGCTGCGCGTTTCGACGAGGTGCGCGCGCTTCGCCAGCGTGCGCGGCGTGTGCTGGGGCGCTCGACGGCGGCGGGCAACATCAAGTTCGACGGCCTGTCCCGGGTGGCCCATGTCACCGACGCCACCGACTGGCGGGTCGAGTACCCCTTCGTGGTGCTGACGCCGGACAGCGAGGCCGAGATGGCCGAGCTGGTCAAGGGTTGCATCGAGCTCGGCCTGACCATCGTGCCGCGCGGCGGTGGCACCGGCTACACCGGGGGCGCCGTGCCGCTGAGCTGGAAGAGCGCGGTGATCAACACCGAGAAGCTCGAGGCCCTGTCCGAAGTCGAGTGGCTCGAACTCGAAGGCTGCGCCGGCAAGGTGCCGACGGTGTGGACCGAGGCCGGTGTCGTGACCCAGCGCGTGGCCGAAGCGGCCGAACGTGCGGGGCAGGTGTTCGCGGTCGACCCGACCTCGGCCGAGGCCAGCTGCGTCGGCGGCAACATCGCGATGAATGCCGGCGGCAAGAAGGCCGTGCTGTGGGGCACGGCGCTCGACAACCTGGTCTCCTGGCGCATGGTCACGCCCGAGGCGCGCTGGCTGGAGGTGACCCGCATCGGCCACAACCTCGGCAAGATCCACGACGCCGGGTTCGCGCGCTTCCGGCTCGACCACTACGACGCCGGCGGCCGCCGCGTCGAGCGCAGCGAGCTGCTCGAGATCCCGGGGTCCGTCTTCCGCAAGGAGGGGCTGGGCAAGGACGTCACCGACAAGTTCCTGGCCGGGCTGCCGGGCGTGCAGAAGGAGGGCTGCGACGGCCTGATCACCAGTGCACGCTGGATCGTGCACCGCATGCCGCCGCATGTGCGCACCGTCTGCCTGGAGTTCTTCGGCAACGCCAGGGACGCCGTGCCCTCCATCGTCGAGATCAAGGACTTCATGTTCGACGAGGCCCGGCGGCCGGGCGGCGCCATCCTCGCCGGCCTCGAGCACCTGGACGACCGCTACCTGAAGGCGGTCGGCTACGCGACCAAGAGCAAGCGGGCGTTGGCGGCCAGCCAGGGCAAGGGCGTGCCCAAGATGGTGCTGGTGGGCGACATCGTCGGCGACGACGAGGCGGCGGTCGCACGCGCCACCAGCGAGGTCGTGCGAATTGCCAACGGCCGGCATGGCGAGGGCTTCGTCGCCCTGAGTGCCGATGCGCGCAAGAAGTTCTGGCTGGACCGCAAGCGCACGGCCGCGATCGCGCGCCACACCAATGCCTTCAAGATCAACGAGGACGTCGTCATCCCGCTGCACCGCATGGGCGAGTACACCGACGGCATCGAGCGCATCAACATCGAGCTGTCGCTGCGCAACAAGCTCGAACTGGCCGACGCATTGACGGCCTTTCTCTCGTCGCAGCCGCTGCCGCTGGGCCGGGGCGACGATGCGGTCGAGATCCCGAGCGCCGAACTGCTCGAGGACCGCGTGCTGCAGGCCCTGCAAAGGCTGGCCGAGGTGCGCGCGCAGTGGCAGGCCTGGCTGGAGGAGCTCGACCGGCCGCAGACGCTGCCCGATGCGCGCACGCGCTTCGAGCAGCTGCAGGACGGCAGCCTGCGCGCGTCGTGGAAGACCCAGATCCTGCGCCCGCTGGAGTCGCTGTTCGCCGGGGCCCCCTTCGCGCCCATCGTCGAGCGCTGCCGTGACATCCATCGGGAGGTCAGGCGGGGGCGGGTCTGGGTGGCCCTGCACATGCATGCCGGCGATGGCAACGTGCACACCAACATCCCGGTCAACAGCGACAACTACGCGATGCTGCAGACCGCGCACGACGCGGTGGCACGCATCATGGCGCTGGCCCGCCGGCTGGACGGCGTCATCAGCGGCGAGCACGGCATCGGCATCACCAAGCTCGAATTCCTGACCGACGATGAGCTGGCCGGGTTCGCCGCCTACAAGGCGCGTGTCGACCCCGAGGGCCGGTTCAACAAGGGCAAGCTGCTGCGCCAGGCGCCCGAGGGCGCCTGGGCGGCCGACCTGTCGGCGGCCTACACGCCGAGTTTCGGCCTGATGGGGCACGAGTCGCTGATCATGCAGCAAAGCGACATCGGCGCCATCGCCGACAGCATCAAGGACTGCCTGCGCTGCGGCAAGTGCAAGCCCGTGTGCGCCACCCACGTGCCGCGCGCCAACCTGCTGTACAGCCCGCGCAACAAGATCCTGGCGACCAGCCTGCTCGTCGAGGCCTTCCTCTACGAGGAACAGACGCGCCGCGGCATCAGCGTGCAGCACTGGCACGACTTCGAGGACGTGGCCGACCACTGCACGGTCTGCCACAAGTGCGCCAGCCCCTGTCCGGTGAAGATCGACTTCGGCGACGTGTCGATGAACATGCGCAACCTGCTGCGCAAGATGGGGCGCAAGAGCTGGCGGCCCGGCCAGGCGGCGGCGATGGCGATGCTCAATGCCACACGGCCGCGCACCATCAAGCTGCTGCGCTCGGCGATGGTCGGCGTGGGCTTCCGGGCGCAGCGCCTGGCCGCGGACCTGCTGGCGCCACTGGCCCGGCGGCAGGCGGCGGCCCCGCCAGCCACCGTGGGCAGCGCGCCGCTGAAGGAGCAGGTGATCCACTTCGTCAACAAGAAGCTGCCCGGCGGGCTGCCCACGCGCACCGCACGCGCCTTGCTCGACATCGAGGACCCGGCCTACGTGCCCATCATCCGTGACCCCGCATCGACCAGTGTCGATGCCGAGGCGGTGTTCTACTTTCCCGGCTGCGGCAGCGAGCGACTGTTCAGCCAGGTCGGTCTGGCGACGCAGGCCATGCTCTGGCATGCCGGAGTGCAGACCGTGCTGCCGCCGGGCTACCTGTGCTGCGGCTATCCGCAGCGGGGCAGCGGGCAGTTCGACCGGGCGGAGAAGATCATCACCGACAACCGGGTGCTGTTCCACCGCGTCGCCAATACGCTGAACTACCTCGACATCAAGACCGTGGTGGTCAGCTGCGGCACCTGCTGGGACCAGCTGCAGGGCTATCGCTTCGAGGACATCTTCCCGGGCTGCCGCATCGTCGACATCCACGAGTACCTGCTCGGCAAGGGCATCGTGCTCGAGCCCGGCGGCGGTGCCTACCTGTACCACGACCCCTGCCACAGCCCGATGAAGCAGCAGGACCCGATGAAGACCGTGCAGGGCCTGCTCGGCGTCCCGGTCCGCAAGAGCGAGCGCTGCTGCGGCGAGAGCGGCACCCTGGGCGTCACGCGGCCCGACATCGCCACCCAGGTGCGCTTCCGCAAGGCGCAGGAGCTGCAACGCGACGAGGCGGCCTTGCGCGCCCTGCCGGGGGTCGCACCGCAGGCGGACCTGAAGATCCTCACCAGCTGCCCCAGCTGCCTGCAGGGGCTCTCCCGCTACCAGGCCGACCTGGCCAGCGGACTGCTGGAGGCGGACTACGTGGTCGTCGAGATGGCCCGGCGCATCCTCGGCCCGGACTGGCTGGAGCAGTACGTGGCGCGCGCCAACCAGGGCGGCATCGAGCGTGTGCTCGTCTAGAGGCCTGCGCCACGGTCCGCCCCTGCGCCCGTTGTGGGTGGGGTTTTGGCGGGCCGCGGGAGCCACCGCTAGACTTGGCGACCTCTCCTGAACCCGCAGCCGGCGCCGCCATGACCCCAGCCCACTCGCCCCAGCCTGTCGCACTCACCGTCCACCAGGCCTCGCGGGTGCTGGAGATCGGGTTCGACGACGGCGCCACCTTCCGGTTGCCGTTCGAGCTGATGCGGGTCTATTCGCCGTCGGCCGAGGTCCAGGGGCATGGTCCCGGTCAGGAAGTGCTGCAGACGGGAAAGCGGGAGGTGACCATCGTCGACATCACCGCGGTGGGCCACTATGCGGTGCAGCCGCGCTTTTCCGATGGCCACGAGAGCGGCATCTTCAGCTGGGATTACCTCTACCGGCTCGGTACCGAGCAGGACGCGCTGTGGTCGCGCTACGAGCAGCGGCTGGCCGAAGCCGGCGTCGACCGCGACGCACCGATGACCGCCGCGGCGGCCTCCGGCGCCTGCGGCCATTCCCACTAGCGCCTTGCCGGCAGGCAGACCATGGCCGAGACCCACTTCGGTTTCCAGACCGTAGACGAGGGCGAGAAGGCGCGTCGGGTACGGGGCGTGTTCGACTCGGTCGCCCGCCGCTACGACGTGATGAACGACCTCATGTCGCTCGGCCTGCACAGGGCCTGGAAGGCCTATGCGGTCGCGGTGGCCGGGCTGCGGCGCGGCGACCAGGTGCTCGACATCGCCGGCGGCACGGGTGACCTGGCGCGGGCGTTTGCGCGCCAGGTCGGGGACCAGGGGCTGGTGCTGCTGTCCGACATCAACCAGGCCATGCTCGACGCCGGGCGCGACCGGCTGCTCGACGAGGGCCTGATCCTTCCCGTGCTGGCCTGCGACGCCGAGAAGCTGCCGTTTCCGGACGGCCGCTTCGACCTCGTCAGTGTCGCCTTCGGCCTGCGCAACATGACGCACAAGGACGTCGCGCTGGCCGAGATGCACCGCGTGCTGCGCCCCGCGGGGCGGTTGCTGGTGCTCGAGTTCTCGCAGGTGGCCGCGCCGCTGCGCAAGCCCTACGACTTCTACTCGTTCCAGGTGCTGCCGCGGCTGGGCCGCCTGGTGGCCGGCGATGCCGACAGCTATCGCTACCTGGCCGAATCGATTCGTGTGCACCCGGACCAGGCGACGCTCAAGTCCATGATGAAGTCGGCGGGTTTCGGCCATGTCGACGTGCACAACCTGACGGGTGGCGTGGTGGCCTTGCACGTGGGCATCAAATGTTGAGCCGCCTGCGCGCCGGCTTCGGCCTGCGGCGCTGGCTGGAGCAGCGGCGCCCGTCGGGTCGGGCCCGCACGACACGGCCGGGCCGGCCGTACGGTTCGGCGCCGGCCGCGCCCGCCCGGCATGCCCGGGACGACGCCGCGCTCGCCGGGCTGCTCGACAGTGCATGCCAGAGCTTCGTCAGCGTGCAGCGCGCCTGGGACGCCGCCGACCTGGAGCGCCTGGCCACGCTGACCACCCAGCCGCTTTGGCAGGATCTGCGGGCACAGCTCGAGCTCCGGGGTCCGCAGGAGTGCCCCACGGAGGTGCTGGAGGTGCAGGCGTCGCTGGCCGGTCTGGAGCGCGTGGGCGGGGCCCATGTGGCGCGCATCGAGTTCCGGGGCATGATCCTCGAGCGCCCGGGCGGCGCGCCGGCGCCGTTTCGCGAGCTGTGGCTGGTCGCCTGCACCGCCGACGACGACCGCTGGCGGCTGGCGCATGTGCAGGCGCTGATCTGAGCGCGGCGGCCGCCGGGCCGCTGTTTTCGTGAATCCGGGCACTGCGCGCTGCCGCGCTGGCGCGGGGCGACCGGGCCCCGGGCGATACACTGCCGGCCCTGTCTGCGGCCCCAAGGCCGCCCCCTGTGGCGAAGCTGTCGGAGGACCGAACCATGCCGCTGTCGAAACTGCCCGGCGCACGATGCCGCCTCGTGCTGCTGTCCGTGGCGACCGCCGGTGCCCTGCTCGCGGCTTGTGGAGAGAAGCGGCCCGTGACCGGCGGCGAGCCGGCGGCCCGTGTCAACAAGGCGGAGCTCACCACGCAGCAGATCAACCTGGTCCTGCAGCAGCAGCGCAACCTGCGCCCCGAGCAGGCGGATGCCGCCGGCCGCGCGGTCCTGGAGCGACTGATCGACCAGGAACTCGCGGTGCATAAGGCGGCCTCGCTGGAACTGGACCGCGATGCCCGTGTCATCCAGCTTGTCGAGGCGGCGCGCCGCGAGGTGCTGGCTCGCGCCTATGCCGAGAAGGTGTCGGAGGGGGCGTCCAAGCCCACGGCGGACGAAGTCCGGCGCTACTACAGCGACAAGCCGGCCCTGTTCGCCGAGCGCAAGGTCTATACCTTCACCGAGCTCACCATCGAGGCCCGGCCGGACCAGGTTGCGGGGCTGCGCGAGCGGCTGAGCGCTGGCAAGGGCATCGGAGAGTTCATCGAGTACCTCAAGGCCAACGAATTCCGCTTCGGGGCCAACCAGGGCACGCGGGCGGCCGAACAGCTGCCGCTGAGCAGTCTGGACACCGTCAGCAGGATGCAGGTCGGCCAGGCCATTCTTGCCCCGGCGGCGAACGGGGCCCAGGTGATCGTGCTTTCGGCCGTCCGAAGCCAGCCGGTCGACGAGGAGCGCGCGCGCCCCTCGATCGAGCAGTTCCTGCTCAACGAGCGCAAGCGCAAGCTCGTCGAGGAGGATCTGAAGTCGCTGCGCTCCGCGGCCAAGGTCGAGTACCTCGGCAAGTTCGTGCCCCCACCCGCGGCGGGCGCCTCGTCCGCGCCGGCCGCGCCGGCGGCAGCGTCGAAGTAGCGCGACCAGCGGACGGGCGGGGCCTGCTGCCGGGCGGCGGGCTTGCCGGCCATGCGCGGTCTCGTGCCGGCGTCGGCGGGACCTGCCCGTGCGAGGCATCCCTGTGCGGGTTTGCCCGGGTGTGAAAGAATCGCGACCAGGCGCCGACGCAGCCTGCGCGGTCTGCATTAAGCTACGAACGGATACAAGTCCCGCCTTGGTCTTTGTTGTCGTCGGGTCCGTCGCCATGCCGCCAGCTGTCCTTCCGGCTCGTGTGAGTGACCACTGCCCAGGGTCACCGCTGCGCGCTGCCGCTGCCGCTGCCGGACTGAGGGCGGTGCCGGCGCTTGCAGCGCCAGGCGGCCGCACTGCCTGGGCTGCCAGCCTTGCGGCGCCCGCCGCGTCGACGGCGCGCTGGCTGCTGCTGCTGTTGTGCCTGCTGATGGCCTCCGGCATGGCGCAGGCGCGGCGGCTGGCGCTGGTGATAGGCAACGACAACTACCAGCAGGTCAGCCGCCTGGACAAGGCCGGCAGCGACGCCGAGTCGATGGCGCGCGAGCTCACCGCGGCCGGCTTCGAAGTCCACAAGCACCGCGACCTGACCTTCCGCAAGACGGTGCTGGCCTTCGAGGAGTTCTACGACAAGGTCAAGGGCGGTGACGAAGTGGTCGTGTTCTATGCCGGACACGGCGTGCAGACCGACCGCGGCAGCTACCTGCTGCCGGTCGACATCGAAGGCGAGACGACGTCGCAGATCGAGAAGATCTCGTACTCGGTGCAGGGCATGCTCGAAGAGCTGGACCGCATCAAGGCGAGGTTCAGCCTGATCATCATCGACGCCTGCCGCGACAACCCCTTGCGCTCGCGCGGCCGCACCATCGGCATTGCCAGGGGCCTGGCGGCGCCCGACCTGGCGCGTGGCCAGATGATCATCATGTCGGCCGGCCGCAACCAGAAGGCACTGGATTCGCTCAGCAGCAAGGACAGCCACCCCAACGGCGTGTTCACGCGCGAGCTCGTGGCACGCATGCGCTCGGTGGGCCTGTCGGTCGAGAGGCTGGCGCTGGAAGTCAAGGGCGCGGTCGAGAAGCTGGCCCTGACCGTGAACCACGAGCAGCGGCCGCTGATCATCAACGAGTCCAGCGGCGAGTTCTTCTTCTACCCGCCCGCGGGCCAGAAGCCGGCTGCCGAAGCCGCCGCACCGGCGGCGGCCGGGCTGTCGGCCGCAGCGCGCGAAGACAAGTTCTGGGACGACGTGAAGGCGGCCGACACGGCCGAGGGCTACCAGGCCTATGTCGACACCTACCCGACGGGCCATTACCTGGCGCTGGCGCGGGCCAACATCAAGCGCCTCGCCGACCGGCAGGGGGGCGGTGGCGCAAGGCCGGGTTCGCCGAGCGCCGGCGTGGCAGGCGCTGCGGGCCCGGGTGCCGGCCCGTCGCCGGCGGCCGCCGTCGCCGGCCCCGCTGCGGCCGGGCCGCCGGGCTCGACCGCGTCGGCGGCGCCGTCGACGCTGGCCACGCCGGCCACGCCGGCCACTACGGCCACTACGGCCAGCACGACCGCTACGACCACGTCAGCGCCCGCGGTGTCCGGCCTGCCGGCGGCGGGGGCAGCCCCGGCCACGGCGGCCAAGGAACCCCGGGCGGCGGTCGCCACACCCGCGGCCGGCCCGCCGGGCGCCGGCGCACTGCCTTCGGCCGGGCCGGCGCGCTCGGTGGCGAGTTATGCGCTGGCCAACGGCGACCGCTACGAAGGCGAAGTGCAGGGCGACAAGCGCCATGGCCAGGGAACCTACAGCTTCGTCAACGGTGACCGCTACAAGGGCAGCTTCGTCGACGGCAACTTCAGCGGCCAGGGGCTGATGGAGTTTGCCAATGGCGACCGCTACGAGGGCGGATTCATCGGCACCACCAAGCAGGGCCGCGGGGTCATGGTGTTCGCCAACAAGGACCGCTACGAGGGCGACTTCGTCGACAACCTGTACCACGGCAAGGGCAGCTTCACCTTCGCCACCGGCGAGCGCTACGTCGGCGACTACCAGCGCGGCATCAAGCAGGGGCAGGGCGAGTACGTGTTCGCCAACCGCAACCGCTATGTCGGCCAGTTCGAGGCCGACAGGCCCCAGGGCAAGGGGACCATGACCTTTGCCAGCGGCGACCAGGCGCAAGGCACCTATGTCGCCGGCATCCAGCAGGGCGAGGGCAGCTACCGCTTCGCCAACGGCGACCGCTACGAGGGCGGCTTCGTCGACGGCCTGTTCAGCGGAAAGGGCCGCTTGCAGCTTGCCTCCGGCGACCGCTACGAGGGCGACTTCGTCAAGAACGTCAAGGAAGGCCAGGGCACGCACTTCTTCGCCAACAAGGACCGCTACGAGGGGCAGTTCAAGGCCGGCCTGCAGCATGGCCGCGGCACCCACTACTTCGCCAACGGCGACACCTACACCGGCGAGTTCGCCGCCGGCCTGCGCCATGGCAAGGGCGTGCACCGCTTTGCCGGCGGGCCCAGCCGCGAGATGGAGTACGTCAACGGCGTCGAGACGGCCCGATAGCCGTTCAGGCCGCGCGGGCGCCGGCCGGTTGCTCAGTCGAACAGGTCGGCTGCCTGCAGGCGGGTCGCTGCGGCGTCCTTGGCGGCAACCCGGGGCGCGAGGCCGGCCAGCGGCCAGGCGATCGCGATCGCCGGATCGTCCCAGCGGATCGCCCGCTCGCAATCGCGTGCATAGCGGCCGGTGGTCTTGTAGAGGAAGTGGGTGTCGTCCTCGAGGGCCAGGAAACCATGGGCGAAGCCTGGCGGGATCCACAGCTGACGCCGGTTCCCGGCACTGAGCTCGGTGCCCGTCCAGCGGCCGAAAGTTGGCGACGCACGCCGGATGTCGACCGCCACGTCGAAGGCCCGGCCCTTGACCACCCGCACCAGCTTGCCCTGGGCGTGCGGGGGCAACTGGTAGTGCAGGCCGCGCAGGACGCCGGCGTGCGAACACGAGTGGTTGTCCTGCACGAACTCGCCCGCCGCCGGCAGCCCGGCCTGCAGCAGCGCGGCGGCAAAGCGGTCATGGTTCCAGCTCTCCATGAACCAGCCGCGCTCGTCGCCGAAGACGGCCGGCTCCACCAGCATCACACCGGCCAGTTCGGTCGGCAGCAGCTTCATGCGCGCCCCTTCATCGCAGCACCCTTTCGGCCAGCACCTGCATCAGGTACTGGCCGTAGCCGTTCTTGAGCATGGGCTGCGCCTGCGCCTCGAGCTCGGTCGCGCTGATCCAGCCGCTGCGGTAGGCGATCTCCTCGGGGCAGGCCACCTTCAGGCCCTGGCGCTTCTCCAGCGTGGCGATGAACTGCCCGGCGTCGAGCAGGCTGTCGTGGGTGCCGGTGTCCAGCCAGGCGTAGCCGCGGCCCATGATCTCGACTTCCAGCTGCCCTTGTCGAAGGTACTGGGCGTTGACCTCGGTGATCTCGAGTTCGCCCCGCGCGCTGGGGCGGATGGCGGCAGCGATGTCGCACACCTGCGAGTCGTAGAAGTACAAGCCGGTGACGGCGTAGTTGCTCTTGGGCTGGCGCGGCTTCTCCTCGATGCTGAGCGCGCGCCGGGCGCCGTCGAACTCGACCACGCCGTAGCGCTCGGGGTCGGTCACGTGGTAGGCGAAGACCGAGGCGCCCTGCGCACGCGCGTCGGCCCGCCTGAGCAGCGCCTGGAAGTCGTGGCCGTAGAAGATGTTGTCGCCCAGCACCAGCGCGCTCGGTGCCTGGCCGACGAAAGCACGGCCGAGGATGAAGGCCTGGGCCAGGCCGTCGGGGCTGGGCTGCACGCAGTAGCTGAGGTTCATGCCCCAGCGGCTGCCGTCGCCCAGCAGGGCCTGGAATCGCGGGGTGTCCTGGGGCGTGCTGATGACCAGCACATCGCGCATGCCGGCCAGCATCAGCGTGCTCAGCGGGTAGTACACCATGGGCTTGTCGTACACCGGCAGCAGCTGCTTGCTCATCGCCAGCGTGGCCGGGTGCAGCCGGGTACCGGAACCCCCGGCGAGGATGATGCCCTTTCGATTCATGAAACCTCGTTGCTCAGCGGGGGTGGATTTCCTGCAGCATGCGCTCGACGCCTTGCTGCCAGGGGGGCAGTCGCAGTCCGAAGGTGGATTCCAGCCGCGAGCAGTCCAGCCGCGAATTCAGCGGCCGGCGCGCCGGCGTCGGGTAGGCGCTGGTCGGCACGGCGACGATGCCCTCGCGGGCGAGGCGCAGCGGCACGCCATGCGCGCGTGCCCAGTCGATCACGTGGCAGGCATAGGCATGCCAGTTCGTGTGGCCGCCGGCGACGCAGTGGTAGAGGCCGCCCAGGGCCGGCCGGGCCATGGCCTGGCGAAGGGCAATCGCGGCGACGTCGGCCAGCAGCTCGGCCCCGGTGGGGCTGCCATGCTGGTCGTCGATGACGCGCAGTTCGTCGCGCTCGGCAGCCAGGCGCAGCATGGTGCGCGCGAAGTTGCCGCCGCGCGCGGCGTAGACCCAGCTCGTGCGCAGGATCAGGTGGCGACAGCCGCTGGCGACGATCGCCTGGTCGCCCTCGAGCTTGGTGAGCCCGTAGACGCTCAGCGGCGCCGGGGTGGCCGATTCGTCGCGCGGCTGCTGGCCGCTGCCGTCGTAGACGTAGTCGGTGCTGAAGTGCAGCAGCCAGGCCCCGCGGGACGCCGCCTCGCGCGCCAGCAGCGCGGGCGCCTCGGCGTTGAGCGCACGCGCCCGTGCCGGCTCGCTCTCGGCCTTGTCGACTGCCGTGTGGGCCGCCGCATTGACGATCACCTCCGGGGCCGCGCGCCGCACCAGGTCGACCAGCGATGGCGGGTCGCCGAAGTCGGCCCGCCAGGGCGCAGGGGTATCGAAGTCGCAGGCCAGCACCTCGCCCAGCGGTGCCAGGGCACGCTGCAGTTCCCAGCCGACCTGGCCGTTGCATCCCAGCAGCAGCACCCTCATCGGGCTCACCCCCGGGCACCGTAGTTGGCGGCCACCCAGTCGCGGTAGCCGCCGCTCTGCACCGCCGCCACCCAGTCGGCATGGTCGAGCACCCAGCGCACGGTCTTGCGGATGCCGCTGTCGAAGGTCTCGGCCGGGCGCCAGCCGAGCTCGCGCTCGATCTTGCGGGCGTCGATGGCGTATCGCCTGTCGTGGCCCGGGCGGTCCTTGACATGCGTGATCAGCCGCTCGTAGGGGCCGGCCGGGTCGGGCCGCATCTCGTCGAGCAGGCCGCAGACCGTGTGCACGATCTCCCGGTTCGTCTTCTCGTTCCAGCCGCCGACGTTGTAGACCTCGCCGGGCCGGCCGCGCGCGATGACGGTGCGGATCGCGCTGCAGTGGTCCGCGACGTAGAGCCAGTCGCGCACCTGCTGTCCGTCGCCGTAGATCGGCAGCGGCTTGCCGGCCAGGGCGTTGACGATCATCAGCGGGATCAGCTTCTCGGGGAAGTGGAAGGGGCCGTAGTTGTTGCTGCAGTTGGTGGTCAGCACCGGCAGGCCGTAGGTGTGGTGCCAGGCGCGCACCAGGTGGTCGCTGGCGGCCTTGCTGGCGCTGTAGGGGCTGTTGGGTTCGTAGGGGTGACGCTCGGTGAAGGCCGGCGCGTCGGGCGCCAGGCTGCCGTAGACCTCGTCGGTGCTGACATGCTGGAACCGGAAGGCTGCCTTCGCCTCCCCTTCGAGCGCCTGCCAGTGCCGGCGGGCGGCTTCCAGCAGCGTGAAGGTGCCCTCGACATTGGTGCGCATGAAGGCGCCCGGGCCCAGGATGCTGCGGTCGACATGGCTCTCGGCCGCGAAGTGCACCACCGCGCGCGGCCGATGCTCTTCGAACAGCCGCCCGAGCAGCGCCGCGTCGCAGATGTCGCCCTGCACGAAGCGGTGCCGGGCGTCGCCAGCCAGCGCGGCCAGGTTCTGCAGGTTGCCGGCGTAGGTCAGGGCGTCCAGGTTGACCACCGGCTCGTCGCCCAGGCGCAGCCAGTCCAGCACGAAGTTGCTGCCGATGAAGCCGGCGCCGCCGGTGACCAGGATCGTCATGTGCTGCCTTTCGCAACGCGACCGTAAGTGTCCTCGAAGCGCACGATGTCGTCCTCGCCGAGGTAGCTGCCCGACTGCACCTCGATGATCTCCAGCGGCACCTTGCCCGGGTTGGCCAGGCGGTGCACCTGGCCGAGCGGGATGTAGGTGCTCTGGTTCTCGCCGAGCAGCGTGACCTTGTCGCCGTTGGTGACCTCGGCGGTGCCGGAGACGACGATCCAGTGCTCGGCGCGGTGGTGGTGCATCTGCAGGCTCAGGCTGGCCCCGGGCTTGACCATGATGCGCTTGACCTGGTGGCGCGGGCCGTGGTCTATGCTGTCGTACCAGCCCCAGGGCCGGTGCACCTTGCGGTGCAGGGTGTGCTCGTCGCGGCGCTCGACGTCCAGCCGCTGCACGATCTTCTTCACGTCCTGGCTGCGCGCGCGGTCGGCCACCAGCACGGCGTCCGGCGTCTCGACTATGACCAGCTCGTCGACGCCCACCACGCCGACCAGGCGGCTGGTCGAATGCACCAGCGTGCCGCGGCTGTCGGCGAGCAGCGCGTCGCCGAACACCGCGTTGCCGGCCTCGTCCTTCGTGGCCACCTGCCAGACGGCGTCCCAGGCGCCGAGGTCGTTCCAGCCGGCGGCCAGCTCGACCATGCGGATGTCGACCTCGCTGCCCGGGCACTTCTCCATCACCGCGTAGTCGACGGAGTCGGCCGGCACGGCGGCGAACGAGGCTGCATCCGGGCGCACGAAGCGCTCGTCCTGCCGGCGCTGCTCGAAGGCCCGCCGGCAGGCCGCCCCGATGTCCGGCCGCCAGCGTTCGAGCGCCTGCAGCCAGCTCGACGCCCGCAGCACGAACATGCCGGCGTTCCAGTGGTAGTTGCCATCGGCCAGGTAGGCTTGGGCCGTGGCGAGGTCGGGTTTCTCGACGAAGCGCTCGACCCGCGCCTCGCCGTCCGCGGCGGCGCTGCTGAGGATGTAGCCGTAGCCGGTCTCGGGCCGATCGGGGCGCACGCCCAGGATGGCGATCGCGCCCCCCGCGGCGGCACGCACGGCGCGCGCCAGTGCGCTGTGGAACGCCGCCTCGCTGCCCACGGTCTGGTCCGCCGGCGTCACCACCAGCACCGGGTCGGCGCCGGCGGCGGCGGCCTGCAAGGCCGCCAGCGTGAGCGCCGGCGCGGTGTTGCGCCCCATAGGCTCCAGCAGGACCGCCGACGGGTCAATGGCGACCTCGCGCAGCTGGTCCAGCACCAGGAAGCGGTGCTCCTCGTTGCCGACCACCAGCGGTGCCTGGACCTCGATGCCCTCGCCTGCCAGAGCCTGCAGGCGGCAGGCGGCCTGCTGGAACAGGCTGGTGGAGCCGGCGAGCACCAGGAACTGCTTGGGGTAGCCGGCGCGCGACAGCGGCCACAGCCGGGTGCCGGAGCCACCGGCCATGATGACGGGGACGACGGCGGTGCTCATGCGTCGAAGCCTTTCGGGTTCAGGGATTGCCAGCGCCAGCTGTCCTGGCACATGCGATCGAGGTCCAGCCGCGCGCGCCATCCCAGGCGCATCGCGGCCCGCGAAGGGTCGGCCCAGCAGGCGGCGACATCCCCCGGCCGCCGGCCGACCATGCGCAGCGGGATCTCGCGCCCGCTGGCCGCGGCATAGGCACGCACCAGTTCCAGCACGCTGGTGCCGCGACCGGTGCCCAGGTTGACCGTCAGCGAACCTGCGGTGTCGAGCAGGCCGCGCAGCGCGGCGACATGGCCTTCGGCAAGGTCGACGACGTGGATGTAGTCGCGCACGCCCGTGCCGTCGGGGGTGGGGTAGTCGTTGCCGAACACCTCGAGACAGGGTCGCCGGCCGATCGCCACCTGGGCGACATAGGGCATCAGGTTGTTCGGCGTGCCCCGCGGGTCCTCGCCGATCAGCCCCGACTCGTGCGCCCCCACCGGGTTGAAGTAGCGCAGGCAGGCGGTCTGCCAGAGCGGGTCCGCGCGGCCGAGGTCGGCCAGCAGGGCCTCGCCGATCAGCTTGGTCTGGCCGTAGGGGTTGGTGGCCGACAGCGGGGCGTCTTCGGCAATCGGCAGCTGGCGCGGGTCACCATAGACCGTGGCGCTCGAGCTGAAGACGAAGCGCGCAGTCCCGTGGCGGCGCAGCGCTTCGCAGACGGCGACCAGGCCGCCGACGTTGTTGCGGTAGTAGGCCAGGGGCCGGGCCGTCGACTCGCCGACCGCCTTGAAGGCGGCAAAGTGCACCGCGGCATCGACACGGTGGCGCCCGAGCAGCGCGTCGAGCGCGGCTGCATCGCCGATGTCGGCGCGCTCGAACACCGGCGAGAAGCCGCCGATGCGCCGCAGCCGTTCGAGCACCTGCGGCGAGCTGTTGGAGAAGTCGTCGACCCCGACCACCGCAAAGCCCGCGTCGTGCAGCGCGAGCCAGGTGTGCGATCCGATGTAGCCGGTGGCGCCGGTCAGCAGGATGGTGGTGGCCATGAAACGCGAGATTCTGTCCCAGCGCTGCAGCCGCGCAGCCGGCTGGCCGCCCGCAGGCGACCGAGGCCCCGGGGTGGACTCCTACAATCGCCAAATGCTGCACACCCTGCAACAGATGCTGGCGCCCGCGGTCATGGAGCGCGTGACGCTGCTGGCCAACCACCTGCTGGCCAGCGAGGCGGTTGGCACCGAGCGGCTGCAGCCGCACTGCGGCAAGGCGCTGCAGATCGAGTTCGACGCCTGGCCCCGCCTGCTGCCCCCCCTGCCGGTGCTGGCCTGGCGCATCACGCCTGCCGGCTTGCTCGAATGGGTCGGCGGCGAGCCGCCGGGCGAACTGGCGCTCGTGCTGCGTCTGCAGGCCGACAACCCGCTGGGCCTGGCCGCCCGCGTGATGGGCGGCGAGCCGCCGCCGCTGGACATCGTCGGCGACGCGCAGTTCGCTGCCGACGTCAACTGGCTGACCGAGAACCTGCGCTGGGATGTCGGTGCCGACCTCGAGCGCGTCTTCCCGGCCCCGCTTGCCCATGCGCTGCACCTGGCCGGGTCGGCCGTGGTGCGGGGTCTGCGCCAGGCCCTGGGCAGCGCGGCCGCCTTCGGCGAACGCTGGCGGCCGGGCGGCCGGTGACCGCAGGCCCCGCTCAGGCGGCTTCCCGATGAGGCAGCTGGCCCGCCTGGTCCTGATCGTCTTCACGGTCGTTCGCTTCGGCGTCGACGAGGTGGCGCTGTCGGGGTTCCGCCAGCGCTGGGTGCGCGCGCTGGTGCGCCTGATCACGCTGGGACGCCGGCTGGACGAGCCGCGCGGCGTGCGCCTGCGCCGCGCCTGCGAGCGGCTGGGGCCGATCTTCGTCAAGTTCGGCCAGGTGCTGTCGACACGGCGTGACCTGCTGCCGCTGGACGTGGCCGACGAGCTGGCGAAACTGCAGGACCGTGTGCCCCCCTTCCCCGCCGCGGTGGCCCGTCGCCTCGTGGAGCAGGCCTACGGGCGGCCGCTCGAGCAGGTGTTCGAGCAGTTCGACGCCGAGCCCGTGGCCAGCGCGTCGATCGCCCAGGTCCACTTCGCCCGCCTGTCCCGGGGGCGTGAGGTCGCGGTCAAGGTGCTGCGGCCGGGCATGCTGGCAGTGATCGACGACGACCTGCGGCTGCTGCACACGCTGGCCCGCTGGGTCGAGCGGCTGTCGGTCGACGGCAAGCGGCTGCGGCCGCGCGAAGTGGTTGCCGAGTTCGACGGCTACCTGCACGACGAGCTGGACCTGGTGCGCGAGGCGGCGAACGCGGCCCAGCTGCGGCGCAACATGGCGGGGCTGAACCTGGTGCTGGTGCCCGAGATGGTGTGGGACCTGTGCACGCCGACCGTGCTGGTGATGGAGCGCATGCACGGCGTGCAGATCTCCCAGGTGCAGCGTCTGCGCGATGCCGGCGTCGACATCCCCAAGCTGGCCCGCGACGGCGTCACCATCTTCTTCACCCAGGTCTTCCGCGACGGCTTCTTCCACGCCGACATGCACCCGGGCAACATCCAGGTCAGCCTGGCGCCCGAGACCTTCGGCCGCTACATCGCGCTCGACTTCGGGATCATCGGCACGCTGACCGAGACCGACAAGGAGTACCTGGCGCACAACTTCATCGCCTTCTTCCGGCGTGACTACAAGCGCGTGGCGGAGCTGCACGTGGAAAGCGGCTGGGTGCCGCCCGAGACCCGGGTCGACGCGCTGGAAGGCGCCATCCGCGCGGTCTGCGAGCCGCACTTCGACCGCCCGCTCAAGGACATCTCGCTCGGCCAGGTGCTGATGCGGCTGTTCCAGACCTCGCGTCGCTTCAACGTGCAGATCCAGCCCCAGCTGGTGCTGCTGCAGAAGACGCTGCTCAACATCGAGGGCCTGGGCCGGCAGCTCGACCCGGAGCTGGACCTGTGGACCACGGCCAAGCCCTTTCTCGAGCGCTGGATGCACGAGCAGGTGGGCTGGCAGGGCCTTCTCGAGCGGCTGGAGCGCGAAGCGCCGCGCTATGCGCAGCTGCTGCCCGAACTGCCGCGCCTGCTGCATCAGCGCCTGGCCGCCGCAGCGGCCCACGAGTCTCCGCTGCTGCTTGCGCTGCTGGCCGAGCAGCGGCGCACCCACCGCCTGCTGCAGTCGGTGCTGTGGGCGGCCGCGGGGTTCGTGCTGGGCGTGCTGGTGGTCCGGCTGCTGGGCGGCGCCGGCTGACGCACCCGGCCGCGGGCCGACCCGCGGCAGGCCCGGGCCGCACGGCAGGGGAGCCCGGCCACCTATAATCCGCAGCTTTGCCCGGCGCAAGAACTGTGCAATGCCGGCGCAACCCGGCGAGACCCGGCGCAACCCGGCGCCTTTCAGGCACACCCCCCGGGCACACCCCCCGGGCACATCAGGCGACAAGCGAGGACATCATGCCGATCTATGCGTACCGCTGCTCGAGTTGCGGCCACGCCAAGGACGTGCTGCAGAAGCTCTCCGACCCGCTGCTGACCACCTGCCCGGCGTGTGGTGCCGAGTCGTTCAGCAAGCAGGTGACAGCGGCCGGATTCCAGCTCAAGGGGTCGGGCTGGTATGTGACCGACTTCCGTGGCGGCCAGAACGGCGGCGCGGCGCGCAAGGACGGCGAGGCCGACGCGGGCTCGGAAAAGGCCGCGGACACGACGACGGACCCGAAGACGGACAAGGGCGTTGAGAAGGGCGCTGAAAAGGGCGCTGAAAAGGGCGCCGGGAAGGGTGCCGACCAGGGCGCCCAGGCCAGTGGCGACAGGAATGCCGACCGGAGTGGCGGCAACGGGCCGGACAAGCCGAGGGACAAGCCTGCGCTGGCGAGCGCCGCGCCGGCGGCCGCACCTGCGCCTGGCGCCGCACCGGGTGGTGCCTGAGCGCGCGCCGGCGGCGGGACGATCGTCGTGAAGAAGTACCTGATCGCCGGACTGCTGGTCTGGTTGCCGCTGGCCATCACGGTCTGGGTGCTGACCTGGCTGGTCGGTGCGCTCGACGGCGTGTTCGACCTGCTGCTGCAGGCGGTCAAGGCGGTGCTGCCGCTGTCGCTGCACGCGGCGATCGAGCAGTGGCGCCATGTGCCGGGCCTGGGCGTGGTGGCGCTGGGCGTGGCGATGCTGGTCACGGGCGTCTTCGTCACCAACATCTTCGGCCAATGGTGGGTGCGGCAGTGGGACTCGCTGCTGCAGAAGATCCCCATCGTCAAGTCGATCTACAGCTCGGTCAAACAGGTCTCGGACACCTTGTTCTCGAGCAGCGGCAATGCCTTCCGCGAGGCCGTGCTGGTGCAGTACCCGCGCCAGGGCTCCTGGACCATCGCCTTCGTGACCGGCAAGCCCGGTGGCGAGGTCGCCGACATGCTGCCCGGCGAGTACGTCAGCGTCTACGTGCCGACGACGCCCAACCCGACCTCCGGCTTCTTCCTGATGATGCCCAAGGCCGACGTGATCGAGCTCGCGATGAGCGTCGACGAGGCACTCAAGTACGTGATCTCCATGGGCGTGGTGGCCCCGGGCAGCGCCGTGCAGCCGGCTCGAAATTGACGGGGCTGGACCGCCCACGGCGATGGGTCCAGCCCCTTGGGGTCTCCCGGCCCCCGCGCCCCGATTCCTGAACCCCTGAACCTCCTCGAAGCCCGGCTGCGGCGGTGCATCGCCCGAGCCGGGCACCCGAAGCGAAACCCCGGAGAGAAAGCATGAGAACCTCCTACTGCGGCCAGGTCAGCGAAGCGCTGATGGGCCAGACCGTGACCCTGATGGGCTGGGCGCATCGCCGCCGCGACCATGGCGGCGTCATCTTCGTCGACCTGCGCGACCGCGAAGGCCTGGTCCAGATCGTCTGCGACCCCGACCGGCCCGAGATGTTCCGCACCGCCGAGGGCGTGCGCAACGAGTTCTGCCTGAAGGTGGTCGGCAAGGTGCGCGCGCGCCCCGCGGGGACCGAGAACCCCAACCTGACCAGCGGCCGCGTCGAGGTGCTGTGCCACGAGCTCCAGGTGCTGAACCCGAGTGTCACGCCGCCGTTCCAGCTCGACGACGAGAACCTGTCGGAAACCGTGCGCCTGACGCATCGGGTGCTCGACCTGCGGCGGCCGCAGATGCAGAAGAACCTGATGCTGCGCTACCGCGTCGCCATCGAAGTGCGCAAGGTCCTCGACGAGCTGGGTTTCATCGACGTCGAGACGCCGATGCTGACCAAGAGCACGCCCGAAGGCGCGCGCGACTACCTGGTTCCCAGCCGCGTGCACGACGGTACCTTCTTCGCGCTGCCGCAGAGTCCGCAGCTGTTCAAGCAGCTGCTGATGGTGGCCGGCTTCGACCGCTACTACCAGATCACCAAATGCTTCCGCGACGAGGACCTGCGGGCCGACCGGCAGCCGGAGTTCACGCAGATCGACATCGAGACCTCGTTCCTCGACGAGCAGGAGATCCGCGCCCTCACCGAAGGCATGATCCGCACCGTGTTCCGCAAGGCGCTGGGCGTGGAGCTGCCGGAGTATGTGCAGATGACCTACGCCCAGGCCATGCACCGCTTCGGCTCCGACAAGCCCGACCTGCGTGTCAGGCTCGAGTTCACCGAGCTCACCGACCTCATGAGGGACGTCGACTTCAAGGTCTTCTCCGGCCCGGCCGGCTCGCCGGGCGGGCGCGTGGCGGCCCTGCGCATCCCCGCCGGCGGCGAGATGTCGCGCAGCGAGATCGACGCCTACACCGAGTTCGTCAAGATCTACGGCGCCAAGGGCCTGGCCTGGATCAAGGTCAACGATGCCGGCAAGGGGCGCGACGGCCTGCAGTCGCCCATCGTCAAGAACCTGCACGACGCGGCGATCGCCGGCATCCTGGCGCGCACCGGGGCGGCCAGCGGCGACCTGATCTTCTTCGGCGCCGACAAGGCCAAGGTGGTCAACGACGCCCTGGGCGCGCTGCGCGTGAAGGTCGGTCACAGCGAGTTCGGCCGCACCCATGACCTGTTCGTGGACAGCTGGGCGCCGCTGTGGGTGGTCGACTTCCCGATGTTCGAGTACGACGAGGAGGCGCGACGCTGGAACGCCGTGCACCACCCGTTCACCTCGCCCAAGGACGGCCACGAGGACCTGATGGACACCGACCCCGGCGCCTGCGTGGCCAAGGCCTACGACATGGTGCTCAACGGCTGGGAGCTCGGCGGCGGCTCGGTGCGGATCCACCGCGCCGAGGTGCAGAGCAAGGTGTTCAAGGCGCTCAACATCTCGCCCGAGGACGCCAAGGTCAAGTTCGGCTTCCTGCTCGACGCGCTGCAGTACGGCGCGCCGCCGCATGGCGGCCTGGCCTTCGGCCTGGACCGCCTGGTGACGCTGATGACCAAGGCCGAGTCGATCCGCGACGTCATCGCCTTCCCCAAGACCCAGCGTGCGCAGTGCCTGCTCACCGGTGCGCCCAGCCAGGTCGACGAGGCCCAGCTGCGCGAGCTGCACATCCGGCTGCGCAACCCGCAGCCGGCCAGCTGAGGCGCAACCATGGCTGGCCGCGGCGACGACGAGCCCCTGCACCAGGGCACGCTGGACACCACCCGCATCGACGACGTGCGCATTGCGGCGGTGCGGCCGCTGGTGCAGCCGGCGGTGCTGCTCGAGGAACTGCCGGTCACGGTCGAGGTCGAGGCGCTGGTCGAGCGCACGCGGGCCGCCGTCGGCGCCGTGCTGCAGGGCCGCGACGACCGCCTGCTGGCGGTCGTCGGCCCCTGTTCCATCCACGACCACGACCAGGCCATCGCCTACGCAAGGCGCCTGAAGGGCCTGGCCGACGAGCTCGCCCGCGACCTGCTGGTGGTGATGAGGGTCTACTTCGAGAAGCCGCGCACCACCGTGGGCTGGAAGGGCTACATCAACGACCCGCGCCTGGACGGCAGCTTCCGCATCAACGAGGGCCTGCGGCGGGCGCGCGAGCTGCTGCTCGAGATCAATGCCATGGGCTTGCCCGCCGGCACCGAGTTCCTGGACCTGCTGTCGCCGCAGTACCTCAGCGACCTCATCGCCTGGGGCGCCATCGGTGCCCGCACCACCGAGAGCCAGAGCCACCGCCAGCTGGCTTCCGGGCTGTCGTGCGCGGTCGGCTTCAAGAACGGCACCGACGGCGGCGTGCAGGTGGCTGTCGACGCCGTGCTGGCGGCGGCCGCGCCGCATGCCTTCATGGGCATGACCAAGATGGGCGTGGCGGCCATCTTCGAGACGCGCGGCAACCCGCATGGCCATGTGATCCTGCGCGGTGGCAAGGCGCCCAACCACGACGCGGCGGGCGTCGACGGCGCCTGTGCACTGCTGCACAAGGCGGGCCTGGCCGAGCAGGTGCTGATCGACTGCTCGCATGCCAATTCGGCCAAGCAGCACCGGCGGCAGATCGACGTCGCGGCCGGCATCGCCGAGCGGCTGGCCGCCGGGGAGCGGCGCATCATCGGCGTCATGGTCGAGAGCCACCTGCACGAAGGCCGGCAGGACCTGAGGCCCGGGCAGTCGCTGGCCAGCGGCGTGTCGATCACCGACGCGTGCATAGGCTGGCACGATACCGAGCCGCTGCTGCGCGGCCTGGCCGACGCCGTGCGCAGCCGTCGGGCAGGCTGAGTTCCGACCGGCCATGGGCCACAAGATCCCGCGCTCGGTGCTGGTGGTGATCCACACCGGCGAGCTGCAGGTGCTGCTGATCGAGCGTGCCGACCGGCCCGGCTACTGGCAGAGCGTGACCGGATCGCTGGACCGTGAGGACGAGCCTCTCGCGGACACGGCGCGGCGCGAAGTCGCCGAGGAGACCGGCATCACCGGCGGCGAGCTGCGCGACTGGGGGCTGGAGAACGTCTACGAGATCTATCCCGTCTGGCGCCACCGCTACGCGAGCGGCGTCACGCACAACACCGAACATGTCTTCGGGCTGCGGCTGGCGGCGGTGGTCGACGTGCGGCTGGATCCGCGCGAGCACCTGCGGCATGTCTGGCTGCCCTGGCGCGAAGCCGCCGACCGCTGCTTCTCGCCGAGCAATGCCGAGGCGATCCTGATGCTGCCCCGCTTCGCCTCGGCGAGCGGCTGAAACCGCTGCACCCCGGCCGTGACGCGACACAACCCGCTGAGCTCGACCCTGATGCCGCCCTATACCGGCATCGGCAGCCTGCGTGTCGCCACCTACAACATCCACAAGGGCGTGCGCGGCATAGGCCCGCGCAAGCGGCTGGAGATACACAACCTCGGGCTGGCCGTCGAGTCCTTCGACGCCGACCTCGTGTTCCTGCAGGAGGTGCGGCTGTTCAACCGGCGCGATGCGCTGCACTTCGACCGCACCTACTTCGGCTGGCCCGAGCAGGGGCAGGCGGAGTTCCTGGCCCCGCTGGGCTACGAGTCGGCCTACCGCACCAATGCCGTGACGCGCCACGGCGAGCATGGCAACGCGCTGCTGTCACGCTGGCCGATAGGCGACATCGGCCACCACGACATGAGCGACCACCGCTTCGAGCAGCGCGGCCTGCTGCATGTGCCGGTGAACTGGAACGGCAGCAGGCTGCACGCCGTGGTGGTGCACCTCGGGCTGGTGCATGCCAGCCGCGTGCGCCAGATCGAGCGGCTGGCCGACTTCATCTCGCGCGAGGTGCCCGACGACGAGCTGCTGGTGGTGGCCGGCGACTTCAACGACTGGGGGGAAAGGCTCGACGCGCCGATGGCCGAGATCGGCCTGCAGCGTGCACGCGCGCGCCAGGATCGTTCGCGTGCACTGACGTTTCCGTCGCTGATGCCGGTGTTTGCACTCGACCGCTTCTACCTGCGCGGGCTGGGCTGCCGCTCGACCATGGTGCCGCGCGGCACCCCCTGGGCCCGCATGTCCGACCACCTGCCGCTGGTGGCCGAACTCGAGCCGCTGTAGCCATGGCCGCCACCGAGCTCCCCGACTCCACGCCCTGGGACCATGTGCCGCCGGCGCGCTGGACGGGCGGCAACGCGGTGGCGCTGCTGCAAGGGGGCGACGAGCTGTTCCCGCGCATGGAAGCAGCGATGGCCGGAGCGCGCCGCGAGGTGCTGCTGGCCACCTACATCCTGCACCCGGACCGGGCCGGCCACCGCATGGCCGACGCGCTGACCGCCGCGGCGGCGCGTGGTGTCGACGTGCGCGTGGTGGTCGACGGTTTCGGCAGCCACGACGCGCTGGAGCACTGGCGCGCCGCGCTGGCCGGCAGCGGCGTCCGCTTCGAGGTCTTCCGGCCGCTGGACCGCTGGTGGAGCTGGCTGCAGCCCGGGCAGCTGCGCCGCCTGCACCAGAAGTTGTGCGTGGTCGACGGCGAGGTCGCCTTCGTCGGCGGCATCAACGTCATCGACGACCGCAACGACCTGCACCACGGCGCCAGCGAGCAGCCGCGGCTGGACTTCGCCGTCGAACTGCGCGGCCCGCTGGTGCCGTCGGTGCATGCGGCCACGCGCGCCATGTGGACACGCGCCCACCTGGGGCATGGCTGGCGCGAGGAAGTGCGTTCGCTGGTGCGCAGTTCGGCGCCGGTCGACGAGACGCTGCGCCTGATCCGCCGGCTGCGCGGTCGGCTGACCGCCGGGGAGCGACCGCTGCCGGGCGACGAGTCCCCGATGCTGGCCGCCTTCGTGGTGCGCGACAACATCCGCCAGCGGCGCGCCATCGAACGCGCCTACATCGACGCCATCCGCGCCGCGCGCCAGCGCATCGACCTCGCGGTGCCCTACTTCTACCCCGGCCGTGCCTTCCGGCGCAGCCTGCGGCTGGCGGCGCGGCGCGGCGTGCAGGTGCGGCTGCTGCTGCAGGGCAAGATCGACTACCGCATCGCCGCGCTGGCCGCCCGCGCGCTGTACGACGAACTGCGCGGCTGGGGCGTGCGCATCTACGAATACACGCCGGCTTTCCTGCACGCCAAGGTGGCCGTCGTCGACCAGGAGTGGGCGACGGTGGGCAGCTCCAACATCGACCCGCTGTCGCTGCTGCTCAACCTGGAGGCCAACGTGATGGTGCAGGACCACGACTTCGCCTGCACGCTCACGCAGCGCTTCGACGCCGCCTTCGCGGTGTCCACCGAGGTGCAGGGGGCGCCGGCACGCGCCGGCTGGCGCGGCCGGCTGCAGCGCTGGTTCGTGGCCTCGTGCGCCAATGCCTACCTGAGGCTGGCGGGCATCACCGGGCGGTACTGAGCCCCTGCCCGCGTAGCTCAGGCTCGCATGACTCGTTCGTCCTTGGGCTTGCTTGTGGAGGGCGGCTCCGCGTTCCAGCTAGCGCCACCTCCTGGGCCGGGGGAGTCGAGCGCCAGGACCCCCGGCTGGGCGTCGACGACCTTGCGGACGCGCGAAGCCATCAGGGCCTCGACCTCGCCGACCGCGGTCCCGGCCGTCGTGCCTTGCTGCTCGACCACCATGAGGTTGAACAACCGGCGCGCCAGCACCGGCGCCGCGACGCTGGTGCCGTTCATGCGATGGCTCTCGCCGCTGCGCACGGCGATCGATCGCAGGTCGGGTTGCCACTCGCTTTCCTCGCAGGCCGCCCGCACCAGCGGGATGGTGCTGGCCCGCGTGCCCGTGGAGGCATAGGCCGGGCGGCTGCCGTCGTGCAGGCGCAGGCCGCTGGCGACCACGGTCAGCCGGCCGCTGGCGATGCTGGACAGCGTCTCCTCGGCATCAAGCCGGTCGACGTTGTGGAAGTGGGCCTGCGTCGCGGTGGCCCCGGGGGGCGGGTCGTCGCGCTCGACCCAGCCGTCGACCACCAGGGCTTTGCCCTTCTGCTTGCGCAGTTCGATCTCCCAGGTGCCCGCGGGTGCCGTCGGCTGCCCTTCGCCGAGCCTCGCCTCGGTGGCGGCGACCGCCAGCAGCAGCAGTGCCTTGGAGCCCGGCGCCTGTGGCAGGGAAGGTTCTGCCGCAGGGGCAGGACGGGCAGGCCGATGGATCAATGCGGCGACCACCGGGTCAGGGCCATCACCCGGCGAGCGCGCAGTGCCGTGCTCGCGCGGTTCAGCCAGTGTCGACATCGTCTCGCCCTCGAGCCCGAGCCAGGCCGACCACAGGCCACCGGGCGTGCGCACCCGCGCCTCCATGGCCACCCCTGCATCGGGCCGGTACCAGAGCTCGACGAAGGTATCGGTCGGGTCGCCGGGCATGGCCTCGACCTTCAGCAAGGTGTTCAGGCCTGGCCGCACCTGCCGGCGCACATGGCAGTCGGCGAGCCGGGAGTTTCCGGCCCCGAGCACGATGGCCAGGCGGCCACCCTGGCCGGCGATCAGTTCGTCGAGCGCCTGCTCGAGCAGCGAGCTGCCGTCATGCGGCCCGGCAAAGCTGCCGTAGCTCAGGTTGATGACCACCGGCCTGTCCTTGTCGGCGCGCGCGAGGATGTAGCGCACCGCGTCCAGCACGGCCGCCGACAGCGACCCGCCGCTGCTGTCCGCGGCGGTCCATGCCGGCAGTTCGACGAAGACCAGGTCGGCGTTGCCGGCCGCATCGTCGGCCCGCTGGCCGGTCACCGGGTCGTGCCGGCCACCCAGCGTGCCCAGCACATGGCCACCATGCGTGGCCTTCCAGATGCGGCGGCGCGGGTCGTCGTAGTCGATCAGGTGCTCGACGCTGCGATAGGCCTCGGACTCGTCGGCCGGGCCCAGGGTCGTGCCTTGCCGCAACTCGTTCACCATGCGGTCCAGCATGGCCCGCTGAAGTTCGCGGCCGTGATCGAATCCGGATGGGCGGGTCCAGAGGTCCTCTGGGAACGGGCTTGCCCCCTGGTCCCAGATCGCGCTGATGCGTGTGCCCTGGTCGTCCCAGAAGTCGCGGTGCAGGAAGGGGCAGCCGAAGTCGATGACGGCAAGGGTGCCCGGAGATGCCGATGCCCTTCGGTCCCTCGACGGCGTCGTACTGCCGGACCCGGACTTTTGGCTTTCCCTGTCAGCGCGAGGATCGAACGTGAACACCGCTGGCGTGCGGAAGCGGCGCTGGACGGCATCGGGCCTGAACAGGCCGTCAGGGCGCCCCTCGGCAGCCGTCGCGTCCTGCAGGGCCACCGCCAGCTCCCACTGCTGGCCGCCCAGGCCCGGCGACTGCGGGTTCTCCTCGAGTTGCTGCCCGGGCACCTTGCCGACGAAGCAGCGCAAGGGGCTGCCGCCATGACCCTGCGGGCTCCCCTGGTAGGCTCGGCTCTTCTGCACGCCGGCTTTGCCATTGCCCTCCGGCAGCCTTGCGATCAGGCGGACTTCCGAAGGCAGGGTGCCCGTCCAGGCCACGGGATCGACGAAGCCCCGCCAGCGGCTGGCGATGGCCCAGCGGGCGTAAGGGTCGACAGGCTGCGGCGGGGGTGACGGGGCCTGCGGCGCGGGCGCCGCAGACCCGCTCGGGTCCTCTGACGAAGGTTTGTTCGGTTTGGCAATGCTCTCGCTGGCGGCTGCAAGGCCGGCGGCGTCGCCCGGTCCCTCGTCCGCGCGTGGCCCGAGTTGCGGAACCACTCTCCACTGCAAGCGCGCCATGGTCAACCCGGCCGGTAGGGCCGCAGGTCTTCCTGCGACGCCAGTGTCCACAGGTCCTGCCAGAGGCCGCAAGGGTTCACTTTCAGCGGCTCGGCCGGGATCTGGACGGTCCCATTGGCGCCGTCGAAGGACTCGCGTCGGGCCACCTCGGCCAGTTCGCCGGCGGGTGTCACCGAGATCGGGCGGGCCAGGGCCCTGGCCTCACCCTTGCCGGCCAGCGCGACCAGCAGGCGGCCGATCACGCGGCCCAGCCGGTGGCCGACCAGGCTGTCCATCGGGAAGTGCACACCGGCCACCACGCGGTTGAAGGCGATCCGGCGCGCCAGACGGTCCAGCATGTCCTGCCCCGCCGGCAGGTCGGCGTAGGCGATCTCGCCCAGCAGTTCCGCCAGCATCGCGGCATGGGTGGCATGGCCGCTCGGCAAGGCGCCATGGCCCGGGGTCTCGATCATGGGCTGCACGTCGGGCGACACCTGGAAGGGTCGCCAGACGGCCATCTCGTGCTTCAGGCGCATCACCAGCAGCGTGGTCAGCTCGCCGGCGGCGGCCAGCAACTCGGCCAGGCGTGGTGTTGCGTCCAGGTTGACGCCGGTCACCGCCGCATAGAAGGGCACGATGTCGTCCATCTGCCCCAGCACTTCGGCGGCGCGGTCCTCGCGCTCGACCGCGGCGCGCAGCACCTTGTCGACCTGATCGCCGAAGTCGAAGGTTTCTTCCAGGGGCTCGACGACGACCAGGGGATGCAAGGTGGCCTCCGTTTCCTCGCCCTTCCTGCCCAGCGAGTAGACCGTGGCCCCTCTTGCACTGACAACCGCCAGCAGCTCGGCCAGCACGGCACGGACGCGGTACTCGCTGCCCCAGCGCATCAAGGTGGCGAGCCGCTTGCGGGCCTGTGCGTCCTGCGCGGGCGCTTCGGTCTGCTCCCCGCTCGCTGGTTTGCGAAGCGCCGGCTTGTCCCGCGGCGGCACGATGCGCGACTGCGTGCGCCTGAGCGCTTCGGCCAGCAGCTGCTGCTCGCTGCCGCCGTCCCAACCCGAAGGAAAGCCGGCCAGCAGGGCGTTCATCGGGTTCAGGGGATTGAGCGGGTTCATGGGGTTCTGCGCCCCCATCGGGTTCATCGGGTTGAGAGGGTTGAGAGGGTTCAGCGGGTTCTGCGGCCCCATGGGATTCATCGGGTTCATGGGGTTCATCGGATTCATCGGATTGAGCCCCGCCATGAGCACCGGCATCGGGTTCATGGGATTCATGGGGTTCATCGGGTTCATCGGGTTCATGGGGTTGAACCCGGCCCCGGGGCGCTTCATCGGGTTGAGCGACGCCCCGGCGGGCCAGCCGCCTCTCCACCGTCTTCCGTACAGCATGCAGCTTCTCCTGGTTGTGACGCCACCTCGCGTGGCCGGGGTCGATGTCAGTCGGGCATGCCGGCGGCGGCCAGGGCGGCGATGAAGCGCTCGGCGTAGACGGCACGTGGAAAACCGCTGGCCCGCTGCGACCGGAACGCGGCCAGGCTGGCCGACGGGTCGGCCACGATGCAGCGCCTGACCGCCTCGCGGGCCTCGTCCTGCCGACCGGCCTGCCACAGCGAAGCGACCAGGATGCGGTGCGTGGGCGAGTGCAGCGCGTTGTGACGCAGCGAGACCACCGCGTGGCGGACCGCCGACTCGTAGTCCTCACGCCCGAACGCCGCCAGCGCCGCATAGGCCTCGAACAGGAACAGGTTGGGATCCAGCGGCGACAGCCCCACCGCCTGCGCCGCGGCATCGGTCGCGCCGGCATGGTCGCCGGTCATGCTCAGCACGCCCGACAGCAGCGCCCAGGTGTAGGGGTCCTGCGCATGGCTGGCCAGCGATCGCTGGTACGACTGGCGCCCGCCTTGCAGGTCGCCGTCGAAGGTCACCTGCACCAGCCCCTGGGTGGTCAGGGCGACCGCCTGCTCCGGGTCCAGGTCGAGCGCGCGACGGGCGTGGTCACTGGCCGCCGACGCCTCGACCTGGCGATCGACCGTCCAGCCCTGGACGACTCGGAAGACATGCCAGCGCGAGAGCATGGCGTGCGGTGCCGCCAGCCGCGGGTTGCGCTCGGCCAGGTGCTCGAAGACCACGCGTGCGCGCTCGAAGTCGGCGGGCGTCAGCCCGTTCATGAGGCCGATGGCGCCCAGGTACAGGGTGTAGTCGTGCAGGCTGTGCAGCGGCAGCGCGCGCGCACGCCTGAGCTCCTGGGCGGCCACCTGGCGGCCGACCTGCATCACCAGCTGCGGCACGATCTCGTCCTGGCCGAAGAAGATGTCCTCCACCGCCGCCGTATGGGCCCCGGCCCACACCACATGCCGGTCCACGGTGTCGGCCAGCTCGAAGTGCACGCGCACCTTGTCGCCCAGCACCATGAAGCGGCCGCCCAGCACGTAGGTGGCGCCCAGCAGCCGGCGAAGTCCCTCGAGGTCGACCGCAGGGCCGGCAAAGGCGGCGGTGGACAGGCGGGAGAGCACGCGCAGGCTGGGGTGGCGGGCGAGCGAGCCGTTGACTTCATCGGCCAGCGCGTGGCCGATCGCGCTCCATGCGTCGCCGCTCAGCGATTCGAACGGCACCACCGCCAGCGTCGGGCGCAGGTCGGCCTGCACGGCCGGCAGTTCGGTGCTGGCGGGGCCGACGGCGAAGGCCCGCACCGGCTCGTCGATGTGCTTGAGGTGGCACAGGCCGAGGTCGTGCACCTGGCCATGCACCTGGTCGACCAGTTCGTCCCGCAAGGTCGAGGAGACGATCAGCTGCCCCGGTCGGCCCAGCCCGGCCAGCCGCGCCGCCAGGTTGACGCCGCTGCCGTAGATGTCGAGCTCGTCGATCACGACCTCGGTCGCATGGGCGCCGGCGCGCAGTGCGATGGCTGCGTCCGGCGGGCCGTCGGCGTTGTAGTGCGCGATGCGGGACTGGATCTCCCGCGTCGCCGCGACCGCCGGCGGCACGGTCTCGAACTCGAGCAGCATGCCGTCGCCCAGGCTCTTGACCAGGCGTCCGTGGTGGCGGGGCAGGATGTCGGACATCACGTCGTGGACGAATGCCCTCCAGCGCGCGATGACCAGGTCCTCATGTGCCTGCATCAGCCGAACCGATTCGACGATGTCGACGAACACCACGGCCCGCCGTTGGCGCGGCAGCCCCGACCAGCCAGTGTGTGCTTGGGAAGGCGCGCTCATGGTGCCAGCAGCCGTTGAAGTTGGCGTCAGTATTCTGGTGGATGACCCGGGCAGCCAGGCCGCGCGCGCGGGCGCTGCCGCCGGCCTATGGCGCCCGGCCCGGCGGCTCGCCGAAACGGTTGCGGCCTGGCGTTCCGCGCACCAGGCCGTTGTCCAGCAGGGCCCACAGCCAGCCCGCCACCGGCAGCAGGGCGACCAGCACCCACCAGGCCGTGCGGTCCCGGTCGTGCCAGCGCTTGGCAGAGATGGCCACCGCGGGCCACAGCAGCGACAGCGTGACCCAGCGCTCGATCAGGTCCGGCTTCACGTGGGCGATGGCCAGCAGGGCATGGCCGAGCAGACCGAGCCCGCCCAATGCGCCCACGCCCCAGCGCCAGAAGTCGGCACGGCCGATGCGGCCGCGGGGGTCGAGCAGCATGCGCCAGGGCGGCATGGGGTCGTCGGCGCGAGAGGGCAGGTCCATGGCGGTCGGGGCAGGGCGCGTGGCCGGCCATTCCAGTCGCCCGCCACTCAGGGCCAGTATCGGGGCGGCGCTTGCCTGTAACCTAGCGGGATCGCACGGGCATGGCGGCCTGTGTCTCCTTCACCACACCGAGCCCGCGCCCTCGATGCAGACACCGGCACCCAAGGCCAGCCGCGCGACCGCAACCGGGCGCCCACGCGCGCCGCGGGCGCGCAGCGCTCCAGCCGCCGTCGACCTGGCACTGCAGGGCGGTGGCTCGCATGGCGCCTTCACCTGGGGCGTGCTGGACGCCTTGCTCGAAGACGAGTCGCTGGCCCTGGACGGCGTGTCCGGCACCAGCGCCGGGGCGCTCAACGCCGCGGTGCTGGCCAGCGGCTGGGCAGCAGGGGGCCGGCAGGGCGCACGAGGGGCGCTGCGCGCCTTCTGGCACGACGTCGCCCGGCAGGGCGCCTGCTTCGGCCGCCCGAGCTGGCCCTCCTGGCCGGCGGCCGGCGTGTTCGGCGGCTGGCCCTGGCCAGCGGCCGGTCCGCTGGCCGGCCTGGGCGCGGCGGCCCCCGGGCTGGCCGCCTTCAACCTGGACCACCACCCGTTCTACGGGCTGATGCAGCAGTTCCTGCACAGCGCCAGCCCCTACCAGTTCAACCCCTACGACCTCAACCCCCTGCGCGAGGTGGTGGCGCGCCATGTCGACGCCGACGCCCTGCGGCGCGGCCCGCTGTCGTTGTTCGTCACCGCCACCGCGGTGCGCAGCGGGCAGCCGCGGGTGTTCACGCGGGAGGACCTGAGCACCGATGCCTTGCTGGCTTCGGCCTGCCTGCCGCAGCTGTTCCGCGCCGTGGTGGTCGACGGCGAGCCCTACTGGGACGGCGGCTACAGCGGCAACCCGGCGATCTGGCCGCTGATCTACGGCACCGCCGCGCTGGACATCGTGCTCGTCAAGATCAACCCGCTGTGGCGCCCGCAGCTGCCCGACAGCGCGGCCGAGATCGCCGACCGCGTCAACGAGATCACCTTCAATGCCGGGCTGGTGTCGGAGATGCGGGCCATCGCCTTCGTGCAGCGCCTGGTCGACCAGGGCCGGCTCGACGCCGGTGAATACAAGCATCTGCGCCTGCACATGGTGGCCGACGACGAAGGCCTGGCGCCGCTGCAGCCCAGCAGCAAGCTCAACACCGACCGCGCCTTCCTCGACACGCTGCATGGCCTGGGCCGCGACGCCGCCGCGCGCTGGCTGCGCGAGCAGCGCCCTCAGGTCGGCCGCCGGTCGACCCTGGACCTGGCGTCGACCTTCCTGACGCCGCGGCGGTGAGCGGCGCACACGCCGACCTGGTCGTCGCCCGGCCCGAAGGCCTGTACTGCCCGGCGGGCGACTTCCACATCGACCCCTGGCGCGCCGTGCCGCGCGCGGTGATCACGCACGCGCATGCCGACCACGCGCGCCGCGGCCATGGCCACACCCTGGCGGCCGCGGACGGTGCCGGGCTGCTGCGCATGCGGCTGGGCGCGCTGTCGCTGCAGGCCCTGGCCTATGGCGAGTGCGTCGATCTGGGCGGCGTGCGGCTGAGCCTGCATCCGGCAGGCCATGTGCTCGGCTCGGCCCAGGTGCGGCTCGAGCGTGCGGGGCAGGTGTGGGTGGTGTCGGGGGACTACTTCGCCAGCGCTCACGAGGACGACGCCAACCCGACCTGCGCGCCGCTGGAGCCTGTGCGCTGCCACTGCTTCGTCACCGAGAGCACCTTTGCGCTGCCGCTGTACCGCTGGCGGCCGCAGGCCGAAGTCTTCGGCGACATCGACCGCTGGTGGGCCGCCAATGCCGGGCAGGGGCGCGCAAGCGTCATCGAGGCCTACAGCCTGGGCAAGGCGCAGCGCCTGCTGGCCGGCGTCGACGCGGCCATCGGCCCGTTGGTCGTTCACCCGGCGGTGGCCGCCGTCAACCAGGCCTACCGGGCTGCCGGCGTGCGGCTGCCGTCGACGGTCGAGCCGGCCGCCCTGGACCCCGCCTCGCGCCGGCGCGCGCTGGTCATCGCCCCGGGTGCGGCCTTGGGCAGCGGCTGGCTGCGACCGTTCGGGGACGTCTCCCTGGCCTTCGCCAGCGGCTGGATGCAGCTGCGCCGCGCGCGCGATCGCGGCGCACTCGAGCGCGGTTTCGTGCTCAGCGACCACGCCGACTGGCCCGGCCTGCTGCGCACCATCGCCGCCACCGGCGCCGAGCGCGTGCGCGTGATGCACGGCTTCGAGGACGCCCTGGTGCGCCACCTGCAACACCTCGGGCGCGACGCCGCGCGCCTGCAGGGCAGCGGCGCGCGCGAGCCGCCGGCGGATTGAAGCCGCCGTGGCCGCCGCCGACCTTGTCACGCACCTGTAGCCGATGCAACATGGCGCGATGAACAGCGCTGCAGCATCCCTGGCCAGGCGGCCGACACCGTGGCTGCTGGCGCTGGCCGTCAGCCTGCTGGTGGCCTGCGGCGGGGGCGGGGGCGGTGCACCGGACGACGCCCCGCTGGCCAATGGCGACCGGCCGTTCACCGACAACGCCAGCTATTCCTCGCAACCGCAGGCCGGGCTGGACGGCGCCGTCGAGGGCGCCGCGGTCACCCGGCACCAGATCACGCTGGGCGGCCGGCGCATCGACTACAGCGCGCATGCCGGTCACCTGATCACGCGCGACGCGGCGGGCACCGCGCAGGCCAAGATGTTCCACGTCAGCTACATCGCCGACGGGGCGGCGGCGGCGACGCGGCCGGTGACCTTCTTCTACAACGGCGGCCCCGGCTCGGCCAGCGTGTGGCTGCACCTGGGGTCCTTCGGGCCGCGCCGCCTGGTCACCGGCGTGCCCGGCACCGCCGCCAGCGTGCCCTATCCGCTGGTGGACAACGCCGAGAGCCTGCTCGACACCTCCGACCTGGTGTTCGTCAACGCGGTGGGCAGCGGCTACTCGCAGGCCATCCGGCCGGCCAGCAACCACAGCTTCTGGGGCGTGGACCTGGACGCCGCGGTGTTCCGCGACTTCGTGCTGCGCTGGCTGCAGGCGTTCGGCCGCGAGACCTCGCCGCGCTACCTGTACGGCGAAAGCTACGGCGGGCCGCGCACGGCCGTGCTGGCGCGGCTGCTCGAGGAAGGCGGCGTGCGACTGGACGGGCTGGTCCTGCAGTCACCGGCGATGGACTACAACAGCAACTGCGCGGTCAGTGGCGGCACGCCGGCGATCAGCTGTGCCGGCTTCGTGCCCAGCTACGGCATGACCGGGGCCTGGCACCGGCTGCTCACGCCACAGGCACCGGCCGACGACCTGTACGCGCAGCTCATGCGCGACCTGGCGCGCGAACTTCACGACCCGATCGCCAAGGAACTGCTGGCCGGCCGGCCAGCAGCCAGTGTCGTCACCGCCGAGGCCGCGACCGCCATGGCGTCGGCCACCGGCCTGTCCGAGAACCTGTGGCGGACCCGGTTCAACCTCGACCCCGGCACCTTCCAGCGGCAGCTGCTGCCGGGCCAGCTCATCGGGCGCTACGACGCGCGCGTGGCGGTACCGACGGGCAGCGCGCTGGCGCGCGACGGCGACCCGTCGTCGACCATGCTGGTCAGCTCCTTCTCGTCGGCGATCGCCAGCTACCTGCGTGACACGCTGCGCTACCGCAACGAGTCGACCTACGTGCTGCTGTCGTCGGCCATCCAGTCCTGGGTCTTCGCCCATGGCGGGCGCGCGCTGCCCGACACGCTGCCGGACCTGGAGGCGGCGATGCGCGCCAACCCGCGCCTGCGCGTGCTGGCGGTCAGCGGCTACCACGACCTGGCGACGCCCTTCCACGTCACCGAGCTGGACCTGGCCCGCCTGAGCGACCCGGCGCGCGTGACGGTGCGCAACTACCCCGGCGGGCACATGAGCTACCTGGACGACGCCACGCGCGTGCGCCAGAAGGCCGACCTGGTGGCCTTCTACGGCGCGGCGCCCCGGCTGGCGGCCGAACAACGCCGCCTGGCGCTGGCCCGGCCGGCGCGCCCGGCGGTCGACCGCGCCGGCGACTGGGCACGCCCGAGCCCGCCGCCGGTGCCCGAGCCGGTCCAGCAGGCGCCGCTGGCCGACCCCTGGGTGCCGCCTTCGCAGCGGGTCAGGTAGCCGGGCCTGCAGCCGGCTCGCGCGCGAAGATCGAGAAGGTGCCGCTGGCACGCGCCACCAGCCGGCCGTCGCAATGCACCGACGACTCCATGGCGCCGACCGTGCGGCCCTGGTGCACGACCTCGCTGGTGCACACCAGGCGCCCTTCGCGTACGGGCCGGAAGTAGTTGATCCTGGCCTCGATGGTCGCCGCCCGCTGGCTGCGCTCGAGCCGCGAGTACAAGGCCGCCCCCATGCCGGTGTCGGCCAGCGCGAAGAACACTGCACCATGCACGACACCGCTGCTGTTGAGATGGTGCGCGGCCACCTCCAGCGACAGCACGCTGCGCCCGTCGCCGGTCTGGTCGATGCGAAGGCCGATGTGCTCGGCGAACGGGAACTTCACTTCAGTGCCGCCCGCGCGGTGATCTGGCTGCGGTGCATGTCCTGCGCGGTGAAGCCGCCCCTGCCCCATGGGTTCTTCATTTCGTCGAAGCTGTTCTCGATGTCGAAGCGGTCGCGGTAGAGCTGGCCGATCGCGGCGACGTCACGGGCCGCGCTGGTCGCCAGCACGGTGTACTCCCAGGCCTGCGCGCTGTCCTGGAACTTGTCGTGCGGCAGCGCCGGTACGAGTTGCCCATTGTCCCAGACCTGCGGATTGTCCTGGACCTCGTCGTGCGGCGGCGCCAGTACGAGATGCTCGTTGGCTTGGGCACGGGAATCTCGAGCGCCCGGGCCTTTGGTGGCGGCTGCGGATCCAGCCCGAGTTGGCCAAGGATTTTCTTGACCACAGGCCGCGCGAGGATGGCGGCGGTGACCTCGACCCCCCCGGCGGCCCAGTTCGGGCAGTGCCGCATGTCGATGTCGAAGACGCGCTCGAGCAGCCGAGCCCGGCCGATGCGCTGCGGCCGACCCAGGGCGGCCTCGACTTTCCAATCGGCGTCGGCCGTAGTGTCGGTCGCTGCCTGTGCTTGCGCGAGCGGGCCTTGCGGCACCACCACAGGCCGCAGCTTGGCGTTCGGTGCCAGAACGCCGTGGAACCTGACTAGTGCGGCAGCTCACCCGAGGCGACGAGCCGGCCGTCGTCGGCCACAGCTCCCGCACAGTGCCGCAGACGATGGCCAGGTCGCAGCCCCGCGCGCGACGGTGGCTGGCGAGCGCGCCGGCGAGCCGCACCGCGCGCCGGCGCGCGAGGTGTCCATGCTCTTTGCTGCGCTGCTCGGCGAGGGCGACCGCTGGCGGCGGCTGGCAGGCGCCGCGGCGGTCGCGCTCGGGGTGGCGGGGCAAGCGCTGGGGCGAGGTGTTGCCGGGGTCTGGAGGACGTGCGCACCATGGCGCGGCGACGCAGCCCACACAGGAGGAAGGCGATGCCGGCCCGAGCGGGACTGCCCGTCACCCGACCGCGTGCAGGGGTCGGCAAGACGGCGCGTGGCGGGCGCCAAGGACACTCTTCGGCTGCCAGAGTCGCGGCGCTTCAGCAGCGGCTCACGACCTGAAGCATCGCCGCCTTGCCCCGGCGCCGGCTCGGCGGCGGCGCGCTGCACCCGCACGGCAACCCCGGGCAGGATGGGCGCCACGTCGTCCACGTCGAAGCTCCCGGCAGCCGTCGGCGCGACGAGCCGCATTGCCGCCCAGGCGGCGCAGGACACTCCGTTGAGTGTGGACATGTTTGCTCCCTCGTCTCGAGGGCCGCAGGGCCGGCCCTCACTGCGCCGGGCCCGAGCGGTTGAAGAGGATCGCGCCGTGCGCGCGGGCAAAGGCCTCGGTGCAGATCGACCCGACGCGGCCGCGCAGGCGCGGGTGGCGGGCCTCGATCTGCTCGGGCGTGATGTTCTCGGGCACGCGCGGCGCGCTGACGCAGACCGCGCCCTGCGCGTCCCAGCCGGCCTCGAAGCGCTGGCCGGGCAGCAGGTCGGCGCGCTGCAGGCCGAGGTCGTCGTAGACGTCGATGAGGCGGCCGTTCTCGGTGCTCGGCTGATCGGTGCCGCCGTAGTCGGCACGCACCATGCGCAGGCAGGCGTTGTAGGCCGCGATGCCGGGCGAGCCGTCGGCTTCGCGCCCCCAGGGGCGGTAGCCGAAGCGCAGGCACTTGGCGAGCGCGCCGGCCGTGCAGCTCGGGCTCACGGCAGCGGCGTCCTCGTGCAGCGACCCGTCGGCGCGCTGGCTTCCGGGAACGAAGACCAGGTGCGTCGTGCCGTCGGCATGCGGTTCGCACAGCGGCCGCCAGCCGGAGTGCGGATCGGCCACCGACACCTGGTGCATCCAGACCGTGCGCCCGCCCGGGCCGGCCTCGGCCTGCACGCCGTCGATGCGCAGTTGCAGGCCACCGGCCAGCGAGATCAGCGTGCCCGGCGTGGCGCTCAGGTCGAGCCGGCTGGCGTCGCCCTGCTCCAGCACCAGCCGGCCGGCGTCGCTGATCAGGCGGGCGGCGTGCGCCGCGGGCGCCGCGCCGGCGGCCAGGGCCAGCGCGGCGGCGATCGAGCAGGCGAGGTGTCGCATGACCGTGCGGTGCGCGGCGTGCTCGCTCAGAACAGCGGCACGAAGCGGCCGTCGGGCAGGGTCACGGACTGCGGCGGGGGCGGCGGCGCCTCGGCCGGCAGCGACGGCGTGCCTTGCTCGCCGTTGAGCTTGACGCCGTTCTTGGTGAGGCCGTTGAGCTTGATGCCGTTCTGGCCCCAGCCGTTTTGGCCCCAGCCGTTGGTGCCCCAGCCGTTGAGGCCGGAGCCGTTGAGGCCGGAGCCGTTGGGAATGATGGCGGCATGCGCCGCGCCGCCTGCGGCCAGGCTGGCCAGGGCGATGACGACGGAAGCGAGCGAGGTCTTGAACGTGTTCATCTGGATCTCCTTGAAGTGGACGGTGGGTGGTTCGGGTTACGGGTTGCGCCTTGTGTTTCGGCGTGGGATGGACTGTGCCGGGCGGTCGCGCCGAAGTCCTTAGCGTTCGGTTCAGGTTCGGTTCGGATGCGGTATCGGCGCGCGGCGCGGGCGCGCTACAGTCCTGACCCATGTCCGCGGTAGTGCCTGGCGCAACCGGCGCGGCCCCGGCGAGCGGGCGTTGGCGCTGGGGGCCGTTCGAGATCGACCTGGACGCCGGCAGGCTCGAGCGCGACGGTGCCCTGGTGCCGCTGGCGCCGCGGCCCTTCTCGCTGCTCGTGCAGCTCGTCGCCCGCGCCGGCCAGGTGGTGGGCAAGGACGAGCTGCTCGACGCCGTCTGGGGGCATCGCCACGTCACCGAATCGGTGCTCAAGGTGGCGATGAACGCGGTGCGCGCCGCGATCGGTGACGACCCCGCTGCGCCGCGCTTTGTCGAGACGCTGGCGCGGCGCGGCTACCGCTGCCGCGTTGCGCCCGAGTCCGTCGCCGCGCCGCGCGTGATGGCCGCTGATGCGGTGCCGATGCCGTGCGCCGCGGGCAACCTGCCGGCGCCCGGGCGGCAGCTGGTCGGTCGCGAAGACGATGCGGCGCAACTGCGGGCGATGCTTGGCCGGCACCGACTGGTGACGCTGCTCGGTACCGGCGGGGTCGGCAAGACCAGTCTCGCGCTCGCTGTGGCAGGCGCGGACGCCCCGCCCGACGGCGTGTGGCTCGTGCGCCTGGACGCGCTGTCCGACGCCGGACCGCTGGTGGCGGCGGTGGCGCAGGCCTTGTCTCTGTCGAGCCAGGCGCGGCGCGATGCCGAAGCCCTTTCCACCGCGCTCGCGCCGCTGTCGCTGCGACTGGTACTGGACAACGCCGAGCACCTCGTCGAGGCGGTCGCCGCGCTCGCTTCGCGGCTGCTCGCGCGCGCTCCCGGCGTCGGCCTGCTCGTCACCTCGCAGCTGCCGCTGCGCGTCGCCGGGGAGCAGCTGCTGCCGCTGGCACCGCTCGCCTGCCCTTCTGCAGCCGCGGCAGCGTCGCCGGCGGATGCCGACGCGCCGGCGGCGTGGGCCCTGTACCCGGCCTGCCGGCTGCTCGTCGCCCAGGTGCGCGCGCTGCAGCCCGAATTCGAGCCCGCGGCGGCAGAGCAAGCCGATCTGTTCGCGATCTGCCGCGCGCTCGACGGCCTGCCGCTGGCGCTCGAGCTGGCCGCGGCGCGGGTCCCGGTTCTCGGCCTGGCGGGCGTGCGCGCGCACCTGGACCGCCGCTTCGCGCTGCTCACGCACGGCACGCGCGACGCCGCGGCGCGCCATCGCACGCTGCGCGCCACGCTGGACTGGGCCTGGGGCTTGCTGGACGAGCCTGCGCGCTGCGCGCTGCGCCGCTTGTCGTTGCTCGCCGGCGCCTTTGATGCCGAGCTGGCGCGCGCTGTTGCCTGTGCGGAATACCCGGCACCCGCCCGGGCGCTGGAGGCGTTCGAGCTGCTCGACGCGCTGCACGCGCTCGAGCAGCAAGGCCTGCTCGCCGCCGAGGCCGCGGGCGCTGCGCGCACCCGGCTGCGCCTGTTCGACAGCGTGCGCCTGTACGCACGCGAGCGGCTCGCCGAGGCGGGCGAGGCCGACGCGGCTGCGCTTGCCCATGCGCAGGTGATGCTTGCGCGCTTCGAGGCGGGGCACGCGGCGTACCTGGACACCCCGTTGCTCGAATGGCTCGCGCGGCTGCAGCCCGAGGCCGACGATCTGCACGCGGCGCTGCGCTTCGCCGCTGCGCCGGGCGCTCCGGCGCCGCTCGCGCTGGCGCTGTTCAACGCCGCGGCGTTGTTCTGGTCGCGCGGCGCCATGCGGCTGGAGGCCCTGCGTTGGTACCGCGAGGTCGAGCCGCACGTGGCGCAGGCCGATGCCTGGGGCCGCGCCGGCTTCGCGCTGGCCACTGCCGCGCTGGCCGGGTACGCGCAGGTGCTCGCACCGG
>Ga0209573_1000683_pt1 | contig 65047 bp, 58 predicted proteins | sample TNRBio252014_DNA_FD_185870 | JGI IMG/M metagenome (GOLD analysis project Ga0209573, IMG submission 185870) | Wastewater treatment Type I Accumulibacter community from EBPR Bioreactor in Madison, WI, USA - TNR Reactor_6/25/2014_ DNA (SPAdes)... | ecosystem: Engineered > Bioreactor > EBPR >...
CCAGATTGATGTCGAGGAGCAGCAGAAGATCGTCTCGAAGCTGGGCGATGTCGGTCCGCAGGAAGCGGCGTTTATCCGCGAAGAGATGGCCAAGCCTTTGAATTTCGATTTCTTCGCCGACATTACTCAGGATATGGCGCCGCAGGTGTATGCCGTATCGCTCATGGCCATCAACCTCGATACTCCTGCCGAGATAAGCTACATGCAACAGCTCGCGCAGAATCTGGGCTTGGATCCCCAAACCGCCAATGGCATCCATGCGCAATTGGGACTGGCGCCGCTATATGGTTGAGGCGGCGGAACCAGGCCGCTATCCACCAACATGCCAATGCTATCGCCAGCGGGGATGACACTGCTCTCAACCGAGTACGCGAAAGTGCATCCTGTTCTTTGTCCTGGTTTCCTTCGAGAATATTGCCCCTCTCCCGGCGGGAGAGGGATTAAGGGGGTGGTCGGGGTGGAAGTTTTGCGGTGCGGATCCACACCGCAGCGTCTTCCACGGCTTCAACAGCCAGCTTGGCGCGAACGATCCCGGACCAGGAAACCCGTCAGCAGCAACGCCATCAGGGCCAAACCGAACAGCGCGGCCGGTTCTGGCGTACCGCCACCGGCGAAGACACTGCTCGTGATCGGCGCGGCGGGTTCGCCGTAGGCTCGTTCGGTCGTGCCCTTGACCTGCGCCACCGGTACCGGCAGCGTGGGCGTGGACTCGGGGTTGGCGTTGTAAATCTTCTCCGATACTGCGACGAACGCAGTCCACGGCGTCACCAGGGCGAAATTCAATCCCAGTTCGGTGATCCGCTGCTTGAGCGCGTCGGCGTTGACCGCTTCGTTGCCCGGCTGGTGCGCGCCGGTCGTCATTTGGTAATGCAAGTCGCCGATCAGGGAGCGCGCCCAGATGATCGGTACCGCCTCGCCCTCGGTGCTGGTTTCCGGCAATTCGATTTGCAAGGGCATGGTCGCCGGACGACCCTGCACCCGGCCGCGCACCGTGATTTCGTGCTGGCCGGGGCGGTCGTAACGGCCTTGAATCCGCAGCGATTGGCCGGCGAACAGATCGGGTAGCCGGTCGGGACTCTGCTCGCTGACCTCCATCCCGCCCCAGTCGATTCGAATGTCGGTCAACACCGGCGATTGCAGGCGGTCGGCCAGTTCGCCGGCCACTTTTTCCCGATCCTCGGTCGGGTCCATGTAGCGGGCGAAACCGCGTCCGACCCGGCCCATCTCGCTCAACAGGTAGCGGTTGACGCCGGCGCCAACCCCGAAGGCGTACAGCCGCGCGTCGTTCAGGTTTGCCTTGAGCAGCGCCAGAATTTCCGCTTCGTTGCCGATATAGCCGTCGGTCAGGAAAGTGACGATGCGGATGGCGTCGGCGGGAACTGGCGGCGCCAAGGCTTGCCGGATGCCGCTGCTCATCTCGGTGCCGCCTTCGCCGCGCAACGCATCGGTGTAGCGCAGACCCGCTTGAATGTTCTGTGGCGTTGCCGGCAATGGCTGGGCGGAAAATTCGTTGGCGGAATCGCTGAAGCGGATGATGCGGAAGCTGTCGGTGGGCCGCAGCCGCCGCAACGCCGCCCGCATGAAGGCTTTGCTGGCGTCGATGGGCAGACCGTCCATCGAACCGGAGCAGTCCAGCACGAACACCATTTCGCGGGGGGTGATGTCCGCCGCCGCCGGAACCTGGGGCGGTTCGAGCAGCAGGCTGAAGAAACCGCCACGCTGATCGCGGTAGGCCAACAATCCAGCCTGGGTCCGCGTTCCTGCCAAGGTGTAGCGCAGCACGAAATCACGGTTGTCCAGGGTCCGGCCGTTCGCCAGCTTCACCTCGGCGCGGTCCTGGTCCGGGGTTTCCGTGGCGATCGGATGGGTGCGGCTTTCGACGTTCGCAATCGCCATGCCGGCGTTCAGGTGGATGGTCAGGCCCACCCGTTCCGGGTCGATCTGTTCGGGGACGTTCAATTCGAACACCGGCGGATAAGCGGGCAACTGTTCGACTTCCCACTGACCGTAAGCGGCCTGACTGTTCTTGGCCGCCGCCCCGCCGGAAGTACCCGTTTGCGCGTTCCAGTGCTGGACGCCGCCTTTTGGCGCGGGTTGACCCGGCGCGACCCCCGCGCCCTGGGGCTGATAGCGCGGCCCCACCACCAGCGGGATGACCAGTTCGTAGGCGCCATCCACGCGCGGCACGGTCTGGGCGTAGGTCAGCGTCACCTTGATCGGCAAACCCGGCATCAGGTTAGCGATGTCCTGGGTAAACATGTTGGGGCGATGCTGGCTGAGCAACGCGGCGGCGCGGCCCTCGCCCTTGGCTTTCTCGAAGGTGGCGCGGGCTTCCTCGATGCGCTGAATCCGGGCCTGAACCCGCTCGTCGCCGACTTCCATGGTCATGGCGTTGACGGCGGCGGTTTCGTTGAGCGGAAACAGATAGGTCGCGTGAACCGCCCGGTCCAGGGGATTGGCGAAGGTCTGGGTGACCGTCACCCGCGCCATGTCGCCTTGCACGTCGGCGTCGATGTCGGTCTTGAGCAGCGGCAGGGTCACGGGCTTGCCGTCCACTCGCGCTTCGATGCGTCCGCCCAGGTCGTCGGGAACGACGGCCAGCGCGCCGGACCACGGCAGCCAGGACAGGAGGGCGATCAGAAAAAGTTGCGTTTTCTTCATGGGTCAGTTCTCCAAGTGTCAGAGTTTCACGGGCAGGGGTTGAAGGTGGGTTGGGAACGGGGAGGGGGGCAAATCCAGCGCCCGCCACACCGCGACATCGAAGGTTTCCGTAGCCTCTACCGGCAGTTCCCAGGGCGCGATCCGCTGGATCATCCGCCAAGTCGTACCGGGTGCTTGCAGCCACCGCCACACCGCCTCGGCGACGTGGGTAGTCCGTTCGCCCCGCTCCGAGACATACGTGACGGTCACCCGCCAGACCCGCCCTTGCGGGTCGGTGCTGCGATACACCGCGCTGGGAACGGGGCCGCCGGTTTGGCCGAGATAGCGCACCGCGTGACCGGCGCCGGCCAAGCATTCCTCGGGGACGTGAAGATGGCGCAGCGGCGCGGAGGTGCTCACCACCAGCAGGCCGTAGGGACCATAGGTGGCTCGCGCCGCGCCGCCGCCGTAGCGGGTGAAGTAATCGCGCTCCTGAGTCGTGAGCGCGCCGGGTTGCGCGGCGAAGACGGCGATGTAGCCAGGCAATTGCGGCGCGGACTGAGGCCGGGCCACGTCCACCGGCCGCGGCGGCAGCGCGACGATCCCGCCACAAGCGGCCAGAAACGCCAGACCGGGAAGCGGTTTGAGCGAAAGGAGACGTAATGCGTCGGAACCGGTGTTGGCGGGCGGCGCCGAAACCGGGATCGCGCCGCCGCGTCCGGGTCGCGCCCAGAGCAGAATCGGCAGCGCGGAAAGCGTCAGCGCGATCAGGCCAATCGTGCTGTGCCAGGGTTCGGCCAGCACGTCCGCGCCGCCCAGCGCCTCGCGGTGGACCAGACCCACCGCCAGGGCGACGATGCGCAGGCTATTTCCCAGCGTCGCCGCCGCCAGCGCCAGCAGCGCGCCCCAACAGGCGCGGCCCGGCGTGGGGCGGGTCAACACGGCGAGGGCGACGTAGAGCAGCAGGAGCAGCAGCAAGCCGCGCGTCCCGGAGCAGGGAAGATCGACCAGCACGGTTTGCCCCTGCCATCGCAACTGAATCCCCGCGCACTGGACCGGAGCGCCCAGACCGAGCGTGGCGCAAGCGCCAGCGGCGGAAAGTTGTTGCAGGGCAAAGCCGAAACACCGTTGCAGGATGCGTTCGATGGGCAGGGCGAAGGCGAACAGCACTGCCAGCCAGCCGGGCGCCAGTGGGCGGGCGCGGCGGTCCAGTTCCAGCAACAGGCCGATGGCGTAGACATCCACCGCCAGGGCCGCCGCGCCCAGCGTGTTGACCCCCAACCACTGCCCCAGCAGACGAATGGCGGCGGTCAGCGCCAACAGCCCCAGTCCACTCAGGCGTTGCCGCGCGTTGAAAGTCCGCAACGGGCTGGTCGCGCTCCACAGCAGCAGACCGCCGGTCAGCGCCGCCACCCAGACGCCGTGGGAGTCGTAGGCGGGATCGAACCAGGTCCCCACCAGCCAAAGCAGGGGATGGACGGCCAACAGCCCCAACCCCAGGATCAGAGCGGCGGGACCCAGCAGTGGAAGCAGTGGAACCAGTGGATTGCGCATGGCGTGACTCCGGTAAATCGCCAGCGCAGTATGAGGATGAGGTATGCGCGCTTCGTGGCGCGCTCGTGCAAGTTTGCGGAATGATCGTGCAAAGTCGGTGCAAGAAGCCTACGGCTTTACCGAACGCACGTTGGGGACGGTCGCGGATCGAGCACGCTTTGCGGGATGCCCGATGGGACGTGGGCTTGGGAGACTACCTTTGCATCAAATCTTGATCGGCGTGACGATCATCTGGATTTCCCGCAGGTGCAGGCGGCGTTGCATGGCGATCGCCGTGTGGTTGTGCAGCCACGAGATCAACCAGCTTTCGTTGTCGAAAATCAGCTTGCTGCCCAGACACACGCTGTTGGGATATTCCCCGACGACCTTGACCACCAGCTTTTCCAGTTCCGCTTCCACGTCGGCGCCGTAGGCGGCGTAGGACGCGGCCGCCAGTCCTTCGCTGTGGCAGTAGTTGACGTAATAACGCAACGAATTCTCGATCTGATACTGGAGCGAACGCAGCGCGCCCTTGCCGCCGTAGCTCTCCGCGTCCACTTCGCCGACGCTCAGGAAGATGAAATTCCTGAAATGACCGGTGAATACTTCGTTCAGCCATTTGAGGGTGTACATGCCGAGGCCGCGGTTCTTGCCGACCAGAAAGATCGCCGTTGGCAATTTCGGATCCAGCGGGGGTTCGGGCAAGTCCTCGCCCCAGCCCGGGCGCGGCGCGTAGAGGGCGTCGATGGTGCGCAACTGCAAGCGGACCCGCTCGTAGTGGCGTTTGATCAACGCGCACAGCGCAATGATCAGGCCGGTGATCAGGATCGTCAGCCAACCGCCCTCGGTAAACTTCTCCACCACCGTCACCACCAGAATGCCGCCAGTGACCGCGAAGCCCAGCAGCGACAACGCCAGCCGGGACTTCCAGTTGGCCTCGTCGTAGCGGCTGGTCCACCAATGCCGGCACAGGCCGAGCAGCGACAGCGAGAACGTGATGAACACGTTGATGCTGTACAACACCACCAGCACCGACACGTTGCCCTCGGTCCACGCCAGGATGCCTATCGCGCCCAGCCCCATCAGGTAAATGCCGTTCTGGGTGACCAGTCGGCCAGACAGGTTGCGGAACTGGCGCGGCACCCAGGAATCCACCGCCATGTTCGCCAGCACCTTTGGTCCGCTCAGAAAACCAGTGTTGGCGGCCACGAACAGCAGCCCCGCTTCCAGCAACAGCACGATCGCCAGCAAGCCATGGCTCAGCGCCGGGTCGAGATTCCAACTCCCGATAATCGCATCGAACGTCACCGCGTTCAGGGTTTGATGGGCGACGGGTTGGGCGTTCCAAAGCAGATACAACAGGATGACGCCGCCGGCGGTGAAACTGAGCGAGCCGGCCATGTAGAGCATGGTGTACCGGCCGGTTCGGACTCGCGGCTCGGTCAGCATGTTGACGTTGTTAGAGACCGCCTCCAGGCCGGTGTAGGTGCCGCCGCCCAGCGAGTAGGCGCGAAGGAACAGGGAGACGGCGAACATCCAGCCCATTTGCTGGGTCAGGTTCTCGGTTTCGGTGATGGTGTCCGGAATCAGGCGAGGCAGACCCTCGGCATGCGCGACCACGCCGTAAACGATGAGGAAGGCGTGGGTCACGAAGAAACCGAGGAAAATAGGCAGCAGCACCCGGATGGACTCCTTCAACCCACGCAGGTTAAGCATGACCAGAACAATGCCCAACCCTGTTTCGGTCATCAGCTTATAGGGCTGGGCGCCGGGCGGCAGCAGGCTGAACAGGGCGTCCACGCCGGCGGCGATGGAGATGGCGATGGTCAGCACGTAGTCCACCAGCAGCGCCGAACCGGATATCAGGCCGGCGCGGGGTCCCAGCAACTGGGTGGCGACCTTGTAGCCGCCACCACCCGACGGGAACAACTCGATGACTTGGTTGTAGGACAGGGCAATGACGAAAACGGTCAGGAAGGTGGCGGCGGCCAGATAGAGGCCAAAGTGAGTATACTGGCCCAAGGCCAGAAAGGCTTCCTCGGGACCGTAGCAGGCGGAGGACAAACCATCAGCGCCGAGGCCAATCCAGGCGAGGAAGGCGACCAAGGCCAAGTTATGGCGGGTTTCCGGATGAAGAGGGTCGCGCGGTTTGCCAATGACCGCTTCCCTGAGTTTATCGAAGAACGGCATGGGAGATTCTCGTCGTTTTTTTACGCCGGTTACTATCCCACAACCGGAGTTTCGCCGCCATTTGCGAAAACCATTCCGGTCCTTGCCCCTTTCTTCCACTGGTGGGAGAGGGTTTCTTGGCGGGTCTGGTCGTTCGGCGCGCGGCAGGCTAATCTTATGGCTCAATAACTGTACAGCCGTGCTGATCAAGGGAGATCGTCCTGGATGACCGCGCCATCGGAAGAAACCTATACCCGCCCGGTCGAGGTGACCTGTCCGGGCTGTTTTCACCCGCGCGAATGGGACATCGCCGGGGTGTGTCCGATCTGCCACTATCGCGCCGGCCTGGAGGGCCGTTCCGGGGCGTTGCTGCCGGTCGGGACGCAACTGAAGGGCTACGTGGTCGGGGAAAAGCTGGGCCAGGGCGGGTTCGGGATCACCTATCGCGGCTTCGACGTGACCCTGAAGATGAAGGTGGCGATCAAGGAATACTACCCGAGCGAACTGGTCGGGCGCTCCACCGACCGCAAGACGGTGGTGCTCAACGCCCACGACCACGAAGATCTGTTCCACTACGGCTTGAGAACCTTCCTGCAAGAAGCGCAAACGGTGGCGCAGTTGCGCCATCCCCATCTGGTGCGGGTGCTCAACTACTTTGAGCTGAACGCCACCGCCTATCTGGTGATGGACTACTACGAAGGCGAAGACCTGGCCCGGCATCTGAAGCCGGCCAAAGGCCAGGCCGGCGTTCCGATACCGTGGCGGCGGGCGCTCAAACTGCTGTTGCCGGTGCTGGATGGCCTGCAGAAAGTGCATCAGGCCGGGTTCATGCACCGGGACCTCAAGCCGGGCAACCTGTACCTGACCCCAGACGACGACCTGATCGTGCTGGACTTCGGCTCGGCGCGGCAAGTGACCGGCACCCACACCCGCAGCCTGCTGATCTTTTCCGAAGGCTACGCCCCCTACGAACAGTACCTGCAAGGCCACCTGAACCGGCAGGGACCGTGGACCGATGTCTACGGCGCCGCCGCCACGCTGTACTTCATGCTGACGGCGCGGCGGCTGCCGTCGGCGCTGGAGCGCAAGCAGAACGACCTGCTCGGGCAACCAGATCCGCTGCACCCGGCCCGGCACTGGATGCCCGACCTGCCGGAGGCGCTCGACGCCGCGCTGCGGCGGGCCTTGGCGGTGGAACCGGGGCAGCGCTTTCAATCCATGGTGGAGTTTAAGCGGCCACTGGAAGCGGTATTGACGGCGGAGGAACCCACTCGCCCGACGCCGTCGCCCCGGCCACCCCCGCCACCTCCGCCCAAGGCCACGCCAACTCCGCCGCCCAAGGCCACCGGGACCGCAACACCGGCGACGACCCCGAAGTCGCGGAGGACGGTGGTGGGAGCGATTGTGGTGATCGGACTAACCGCGTTGGGCGGGTGGTGGCTTTGGGAGGAGTTTGGAGTTTCGCCGAAGTTGCCGGCCACGCCAGGGGTGACAGCGCCGCCCGTGGTCACGCCACCAGTCACGGAATCGCCGCCAACTGTCGCACCGCCGGTGGTGGAGCCACGCGCCTATTGGACGGTCGAGGCCACGCCGGGGACCGCCCAAATCCGGATCATGAACATTAACCCGGCGTACCGGGACGGGATCGAACTGATGCCGGGCGAGTACGATCTGGAAGTAAGCGCACCCGGCTATCAAACCTATCGGGCGTGGCACACGCTGGCGGCGGGCGCGCAAAAAGTAGCGATCATGCTGCAACCGAATCCACCGGTTTCCCCACCGGCCGCTTCAGCAGTGCCAGATTCGGCCGATGTGGCTCGTCAGAAGGAACTCGATCTGCAACTGGCGGTGGTCAAGAAGCTGCTGGAAGCGCGTAGGATTCCGGCGGCGCGGCGGGCGCTGGACGATGCGAAGGCGTCGGATCGAGAGGGCCGAGTGGAAACGTTCCGGCGCGAACAAGCCACAGTCATGCAAGCAACGGCGCTGCTGTTTTTGGAGCAGGGCCAACGGACGCTGGCCGAGCGGGTGCTGAACGATCTGAAGCGGTGGGATCCGCAAAGTCCCGAATACCAGGCGCTGCGAGCGCGATTGACCGGACGACAGTAGACGACAGTAATAGATGCCACTCATGAACACGAAAGTGACGACGATGCGAAGCAGGCGGGGTTGGGTCAGCTTGGGGATGGCATTGGGGCTGATAGGCTTGGGGGCTTGGGGCGCGGAACCCGACCCGGAAGAAGTGCGCCGGCGGATGGAAATATATATGCGGGAGGAGAAACCGGCCCCGGTGCCGAAGCCCGTATCCAAGCCTGCGCCGAAACCCGCGCCAAGGGTGGATCACGACCGCGAAGCCTGGCAATCGGCAGAAAAGTGTGGAACAACGGCGTGTTTTCGGGCGTATCTGGAGAATTATCCGAAAGGGCGGTATGCGCGGATGGCGCGGGCGCGACTGGAACCGGAGTCAGATGCTGAGCCCGCAGTCGTGACGGAACGACCTACCCCGGCGGCGCGGCGGACTGACCGACGGTTTACCGATAACGGCAATGGCACAGTCACTGATAACCACTCCAGGTTGATTTGGCTCAAAAATGCTAACTGCTTTGGTAGGCAAGACTGGTCTACGGCGATGACCTTAGCGCGGCGCTTAAGCAGCGGGGACTGCGGGCTTCGCGACGGATCAGGTGCTGGGCAATGGCGGCTGCCCAGCAAGGAAGAATGGGAAACCCTGATCGATAAGAACGCTAGTGCCCCGATGTTGCCGGCAGGTCATCTTTTCACGGGCGTTCAGTCCGACGAATACTGGTCGTCTACGACGTATCGCGATAGCACTGGTGATGCTCGCATCGTGACCCTCAACGTCGATTATGTGGGTCCGCTCGCCAAGGTTAGTGCCAGCAACTCCGTGTGGCCGGTGCGCGGTGGACGATGATCAGCGTAACTATAGCCATCCCACGTTGTCATCTGGCTCCCACGCTCCGGCGTGGGAGTACGTCCAGACGCTCCAGCGTCCACATCATTTCACTTGGACCCGCACCGCTGGAGCGGTCAACCGGCATTCCCACGCTGGAGCGTGGGAACGAGCAAGGAGCGTTCTACGGAATCAGGCAGGCGAGCGCCGCCGAGGTGTCTTGGGGAACACTTCGTCGAGAGCAGTCGCCGTCAACAGCCGCAGGCTCCACGTCCGCAAGTCTGCTTCATCGGCCTCGGCCAAGCGTTGTTGAATTCGCTTCGGCAGCGCCCCGAATTTGTGTTCCAGTAGCTCTCGTAACAATTTGGCTTCGCCCTCGCGATGGCCACGTTCATAGAGTTGTTGCGCAGCGGTGAGCATGGCGTTCTCCAGTTCAGGTCGGGAATGAGTCAGCAGGTCGCGCACGGTGTCGGGGGCCAGTGGCGTGACGTGGAACAGATAGGTCAGTAACGCATGGACGATGCGCGCACCGTTGCGTTCCCCATACAGCCGGACTGCCAGCTCCAGCAGGCGGCGGGTGCGTTCCGGATCGCCGCTGGCGGCGCTGCGCAGGGCTTCGAGAAACACCTGGAGGGCCAGCGGCGGTTCGCTGGGCGGTCGCCAGTCGCTCAGATCGTAAAGCAGATAAGTGAAGTCCGGCAGATAGGGCCGCAGCAGGGCCTGTTGTTCGGCGGTCAGGGCGAACTCGTCGCCGAAGCGGCGAGAGAGGGTGAAGGGCGCCGCGCCGTGATAGAGCAATAGAGCACCAGCGGGAGGATCGGCGCCCGGCGAGGTTGCTTGCCGTACAAGCGGCCCAGATAGCCGAGCAGTTGGGTGAGCAAGCCCGCGTCCAGATAGGACTTGTGCTCGAATAGCAGGTACAACTGGCACGGCTCGCCGGCGTGGGTGGTCAGCGAGAACAGCAGATCGGATTGCAACTCGTTGAGGGTTTCGTCGATCAGGCTGGTGGGTTCGGCCCGCAGGGCGTCCAGGTCGAACGCGGCCTGGAAGGCGGGCGGCAGGAGCAGGCGGAAGAAATCCCGCGCCTGATCGAGATCGGCCAGAAAGTCGCGCACGAAGACATCGTGAGGATGAGGAACAGACATGGTGCGGTCGAATGGCCGGATGAGACCAACGCAGTATCGCCGGCCCCCCTGGCAGCGGTCAATGCGGCAATGCGCTCAAACTGCGCACGCACGCGGTGGTGGGCATCGGGCTGGAACGGCTGGTGTGGTGAAGGCGGATGAGGCGACGAAAAATCGAGGGGGAAAGGAAGGATGCGAAAACGTGATGGGTTGCTGGGACTGGTGTTGCTGGGGGTTGGATGGCCGGGGATCGCGGCGGGTGGGGAACCGGATCCGGAAGAAGTGCGCCAGCGGGTGGAAATATACACGCGGGACTTGGAAGCGGAGAAACCAGCCCCAGCGCCTAAGCCCCGGCTAAAACCGGCCCCAGCACCCAAACCCAAGCAACAGCCGCAGCCGCAGCCCGCCTCAACGGTGAATTATGACCGCGAAGCCTGGAAGTCGGCGGAGAAATGCGGAACGGCGGCGTGTTTTCGGGCGTATCTGGCGGATTATCCGAAAGGGCGGTACGCGCGGATGGCACGGGCGCGGTTGAAAGCGGAGTCGGTGACCTCAACGCCAGCGCCAACACCCTCAGTAGCCGCGCCTGCCGTGCCGCCCCGTCCGACTCAAACCTTGTTGGCGGATCGCTATCGGGATAATGGCGATGGCACGGTGACGGATGTACGAACTGGCCTGCAGTGGATGCGCTGTTCCTTGGGGCAGGCGTGGCAGGGTGGGACGTGTGTTGGCGAGGCTGAGAAGTATGATTGGCAATCGGCACCGGATGTCACCAAAGCGCTGAACCGCCAAGGGGGCTACGTTAGCTACCGCGATTGGCGAGTGCCGACAAAGGAAGAGTTGGAAACCCTGTTCTATTGCTCCAGCGGCCAGCCCAAGACCTGGAACGATACGGGAATATCTTGTAAAGGCGACTTTAAACGCCCGCCCATCTATCAAACAGCTTTTCCAAATACGCGTGAAGAAGTTTACTGGTCCTCTTCGGTACATGCCCATTATCCTGATATCGCGGTAGGTGTTGCCTTCTTGCATGTTGTTGCCGTGTACGGCGGCAGTAAGGTGAACGATGTCCATCATGTGCGGTTGGTGCGCGGCGGACAGTGATTTTGCCTTTTTGTCTGGCTCCCACGCTCCGGCGTGGGAGCAATTCCAGACGCTCCAGCGTCGTGGTCTTGCTGAGTTGATGTGGGCCGCTGGAGCGGCTCCAACGGCATTTCCACGCTGGAGCGTGGGAACGAGGAAAACCCCGAGAAGATCACCATGCGTTTTCCCTACGACATTGCCGACTTCCGCAAGACCACAATGCCGGGGTGGTGCGATGATGGAAAATTCAACAGTCCTTTGGAGATTGGAGCGTGATGGAATTTTTTAGCGAGTACGGGATGTTTCTGGCCAAGGCCGCGACCATTGTCGTAGCGCTTTTGGTCGTGGTGGGCGGCGTCGTGGCGCTGACGCGGCGCAGCGGGGAGCTGGATCACCGAGGCCGGCTGGATATCCGCCATTTGAATGATGACTACAACGGCATGGCTCTGGCGCTCAAGGCCGCGACCCTGCCGAAAAAGGCGTTCAAGCAGGCCCGCAAGGAGCAAAAGGCGCGGGACAAGCAGCATGACAAAACCGCGCGTCGCCGGATGTTCGTGTTGAATTTTCATGGCGACCTCCGCGCGGGAGCGGTGGCGTCTCTGCGCGAGGAAGTGACGGCGGTGCTGACTGCCGCCCAGCCCGACGACGAGGTGATGGTGCGGCTGGAAAGCGCCGGCGGGCTGGTTCACGCCTACGGGCTGGCGGCGGCGCAGTTGCTGCGCATCCGCGACCGGCGGGTCAAACTGACGGTGGCGGTGGACAAGGTGGCGGCCAGCGGCGGCTATCTGATGGCTTGCGTGGCCGACCGCATCATCGCCGCGCCGTTCGCTATTCTCGGCTCCATCGGCGTGATCGCCCAGTTGCCGAACTTCAATCGCTTGCTCAAAAAGCACGACATCGACTACGAGCAGTTCATGGCCGGCGAATTCAAGCGCACGGTCACGCTGTTCGGCGAGAACACCGACAAGGGCCGCCATAAGTTCCAGGAAGAAATCGAGATCACCCACACCCTGTTCAAGGACTTCGTGAAGAGCCACCGTCCGCAACTGGATATGGACCAAGTGGCGACCGGCGAATACTGGTATGGAACCCGGGCGCTGGAACACCGGCTGGCGGACGAACTGCGCACCAGCGACGATTATCTGCTGGACGCCAGCGCCGGCGCCGATCTGTACGAAGTGACTTACACCGGCAAAAAGCCGTGGCTGGCGCGGCTGTTGACGCACGCCAACGAGGCGTTGGGGCGAATCTGAGAATCCGCCGGCGCGACTGGGCGGACTCCGCCGATCCGCCCGGCGGCTGGAACCGGAATCAGGCGGCTTTTTCGAGGTCTTCGCTCAGATCGGCGACGCGAAGATTCATGTTATCAAGTTTCCGCGCCAGCGCGCGCAGATCGTCGTGAGTAGCCAGGCCGCATTGATGCAGCAGTCGCTCGAGCTGGAGCCGCGAGATCTGTTCGATCTGCTCCCACCAAGTCAGGGTGGTGCGATCGATGACATCGACCCAGTTCCCGGCAATGGCCGCGCGCTGAGCCAGATTGTCCAGCAGGGCGGTTTCCAGACTCTGGCCTTGCTCGAACAGCGTCTGGATCATCCACCGGGTTTCCCGTTGGGCGGCAACGCAAGCGCCTAGGCCGGCTAGCCCAAGCTGATGCAGGGAATCGTTGAGCGGTGATGGAACAGGCGCGCGTTGGGATTGCGCGAAGTAAGTTGTCATGGCGGCATTACCTGTCGAGGTGCGCGCCGGACGCCGGCGCCGTGGCCACAACGCGATCCTCGATTCATCGGGAATCGCGTTGACTCTGGCATTCGCTTATAGCGCGGACTGTTAGAATAAACAGCCTAACCGCCGACCACTTCAAGGCTCGCGGCTCGCGTTGCGGGCCCCGCTCCACAATCAGAACGGAATGTCGTCGTCGAAACCGCTATTGTCCGGGCCTGGCTGGGGTTGTGCGGCTGCCTGCGGCCGTGACCCCTGCCCCTGTGGCGGTCTCGGCGCGGGCGCGGAGTCCTCCATCTCCGGTCCTTCCGCCGAAAATGGCGCACTGCCGCTGGCATCGCCGCGACTGCCCAACATTTTCATGTCATTGGCAATGATCTCGGTGGTGTAACGATCCTGACCATTCTTATCCTGCCACTTATTGGTGTGAATGCGGCCTTCCACATAGACCGGACGGCCTTTTTTGAGATATTGGCCGGCAATCTCGGCCAGCTTGCCGAAAAATACGACACGATGCCATTCGGTGCGTTCCTGCTTTGCCCCATCGCGATCCTTGAAGGTTTCCGTGGTGGCGACGCTGATGGTGGCGATGGCATCGCCGCTGGGCATGTAGCGCACTTCCGGGTCCTTGCCCAAATTGCCGATCAGAATGACTTTGTTGACGCTGGCCATGTGGTTTTACTCGTGAATGTTGAGGTCGGGGATGAAATAAAGCGATCCGCGCAAGCATACCCAGCAATGCCGCGCGCCGCCATGCGGGAGGAATCGTTTGCCGACCCGGCGGGCCGACCCGTTCCCTCGCTCGCCACGGCGCGATTGTGCTTACAATATCACTAGAACGCCCCGATCCTCTTCCCGCGCCGCGCGCCACGTCGTCATGCCGCCTACTCTTCCCAGCATCTTCCTGATCGGCCCGATGGGCGCCGGCAAAACCACCATCGGCCGCCGGCTGGCGCTGGCGCTGCGCCGGGAGTTCATCGACAGCGACCACGAAATCGAACAGCGCGCCGGCGCCAGCATTCCCCTGATTTTCGCGGTGGAAGGCGAGGCTGGGTTCCGCGCCCGCGAAAAAGCCGTCATCGCCGAATTGACCCGCCGGACGGACATTATCCTGGCCACCGGCGGCGGCGTCGTGCTCGATCCCGACAATCGCCGCTGTCTGGGCGGACGCGGTTTCGTGGTGTACCTGTGCGCCTCGGTGGACGAACAACTCCGCCGCACCCGGGGCGACAGCCATCGACCCTTGCTGCAAACCGCCGATCCTCGGGCGAAACTGGCGCAACTGTTCGCGCAGCGCGATCCGCTCTACCGCGCCGTGACCGACTGCGTGATTTCGACCGATGGCCGTTCCCCGGGTCAGGTGACGCGCGATATCCTGAACCGGCCGGAACTCCATCCGCTTTGAGCCACCACCGGAATTATCCCGCTCCATGAAAACGCTCCATGTCGAACTCGGCGACCGCCGCTACCCGATTTACATTGGCCCCGGCCTGCTCGGCCAAGCCGAGTTGCTGCGGCCCCATCTTTCCAGCCGGCAGGCGCTGGTGGTCAGCAATGCCACCGTCGCGCCGCTGTATCTGGAGCGCGTCCGCGCCGCGCTGACTGGCTGGCGCTGCGAGACGGTCATTCTGCCCGATGGCGAGCGCTACAAGACCTTGGAGACGCTGAACGACATTTTCACCGCGCTGCTCAACCATCGGTTCGACCGGCATTGCACGATCATCGCCCTCGGCGGCGGGGTGATCGGCGACATGGCCGGTTTCGCGGCGGCCTGCTACCAACGCGGCGTCCCCTTCATCCAGATTCCCACCACCCTGCTGGCCCAGGTCGATTCCTCGGTCGGCGGCAAGACTGCGGTCAACCATCCGCTCGGCAAGAACATGATCGGCGCGTTTTATCAGCCGCGCTGCGTGCTGGCCGACACCGACACCCTCGCCACCCTGCCGGATCGCGAACTCAGCGCCGGCTTGGCCGAGGTGATCAAGTACGGGCTGATCCGCGACCGCCCGTTCCTGGACTGGCTGGAGGCGAATCTGGACGCCTTGCTGGCGCGCGATGCCGCCGCCCTGAGCGAGGCCATCGAATGTTCCTGTCGCAACAAGGCCGAGATCGTCGCCGCCGACGAACGCGAAACCGGCGAGCGCGCCCTGCTCAATCTCGGCCACACCTTCGGCCATGCCATCGAAACCGGGGTCGGTTACGGCGAATGGCTGCACGGCGAGGCGGTGGCGGTGGGGATGGTCATGGCCGCCGATCTGTCGGCGCGGCTGGGCTGGCTGGGTTGGGAACAGGTCGAACGGGTGCGCGCCCTGCTGGCCCGCGCCCGCCTGCCGCTGGCCCCGCCGCCGGAACTGACGTCCGCCGATTTCCTGCGGCTGATGGCGGTGGACAAGAAGGTTCGGGACGGCCGGTTGCGGTTGATCCTGCTGCGCGATCTCGGCCAGGGGGTCATCGCCGGGGACGTGGAGGCCCGGCGGTTGCGGGAGACGCTGGAGGCGGGGAGATAGTAGGCTGGGCCGAGGCGGCTGGCGCCGAAACCCAGCGCCGTTCCGCTGGGACTGCGCCGCGCTTCGTTCCAGCCCGCGAGGCTAGGGGAGCAAATCGGCGGTTGCGACCGGATAATCGATCCCCGCCCGCGCCAGATCGGCGTAGGTGGTCGATTGTTGGGTGGGATGGATGTCCAACCCCAACTGCAAGCCGATTTGCGACAGCGAGAACAGGCCGCGCACCGCCGGCCTGCCGGTTTCGGGGTCGGCGTCCACCACCAGCGCATGTTGACGGTCGGCCTGGCGCAGCGTGGCGATGATGTCGCCCACCCGCGCGGTGGCCACCTCCTCCATCAGCAACACCTCCATCCTGGGCTGGAGGGTCATGATGTCGGCGACCAGCAGATCCTCCCAGGCGCCGCCGGCCTTGGCCAGAATGCGAGCCGGCTTCTCGCCCTCGATGTCGCGGCTGGTGATCAGCCCGATGATCTGGCGATCCGTGTTGTTCACCAGCAGCAACCGCACTCCACGCTTGATCATCAGGTCCAGCGCCTTGCTCAACGGCGTGGTCAGTTCGGTGGTGTAGGCGGTGACCTGGCCGAGGTCGGTCATCGCCGCCAAGGCGGGATCGGCGGCGGTCACCCGCTCCGGCAGGGATTGCCGAGGGCGAAAATAGCGGGCGCCGCTGTCGAGGTGGTGAAATGGGAGGGGCTGGTAGTCCTGGGCCATCGAAAGGTTCTCCAATCGGGATGGGGAGTGGCGGCGGGCGTCCGGCGATCCGCTCAGCGTCGGCGCAAGGGTCGGGCGATGATGCTGTCGGTCCATTCCAAAATCGCCCGCACGCGCGGAGTCAGCAGGGTCCAGGCCTCGGCGCGGTCCACCCAGCGGTATTCGCTGTGTTCCGGCCGGCCCAGTTCCGGGTTCGGCGGCAGCCGCACCTCGGTGTTTGGCGCCTCGGCGATGTAGTAGCGAGCCACCTTGCGGCCCTGATTGTAGGGATGGGTTTCCCGGTACACATCGCCCCAGCGAAACCGCAGGCCGGTCAGCGTCGTTTCTTCCTCGACTTCGCGCACCGCCGCTTCCAGCGGCGATTCGTCCGCTTCCACCACGCCCTTGGGAAAGTCCCAGTAATTGTAGGCCCGCAGCAGCAAATAGTCGTAACGGTCGCGGTTCCAATGCACCACCACGACGCCGGAGGATAAGGTCCGCGAACTGGCCGGCCGCGGGTTCGCCATGCGCGTCACCCTGTTTTCCTCACGACGCGGTGCTCGCATGACTTGGCGCGCTCAATTCATGCACGGCCTCGACCAGCGCCCGAACGGCCTCCGGCTCGACCCCCGGCTGGACGCCGTGACCAAGATTGAAAACATGGCCGGGACCGGGGCCAAAGTCGGCCAGCACTTGCGCGACCTGCTGGCGGATGCGGTCGGGGGCGGCGTACAGCGCGGCGGGGTCGAGATTGCCCTGCAATGCGACCTGCCTGCCCACCCGCTGGCGGGCCTCGCCCAGATCCACGGTCCAATCCACCCCCACCGCGTCGCAGCCGGTCGCGGCGATATCCTCCAGCCAAGCGCCGCCGCCCTTGGTGAACAAAATCACCGGCACGGGCCGACCCTCCGCCGCGCGGGTCAAACCCGCGACGATCCGCGCCATGTAGGCCAGCGAGAATTCCCGATAGGCGCGCGGCGCGAGAATGCCGCCCCAGGTGTCAAAGATCATCAGCGCCTGCGCGCCCGCCGCGACTTGGGCGTTCAGATAGGCGGTCACCGCCCGGGCAGTCACGTCCAAAAGGTGACGCAGCGCGTCGGGCTGATCGTAGAGCAGGCCCTTGATCCGGGCGTAATCCTTGCTGGACCCGCCCTCGACCATGTAAGTCGCCAGGGTCCACGGACTGCCGGCGAAGCCGATCAGGGGAACTTGTCCGGCCAGTTCCCGGCGGATCAGCCGCACCGCGTCCATGACGTAACGCAGTTCCACCTCTGGATCGGGAACGCCGAGCCGGGCGATGTCCGCTGCCGATCGCGGCGGCCGGGCGAATTGCGGGCCCTCGCCCTCGCTGAAGGAAAGGCCCAGGCCCATGGCGTCGGGGATGGTCAGGATGTCGGAAAACAGAATCGCCGCGTCCAGCGAAAACCGCGCCAGCGGCTGCAAGGTAACCTCGCAGGCCAGTTCCGGGGTCTGGCATAGCGTCATGAAACTGCCGGCGCGGGCGCGCGCGGCGCGGTATTCCGGCAGATAGCGCCCCGCCTGGCGCATCAGCCAGACTGGCGTGACATCCACCGGTTGCCGCAGCAGGGCGCGCAGCAGGCGGTCGTTATGGAGGGTGGCGATCATGAGTTCTCGCATCGGGGCGCCGAGCATTAGACGGCAATTCTAAGCCAAGTGTGCCAAGGTTCCGAAATGGCGTCCATGCGCGGATAGACGATGGAGGCGCGCTGTTTTGGCATCAACCGATTTTCATAGGAAAATCAGTATGCTATTTTTTCATAAAGCTCCCACGATCGACCGATCCCCATGTTCCGCCTGCGGCCCATGGAGGGGTGGTGCGGTTGGTGGGGCCGCGACGGATCGAATTGGGCGGCGATATTCGGGGATCGAGCGAGGCTTGCGCGATGTGTGATCGGTGGTGGCGGCTACGGCGACATGGATCGATCTTCTGGCGGTTGTCGTGGGCGGAGCGCGGATGGCTGATGCAGGGGTGGCTGCTGCTGCATGGCGTGGCGCTGGCGTTGCGCTGGGCGGGTTTTCAGCGGGTATACGGTTTGCTGGAACGCTGGCCGTCGGGATCGGATCGGGCGCTGGATGATGAGGAGTGGATTTTGACGCGGACTCATGCGACGGTTCGTCTGGTGCGGGGCGCGGCGGCGTGGAGCTTGCACCACCCGACTTGCTTGCATCGCTCGTTGACTTTGTGGTGGTTGTTGCGACAGCAGGGCATCGCCAGCGAGTTGCGGATCGGGGTGCGGATGGAGCAGGGGCGATTCGAGGCGCATGCGTGGGTGGAGCGCCAGGGCGCAGCGCTGAACGACCGGGCGGATATCGGCCAGGACTTCGCGCCTTTTGACACCGCGAGTTGGTCTCTGCTATGAGCGGCATCGCGGACCTGCCTTATCCGCACGACTCCAGCCACAAGATCTGCTGGTGGAAGAGAGCCGCTATGGCGAAGCGGAGTTGGCGTCGTTGCGCAATTTGAGCGCGGCGCTGTTCCGGCTGAAAAACAGCCGGGGACCGGCGAAACTGGAACAGGTCGTGGCGACGTTGGTCGAATGGTTGTGGGTGCCGGAGCAGGCCAGTTTGCGGCGGGCGTTTGCGACCTGGCTGCGGCGGGTGTTGTTGCCGGCGCGGTTGCCGGGAGTGCTGGACGCCAGGGCGCTGGCGGCGGTGCTCAAGGACCGAGCGGGCTGACAGGGTGGAACACGCGCCACGAACACGTCTAGAAATTTGCCAGGATCGACACGCTCGCTGACGCCGGCCCTCTCATCGCGCTGTTTCACGCCCCTGATACCAGTTCCAGCACGTCGCCGTTGCCCACGAACAGATTCGTTTGCGAGCCGTGCCGGGCCGTTCCGCGCACGACCGGTAGGCCCAATTCCAGCATCTTCTCGACGGCGGTGCGCCCGGTGCAATGATTGCAGGCTACCTTGGCGATGCCGTACCCACCCAGGGCGCTAACGACCTGTTCCCGCGATTCATCCCAGTCCTCCAGCGGCGAAATGTGCAGTCCCCCGTAGATAGCGTGGATGCGCTCCCCGCCCTGGAAAGTCCGGCGGGCGTAGTCCAGCAGATTCAGCACGCCGCCATGACCGCAGCCGGTCACCATCGTTAGGCCCTGATGCTGGAGGTTGGCGTACAGGACATTTTCGCCATCGACTTTTAACAGGGTATGCATGGGGAAACTGACCAGCACCAAGCCGGGAAACAGCACCAGTGGTCGATCGACTGGCACGGTGACCACTTCGCCGGTATGCCCCTGCTGCTGGATGTGGGCGAGTCCCGCCGGATGGAAGCCTTCGGGAACGTAAATCGTGATGCTGGGGCAGTGCCGGAGGGTCGAGCCGACCCCCCAGAAGTGGTCGAAATGCTCGTGGCTGATGACCAGCGCTTCGATTTGGCCCTGCCGCAGCATCTCATCGACGCCCTCCTCGGCGAAGCGCCGGTCCATCCAGGCCGGATTCCAGCCGGTGTCGAACAGCAGGCGACGCACGGCGCCATCGGTCGCCTCGGCCTCCAGCAGCGCCGAGAAACCGGCGGCGTTGTCGGCGTGCAACGCCCCGAATGGCGGCCAGGGAATGGCATACTGATCGGTCTCGGCGCCGCCAGCGTCCTTGATGTCGCCGAACACGGTGGCGGTATCGAACCAGCCGGTTTCGGAAATGCAGCGAATCTTCAACCGTCGCAGGACGCCGATATCGAGGGTTTGAGTCGTCGTTGACATGGCGATGACCTCCTTCGGATAGAACCATTTTCGGACGGAGCTGGCGAGCGCGATGCTGCTCGCGCTACGTCCGGACCGCGACCGCCAGGAACAACGGGTATTCCCGCATTCCCCGCGCGGTCATCTTTTTCATCACGTGGCAGGTCGAAAAGTCCGCCCCGCCGAACCCCGCATCCGCCAGTTGCGCGCGCAACGCTTCCCGGTCGAAACCGTTGTGGCCGGTGAAGCCGGGGCCATGAAACGAGCCGTCCTCCTGGTCCAGATCGGCGATGGCCAGCCAGCCGCCCGGTTGCAGCAGGTCACGAAAAGCCCGCAGCAGCCGGCCAACATCGGCGACGTGATGCACGGTCATCAGGGTGTAGATCAGATCGTAGCGCTCGGCGGGTTGTGGGTCTGCCAGCAGATCGAGCGCGAGTGGACGCAGATGGGTCAGTCCGGCGGCGGTGATTTTTTCGGCCAGCACCGCCAACATGCCGGGCGAACTGTCGGCCAGCGTCAATTCACCCAGATCCACATGCAGGGCGAAACTCAACAGTCCTGTTCCGCAGCCGTATTCGAGTGCATGCCAGTCTCGCGACAGCGGCACTCGTTGGCGAATCGCGGCGGCGACAGCGAGCGCCCGCTCCCGCTTGACTGGATCGGAATCCCAGGTCTTGGCCTTGGCGTCGAAATCCATGGCGGTCCTTACACGAGTCAACGGGTGGACTGAGCGCTTACCCCATGCTCAGGAGTGATGATGGTGATGATGGGAACCGTGGTCGCACGCGTTTGCCCCGACCGTCAGCGCACCCTGCAGGTAAGCGGCCACCGCTTGGTCGGGGTCGGTTTCCGAGGTCACCAGCGCGGCGATGCCCTTGGCGGCGAGACGGTGGCTCAAGCCAGGCCCCATGCCGCCGGCGATCAGCACCTGCACGGCGTCCAGCGGATGCGGTTGATGCGGCGCACTCTCGTGAAAGGACTGTTCGATGGGCAATTCCAGCAAGGTCTTCCCCACGACCTGGCTCTGTTCAATGTCGTAAACCCAGAACTTGCGGCACTTGCCGGCGTGTTCGGTGATGGTGCGGCGATTCTGGCTGGTGACAGCGATTTTCACGTCAATATCTCCCTCGCGAATTCTTGCGAAACATTCAAAGCCATGCGGCGTTCTCAAGTTGGATAAACTGTTAGTTCTCGAAACATGGCCGCAGCGCGAGCACGGGTATCTGATGAAACCCATTTCCTTGCACGAAATCTGGATGGGCGCGACCAAATGCCGCCACTGCGCCGTGCGCGACTCGGCGTTGTTCGCCGGCCTGCGGGAAGCGGACTTCCGTCATATCCATCAACCGATCAAGGATGTAACGCTGGCTCCCACGGACGTGCTGTACCGAATGCACGAACGGGGCGGCGCGCTGTTCACCCTGCGCGGCGGAGCGATGAAGCTGTTGCAATACCTGCCCGATGGTAGCCAGCGCATCGTCCGCCTGCTGAAAAACGGCGATGTGCTCGGCCTGGAGGCTCTCGTGGACCAGCCGTACCAGCACGACGCCGTCGCCCTGACGGACTGCGAAATCTGCGCGATCCCCGCAAGCGTGATCGAACGCCTGGGCCACGAACAGCCGCGGTTATATCAGGAACTGATGGTGCGCTGGCAACAGGCGTTGAATGAAGCCGACGCTTGGCTGACCGAGTTCACCACCGGTACCGCCCGCCAGCGGGTGGCGCGGCTGTTGTTGCGCTTGGCCTGTCCCGATCAGGGCGGCCACTTACCCCTCTTCGGGCGCGAGGACATGGGTGCGATGGTGGGATTGACCACCGAAACCGTCAGCCGCACCATCGCCGAACTACGCCGGCAGGGAGTGCTGCGCGATCACGGCGCCACCCTTCGGGAGTGCGACCGCGAAACCTTGCACCGCATCGCCGATGGCGAGGAATGAAAAATCGCCGGCGCGGTCGAGCAGGATAGTCATCCGTTGGCGAGCGACTACCGATAGTCTGCCACCCATGCGGCGCTGACCGCATTGCGGATTCGCAATCCGAATGCGGTTCAGACCGACGATGGATCGAGAGGGTCAAGCCGCGCGGACGCGGGTTAGCGGCAACGCCAGCATCCCAGCGGCCAGGAAGGTCAGCACGACGCCGATCAGTCCGGCCAGCCCAGTGGACAGCGCCTCGAAGGCGACGCCGGCGACCTGGTAATCGGCCAGCGGCGTCACGAACAGCGGTGCGGCCTCGTGCAGAACTTGATAGTGCGCCATCACCGCTTCCAAACCATCCGGCAGCGGGGAGGCGAACGGACTCAGGCACAACGCGATCAGCAACGCCGCCAGCGCCGGCGCGGCGAAGCCACGGGAGGCGGAAACCGCCCCGACCGGCGCCGACCGCTCGAACAGCGCCAGCGCCGCGCAGGTGACGAGCGCCTCGCCCACCCCGATCAGCGCATGAACGCCCAGCATCGCTGGCGCGACTTGTTCCAGCGGCAACACCCCGGTCAGCGCCAGTTCGACCGCGCAGGCCAGGGCTGCCAGCATCACCGCCGCCCAACTGGCCAAGCCGGCGGCGATCCAGACCCGGGCTCCGCCAGCGGGCAGTTTCTTCAGCAGCCCCAACCGCAGCAGGCCGCCGAGACCGGCGCCCAGCACCGCCATGTTCAACACGTTGGCGCCCAGCACGGTCAAACCGCCGTCGGCGAACGCCAGCGCCTGGAGCGCCACCACCAGCGCCAGCGCCAGCACGCCAAACGGTACGCCCAACAACGCACTGGCCAGGACGCCGCCGAGCAGATGGCCCGAGGCGCCGCCGCCGATCGGGAAATTCATCATCTGGGCGGCGAAGATGAAGGCGCTGACCGCCGCGAAGCGAAGCGGGCGCGGCTTTTCCACCGACCGATACGCCGCCAGCGCCGCGCCCGCCAAGCACAGACCGCTGACGACGGCGGTCATCGGGCAAATACTGCCATCAAGCAGGTTTTGCGGGATGTGCATGAGTCTATTCCTTATTGAAGATCAGGGAGATTTCAGCATAGTCTAGAAACGCCGTCCCCGCATCATCAGCTTGGCGGGCCACCGCGCGCGCCGAGCGCGTTCCGCCGTCAACGGCTGTAGCGTTGGCCCGATTGCAAATCAAAAGACTCGTGCCAAAATGAGTGGCGAAATCAGGTGACAGGAGGAAACCATGGCCAAGGACATCAGTAAGATATTCAGTCAAGCGATCGACAAGTTCCGCACCGAACAGGCACGAAGCCAGACCCGCCAGGAGCGCGAACCCAACAGCGCTTTGGAGCGGGATTTCGAGACGGTCAAGGAGCAGGTGCGCAAGCTCAAGCCCCAGATTGAAACCCATCCCCGGGTCAACCATTTCTGGATCTTCAGCGACAAGATCATCATTGACTTCCACACCAGCCCGAATCAGCCTCATGCCCAGTTGATCGTCCGGCTCTATCATCCCGGCAACCACCGCTTCAAGCGGGGCATGTACGGTTATCTGCCCGATGGTTACGAAATGCCATTGGCCGATGTGGACGAAACCGTGGAGTTCATCGCCACCCAATGCGGCAAGCTGCTGGCCTGAACCCGTGGGCTAGCGGGCTTGCTGATAGATTTGATCGAAGGTTCCGCCGTCCTTGAAATGGGCGGTCTGCGCCTTGGCCCAACCGCCAAACATTTCGTCGATGGTAAACAGCTTCAATGGAGGAAATCGTTCCCGGTAACGTTCGGCCACCGCCGGATCGCGCGGCCGGTAATGATGCTTGGCCGCCAGTTCCTGCCCCTCAGCGCTGTACAGATATTCCAGATACGCCTGGGCTGCCGCGCGCGCGCCATGCTTGTCGGCGATCTTGTCCACGAGCGCGACCGGCGGCTCGGCCAGAATGCTGAGCGAGGGCATCACGATCTCGAAATCGTCCCTGCCCAACTCCTTGACCGCCAGGAACGCCTCGTTCTCCCAGGTCAACAGCACGTCGCCGATGTCGCGCTCCACAAAGGTGGTGGTGGAGCCGCGCGCGCCGGAATCCAGCACTGGCACGTTGCGGTACAACCGGGCGACGAAATCGCGCGCCCTGGTCTCGTCCCCACCGGACCGGCGCAGTTCGTAGCCCCAAGCCGCCAAGTAATTCCAGCGCGCCCCGCCGGAGGTTTTGGGGTTGGGCGTGATCACGCTCACCCCGGGTTTCACCAGATCGTCCCAGTCCTTGATGCCCTTGGGATTGCCCTTGCGCACCAGAAACACGATGGTCGAGGTATAGGGCGAGCTGTTGTACGGCAACCGCTGCTGCCAATCCGCCGGCAACAAGCCGCCCTTGGCGCTGATTTCGTCGATGTCGTAGGCGAGCGCCAGCGTGACCACATCGGCCTCCAACCCATCGATCACCGAGCGGGCCTGCTTACCGGATCCGCCGTGCGACTGCCGAACCGTCACCCGGTCGCCGGTCTTGGCCTGCCAGTACTTGCCGAAAGCTGCGTTAAACTCGTTATACAATTCGCGAGTAGGATCGTAGGATACGTTTAGCAAAGTAACGTCTTGGCCAGCCACGCTGCCAGGCACATAGCTTGCGCCCAGCGCCAAGATCAGCAGCGGCAAGACCAGCCAGAGCAAACGGTGGGTGGTCATCGGCATTCTTCCCAGTGGTCATGGTGTGGTGGGTGGCGGGCAAAATCGCGCAAATCGCCCCCTGTCGTTGTATCGGGTCAGCATGGATCGGGCGACAACCATAACCCAACCTAACTCATACCTTAAAATAATAAAAAATAATTTTTATATTCTAATTAATTTTATCAGGCCAGCAGTCGCCCGCTCTCGCGCAGGAACAGCAACGCATACGCCAGCAGTAGCAGACCCAGGCCGCGCATGAGGACGATATAGCCATCGCTGCGCAGGAGGTGGCGGGCGCGGCCCAGCGCCAGCGCCAGTAGCACCTTGGAACCGACCAGCAGCGCGTAGAACGCGACGACGAACGCCGCCGCCGCCGGCCAACCCTCCCGCCAAGCCGCCAGCACGGTCGGCGCACCGACTGCCAGCCAGAACAGATAGGGGCTGGGATTAAGGAAATTGGCGATCACCCCGCGCCGCAGCGAACCGGCCGGGTCGGTCGGCTCCAGTTCCGCGCCCCGAAAGCGCAGGCCCTGAAGGCCCAACCAGGCCAGATACAGCCCGCCGCCGAGATGGATCAGCGCCAGCGGCAAGGTCTGGTCGGTCAATGGGCGCAAGAGCAGCACCGCCGCCAGAATGATCGGCAAGTCGGTCAGCAGCGGCGCCAGCGCCACCCCGATCCCGGCCCGCGCGCCGTGGCGCAGGGTTTCGCTGGCGACCAGGGTCAGCAGCGGCCCCGGCGACAGCCCGCTGCTCAGGCCCAGTAGAATGCCGGACAGCAGAAAAGCGGTCACGATGGTGGCCGGCCCGGGTTCGCCGCTGTTTCCAGCGCGGCCCGCAGTTGCCGGTAACTGGCCAGCCGGCGCGGTGCGATTTCGCCGCCCGCCACCGCGTCTCGCAACGCGCACCCCGGCTCGATCTGATGGCGGCAGTCGGAAAACCGGCAGCGACCGAGATACGGGGCGATGTCGGTGAACCCCCGGTCCAGATCGCTCGGACTGATCTCCCCCAACTCGAAGCTGCGCACCCCCGGCGTGTCCACCAGATCGCCGCCGTCCGGCAGGTGGTAAAGCGTGCTGCTGCTGGTGGTGTGGGCGCCGTGGCCGGTCACCTGGGACACGGCCTGGATACGAATCTCGCGGTCTGGCAGCAGCGCCTTGATCAGCGACGATTTGCCCACGCCCGATTGCCCGACCAGCAGGCTGACGCGGTCACGCAGCCAGGCGCGCAGTTCGCTCATACCGTGCGCGGTATGGCTGCTGGTCAACAGCAGCGGATAACCGATCCGGCGGTAGGGCTCCAGCCGCCCGGTCAAGGCCGCCAGCGCCGGCGCATCCAGCAAATCCAGCTTGTTCAGCACCAGCAAGCCCCGGACGCCGATGGCGGCGATGGCGACCAAGTAACGGTCGATCAAGTATTCACTGGGCTCCGGTTCCGGCGCCAGCACCACCGCCACCGCGTCGAGATTGGCGGCGACCGGGCGCGGCTGGCCGTGGTAGTCGGGACGGGTCAGCAGCGAGCGGCGTTCGCCCACCGCCACGATCACGCCTTCCTCCACGCCGGACGCCTGCCAAACGACCTGATCGCCACAGGCCAGTCGGCCCAGATTCTGGCGCGCGGCGCAGCGGTGCAACTGGCCCGCGCCATCCTCGACGATCAGCGTCTGTCCGTGATGCGTGATGACCAGACCGGTCTGTTCCGAACCCAGCCCAGCGCGGTCCAGAGCGTCCATGCGCTGGTCGGCGCGGTCGCGGCGGCCCTTCTGCGAGCGATGGATACGGCCCTGCTGGCGTTGGGTCAGCCGACGGCCGGCCATCTCTGGACCACCCCGCGACCAGCGGATTCGGCGTAAACTTCCAGCGAGCAACCCTTGTCGGCCTGCCACCGGCGGACGCCTTCTCCCACCCCAACCTTATCCCCAGAAGAATCCATGTCCCCCGATAACCTGATCTGGATTGATTTGGAAATGACCGGTCTGAATTCCCAGACCGACCGCATCATCGAAATCGCGACCATCGTGACCGACAGCCAACTCACTATTCTCGCCGAGGGGCCGATGCTGGCCATCCACCAGAGCGACGCGACGCTGGCGACGATGGATGACTGGAACCAAAAGCAGCACGGCGAATCCGGCCTGATCGCCCGGGTCCGCGCCAGCACGGTGGACGAGCGCGAGGCCGAGGCGCGGACCCTGGAGTTCCTGAATCTCTATGTCCCCAAGGGCCAATCGCCGATGTGCGGCAACAGTATCTGCCAGGACCGACGCTTTCTGGCGCGCTGCATGCCGGAACTGGAGGCGTATTTTCATTACCGCAACCTGGACGTCAGCACGCTCAAGGAACTGGCCCGGCGCTGGTATCCCGAACGGAGCAAGGGCTTCAGCAAAACCTCGACCCATCTCGCGTTGCAGGACATCCGCGATTCCATCGAGGAGTTGCGCTTTTATCGCGAGCGGCTGTTCGTGGCGGCGGAAGCCACTGGCTGAGACGCCATCCGGTTCAGACCTCCACCGGCAGGCCGGGATCGTTGCCCCATTCCGACCAGGCGCCGGGATAACCGCGCACCCGGGGATAACCCAAATAGCACAACACCCAGTAGGTATGCGCCGAACGGTGATGGGTCTGGCAATACACGATCACCTCCTGGTCGGGCGTCACGCCCCGCGTTTCCAGCAGCTTGCGCAGCACTGGATCGGGCTGCAAGCGCCATTGCCGTTGCGGGTCCATGGCGTCGGTCCAGCTCAGATTCACCGCGCCGGGGATGTGGCCGCCCCGGGCGGCGCGCACGTCCAAACCGGCAAATTCAGCCGCTGTGCGAGTATCCAGCAGCGCCAGGTCCGGCTGGCCCAGCCGCGCCAGCAGGTAATCCTTGTCGGCGATTACCGTCGGCGGCTCGGCGAAACGGGCCTGGTAGGCGCTGCGCGGCGGCGGGCGGAACTGGGCTTCCAGTACTCCACTGGCGGCATTCCAGGCGTGGATACCGCCGTTGAGCAGCGATACCCGCTCGTGGCCGAGCGCCGCCAGCGTCCACAGCAAGCGCCCAGCGCGACCATTGCCCTCGTCATCGTAGGCGACCACCTGCCGGTCCGGCGTCAGGCCGATTCGCGATAGCACCTCGCTAAGTTGCGCCTCGGTCGGCAGCAAGCCCATCGCCGGGGGTATGGCCCGAACCAGATCCGCATAGTTGAGATGCACCGCGCCGGGAATGTGGCCGGTGGCGGCGCAACGGGTCGGATCGCACAAATCCACGATCAGGACCGCCGGATCGGCGAGGTAGGGTTGAAGCTGTTCCGGTTCGATCAATAACGGCAGGATGGGCACGGCGGACATGCGAACAAGCTCCTCAATAAGACTGACCCGATAGTTTGCACAAAAAAGCCCGGGTGCGCCGGGCTTTTTCCGTGCAGCAACGATCACATATTCGGGTAATTTGGCCCGCCGCCGCCCTGCGGGGTCACCCAGTTGATGTTCTGGGTGGGATCCTTGATGTCGCAGGTCTTGCAGTGGACGCAGTTCTGGGCGTTGATCTGTAAGCGCGGGTTATTGCCATCGTTATCCCGAACGATCTCATACACCCCCGCCGGGCAATAACGCTGCTCCGGCGCGTCGTACAACGCCAGATTGATCCGAATCGGAACAGTCGGGTCCTTCAGGGTCAGATGGCAGGGCTGATCCTCTTCATGATTGGTATTGGAGATGAACACCGAGGACAACCGGTCGAAACTGACCTTGCCATCCGGCTTGGGATATTCGATCTTCGGGCATTCGCTGGCTGGCTTCAGCTTGGCGTGATCCGGCTTGTGGTGGAGCGTCCATGGCGCCTTGCCCCGGAGCACGTAGGTGTCGAGGGCCGAATAGGCCATCGCCGCCCACAGTCCCCAACTAAACGACGGCTTGATGTTGCGGACTTGATAGAGTTCCTGCCACAGCCAGCTTTGCCGCAACTGCTCGGGATATTCCGTCACCTCGTCCGCGCCGCGCCCGGCCTTGACCGCTGCGAACACCGCTTCCGCCGCGATCATCCCGGACTTCATCGCGGTGTGGGTGCCCTTGATTTTGGGCATATTGAGGAAGCCGGCGGTGTCGCCGATCAGTGCGCCGCCGGGGAAGATCAGCTTGGGAATGGACTGGATGCCGCCCGCCGAAATGGCGCGCGCCCCGTAGGAAATGCGCCGGCCACCCTCGAAGGTCGGGCGAATATCGGGATGGGTCTTGAATCGCTGGAATTCCTCGAACGGATACAAATGCGGATTGGCGTAGCCCAGGCCGATCACGAACCCGACCGCCACCTGGTTGTTCTCCAGGTGATACAGGAAGGAACCGCCGTAGGTGCTGGCGTCCAGCGGCCAACCGACGGTGTGGATAATCTTACCCGGCTGGTGCTTGGCCGGGTCGATTTCCCACAGTTCCTTGATGCCGATGCCGTAGGTCTGCGGGTCCACGCCCTCGCGCAGATTGAAGCGGTCGAACAGAGTCTTGGTCAGCGAGCCCCGGCAACCTTCGGCGAACAGCGTGTAACGGGCGCGCAGTTCCATGCCCGGCGCGAACTGATCGGTCGGCTGGCCGTCGCGACCGACGCCCATGTCGCCGGTGGCCACCCCGACCACCGCATCGTCGTCGTTGTAGAGCACCTCGGCGGCGGCGAAACCGGGATAGATTTCCACGCCCAGTTCCTCGGCCTGGGTCGCCAGCCAGCGGCACAAGTTGCCCAGACTAATGATGTAATTGCCGTGATTGTTCATCGACGGTGGGGTGGGCAGCTTGTACGAGGTCTCGCGGGTCAGGAACAGGAAGCGGTCTTCCGTGGCCGGGGTGTTCAGCGGCGCCCCCCGTTCCTTCCAGTCCGGAATCAGCTCGTTCAGGGCGCGCGGCTCCACCACCGCGCCGGACAGGATGTGCGCCCCGACCTCGGAGCCTTTCTCGATGACGCAGACGTTCACCTCCTGGTCGTTCGCCGCCGCCAGTTGCTTCAGACGGATGGCCGCCGACAGGCCGGATGGACCGGCGCCGACGATAACCACGTCATATTCCATACTTTCGCGTTCCACCGGGCACTCCTTCGATTCATCTTCGGGTTGAAGGGGGCAGGCGACGCCGTCGCGTCCCCGCGATGATTTGGGATTTTAGGGAGGGCCGCCGCGACCAAGCTAGCCCGAATCGGCTACCGTTCCCCACCTAATACGCTAATTAAAGACAATTTTTTGGGAAAAAACATCCTGCCCCGCGCGCGCCGGCGGCGCCCGCCGGATGGCGGTGCTAGCGGAACAGCTTGCGCAACCGGGCGACCGCCCGGGCCAACCGCCAACTGCGGGAACGCTGGATCAGGTCCAGTTCGCGGCGGGCATCGCTTAATTGGGCGCGCAACGTCGCTTCGGTTTCCAACGCTTCGTCGCTCGCATTGGCGCCCGTGGTATTGAGCTGGTGCCAGTGGTAGTAGGAATGGCCCTCGGCACGGAAGGGATGAGGAAAAGCCCGCCGTAAATCCAGGCGGGATCGATAGAGAATCCGTTGCGCCCGGGTAATACGTTCGCCGTTGTCGAAGGCATCGTAACGGCAACGGCGACTACCCAGTTCCTCCTGGCCCAGGCGCTGGCATTCGGCGATGTACCAGCGGCGCAGATCGAACAGCACTGAATCAGTATCAGCATATTTCTTGAGCATGACTTCCTGGGCGCCACTGTCGAAGCCCGAGAAATGATAGAAGCTGAGCGGCTCGCCGTTGATGGTAAAGCCCCGTTCCAACGAACCGGCGACCGGACGGTGGGTGAGATTCCAGGTAGCGACGTTATAAATCGGCTCGCGCAGGATGGCGATGTCCTCGAAAAAGGCTGGCGCGAGATCCAGCCAGCGCTGATCGGTAAACAGACCACCGGCGATATCGTCGTGGCAAAAGTAGCGCAACCGCTCGGCCCACCAGTTCAGGAAGCGCATTCCCTCGGCGCTGGTCCGCACTCCCAGAAAACCCAGATTGAACACGCCGTGCTTGAGGCTGGCGATCTCATTGTCCACGACCGCGTCCAATGTCTGCTCTGGTTCGCTCACATGGGGCGTCAACAGGAGGCTGTGCCGATCCAGCCGCTCGATCAGGCCATCGAGGCCGGACAGGATCACCATGTCCGGATCAAAGTAAAAAATCTTGTTGGCGTTAAAACGACGGGCGATTTCCAGAAAGCCGAGCGCCTTGACTGCGGTGCACATCTCCACCACGGTGTGGCCGAACAGCCAGGCGTCCAGATCGGGAACCGGCAGTTCCGTCACGTTGATGATCGAATCGAATGGCTCGGCAGCGGGATCCGCGCCGGCCGGATAATCGTCGCACAACAACAGGTGAAAGCGGACATCGGCCGCCTGGCGTTTGGCCGATTGAGCCAGCACCCGCGCCTTGGGCAGATAATTGGCGGTGATGCTGGTGAACAAGTGCGCGGTTGGATTCATGATTTTCTGAGAAACTCCGTGTAGCGCCAGGTTCTGGAAGAGTGAATCTTGTCGAGCTGCGCCGCCAGATCGAGGTTCCGCGCGCGCAGCGTTTCCAGTTCCGCCGTCAACTCGCGATTCCGCTCGTGAAAGTCTTCAAGTTGCCGCATCGCCTGCGCCAGATCGTCCTGCGTTGACCGCACCTGATCCGTCAACAGGGCCACATCGGCTTCTCGTTCTCGCACATAGCGCTGCGCCTCGGCGAGCACTTGGTCGCGTTGGCGCAGTTCGTCCCGGGTCCGGAACAAGAGCGCCTCGGCGGCCCGAAACGCATGTTCCAACGTAGCAGTGGTCTGTTGCGTGCGCGCGAGCGATTCATCGCGCTCCCGCCGCAGTCGCGCGAGCGTTTCCTCGCGCTCCCGCAGCACGTACAACGCCTGTTCGGGCGCCAGCAACGCGCGTTCCCAGTCCACGGCCACGCGCAGGGGTCTGGCGGGATCCTGCCGGGTGAAAGCCTGGATTCGGTCGTCATAATCGGGATGCAACGCGGTCAGAGTTTCCCGGGCCTGGGTTCGCAACTGCGCCTGCCGCTCGCCGAAACTGACGCCGCCAATGTGATAAACGTAGGTATCCGCGCAGAGCGCATGACGCCAACCCACCTTGGCTGCCCTCATACAAAAATCGTTCTCCTCGCCGTACCCCGAGCCGAAGGCATGCTCGTCGAAACCGCCCACCGCCCGTTGGCAATCACGGCGGATGTACATGCAAAAGCCCACTGCGGTGGGAATCTCCAGCCAGCGCCCGGCGTTGGCGCGCTGGAACAGGGCATCGGTGGCCGCCAGCGACAATCCAGGCGGCAGTTCGTTGAACTCGCAAAAATGGGGGTAGCTGCAGATGGTGGCGTTGTTGGAAAACGGTGTGACCGTCCCGATCGTCGCGGCGGCATAGGCGCAGCGCGCCAGCCGATCCAACCAGTCGCCGTTCACCTCGGTATCGCTGTTCAGCAACACCACGTCGCGATCCGGGTGGAGGGCTAAGCCGCGATTGGCGGTCACCACAAAGCCCTGATTGACGGGATTGCGTAGCAGGGTGAGGCGTCCAGCTTCAGCCAGCTCGTTCAGATAATCCACCAATTCGGGCTCCGGACTGGCGTCGTCGATGGCGATGACTTCGTGGGGGCGCTGTTGCCGGTGACCGAATACACTCTCCAGGCAGCGACGGGTAACCGCCAGTCCCTGATAGACCGGAATCACGATGTCAACAGGCGCTTCCGAATGAGGCTCTATCATTATCTCATTGTTTTTCAAGTTCGATTCTGGATACGTTTCTGGCTCGGCAAGCGCGCGCTGCGTGGGCCAACGTGACGAAGAGCCGATTTTTTGCGATTATACTCTCGTGAGAGAGGGAGTTTTCAGGGTTCCGAAGGATAGCGTCAGGAAGAGTTATCATCGAGTCTTAATCCATCGCAACATCAGAGGAGAGGAACCATGTCCTACAAAAATTTTTATGTATCGGCAAAAACACTCGTTACCTTGTTGATGATCTTTGCCGTGACGCCCGCGCTGGCGCAGCAGGCTGGCGCCAGCGTGGATTCCGTAACGGCGCTGGGCGGCGGCTTCTATCGGATCACCGGAACGGCGCTGGACTCGAAAGGCAATGCCGCCTGCGCCCTGGCGCTGGCCAGCGGCCGCTGCATGTTCACCTGCGGGCCGGGTTCCCTGCGTTGCGAGGGTGGCACGGCCAGCCTGCCGTTTGGCAAATTCGACCTGACCAATTTGCCCACCGAAGCCAACGGAACCATCATCCTACAAGTCTTTGTCCAGGGTAACATCAGCTTCGCGGGGGCCATCAATCCCGGTGGCGGCGGCGGCGGCGGAACCGCGCGCTGGAACTCTTACAACAATACCTGCTGCAGAAACACCAGCACTGGCGCAGTCTTTACCAGCACCTATTCGGTGACGGTGGATGGAGTTACCAAGCAATCCGTATCCAACTCCTGCACCAGCGCCTCCACTCTCGAAGGCTTCACCAGCACCACCCCGGGCACCAAGAGCTTTACCTCTCAAGCATCTTCGGCCTGCGGCAACTTCTCGGGGTCGGGAACGGTCACCATGGCCGCCAATGGTTGTTATCGGTTCCAGCTCGATTTCGAAGGTAATTCGCCGGTCAACAAGTTCGGAACGGTCTCTTGTCCGTCTTCGGCGGATGCGGCGATCCTTCAGGGGGACACCGAGGCAACGCCGATGGCCATTTACCCGATGCTCCCTGCGTCTGGCGAGAGTGCGGAAACGCCTGCCGGGACCTATCAATCGCTTCAACCCCAGCCCTGATTCGCGAGTCCTGAAGCTGGCGCGGCCAGGGAGGGCCGGCTACAATCCAACTCCACCGGAGAGGTGGCAGAGCGGTCGATTGCGACGGTCTTGAAAACCGTTGACCCGCAAGGGTCCGTGGGTTCGAATCCCACCCTCTCCGCCAACCTTCCATCTCTCCCTTTCCCGTCGTCGCCTGCTCCGCCTTTCCACCCCGCCGCCTACGCCGGTAGAGCCTGCGGCGGCGGCTCGCTGGCTGGATCCTCGTGAATCAGCACGTCCGCGTTGGGAAAGGCCGCCACGATCGCCGCTTCCACTTCGTCGGCGATCCGGTGCGCCTCCACCAGCGGCATTTGATCGTCCAGCATCAGGTGCAACTGAATGAAGTAGGTTTGTCCCGAACGGCGGGTCCGCACGTCGTGAACCCCGCGCGCCTGCCCGTGCCCGCGCACGATCTCCTTGACGCGCGCCTGGACTTCGGGCGGCAGCTCGTGATCCATCAGCAACTGAATGGCTTCATGGCCGATGTGGCCGGCGCTGTAGAGAATGTACAGCGCGATGCCGATGGCGAAGGCCGGATCGGCGAACGGCCAGCCCAGCATCGCCAGGCCCAGCGCCAAAATAGTGGCGGCGTTGGTCAGCAGGTCGGTGGCGTAATGCAACGCGTCAGCCCGGATCGCCGTGGACTGGGTGCGGCGGATCACGTGATGCTGAAACGCCAGCAGCAGCACCGTGGCGGCGATGGCGAACAGCAGCACGCCGACGCCGACCAGGGCGTCGTTCATCGGCTGCGGATGCAGCAACCGATCCACCGCGTGCAAAATCAGAAACACCGCCGAGCCGGCGATAAACGCCGCCTGCACCAGACCCGCCAGCGGCTCGGCCTTGCCGTGGCCGAAGCGGTGCTCGCGGTCGGGCGGTTGCAGGGAATAATGCACCGCCAGCAGATTGATCAGGGACGCCGCCACGTCCATCATCGAATCCACCAGAGAAGCCAGCACGCTGACCGATCCCGTCATCAACGCCGCCGCCAGCTTGCCGGCAATTAGCACCGAGGCGGTGGTCACCGAGGCGTAGGTCGCCAATCGCAACAGGCGACCGACCCGCGCCGGATCGAGGGTCAACCGGGTTTCGTCGTTCATGGTTAGCTACCGTGGCCCGCTGAAGTTGCTCTATTCTACTCTACTCGCTTTCATCCGCCTGACAGGACGAACTCGCCGGTGGAATCACAGCCCAACCGTAGGCGCGTTTTCCGACCTCATTCACAAGGATTCCTCTCGCATGCTCCAAACCCTGCGCCGTATCGTCCAGGAGGTCAGCGCCGCACCGGACCTGCCCAGCGCGCTGGCGATCACGGTTAACCGGATTCGGAACACGATGCGGGTCGCCGCTTGCACTGTTTATCTGGCCGATGAGGACAACCGGAACTACGTGCTGATGGCCACCGCTGGCCTGAATCCACAGGCGGTCGGTCAAGTCCGGCTCAACCGTGGGGAAGGCTTGGTCGGATTGGTCGCCGAACGCCAGGAACCCATCAATCTGGAGGATGCGCCACGCCATCCCCGCTTCCACCCGGTGTGCGAGGTGTGCGAGGAGGCTTACCACGCCTTTCTGGGCGTACCGCTGATCCAGTACCGCCGGGTATTGGGCGTGCTGCTGGTCCAGGATGTGGCCGTGCGCCAGTTCCAACCCGGCGAAGTGGATTTCCTGGTCACCATCGCCGCCCAACTGGCCAGCATTCTCAATCACGCCATTCTCAGCGGCGCCACCCAGGAATTGCTCAATCCGCTGACCACCGGCGCCCGCGCCTTGCAAGGCGTGCCTGGCGCCCCGGGCGTGGCGATGGGAACCGTCACCGTGCCCCACCTGCTGGCCGACCTCGACGACGTGCCCGATCGGCCAGCCCGGGACCTCGCTACCGAGGAAGCGACCCTCCACGCCGCTATCGCCGCCGTCGAGCAGGAATTGCGCGCGGCCAGTGACCGGCTGGCGCCGCTGTTGCCACCCACCGAGCAGGCCCTGTTTACGGTCTACCGGATGATGCTGGCCAGCGACAGCCTGCTCGGGGACGCGCTCGACGGCATCCGGGCCGGGCGCTGGGCGCCGGCCGCTTGGCGCGACGCCGTGCTGGCGCGGGTCCGGCTGCTGGAACAGGCCGAGGATCCCTATCTCAGCACCCGCGCCGAGGACATCCGCGACCTGGGCCGGCGGGTGCTGAATCATCTGCGCGCCGCCCCCCCCGACCGGCTGGAGCCGGCGGCCGAGCGCTGCGTGCTGGTGGCCGAAGAGATGAGCGTGGCGCATCTGGCGGCGGTGCCGCCGGAACAACTGGCCGGCATCGTCTGCCTGCGCGGTTCGGCCCTGTCCCACGTCGCCCTGTTGGCGCGGGCCATGGGCATCCCGGCGGTGATGGGTCTGGGCGACCGGCCGCTGGGCCGGTTCGAGGGCAACGACATCATCGTGGATGGCTATCAGGGCCGGATCTACGTCAATCCGGACCCGACCACCCGCGCCGAATACCAACAGCTCATGACCGCCGAGGCCGAGCTGTCCGCCGAACTGGGCGCACTGCGCGACTTGCCCGCCGAAACCCGGGATGGCTACCCCATTCCGTTGTACGCCAAGGCCGGACTGCCGACCGACATCGCCGCCGCCCGCAAGGTCGGCGCCGAGGGCGTCGGCCTGTATCGCACCGAGTTCGCGTTCATGGTGCGCGAATCGTTCCCCAGCGAGGACGAGCAGATTCAGCTTTACCGCCAGATGCTGGCCGCTTTCGCCCCGCATCCGGTGGTGATGCGCACCCTGGACATCGGCGGCGACAAGACCTTGCCCTACTTCACCATCGAGGAAAACAACCCGTTCCTGGGCTGGCGCGGGATGCGCTTCACCCTCGACCACCCGGACATTTTCCTGACCCAGGTGCGCGCCATGCTGCGGGCCAACGCCGGGCTGGACAATCTGCGGATTCTGTTCCCGATGATCACCACTGTCGAGGAGGTGGACGAAGCGTTGCGACTGCTGGCGCGCGCTGACCGGGAATTGCGCGAGGATGGCTATGCCGCGACGCGCCCACAAGTCGGCGTGATGATCGAGGTACCCTCCGCCGCCTGGCAGGCCGAACAACTGGCCCGGCGAGTGGATTTCCTCTCGGTGGGCACCAACGACCTGACCCAGTACCTGCTGGCGGTGGACCGCGATAATGCCCGGGTCGCCGGCCTGTACGACAGCCTGCACCCGGCCATGCTGAAAACCATCGCCCATATCATCGAAAGCGGACGCCGCGCCGGTCGGCCGGTGAACCTGTGCGGGGAACTGGCGGCCGATCCCGGCGCCGCCGTCCTGCTGCTGGGGATGGGGGTGGACAGCCTGAGCGCCAGCGCCGTCAGCGTGCCGCGGGTCAAGTGGGCGATCCGCAGCTTCACCCGGGACGAAGCCCGGGAACTGGCCCGGCAGGCACTGGAACTGGACACCGTTCGCCAAATCCGCCGGCTGCTCAACGAAGCCCTGCGGCACGCGGGCTTGGGCGAGATCGTCCACGATCCGGCTTGAAGCGGGGGTAGCGGCGTGTGGCGGTCAACGCCGGTCTAGTAACGACTCCATGTCGATCAACTCGACGATGGGCTGGGGGCTGACGACGAACACCTGAAACGGACTGCGCTGCAAATAGGCCGCCGCGAAACTGACCGAGATGGCGGCGGAATAGATCAACAACGCCGCCAGTTGGGTTCGCCAATTGTCGAGATGCACCAGCGCCACGGTGAGCAGCGTGAACGCCCCCAGACAGGCCACGGCGAACCATTTCAGCGGATCGCCGTGCCGCTGGCTCTGGGCCAACCGTTGATGGCGCCCGACATGCACCCGCTCCACCTGCTGCACCATCGCGGCGTGAACGCTGGTGGGCAAGCCTTCAGCCGTCGGTTCCGCTAACACCGCCCGCAACAAATCCCGCCAGCGATCCAGAGTTTGCACGCTGGGCGGCTCGCCGCGCGCCAGCAACGGCCATTCGTCCTGGATCGTCGCCCGTGCGTACTCCCGCAGCGCGGCGATGATCGGCATTCCGATGGCCGGCGGCTGCTGCTCGGCCAGCCGGAACAGCCCGCGCATCGCTTCCGCTTCCTGCTGGATCGCTGTCTGCGCCCGGTCGCGAATATTCCAGATGTCGCTGGCGAAAAATGTGGTGTACAGCGCGAATAGAATGCCGACGATAGCCACCACCTGCGGCGACAGATTGGTCAGCAACTGGAACCGCGGCGCGAACCGGGAAAAACTGCACAGCCAGAGCAGCAGGCCAGCGGTGGCGAAGGTGGCCAGAATCCCGAGAACCAGCAGGCCGAGGTAAATCACTTCCTGGGTAAAAGTCATGGGGCGAAGATTGAATTATTGTTGTTGGGAGCCGGGCCATACCAATCAGCCTCAGTCCAGGCCCACGCAAAGATACTTGAGGTCCAGATACTCCTCGATACCGTACTTTGAGCCTTCCCGACCAAAACCGGATTCCTTGACCCCGCCGAACGGCGCGACCTCGGTGGAAATCAGCCCGGTGTTGACGCCGACCATGCCGTATTGCAGCGCCTCGGCCACCCGGAACGCCCGGCTCAGGTCGCGGCTGTAGAAATAGGCCGCCAGCCCAAACTCGGTGGCGTTGGCCAACCGGATCGCCTCGGCGTCAGTCTGGAACCGGAACAGCGGCGCCACCGGCCCAAAGGTCTCCTCGCGGGCCACCAGCATCGCCGGCGTGACCTCCGCCAACACGGTCGGCTCGTAGAACGTACCGCCCAAGGCGTGCCGCTGGCCGCCAGTCAGCACTTTCGCGCCCTGAGCCAGCGCGTCGGCGACGTGCCGTTCGACTTTCGCCAGCGCCGCCGCGTCGATCAGCGGTCCCTGCATCACGCCCGGCTCCAGGCCGTTGCCGACCTTGAGCTGCTCGCGCACCGCCTGAGTCAGCTTGGCGGCGAAGGCGTCGTAAATCCCGTCCTGAATCAGAAACCGGTTGGCGCACACGCAGGTCTGACCGCTGTTGCGATACTTGGAGGTCAGCGCCCCGGCCACCGCCGCGTCGAGATCGGCATCGTCGAACACGATAAACGGCGCGTTGCCACCCAGTTCCAGCGACAGCCGCTTGAGCGTGCCGGCGCAACGCTGCATCAGATACTTGCCGGTGCGGGTCGAACCGGTGAAGCTCAACTTGCGCACCAGTGGGTTATCGAGAATCTCATCGCCGATGGCCTGGGCCGGGCCGGTGACCACGTTCAGCACGCCGGCGGGCAAGCCGGCGCGTTCCGCCAGCACCGCCAGCGCCAGCGCCGAAAAGGGGGTCTGCGGGGCTGGCTTGACCACCATCGTGCAGCCAGCCGCCAGCGCCGCCCCGGCCTTGCGCGCGATCATCGCCGCCGGAAAATTCCAGGGGGTGATCGCCGCGCATACCCCGACCGGCTCCTTCAGCGCCAGAATCCGCCGATCCGGCCACGGGGTCGGAATGACATCGCCATAAACCCGCTTGCCCTCCTCGGCGAACCATTCGATAAAGCCGGCGGCGTAGCCGATCTCGCCGCGCGCCTCGGCCAGCGGCTTGCCCTGTTCCAGGGTCATCAATACCGCCAAATCCTCCCGATGCTCCAGCAGTAGTTCGAACCAGCCCCGCAGGATCGTGGCCCGCGCCGACGCGGTCCACGCCCGCCAGCCCGGCAGCGCGGCCCGAGCCGCCTCGATGGCGCGGCGGGTCTCGGCCGCGCCCAGATCGGGAACGCGGCCCAGCGTCGCGCCGGTGGCGGGATTCGTGATGATCGAGGCCGCGCCGCTGTCGGCGTCGATCCAGGAACCGGCAACGTAGCACTGCTGGCGGAACAACGCGGTTTCACGAAGTTGCATGAAGTCCCCCGGTAATCTGGCAAGATGGACAGGATGCGCGGGAACGCCGGCGGCGCCCGCCCCTAACCCTGACGCTCGAATCTAGATAGTCGGAACGACCGGACAGCAATACAATAACCTGTCCAAAGACTTTCTCCCAAACCCTGATCGGATCATCCCAACGACGGAGCCGTAACGCTGTGAACTTCCGAATGCTGCTGAGTCTTGCGCTGCTGGTGGGCATCTGGACAGGCCCGGTGGCGAGCTTTGGCGGGCCCAACGCGCCCGAGGCCACCGAAGCCGCAACCCCTCCGCCCAAGCGCTTCAACTTCGCCGACATCCGCCGCCGCGCCGAGGCGCTGGCGTCGCAACCCTTCCAGGCGACCAGTAATAACCTGCCCGATCTTCTCAAGAATCTGGACTACGACCAGTACCGCGACATCCGCTTCCGGGCCGAGAGGAGCCTGTGGCGCGCGGAAGGGTTGCCGTTCGAAATCCAGTTCGCGCCGCTCGGCTTCCTGTTCTTCGAACCGGTCGCCATCAACGTCGTGGTCGAGGGCGAAAGCAAGGCCGTCGAGTACGCCAGCGATCTGTTCGACTATGGCAAGAATCCAGCGCCCGAGAATCTCCCCAAGGATCTCGGCTTCGCCGGCCTCAAGGTGCTGTATCCGCTGCACGCCGACAACCATTACGACGAGGTTGCGGTGTTCCTGGGCGCGAGCTACTTCCGCGCGGTCGGCCAGAAGCAAAATTATGGCCTCTCGGCCCGCGGCCTAGCCGTGGACACCGGCCTGTCCAAACCCGAGGAATTCCCCCGATTCCGCGAGTTTTGGCTGGAAAAACCCGCCAAGGACGCCACCGAGCTGACCGTCTACGCGCTGATGGACAGCCGGAGCTTGACCGGCGCCTATCGCTTCGTCATCAAACCGGGCGTCGCCACCCAGATCGAGGTCAAGGCCAGTTTGTTCGTCCGCGACAAGGTGCAGAAACTCGGCGTGGCGCCGCTGACCAGCATGTTTTATCACGGCGCGATGAACGAGCGGTTCTTCGACGATTTCCGTCCGCAGGTGCATGATTCCGATGGCCTGTTGATGCTCACCGGCAACGGCGAATGGATTTGGCGGCCGCTGAACAACCCCACCCGGCTGCGCATCAGCGCCTACCAGGACAACAACCCGCGCGGCTTCGGCCTGTTGCAGCGCGACCGCGATTTCGACAACTACCAGGACCTGGAGGCGCATTATCACATTCGACCCAGCATTTGGGTCGAGCCGCAGGGCGACTGGGGCAAGGGTTCGGTGCAGTTGATCGAAATTCCCAGCACGGCCGAGCGCTACGACAACATCGCCGCCTTCTGGACCCCGGAGAAACCGGTCGAGGCCGGTCAGCCACTGGAATTCAGCTACCGGCTGTCCTTCTTCCTCGATCTGCCGAATCTGTCGTCGGGCGGACGAACCCTGGCCAGCCGGGTCGGCGCAGGCGGCGCGGGCGACCTGCAACCCGAACGGCGGCGGTTCGTGGTGGATTTCGGCGGCGAGAACTTGGCCAAGCTGGCGGACGACGCGCCGGTGGAGGCGGTGGTCAGCGGTTCGACCGGCCAAGTTCAGAACGTGGTGGTTCACAAGAACCCCCAAACCCACGGCTGGCGCCTGTCCTTTGAACTGCTGCCGCAAGGCGACGCCGCATCGGAACTGCGCGGTTTCCTCAAGCTGGGCAACGATGTGTTGACCGAAACCTGGAGTTATCAGTGGACCGCGGCAAAGTAAGCGTTGCGGAGCCGTACCTGCCGCCAGCGCAGCCGGCGCCCTCCAGCGAGTTCGCGCTCGCCCGGCTCGGCGCCTACTGGCAGGCGCTGGGGGTGACCGATCCGGATCAGATCGCGGCCCTAAGCGAGCAGGCGCTGCGCCGCGCCGCCGAGTCGCCAGAATCGCCGCCGGGATTGGATTCGGTGGCGCGGGCGCTCGTTGCCGCTGGCGAGTTGCTGGACGACTGGCTGGCGCGGGCGCTTGAGCTGCCCCGGCCGTCGCGGGAGCTGGCTGCGGCGCGAGCCGCGCTGCTGAGCGGCGCCGCGCCGGATTGGCCGGCGGCGCTGTTCGCCGCACCCGGCCAAGCCGACACCGTGCTGGACACCCTGCGCGCGGCCCGCGCCGAACCCACGCCGCCGCCCAGTTCGGGCGCTATGCCGGCGCAACGCATCGAACTGTTCGGGTTGCTGGGTCCGCTGCGCCGACTGTGGCGTCCGGAACCCCGAGCCTGAATCGTTAATTCCCTCTTCACTGGATAGGTCATGACCCAAACCGTTCAACCCCCGATCATGGGGCATACCCTGCGGCGGGTGGTGTTCTTCCTGCTGGTGCTGCTGACGACGCTGGTCGCGATGGGCCTGATGGTCAGCGTGTTCCAGACCGACGGCCTCAGCCCGATGGAACTGATCCTGCTGCTGCTGTACGCGATCCTGTTTTCCTGGATCTGCATTTCGTTCTGGACCGCGTGCATGGGCTTTTTGGTGATCCTGACCGGCCGCGACCGCTGGGCGATCTCGCGCCAACCGGGACCGGCGCCCGATCCCACCGCGCCGCCGCCGCGCACTGCGATCCTGATGCCGATCTACAACGAGGATTCGGAGCGGGTGTTCGCTGGCCTGCGCGCCATCCACCAGTCCCTGGCCGACACCGGCCAACTCGCCGACTTCGATTTCTTCGTGCTCAGCGACACCCGCGATCCAGACGTCTGGGTCGAGGAGGAACTGCGTTGGCAGGACATGGTGCGGGCGCTGGACGGCAAGGGACGAATCTTCTATCGCAACCGGCCGGAGAACACCAGCCGCAAGAGCGGGAACCTGGAGGACTTCTGCACTCGTTGGGGCGGCCATTACCGCTACATGATCGTGCTCGACGCCGACAGCATCATGAAGGGCGAAACCCTGGTCGAGATGGTGCGGATCATGGAACGCCAGCCGCGCGTGGCGCTGCTGCAAACCCCGCCGACCCCGATCAACCGCGAATCGCTGTTCGCCCGCATCCTGCAATTCGCCGGCAGCCTGTACGGACGAATGTTCACCGCTGGATTGAACTACTGGCAACTGGGCGAGAGCAACTACTGGGGCCACAACGCCATCATCCGCATCCAGCCATTCCTCGATCACTGCGGCCTGCCCAAGCTGCCGGGGCGCGAGCCGTTCGGCGGCGACATCCTCAGTCACGACTTCGTCGAGGCGGCGCTGTTGCGGCGGGCCGGCTGGGAAGTGTGGCTGGCCTACGACCTGGAAGGCAGCTACGAGGAAATCCCGCCGACCCTGATCGACTACGCCAAGCGCGACCGCCGCTGGTGCCAGGGCAATCTCCAGCATTTGCGACTGGCGCTGTCGCACGGCTTCAACGCGCTGAGCCGACTGCATTTTTCGATGGGCGTCATGTCCTATGCCGCTTCGCCGCTGTGGCTGCTGTTCCTGATCGCCACCGGGGTCGCGGCGTATTTCCAGACCCAGCACGAACCGGTGTATTTCTTCGGCGAGAACTGGGCGCCGGTGTGGCCGGTGTCGTTCGCCGTGGAAATGACCACCGTGCTGCTGGTCACGCTCACCATGCTGTTCCTGCCCAAGGGGCTGGCGCTGTTGCTGCTGCTCAAGGATGACCGGTTGCGCCGCGCCTACGGCGGGATGCTCAAGGCCACCCTGAGCGTGGCGCTGGAAACGCTGTTCTCGGTGCTGACCGCGCCGGTGTTGATGCTGTTCCAGACCAAGTTCGTGCTGGCGATCCTGATGCGCCGCGCGGTCGGCTGGCCACCGCAGCAGCGTGGCGACCACATGACCAGCTTCCGGGAGGCGGCGCAGACCCACGGCGTCCAAACCCTGATCGGCGTGGTCGCCGGGGTGTTGAGCTACCAATACGTGCCAGCGTTCTTCTGGTGGTTCATCCCGGTGCTGCTGGGGCTGGTGCTGGCCATCCCGGTCTCCATGCTGTCCAGCAGCATCGCCCTGGGCCGCCAAGCGCGGGAACTGGGCCTGTTCCTGACCCCGGAGGAAACCGAACAGCCGGTGGTATTGCGTTATCTGGAGGAGAACCTGGAAGAGGACGAACCGGTGTTGCCGATCTTGCGCGAAAAACCCGCCAGCCGCTTCGTCCAGGCGTTGACCGATCCCTACGTCAACGCTCTACACCTCTCCCTGCTGCCGGAACGCGAGCCGCCGGGCAAGCGCCGCCGGCACTATCTGGAGGGATTGGTCCATCAGTTGGAGGAAGAAGGACCGGACAGTCTGAGCGCGGCGCAAAAGCGCGATCTGATTTCGGACCCGGACCTGTTGCTGCGGCTGCACGCGCTGTTCTGGAGCCGGCCGCCGGCGAATGCGGGGATGCTGCCGTAGCGATGGCGACGCGGCCAGGGAGGGCCAGCGCTTTTTCGGTTTTTCCAATCCTCGTCCATAGAGCCAGAGAACATGTCACAGCAACCACAGATCGTTATAACCAGCCCGGATCTGGATCGACTGGAACGCCTGCTGGATTCGGTGTCGCCGCTTCATGCGCCGGGTCTGGATGCGCTGCGCCGCGAGCTGGATCGGGCCGAGGTGGTGGAGTCGCATGAAATTCCCCCCAATGTGATCACCATGAATTCGACGGCGCGGTTCGTGGACGAAGTCAGCGGCCGGGAATTCGAGCTGACCCTGGTTTATCCCGACGACACGCATTTGACCCATGGTACGGTATCGGTGCTGGCGCCGGTCGGCAGCGCCCTGCTCGGGCTGTCGGTCGGTCAGTCCATCGAATGGCCGTTGCCCGGCGGTCGAACCATGACCCTGCGAGTGTTGGAAGTGACCTATCAGCCGGAGGCCACCCGGAAACAGCAGACGTAACGCGACTCCCGCCCGGACAGCAGTACGCGCTGGCCTGGGCCAGCCCGTTGCGGTAATAGCCGACTACCGCCTTTTCCAAAGACCCGCATCGCTTAACCGCTTCACCAGCGCGGTGCGGCGGACATGCGGCTCCATAAACCGCCGCAGAGCCTGCTCGAATCGCTCGCGGGTTGCGTGCCGCTCGTAGGCTTCGGCCAAGTCCACGACCGCGCGCCGCACGTCGTCGTAGGCCGCCGCCACTCCACGCGCGGCCTGCTGGTCCGCTGCCGCCCATGCCCGGTCGAAATCCCGCGCCAGCGTGGCCAGATCAGCTTCGCGCTGCTTCCGGCGCTCGGCTTCGGCGCGGGCGCGTTTCTGAGCTTCCTGCCGCTGACGAATTTGCTCGACCTCGTCCGCCAACTGATGCAGTTCGGCCACGGTCCGGCGGGCCGCGCCGATCACGGCGGGCGGGCGTTGCGCGCGTTGCCAGGCGTCAAACCGGGCCTTCAGCGAGCGTTCGGCCCGCTGACCCTGGCCAGCCAGCAACTGACGGAGTACGTCGCGCGCTTCATCGGGCGGTACGGTGTCCAGCCAGGTTTCCAGGTCCTCTGGCGCGGTAGCGTCCACGGCGGCATCGGCGCTGCCCATGGCCGCCGCCGTCAGTAAGTCGAAGTCGACCGCCAGAAACGCGGCCAGGGCCAGTTGCGCCGGGGTGAATTGCTTCAGACCCGCCGGCGCCGGTGGTTCCAACCGGTCGTCCTCCACTTCTCCGGCGGCCACTCCCGCCAGCCAGCCGAGGTACAGTCCGCGCCAGTCGCCGCGCAACAGTTCCTCGCGCAGGGGCGTCAACCGCGCCATCCAGTCATGCCCCTCGTCCTCGCTGATCCAGCCGCCTTCCGGCTCCTCCGGGTTCAGGTTCCAGTCGATGACCCAGTGCTCGCCGGCATCCCGAATCACCAGTGCGTATTCGGTTCCATACGCGGCGGCCAACTTGAAATCCAGCACGTCGCGGGGCAGGCGGAGCGAGAACCGGTGCTGTCCCCAATTGGCCAGATAAACATGAGCGTCGAAATAGCGTTCCATCAGGGTGTCGGGATCGCCCTTGAAACTGCCCCAACTGTATTCGTTGACGAAGCTGACCGTCGTGATCCGAGCGCGGGTCGACAGCGCGCGTAACTTGGCCATTTCCTGGGCGCTCAACGGCCGGTCAATGGCCAGGAATTCGTAGTACTGGTATTCGCTCATGGGCAGGTCTCTGACGGGAATGTCATCGTGGCGCTCAATCGCCGACTGGGTTGGCGTTCAGCTCATGCCGCCGCCAGGCATCCGCCGCCAGGGTCGCCGTGGCGAGTTCGCAGAGATGGCCGTGATGGGTAAAGAACAGCACTTGGGTCCGTCGGGCGAGTTCGGCGAGTACCTCCAGCGTTGCCGCTGCCCGGGCATCGTCGAATTGCACCAACAGATCGTCGATCACGATCGGGACCGCCTCGCGTTCCTGGAGGTGCTCCGCAATGGCCGCGAGGCGCAGCGCCAGAAAAAGCTGGTCGCGGGCGCCCTGACTCATCCCCCCCACTCCCAACCGGGAACCGTCCGGCCGCTGACCGAGCAGCATTTGCCGATCGTCCTCGTAATCCATCACCAAACCACCGAAACTGCCCAGCGTGATCCGGGCGAAAATCTCGCTGGCGCGGCGCAGCACCGGCCCCTGATGGCGCTCCCGGTAGGCCTGCGCGACGCGCGCCACGATGGTGCTGGCCAGTCGGGCGCGAGCGTAGGCGCGCGCCTGCCGGGCGATGCGGGCGACGAGCGCTTCGGCTTCCTGCTGCGCTGCGGCGGCGGCATCGCCCCCGTCGATGGCCTCGAAGGCGCGGCGCGCCTCCAGGTCAACCGCATGGGCGCTTTCGACCTCGGTTTCCCGCTCGCGGATCAGCGTTTCCAGTTCGTCCAGGCGGGCGTTGGCGGCGGCTAGTTCCTCGCCCTCGATCTCGGCCAGAACGTCGGCCAGCGGACGGGCGGCGTCGCGCACCAGTTGCGCCTCGATTTCGGCGACCCGTTCGGTCAGCCGCCGCTTGCGGGCCGAGTCATCCTCCATCGCCGCCAGTTGGTCCGGCGATTCCACTCCCGCTCGACGCGCCAGTTCCGCCAAGCGGTCCCGCTGGATCGCGGCGGCGGTTTCCGCTTGGCCGAGCCGACGCCGTTCCCCGGCGATGGCGGCGTCGAGTTGCTTGCGCCGATGGTCGGCATCGCGCGCTTCGCTCAGCGCGCCGTACAGCGCAATAGCGGCCTGGTCGGCATCCACGCCCGCGACCGGTTCGTCGACGGCCCGAGCCAGTTCGGTCAGCGCCTCTTCAAAAGCGGATCGCGTGGCCTGTTCCCCGCGAACCTCGCTGGCGAGAGTTTCCAGTGCATTCAGAGTCTCGATCAGTTGATCCCACTGGTCCAGGCGAACCCGAGCCTCCGCCGGCAACGCCTGGGGCGGCAACCGCAACGCGGCCACCGTGGCATTCCACTGCTCCCGCCAGGCCGCGCGTTTTCCGGCCAGGCCCGCGCGTTGCGCGGCCACGCCGCGCCACTCGGTTTCGGATTCGGCGATGCGTTGCTCCAACGCAGCACGCGCCGTCGCCATTTGGCGCCCCCGATCGACGGCCGCCTTGGCGCGACCGAGCGCGGTTGACAGCGCTTCGTCTTCGGCCAGGCCGGCCAAGCCATAGCCCCGCAACGCCCGATCGAACGCTTGGCGCGTGGCGGTCAGCGCCACCGCGATCTCCCGCTGTTCCCGGCGCAGCGTTTCCAGACGAGTGGAACGCTCGACCAGCAGCGCGTGTTTTTGCAGCCATTCCGCCGCCGCGCCGGGCGACAGATCAGGCTGGCGGATAACGCCGGCGATCTCGGCCCAACGAGCGTCGAGCTGGCCGCGCTCCATCGCCAGCGCGGCGAACCGTTGCGCGAGATCGGCGCGCGCCTCCCGCATGTCGGCGATCCTCTGGCGCAAACTCTCGACGCTGGCGGCCCGCTTGGCGTCGGCGTGCAGCAAATCGGCCAAGCGGTCGGCTTCGCGCATGGCGGATTCGAAGGCCACCGGCAACGGTTGCTCCGGCGCATAGTCCACCGCCACACGGTCGGGATCGACCGCGCGCTCGACATACGCTTGGCGAACCCGCCGCCAGCCGTCGTCGCGCCGCCGCCGCGCCTGGCGAACCTGGTCATGGGTGACGATTTCGCCAGAAGCGGCCAAACCACGCAATTCGCGCTCCCGCTCGCCAAGGTCCCGTTGCAGGATGCGGTCCTGATCCTTGAGCGAACGCTCATCCTCGGCCCATTGACGATAGCGGTCGCCGATTTCGTTCACCGTGGCCAGCAGCGGCACGCGCAGCGCGATCAACTCGTCAAGCGATCCATCCCACAACGCCGCCGCCTCGCGGGCGAGCGCAGTGGCCAGTTCGGCGATTTCCCGCGCCAGTTGGGCGTGCTGGCCGGTCAGGTCGCCGGGCGCGGCGGCCTGCTCGCGCGCCGCTTCCAACTCGGCAACCGGTAGGGGCGGCGGCTGGGCTTCCAACTCGTCCCGCAGGCGCTGAAGCGCCCCGGCCAGCGTGCGTTCCCGCTCCGCCAGTTGGTCATCCTGCGCGGCCAGCGCGCCCTGCTGCTCGATCAGCGCCTGCACCCGCGCCCGCGCTGTGGGCGAAGGCAGCAGCGCGCGAACCCGCTCCAGCGGTTCGGCGGGCGCCAGTTCCGCCACGAGCGCCGGGTCAATGGCGGCCAACTGGGCGGCGAGGGCCTGGCGCGCGGCGGCGAGTTCCGCTTCGATGCGGGGCAGGCGCTCCAAGGCGCCCCGGTAGTCCTTCGCCCCATGATGCAGCCGCTCGATGGCGCTGGCGTGGGCCAGCAACGCCTCGCGCACCTGAAGCGTCGCGCGCTGGCGCTGCAACTCCTCCAGCGCCGCTTGCGCCTCCCGCTGATTTTCCTCGGCGTTGCGCTGGCGCGCCTCCGCCTCGATTCGCTGCTGCCCCGCTTCCGGCGGCAACCATGGAACCGTAGCGAGCGCGGCCAGCTCCTGAAGTTTCGCCGCGCGTTCGGCGGTCAGCGGCAGGTGCGCAACGATCCGGGACAGCCGGCCCCACTCCCCGCGCCGCGCCGCCAGTTCCGCCCGCAGTTCCGCATGTTTCTTCCCGGTTTGGCGCTGGAGGCGCTCGGCCTGTTCCCAAGCGGAAGACCGCACGGCGGCGTCGCGCGCCCGTTTGCGCTGTTCGTCCAGTTCGCGGAGGGCCATATTGATAGATCGGGTGGTCGCACGCGGGAGAAACAGACTTTCCGCCTCGGCGTCGAGCGCGCCGGACAACTGGCGCAGGTTGGCCAGTCCTGCCGCCGCCGCGAACAGACTTTGGCCGATTTCGCCCTTGCCTTCGAGCAGGGCGGCGCTGCCGTGCGTCAACCCGTTGGCGTCGAGTCCGAACAGGGCGCGATACAGCCCTTCGTCGAGACCGCCCAGCACCCGCGCCAGGGTGTCCTCGGCCAGCGGCTGGTCGGTCTGTTCCGCGCCGCTGGTTTCGTCCAGCGCAAACAGGGTCTGCTTGCGCGCCTTCCGTCGCATCAGCGCCAGCCGGTCGCCCGCCGCCGTGGCCAGCACCGCGCCGACCCGCAACTGGGGATGGGGATGGATGAAATTGTCGGCAGTGCGTTCCTCGATCCCGAACAGCAGGCCGATGAGGGCGCGCAGCGTGGTGGACTTGCCGGCTTCATTCGGACCGTAAATGACATGGAAATCCGGCCCGCCGGCGAAATCGAGGCGCTGGTCCGAAAACACGCCGTAGGCTTTCAAATACAGGCGTTCGATTTTCACTCGCCGCCCTCTTCGCCGGCCAGTCGCGCCAGCAGATCCGCTTTCACCTCATCCAGCAGTTCGAGCAGGCCCTCGGCCTCATCCAGACGCGCGGCGGCGCGCAAATCCGCCGGCAGCTTGGGCAGCAGGTCGCTCAGCGCCTCGCCGGCCACAGCGCGCAGCAGGGAGGCGTCGGCAGCGAACCGGCCCAGTTCGCGCACCAGCAAGCCGATGGGATCGTCGCGCTCGGCGATGCGGTCGAGATCGAGTTGCGGGCGGGTGCGAAACTCGATTTTTTCGAGCCAGGCTCGACCGTTCGATGCTTGGAGGGCGGCGCCGCGCAGTTGCTGCTCCACCATGTCGGGCTGGGCGGCCAGCAGGCGGTGCAGGGGACCGATGTCCTGTAACCGGACCCGCACCGCCAGCACCCGGTCTCCCACTTCAGCCAGCCGCTCCTGCAAAGCCGGTGTGGCGGCTTCCAGCAGCGCGTCCAGATCGGGCAGACCGCCAATCTCGAACGTCAGCGTCGTCCAGCGCATGACATCGAGCGCAAGGGTTTGGCAGGTGATGTCTCCCGCCTCGACCGTCACCAGCGTGCAGCCCTTGGGACCGGTTTCGCGAATATGCCGCCCCTGGGTATTGCCGGGATAGACCACCCACGGCGCGCGGCACACCACTTCGGCGGTGTGGACGTGGCCGAGCGCCCAGTAGTCGTAGCCCTTGCCGCGCAGCACGTCGAGCGTGGTCGGCGCATAGGGATCATGACCGGGGCGACCTTCGAGCGCGGTGTGCAGCAGGCCCAGATTAAAGTAGCCGGACACCGGGTCCGGGTAGCCGGCCGCCAGGTCAGCCTTGACAACGGCGGTGGCGAAGCTTTGCCCGTGCAGCGCGACGCCAAGCTCGGCGAGCACCTGGGTTTCGGGCTGGGCATCCGCCAGCAGCCGCACATTTTTGGGGAGGCGCAGGCTCTTGGTGATCCGGCTGGCGGCGTCGTGGTTGCCGCGCACCAGGACGACGGCGATGCCCTCCTCGGCCAGCCGGGCCACGCCCTTGATGAAAAACAGCCCCGTGTTGTGATCGGGCCAGTCGCCATCGTAGAGATCGCCGGCGATAACGACGAAATCCACTTTATGCTCGAGTGCAGCGGCGATCAGGTTCTCGAAGGCGCGTCGCGTCGCCCCGCGCACTTCATCCACCGGTGCGCCATCGTAGCGGTTGAGGCCGCGCAGCGGGCTGTCAAGGTGCAGATCGGCGGCGTGCAGAAAACGCATGGTGCGGGATACGGTCAGGTTGTGGAGAGTACGCCCGCCCGGCTCAGGGTTCGATCCGGGTGCCCAGCACCTTCAGAAACGCGCTCAGCCAGGCGGGATGGGCCGGCCAGGCCGGCGCGGTGACCAGGTTGCCATCGACATGGGCCTGATCGAGGCCGATGGCGGCATGACAACCGCCGGCGCGCTCCACGTCGGGCCCGACCGCCGGGTAGGCCGAGCAGCTTCGACCTTCCAGTACCCCCGCCGCCGCCAGCACCTGCGCGCCATGACAAATGGCGGCGATGGGTTTGTTGGCGGCGGCGAAATGGCGGACGATCTCGATGACCTTGGGATTCAGGCGGATGTATTCTGGGGCCCGCCCGCCGGGAATCACCAGGGCGTCGTAATTTTCGGCCTGAACTTCGGCGAAGGTCGCATTGAGGGTGAACTGATGGCCCGGTTTCTCGCTGTAGGTCTGCGCGCCGTCGAAGTCGTGAATTGCGGTGCGCACCTGGTCGCCGGCCTGCTTGTCGGGGCAGACGGCGTGAACCGCGTGGCCGACCATCTGCAACGCCTGAAACGGCACCATGACTTCGTAATCTTCGACGTAATCGCCGACCAGCATCAAAATTTGCTTGGCGCTCATGAGGGATGCTCCTGAAGTTTTGCCAGGAAAGGCTTTCGTGGAAAAGGATTAACAGGGTAAGCGTAGATTCCGGGCGCTCAATTCACCAGCGTCCAGCAGAGTCAGGCGGCGGCAATTCCATGAATTCAGATCGGAGCGATTAGAGGCGTTTTTAGACAGCCTCTTAGAGAGTTGAAACACCCTCTGCCCCTCTCCCGCCTGCGGGCGATGGGTTTTTAGACAGCCACTTAGGACTGGTCTGAAACGGCGGTTTGCTCAACATCAGCGGCGGACGCTGCCGGCGGGGAGGCGACTGGCCGACGCGCAACGGCCAGCGCGGTGGGCGGGACGCCAAACACCAGACTGTTCCCCGATGATTGGCCGAGGGATTGCGCAAGCCGTAATGACAGAAGGTGCGGATTCGCTTCCAGCAATCGGGCGGCGTTGGCCAAGCTGCGTAGCGCCGCCGCTTCGCCCCGGGCCTTTTCAAGCAAGGCCAGTCCTTCCTTGCGGGCGCTGACCACCTGCGCGAACACCTCTTTGAGCTTGCCCGGAAACAGGATGTCCTTGAGATTGACGGCGATTAATTTCAAGCCCAGCGCCTGTGCCCTGGGTTCCGTCATGGCCTGGAGTTGTTGGGAAAAGGCGCTGCGGCTGTTCAAAATGGCGTCAATATCCGCAGCGCCGATGATTTCCCTTAACGCAAGCTGCAATTCCAGATAGAGCGCATTTTGAAAGTCCTGCGCTTTTGTGGTCGCCGCCAGCAAATCGGTAATTTCATAGTGAGCGGCGAGGCTGACTTTCAGCGTCACCCCATCCGCACTCAGCACTTCCTGCCCAGTGACCGAGACAAATCGAGGCCGGATATCGCATTTATGGATGAGCGTCGTCAGCGGGGTGTGCCAGTATTGGCCGGGTTCCAGAATTTTCTGGAATCGGCCCCGCACATACAGCAGTCCCCGTTCGTATTCGAGAATCGTGATCCGCCGGATGCCATACCGAACCAGAACCACCGCCAGGGCGATCAGCAGGATGCTGAAAATCAGTGTTTTCATCGTCGGTCTTTCAACCTCCAGCCGATCCCGGCGTTGAGCGGTTGTGCAGCTTATCAGGATTTTACGCGAAAGACCCCGTCATTTAGGGCGGGAATGTAGAGCGCGGCGAACGAAGTTCGCCTGCCTTTCTGCTAGAGTCCTTTGGTCGGCTCTCGCGATCACGCACCGACCTTTTTGGCTCTTTGACAACAAAAGGTATGCGGTTGCTTTCGGAAGACGAAGGCGTAAAACCTGAATCGTGTTCAAAAGCATTTGGTTTCGGCCCATCTGTTGCCGGTGGGTTGTGCCATCGGTGTGGCTTGCTGCGCCGGGGAGATCAGAGAACATTCAGTGTTCTCGGTACGGGGCATCGTACCCTCTACAGAGGAATCCCCGTCCTTTAGGGCGGGGAGGATGTCAAGGGAAAGGCCCCGCTCCAGGAACCCGCCAGTCGACGGCGGAGACTGGGGTCTGCAAGGCCGTGGATGGGGTGTGTTGCTGTGGATTGTCTGGAGCGGGGGGATTGGTGTTATAGCGCCTGGGTACAGGCACACCCTGAAGGAAGGGCGACACACGGAACGGGCGCAGCGATGCCGCTCCCGCCGCTTCCATCTTCCTTCTGGATGCATTTTAGGGGTCGGTGCGCGCCCCTGTCATCCCAACTAACGCTGGGGCCGGGGTGACCGACGGCCACTGCCGCAGGGACTGCCCTGAGTGAAAGCCGCCGCTGGTCGCCGCTCCACCGGCGGGTTGGCCGGCTTGCCGCGCGCAATACGCACACTCTCGGCGCGCGGTGGCAGGCCGGTGTGCTGGGTCAAAAAGGTCTGTGGCCCGTGCTTGCGTCCGGCGCGCGCGCCTTCGCCGCCGCTTCGTCCCGTGCCCCCCGGCTGCCAAAGCGGAATCAGATGGCGCTTGCCGTTGCCGATCAAATCCGAACGACCCATGCGTTTGAGCGCCTCGCGCAGCAGCGGCCAGTTCTCGGGATCGTGATAGCGCAGGAACGCCTTATGCAGCCGCCGCTGTTTCAAGCCCTTGGGTGCGAACACCGGCTCGCCCCGGTCGCGGTGGATGCCTTTGAGCGGGTTGCGGCCCGTGTGGTACATGGTGGTGGCCAGCGCCATCGGACTGGGCAGAAACGCCTGTACCTGGTCGGCGCGAAAGCCGTTGCGCTTCAGCCACAGCGCCAAGTTCAGCATGTCCTCATCGGTCGTGCCCGGATGGGCGGCGATGAAGTAGGGGATCAGGTACTGCTCCTTGCCTGCTTCCTTCGAGTACTTCTCAAACAGGGCCTTGAACTGGTCGTAGGCGCCCATGCCCGGTTTCATCATCTTGGTCAGCGGCCCGGCTTCGGTATGTTCGGGAGCGATTTTCAGATAGCCGCCGACGTGATGGGTCACCAGTTCACGGACGTAGGCCGGATCGCGGATCGCCAGGTCGTAACGCACCCCGGAGGCGATCAGGATTTTCTTCACGCCCGGCAGTTCTCGCGCCTTGCGGTAGAGGTGAACCAGCGCGGAATGATCGGTGTTGAGATTCGGGCAGATCTCCGGGTAGACGCAGGACAGTTTGCGACAGTGCTTCTCGATCTCCGCCGATGTGCAGGCCAGCCGGTACATGTTGGCGGTTGGCCCGCCGAGATCGGAAATGACGCCGGTGAACCCCGGTGTTTTATCCCGAATGTCTTCGATCTCGCGCAGAATCGAGGCTTCCGAGCGGGACTGAATGATGCGGCCCTCGTGCTCAGTGATTGAACAGAAGGTGCAGCCGCCGAAACAGCCGCGCATGATGTTGACCGAGAAGCGGATCATCTCCCAGGCCGGGATGCGCGCCGCGCCATAGCGGGGATGCGGGGCGCGGGCGTAGGGCAGCGCGAACACGGCGTCCAGTTCCGCCGTGGTCAGCGGGATCGGCGGCGGATTCAGCCACACCTCACGGTCGCCATGCCGTTGCGCCAGAGCACGGGCGTTGCCGGGATTGGTCTCCAGGTGCAGCAGGCGCGAGGCGTGGGCGTACAGCACCAGATCCTTCCTGACCTGTTCGTAGGCCGGCAGCCGGATCACGGTACGGGCGCGGTCGTGGCGCGGTGGGCGATGGAAATGAAGAAGGCGACGTGCGTTGCCGGATCCCCCTTCCGAAAGGGGACAAGAAGGGGGGGCGTGGGCAACATCCTCGTTTTGAAGCGGGAGCCGGGGAGAATCCGCCGTGGTCGTTGCATACGGGTCGGGATGCGGTTCCACCGGCCCCGGCCGGTCCACCTCGGTTGAGTCCAGCTCCAGCCAGCCCTCCGGCAGGCCCTTGCGGATCAAAGCCGCGCCGCGCAGATCGTACAGGGTCTTGGGATGCTCACCGGCAGCGGCGCGGTGGGCAACGGCGACCAGGGCGCGTTCGGCGTTGCCGTACAACAGCAGGTCGGCTTTGGCGTCCAGCAGGATGGAGCGGCGCACCGTATCCGACCAGTAGTCGTAGTGGGCGATGCGGCGCAGGCTGGCCTCGATGCCGCCGATGACGATAGGCGCGTCGGGATAGGCTTCCCGGCAGCGCTGGCTGTAGACGATCACCGCCCGGTCGGGGCGTTTGCCACCCTCGTCGTTGGGGGTGTAGGCGTCATTGTGGCGCAGCCGCCGGTCGGATGTGTAGCGGTTGACCATGGAGTCCATGTTGCCCGCCGTGACCCCGAAGAACAGATTCGGTCGACCCAGCGCCTGAAACGGTTCGGTAGACGTCCAGTCGGGCTGGGCGATGATGCCGACGCGGAAACCTTGCGCCTCCAGCAAACGGCCGATAATCGCCATACCGAAGCTGGGATGATCGACGTAGGCATCGCCGGTGACGAGGAGGATGTCGCAGGAATCCCAACCGAGCGCATCCATCTCGGCGCGCGTCATGGGCAGGAACGGCGCAATTCCGAAGCGGGCGGCCCAGTATTTGCGGTAGGAAAACAGCGGGGTAACGGCGATCATGAACGTCCATGCGGCGCGGGGCCGATTCCTGAAAGATATAGAGAATGCGAATGCGGTTCAATCGGGCAATCGCCAGTGGGTTATGCCAGCCTTGACGCGCTTTTTCAATCAAGCCCATATTCAGACCGGCGATCCGCCGGTTTCTATCCGTCCCACGCCGCTTCTGGACGTGGGGTTGACTATTCGATGTTTTTCGATTTCTGCCGTGGAGTTGGTCGTCCATGAAAACCGTATTGGCCTTGCGCCATGTAGCCTTTGAAGACCTTGGCAGTTTCGCGCCGCTGTTGGCCGAGCGCGGCTACGCCCTTCGCTATGCCGAGGCCGGTTATGAGGATCTGGCGGCGCTGGATCCGCTGGCCGATGACCTGCTGGTGGTGCTGGGCGGCCCGATAGGCGTTTACGAGGACGAAGCGTATCCGTTCCTTCGTGAGGAACTGGCCCTGTTGCAAGCTCGGCTGAAGGCCGACCGGCCGGTGCTGGGCATCTGCCTGGGGTGCCAGTTGTTGGCTCAGGCGCTGGGGGGAACAGTCTATCCAGGTGGGCGCAAGGAAATCGGCTGGGGGCCGCTGACGCTGACCGCCGCGGGTCTTGAGAGTCCGTTGGCGGCATTAGCGGATGGAACCCCGGTGCTGCACTGGCACGACGATACGTTCGCTTTGCCAGCGGACGCGGTGCTGCTGGCCTCGACCGAACTCTACCCGCATCAGGCGTTCGCCTGGGGACAGCGCGCCCTGGGTTTGCAGTTCCATCTGGAAACGACCGCGCGGAGTCTGGAGCGCTGGTTTATCGGTCACGCCGGCGAGATTGCCCAGACGCCCGGCCTGAGCGTGCCGGCGCTGCGGGCCGCTACCGCCCACCATGCCGCCTTGGCCGAGACGCGGGGCCGGCGCTGCCTGAGCGCCTGGCTGGATCAGATTGGGCTTTGACTTTCGCTCCAGGGGGCATGGACGCTGCCATTTTCGACAAGCCCGGCGCGGCTGAAATGATTAGGCTTGGAAATCCGCGACCTTCGTCGCCCCGCGAATGACCATCCGGCCCAAGGCCGGGCCTGAGGAACTGGAGCCATGTACGACGACATCATCGTGGGCGCAGGTTCGGCCGGCTGCGTGCTGGCCAACCGGCTGTCCGCTGACCCGAACCGCCAGGTCTGCCTGCTGGAGGCTGGCCCCGAAGACACCAGCCCGTGGATTCACCTGCCGGTGGGCGTTTTTTTCATGATGCGCAGCAAAACCCTGAACTGGCGCTATCAGACCGAGCCGCAGCCGAATCTCTACAACCGCCGGCTGTTCTGGCCGCGCGGCAAGACCCTGGGCGGCAGCAGCGCCAGTAACGCCATGGTCTATACCCGTGGTCATCGCTGGGATTATGACCACTGGGCGGAGTTGGGTAATCAGGGCTGGAGTTATGCCGATCTGCTGCCGCTGTTCAAGCGGGCGCAGCATCAGGAGCGCGGCCCGTCCGCGCATCATGGCGTCGGTGGGCCGCTCAACGTGGCCGATCTGCGGCAGAAGAGCGAAATCAGCCAGGTCTTTGTGCGCGCCGCCGGCGAGGCGGGTTATCCGCTCAGCGATGATTTCAACGGCGCCGAGCAGGAGGGCGTTGGCTTTTATCAGGTGACGCAGAAGGACGGCCAGCGCTGTAGCAGCGCCCGGGCGTATCTGCTTCCGGTGCGCGAGCGCCCGAATCTGACCGTGATCCCCAACGCGCTGGCCTGCCGCATTCTGTTCGAGGGGCGGCGGGCGGTGGGCGTGATTTACCGCAATCACGAAGGCCGGCTGGTGGAATTGCGGGCGCGGCGCGAAGTGCTGCTGTCGGGCGGGGCGATCAACTCGCCGCAACTGCTGCTGCTGTCCGGGGTCGGGCCACGCGCTGAACTGGAACGGCATGGCGTCCCGCAGGTGCATGAACTGCCCGGCGTCGGCCAGAACTTGCAGGATCATCTGGACATCGTCGTTGCCCACCGGGAATGCCGGCGCGCTTCCTACGGCTTCGCCCTGTCGTTTTTGCCCCGGCTGGTCAAGGGCATCGCCGATTACCATCGCCACCAGCGCGGCTTTCTGACCAGCAACCTGGCCGAGGCCGGCGGCTTCGTCAAATCGGATTCCGCGCTGCCGTTGCCCAATCTGCAATACCACCTGACCTCAACCATTCTCGATGACCATGGCCGGCGTCTCTGGCATGGTTACGGCTATTCGCTGCATGTCTGCGACCTGCGGCCCAAGAGTCGCGGCTACCTGGCCCTGCACAGCGCCGATCCGCACGATACACCATTGATCCAACCCCGTTATCTCGATCATCCCGACGATCTGGAAACCCTGCTGGCGGGGGTGAAGACCTGTCGGAAAGTCCTGGCGGCCCCGGCGTTCGATGGCTATCGCGGCGAGGAGCTGTTCCCCGGTGCGACGGCGCAAAGCGACGATGAACTGCGCGAGTTTATCCGCCGCCGGGCCGAGACCATCTATCACCCGGTCGGCACTTGCAAGATGGGCCACGATCCCATGGCGGTGGTGGACGACCAACTGCGGGTGCATGGCCTGAGCGGATTGCGGGTGGTGGACGCCTCGATCATGCCGACCCTGATCGGCGGCAACACCAACGCCCCAACCATCGTCATTGGCGAGAAAGCGGCGGACCTGATTCTGGCCGCGTCGTAACTACCTGTACCCCACACCAACCTTCACCGCTTGGTAGGACGGGTTAGCGCAGCGTAACCCGCCGAAACCGGCTGGGCGAAGTGCTGGTATCGTGCATCCACCGCAATGGCGGGCCGTGCCCGCCCGACCCTCATTTGCCGAAATCGGTTTCCGTGGCCCTCGCGGGTTCCCTGCCACCCCAATTGTTGGGACTCCCCCCCATATTGATGGGGCGAGGAGAACGCTTGACGTATTACGTTTCGCGTAATATTCTGGAATTTATGATCAAATCCTTCCGCGATAAAGCGACTCAGGCTCTGTTTGAAGGCCAATGTCCCCGGCAGTTTCGAGCGTTCCAAGCGGTGGCTGAGCGCAAGCTGACGCAGTTGAACAACGCCGCAACACTGGAGTTTTTGCGGAGTCCGCCGGGCAATCGATTGGAAGGGTTGCAAGGCGACCGCGCCGGCCAATATAGCATCCGCATCAATGATCAATGGCGGGTGTGTTTTCGTTGGCAAGACGGCGAAGTCTGGGATGTGGAAATCGTGGATTATCACTGAGGAGGCCCTGGCATGATCAACAACGGAATGCGCCCGATCCATCCGGGCGAAATCCTGCGGGAAGAGTTTTTGTTGCCGTTGGGTCTGAGCGTGAACGCGCTGGCCTTGGCGCTGCATGTTCCCGTGACCCGTTTGCATGAAATCGTTAAAGAACGCCGCGCGATTACCCCGGATACCGCCTTGCGGCTGGCGCACTATTTCGGCGGCGATGCCCGATCTTGGTTGAACTTGCAGGCCGAATTCGACTTGAAAGTGGCGATCCGAGAACAGGGGGCGCGGATTCAGCACGATGTCCATCCGCGCATCGCCGCACCGGTCACTATGGGTTGTGGATAGCCAGCAGGGTACACATGGCGTACCTTTTCTGGGGGGCGTGAACGTGGCCGGTACGCGGTGCGTACCCTACGCTGGAAATTGTGAATGATGGCCGGCACGCGGTGCGTACCCTACGGGGGAATGTGGCGGATTACCGGCGGTGCGATGTGCCGGGCGGGTCGTTCTTTTTCACCGTGGTGACGGAATGGCGGGCGGCAATTTTGGGCAACGATTTGGCGCGGGATTTATTGCGCGCGGCGTTTCGGGATGGTTGGCAATACTGGCCGTTCCGGGTCGATGCCTTGGTGATGCTGCCCGATCATCTGCACGCCGTCTGGACCTTGCCACCGGACGATGCGGATTATTCCAAACGCTGGGGTTACCTTATGGATCTTTGCCCTGCGCCGCGCGGGCATTCATCCGGGCTGGGTCAAACAGCCCGGAGTGAATCACTTCGGCGGCGGCGATGGCGAAGTTGAGGTTCTGACCCTGCTTCAGGCCCAGGGTGGCGATGCCGATCACGCTGCCGTCCCGCAGAATGACCGGTCCGCCACTGTTGCCCGGACTGGTCGGCGCGGAAATCTGCAAATAGCGGACGCCGTCGATCTCGCGCAAGCCGCTGATCACCCCGGTGGAGAAGGTTCCCTCCAGACCGTAGGGATTGCCGATCACGAACACCTCCAAACCAATCAGATCCCGGCTGTAGGCGGCATTGAACGTGAAGCTTGCAGTGCCCTTCAGGGCCGTGGTCAACAGCGCCAGATCCGGCTCCCGGCTGCGTTTGCTGATGCGGGCGACTGATTCGCGCCCACCGCACTTGACCGCCAGATTGTCCGCCTTCTCGATGACATGGTTGTTCGTGATCACCTGCCCATCGGCTGAGACCAGCAGGCCGCTGCCCAGACTGGTGGTTTTGCCGTTGCGAAACGTGACGATCAGGCAGGTGCGTGTGATGCTGTCACGATAAATCTGCTGGCCTGGATTGTTGTCGGCCGTCGCCGGCCGTGGGGGCGGATCAGCGGTCGGGGTGGGTGGGTTAGCCGGCTTGGCCAGGTTGGATAGACCCCGCCGCAGCGCATCCAGCAGCGCACCGCGGGCGGGCGGCGTGGGCGAATCGGGCGCGGTGGGCAGAGAGACGGGCGGGGTGGGCAGAGGCGGTTCAGCAGCGGGCGGCGCGGGCGCGGCCAGCGGGGGTTGCGCTGGGGTCAGGGCGCGCTGCGCACCGGCGCGAACGGCTTCCGTCGGGTCGGTCGCCGCCAGTTGCCGCAACTGCTCGGCCAGTTGGGGCCGATTTTGAGCAAATCGGTAGGCGTTGGCGAACGCGCCAGCGGCGCGGGTCGCATCGCCGTTCTGACCGTAGACCTGCCCCAGATGCAGCCAGGATGCGGAGTGGATCGGCGTCAAGGCCAGAGTGTAAACCAGCAACCGTTCCGCTTCGTGGAACCGCCGCAGGCGCAGATAGCTCAACCCGAGCTGGCCGGCGATTTCCGCATCGGCGGGATCGGCGATGAACGCTTGCCGGAACGCATTCAGCGCCGCCTTGGGCTGGTCATGGTCGAGGTACTCCTGACCCCGTTGCCGCCAGGGCTGGGCCTGAGCCGCATCGCCAGGTTCCGGGCGGCGCAGATTTTCCAGTTGCTCGCGGAAGGTTTGCGCGCCCGTCTCGTCGCCCGCCGCCGCTTGGGCGATCATCTGCTGGACCAGATAATCCAAAGTTTCGTATTGGCCAGCGTGAGCCGGTAGCACGCCGGCCAGCAGCGCCAGCAGCAGTCCAGTCCGGCGGAAATGCGGTGCGCTCATGGCGCGCGACGGGAGCCGAGCGGATTTTGCAACGGCACGATCCCCGGCTGGACCGGCAAGGGCGGCACGATGACCGCCTCGGCGGGCAAGTGATACAGCCGCAGGGTTTCCAGCGCGGCGGTGCGCAGGGTGTCGGACGCCTCATTTTCAGCGATATTGCGCAGCATTTCCTCAGCCCGCATCGGATTCTGGGCAAAACGGTAGGTATTGGCCAGCGCCCCGCGCGCGCGCCGCCCATCGCCCATCAACCCGTAAACCTGGGCCAACTGGAACCAGGCAACCGCCCGGACAGGCTCCAGCGCCAGCGCCTGTTGCAGGTCGCGCTCGGCGTCGGTCAGGCGGCCCAGCTTGCGCTGCACCAGTCCCAGATAGTTAAAGGCGTCAGCGCTGGCGGGATCCTGCTGGCTGGCCTGCTGGAACGCCGTCAGCGCCGCATTCAGATCCTCGGCGCGCAGCGCGGCCTGCCCGTGTTGCAACGCCGCCTGCGCCGCCGCCGCATTGGGCGAAGCGGGCCGGGGTTCCTGTTCCAGCATCCGTTGCATCGCGGTTACGCCGGCCTCATCAGGGGTAGCGGCCAGTTCGATCATCTGCTGGATGTAATAACGGCTGCGTTCGCTGTCCTGAGCGGTCGCCGCCGCCAGGACGCACCCTGCCGCGAGCAGCAGCGTCCATCTCCACCTCGCATTGTTCATCCCGCTGCTCCCCCGGCATGCGCCGCGCTTTTACAGGCCCTGGATCGCGTCGTACTGCCGCTCCAGGCTCAATCGCCGGGCGTCGGCCTGGACCGCCGTGAGCTGACCCCGCTCCAGTTGCGTCTCAAACTCCTGGATATTACGGGTCAGTTGCTGTTGCTGGCGGTGCAGTTTGGCAGTGTGCTGTTCCGTCGCCGATTTGGAGCGTTGCAGTTGTTGGATGCGCCCGGCCAGTTCCCGGTTGCGAGCCTTGAGCGCCGCCAGTTGCCGGCGCTGCGCCGCAACCTCACTGGCCTTCATCTGCCGCTCGCTTTCCAGGGCCGCGCCTTCTTGCCGCAGGGCGCGCAACTGGTTGAGGCTGTCGTCGCGCTGGCCTTCCAAAGACTGCTGGCGCATCTCGTAGTCGCCCGCCGCCAGGCCATGTACGCCGCCAAAGAAGCCGCCGGAGTGGGGATCGTTCGCCGGATCGGCAGCGCAACCGCCCAGAAGGAGCGCGCTTAACACGCCACCGGCAATTCGTGAGGTTTTCATGATGTCAGCCCTCTCAATAGCAAAGCATTGCGCTTGGAGGCGCTAGATGGACATGCTGTCGTACATCTTTTGCAGATTGGCGACGTTCTGACTGGACTTCTGGCGGGTTTCCTTCAACTGGACCACGTTGGATTCCAGTTTCTGCGTGTATTGATCCTGTGAACCCCGTTTTTGCCTGCTTTCGCTGTAGACCTCGTTCGCGTCAGCCAGTTGCTTTTCCGCCAGGGAATTGACCTTTTTGGCTTTAGCCAACTGCTGTTCCAGCGTGCTCCTTTGCCGGACCAGGGCATCCCGCGACGCCTTGCCCGCCCGGTAGTCCCGCGCCAGCCGTTGCGATTCGCGATCCAGCCGGGCGATTTCCTGATAAAGCTGGCGATTTTCGGCGTTGGCTTCGCGGATGAAATCCTGATTGCGCTGGATTTCGGCGACCAGAAAGTCTTCCTCACGGGCGTATTGGGCCTTGCGCTCGGCGATGGAGCTGCCGATGCCCGCCCCGATCAGGCCACCCGCCGCCGCGCCGATCAGCGTGCTGGAGGTGTTGCCGCCAATGGCGTAACCGAGACCCGCGCCGATGAGCGCGCCCACGCCTGCGCCCTGGGCGACGGTGGTTTGCTGGTCGTCCATGCCGGCGCAACCGGTCAGGGCGATGCTGAGAGCGGCGGCGATGACCCGCCGCTTACCGGGATGATCAATGGACATCGGGTGTCTCCCTGTTGAATAGAGTTAATGAGTGCGTCGGCAAGTCTGGAAGGCCCTAACGGGTCAATCAATAGCGTTCCCGGGCGGACGGTGGGCCAGGCTGCATTCGTTTGGATGCCGTTGCCGGTACAATGATACTCGCGACGACCGGCAACCGGTTAAGGCGCCATTCAGCCCGTGAGGGGCACATCCATTCCGTTTTCCCAACGATCCTCGAACTCTGACGATCATGAATGTTTTCAGCTATGCAATCCGTGGGCTGACCGGTCGCGGCGGGTACACCGGTCCTGGGCTGGTTCTTCTTCTCCTGCTGCTGGGCCTGCTGCCCTGGCCAGACGCCGGGGCGGTTCCCGTCGAGCCGCGCACCGCGCTGGTGGTGGGCAACGGCGCCTATGGCGAATCGCCGTTGCGTAATCCGGCGAACGATGCGCGTGATATGGCCGTGAAGCTGCGGGAACTGGGCTTTGAAGTCATCGAGCGCCTCGACGCCGACCGGCAGACAATGCGTCAGGCGCTGCGGGAGTTCGAGCAGCAGTTGCGCCAGCGGCGCGGCGTTGGGCTGTTCTATTACGCGGGCCACGGGGTCCAGCTCAAGGGCCAGAACTATCTGATTCCCATCGGCGTGGACATTCGCCAGGAATTTGAAATTCCCGACGAGGGCGTGGACGCCGACGCCGTGCTGCGAGCGATGGAATCCGCCGGCAATGGCTTCAACATCGTGATTTTGGACGCCTGCCGCAACAATCCCTTCGCCCGCAGTCTCGGCAGTCGCGGGCTGGCGCGGATGGAGGGTCCAGTCGGCACCTTCATCGCCTACGCTACTGCACCGGGTTCGATTTCCAAGGACGGGACCGGCCGCAACAGCCCTTACACTCAGAACCTGCTGGCCGCCATGAGCCGGCCCGGCCTCAGTCTGGAGCAAGTGTTCAAACAGGTGCTGATCGGGGTGGAGCGAGATACGGAAGGTAGTCAGGTTCCGTGGGTGGCTTCGTCGCTGCGCGGCGATTTTTACTTCCTGCCGCCCGCGCCGACTGCACCGACTACACCGCCCGCGCCGATTGCACCGACTACACCGACCGTTGCGCCATCGCCGACGCCGAGTGCGCCGCCGGTTTCCACCGCGCCGTCCGTTCCACCGCCGGTAGCTGAAGAGCCGCTCGCTGCCGCTGCTGGCGCCGGGGAACCCGCTGCACCGCTGGAGCCGGAGCTGGTGACGGCGCGGGACGCCGATTTCGCCATCAGCCGCCGCGAGATCAGCCTGGACGTCTATCGCCGCTTTGCCGCAGCCACCGGCCGAGCGGCTCCGGAGCCGACGCCGGGCGCGGGGCGCGAGAGTCCAGCGCGGGTGACTTGGCGCGAAGCGGTGGATTATGCGGTCTGGCTGTCCCGCCAAACGGGCCGCACCTATCGGCTGCCCACCGAGGCGGAATGGGAATACGCTGCCCGGGCTGGACTGGGCGCTTACGACCCCAGCGGCCAGAGCCGGGAATGGACATGTTCCGAATATCGCGAGGAATACGAGGGCCAGGAACGACGCTGTGCGCCGCGTCTGCCGGAAGCTGTGGCGATTCGCAGCAGCGGCGGACGGACGGGGGCTGATCCGCTCAGCGACGATCTGGGGTTCCGGCTGGTGCGGGAACCGTCAAGCACTCCGCCATGAAATCCATACCGCACGGCCGCTGATGGGGCGCAACTGGGCGCTTTTCCCGCGCCCTGGCTGGACAAGCTGACCGTGTTGCGAGCGTATATTAGTGTCAGCTCACGAAATCGTACGCTAAGACGCGCGACGGCTTTCCCCTGGCAACAGTACAAAAGTGCGCCCGAAGGGTTCGGATACCAGATCAACCAGGCGAGGCGTCAGGTCGAAATCGAAACTGATGCCCGGATAGCGGCGAGCGAATTCCGCGATCAGTGGTGCCAGGTAGATGTTCGCAAAATCCACCGGCAGCGAAGCTCGCAGTATGCCGCTCGGCTGAGCCAGCAACTCGCCAAGCTGTTCATGAGCTAGCCTCGCTTCATCGACAATGCGTTTGCACCGCTCGAAATAAATCTGGCCGGCTTCCGTCAGTTCGACCTTGCGTGTCGTGCGGTGGAGCAGGCGCAGCCCAATGGCCTTTTCCAGGCCGCTGATCCGGCGCGATACCGTGGAGTTCGGCATCCCGACGGCTTCGGCGGCATGGCGGAAGCCTCGCGCTTTAACGACCTCCACGAATAAGGCCATGTCGTTCAGAAGTTCCACTCACATTGCTCCATCAGCGGATCAATGATTTTTATTGTCTCCAATGGGGAAGGGCAAAACCCCCGCCTTTAGGCGGAAGCTTGAGCACCCCCTTTTGCTGCGGGTGGCTTCATGAATGACTATCGCCATGGCTCACACACGGTCTTCTCCATCCACCTCCATGTCGTGTGGATCACCAAATACCGTCACAAAGTGCTGCGGGGTGCGGTAGCGGAACGGGTCCGGGAGGTGGTGCGCGAAGAATGCCGCCGGCAGCAGGTGGATATCCTGCAAGGGCACATTTCGGCCGATCATGTTCACGTGTTGCTCTCAATCCCACCCCAAGTCACGATCAGCCGGTTGATCCAGCACCTCAAGGGAAAAAGCGCCTATCTCTTGTTGCGGGAGTTTGCGACGATTCGGCAACGCTACTGAGGACGGCACGTATGGGCGCGCGGCTATTTTTGCCGCAGCAGTGGCAACGTTACCGATGAGGTCATCAAGGCGTACATCGAGAACCCATGTCATGACCACGATGCGACCTTCTCCATTGAAGGGGAGGCTTCCCCGGATGGGGAGTCCCCTTCGGCTTAAGCCTGCTTCAGCGGGGACGGGCTCGGCTTGAGCCGAAATCACCGGCTTGAGCCGTCCTCCGAAACCACCGCCTTCAAGGCGGTGGTCGTTCATTTTACCCGCTTTATCCCGTATCAGCTTTGGTAGATCATGCTTCGACCCTAACTGAGGAACACACCATGAGCCAACTCTTCACCCCCGTTCGCATCGGTCGCCTTACCCTCGCTAACCGCATGGTCATGGCGCCGATGACCCGCTCCCGCGCCGGCGACGATGGCGTA